>Ga0255338_1005894_pt1 | contig 10873 bp, 1 predicted proteins | sample MeOH1_35cm_T4_19_FD_203715 | JGI IMG/M metagenome (GOLD analysis project Ga0255338, IMG submission 203715) | Sandy soil microbial communities from University of British Columbia, Vancouver, Canada - MeOH1_35cm_T4_195 | ecosystem: Engineered > Artificial ecosystem > Sand microcosm > Unclassified ... | reverse complement strand
GCCACATGAATCCGGTGTAAACTGCAATTGCATCGAGGTGACGATACGAAGCGCCTAACCAGATTTTCTCTTTATAAATCGCGCGAAGGCCGGCGTCAAACTGGAACGGAACCGGCGCAACTAATTTCCCGAGGAACGACGGTTCAATGATGAAATCTTCTCCGATCGGCTGACGATATCCTGCCGTGAAATAATAGTGTCGGTTCATGATACTCGTAGTACTTGAGCTGTAATCGAAGAACTTGAGCTTGTTCTGCTGTATCTGAAGACACGAGGCTCCCACCCAGAAACGTTCCGTGTACAGATAGAATCCTGCACTGAAATCGGGCACGAGAACTTTCTGCAAAGCATTTATGATCGTAAGATCACCCGGATCGTGCAGAGTAATTTTTTGTCCGTCGACCATGAACTGAAGAATACCAGCGCTCAGTCCGAACGAAAGTTTCAGTTTCTCATTCAGCGGCGCGTGATAGGCATACGACATGTAGAAACCTGTTCTGCGTGTTGGGCCAACGATGTCAGTGAAAAGCTGTCCACCGATTCCCATGTGATCCCACTTCAATGGTCCATGCACACTTAGATTATAGGTACGGGGCGCATCTGTAATTCCTCCCCACTGGTAACGGTTTGCCGACATGCCGAGGAAGTAATTGTATTTTCCTCCGATCGCAGGATTCGTTGCGTAATCGTTGAGCATGTACTGGGAGAAATGCGGAGTCTGTTGCGCTGTTAGCGACACCGAAAACAATACCACAGAAAGTGCGAGTAGTTTGTGCATAGCCGTTCTCATTAGCGCATGATGGTTAATGGTCCTGTGAAATCATCCGGGAACATCGGATCATTCAGATCGATGATGTAGTAATAGGTTCCCACCGGGAGATCTTTTCCTTTGTATAATCCGTCCCATGGTGTGTTGTATCCATCAGAGTGGAACAGCAGAATTCCCCAGCGATCGTACACTTCCACCATGCAATTCGGGAAGAGGAAAATATTATCAATTACCCAGGTATCATTGATTCCATCTCCGTTCGGAGTGAATCCGTCAGGGAACCAGATCGAAGGAAGAACATCGAGTACCATTGTATCGCTTGCTGTACATCCAAGAGAATCGGTTACGATCAGCGTGTACGTTGTGCTTCCTGCCGGACCGGCCACCGGATTTCCTGTTGTAGGATCGCCCAATCCCGTTGAAGGGCCCCATGCATACGTTACGCCCGGACCACCTGCCGGTGAACCACCAATGGTTGTGGAAGTTCCGGCGAGTATTGACTGATCCGGCCCCGCATCCACAAACGGTTGAGGCAACGAAGTGACAAGCACAGTATCCGTATCTGTACAACCGTTGTTCGTTACTGTGAGGATGTATGTATTCACTCCTGTGAGCGGAGTTACGGTTGTGGTGATTGTATTACCCACGTTGTTACCGGACGGGAATTCTGTCCATGTATAGGTGAGTGCATTTGCACTCAGGCTTCCGTCGAGCACAATGATACCTGCAACACAGGCACTCGTATCGTTTCCTGCATCGGCGATCACCGTTGTTAATGCGCCTACAACAACTGTATCGAGTGTTGAACAACCGTTGTTATCCGTGATGAGAACCGTATACGATCCTGAAACAACACCGGTGAGGTCTTCAGTGTTCGCGGTGAATGGCCCCGGGCCGGTCCACGCAAATGTGTATGGCAATGCTCCGCCGGAAACGGTGATGTCAATGGATCCGTCCGGTGAATTGTTACAGATTGCATCCACCACAATTGGTGCGCCGAGTACAAGTACATTCGGTGAAATAATTACATCGCTCGTTGTAGTGGTACAACCATTTGCGTCCTGAATAGTACAGGTGTATCCGCCGCTGCAGAGATTGGTAGCTGTTTGAGTCGTCTGTGCTGATGGAGTCCATGAGTAAGTGTAAGGCAGTGTTCCGCCGGACGCCAATGCCATGATTGAACCGTCACAGGCACCTGCACACATTTCCGAAGTGGTGAACGGGAAGGATACACCCAATTGCGAAGGCTGAGAGATGTTTACAATTCCTGAGCTGACGCATCCGCTCGCATCTGTCACCTGAACGATATACGCTCCCGGACACAATCCGTTGGCTGTGTCGATCAATGAACCTGTGCTCCACTGATAAGTGAAGGGCCCTGCACCACTGGTAACAGTCACAACACCTTGCCCGTTGCACATTCCGAAGCACTGAACATTAGTTGAAGTTGTATTCAGTACAATTGTGCTGTTGACGTTGCTGACCGGTACTGCAACACTTTGTGTACAACCGGTAGCATCCGTAATTACAACGGTGTAAAGTCCTGCGCAGAGTCCGGAAATTGTTGAAGTAGTTTGTCCGCCGGGTGACCAGAGATAGGTGAATGGACCAATTCCACCGGAAGGATTCAGGGAAATTGCACCCATACAGAATCCGCAATCGGTATTCGTGACGGTTTGGTTCGCGGTGATCTGAGGAGGCGCCGAGACTTGCATGCTGTCAGTGAGAATGCAACCCGCTGAATCTGCAATCTGAACATAATAAGTTCCTGCGGTCAGTCCGCTGATAGATGAAGTAGTTTGTCCTCCGGGAACCCAGAGATAAGAATATGGAAGTATACCGCCGGTTGGACTGACTGATGCCGTTCCGTCATTTGCTCCGAAGCAGGTTACGTTTGTAGTAACCAGTCCTGAAGCGGTTGGTCCGCCGGAAGCAGGAACACCTATTGAGAAAGTATTGGAGCATCCGGTTGCATCCGTAACCAAAACGGAATAAACACCCGCACACAATCCGGTAACGCTCGATCCGTTTGATCCGTTACTCCACAGATAGCTGTAAGGACCAACACCACCACTGGCGTTCAGGGTAATTGCACCGTTGCATTGGTTGCATGCCGTTGATGTTACGGCAGGATTCACAACAATAGCAGTTGGCTGGACGATCGTCACGGTTGAAGTTGCGGAACATCCGGCAGCATCACTGATCATAACATTGTAGGATCCGATGCACAATCCTGTTGCAGTAGCAGTGCTTTGCCCCAGCGGATCGCTCCATTGGTAAGAGTAAGGTGCTGTGCCTGATGAAATATTTACAGTGGCCCAACCATCGCACGCTGCATTACACGTTGGACCCGATGCAAGTGCCGATGCTGTAAGTGTATTCCAGGCACCGATTGAAATCGTGTCATTTTGCGTACAGCCTGCTGCATCTGTTACAGTGAGTGTATAACTGCCGATGCATTGACCAACGATATTGGAAGTGGTTTGTCCACCCGGCATCCACAGGTAATTGTAAGGCCCTGTTCCTCCTGTAGGAGTGGCGGTAGCAGACCCGTCGCACACACCATTGCACGAAGCATTTGACACAAATACGTTGGCAAGGATAGCCGGCGGGCTTGTAATGGTGACCGGTGCAAAGCGGATGCAGGAATTCGAATCTGTCATCTGAAGGAAATAATTTCCTCCGCACATTCCGGCGAGTACATTGGTGGTTTGTCCACCCGGATTCCAGACATACGTGTAAGGTTGTGTCCCGCCGATCGGTGTAACATTTGCTGATCCGTCGCAGGAGTTCGGGCAACTGGTCGGAGTGGTGATTACGTTTTCACCCGTTGCTCCTCCGCTGTTGTTCATTGCGAGGACAAATGTATCCTGGCATCCCAAAGCATCTGTTACCGTAACAGTGTACAGTCCTGCGCATACATTCACCTGGTTGGCAACAGGAGGAAGTCCACCCGTCCATGCGTAATTGTATGGAGAAACTCCGCCGTTGGGAGTCACATTCATAGTACCATTGCAAACTCCGCAATTGGCAGGTGCACTCGAAACTGCAAGCGTGAAATTCGCCGCCGGAGTTACTGTTACTACCTGTAAATCGGTACAGCCATTTGCGTCCCTGACAGTTACTGTATAGGAACCTGCGGGAATTCCTGAAATGGTTGAAGTAGTTTGTCCGCCCGGTGCCCAGAGATACTGGTACGGTGCAGAACCGCCGATTGGTGTTGCAGTTGCAGTTCCGTCTGAACCATTACCGCAGCTCGGTGAAGTGAAGGAAGTATTCGCCTGTAATAATACCGGTGTTGAGATAAAGGTATTATTCGTCTGTACACAACCATTGTTGTCTGTTACTGTAACAGTATATCCGCCCGAACAAAGCGCTGTGGCTGTACTCGCATTTCCTCCTGCGGGTAACCAGCTGTAACTGTATCCCGGATTTCCTCCTGAAGCATTGACCGATGCAAATCCATCACAGGAACCGAAACAACTCACGCCCGATGAGCCCATGCTCAGAACCATTGCGGTTGGTTGTTGAATGGTAAGTGAATTCACGATCTGGCATCCGTTCGAATCAGTTGATGTAATACTATACGCACCTGCGCAAAGCCCGCTTACGCCCGGAGTGGTTTGTCCGCCCGGAGACCACAGGTAAAGATACCCCGGAACGCCGCCGCTTACAGCGGCTGTAGCCGTACCATCGCAACTGCCGTTGCACAATGCATCCGTATAGGAAACATTTTGCTGTAACGCCGTCGGTTCTGTAATCGTTGCGGAATCAACACCGGTACATCCGTTGATGTCTGTTACATTCAGTGTATATGTTCCCGGACAAAGATTTACGATAGAAGAAACGATTGGTCCCGCCGACCAGTTATACGTGAATGGCGCAGTTCCTCCTGAAATATTTGACTGGGCAGTTCCGTTACACTGCGCATTGCACACAACATTCGTTGAAGTAACGTTAAGCGCAATTGGTGCAGGCTCGGTAATTACGACGGTGATTGTTTCAATGCAACCATTCGCATCCGTCACATCAACAGTGTACGATCCCGCACATTGTCCTGTAATATTCTGCGTGGTTTGTCCGCCCGGAGACCACAGGAACGTATATCCGGCGGTGCCACCACTCACAGTAATGTTTGCCGCTCCATCGCAGATTCCGCCGCAGCTGCACGATTGCGGAAACCCGACAACCTGCAATGCCGGTGGATCATTGATGATGATCTGATCAAATGTGATACAGCCAACCGCATCTGTTACCTGTACAAAAACAGTATCAGCACACAAACCGGTAACTGAAGGTGTTCCGTCTCCGGCCGGAGACCCTGGCATCCAGTCATACGTGAAAGGACCGGCGCCTCCTGTAACAACCGTTGTGGCTGTTCCGTTGCAGGTACTGTCGCACGTTGCATCGGTACCGGTCGAACTTAATGTCGGGCCATTGATATTGCTGACCGGAATAGATGTGTTGGCAGAACATCCGGTAGAGTCTGTAATTGTAACAGTGTATAATCCCGGACATAAGTTGGAAATTCCGGATGTTGTTGCTGCCGATGGATTCCACAAATAGGTAAGCGGACCAGTACCACCGGAAGCATTGGTGGTAATTACTCCATCGCACAAAGTACAGTTAGCATCAGTTACAGAAGCATTGGCAGTGATCAGAGGAGGTTCTGTGATCGTCACCATAATGGTTGTGTCACATCCTAACGAGTCATCAATCGTACAGGTATATGTTCCTGCGCATTGGTTGGTAATGGTCTGTGTTGTTTGTCCTCCCGGCAACCAGAGGTAGGAGTATGAACCGGTTCCGCCAACGGCACTTGCGGAAGCAGTGCCGTCGCAGAGTGCATTACACGTAACATTGGTCCCAACGCCTGTCACTACCAGCTGTGGTGGATTGTTGAATGTAATTTGTGTGGAACTGAAACAGCCGTTGGCATCAGTTGCAGTAACGGTCCATGTTCCGGCACACAGCCCGCTTATATTTTGTGTTGTGAATGGTCCCGGATTCCAGAGATACGTGTATGGAAAAGCACCACCTGAGGCATTGGCACTGGCAATTGCATCGCATGAACCATAACAGCTCGGCGTGCTGCCCGAACTGGTGATACTGATATTTACAACCTGTGTAATCGTCACCGAGGCAGAAGTTGTGCAACCCTGTGCGTCGGTAATTGTGCAGGTATAAGTTCCGAGACAGAGATTGGTTGCGGTAGGGTTGGTTCCGCCGAATGGCGACCAGAAGTAAGCGTAAGGAGATGTTCCGCCTGCAACCGATACCGAAGCAGACCCGGTGCATAAGCCGCAACTGGAAGAAGTTGCCGATACGTTCGCCGAAAGCGGTTGTGGTTGCGTAATGTTGATGATATTCTGTTGAGTGCAGCCGTTAGCATCTGTCACGGTCAACGTATATGATCCGGCACAAAGTCCGCTGACGTTTTGTGTTGTGATATTGCCGGGCATCCAAAGGAATGTGTACGGTGCGGTACCACCTGAAGGGTTCGAAGCGGCAGTGCCGTTACAAATGCCGGAGCAACTTGCGTTAACTGAAGTAACATTGTTCGCAATTGCGCTCGGTTCCGTGATCGTAATTGTTACAGAGCCGGTGCAACCTAATGCATCGGTTACGGTACAGGTATATGTTCCTGCACACTGATTGCTGATACCCGGAGTGGTTTGTCCGCCCGGTGCCCATAAATAATTATAGACCGGTGTCCCTCCGCCTGGTATTACAGAAGCAGTGCCGTTGCATAATGCATTGCAGGTAACGTTCGTTACATTCGGTGTAATGGTAAGTGCAGTTGGTTGGGTAATCGTAACGGTCGCCTGTGCGGTGCAGCCGTTTGCATCGGTTACTGTACAGGTGTAACTTCCTGCGCATTGGTTGGTAATAGATGGTGTTGTCTGGTTGCCGGGATTCCACAGGTAGGTGTATGCTGCGGTTCCGCCTGCCACGTTTGTGGAAATTGTTGCGTTACAAACACTGTTGCACTGGAGATTTGTAGAATTGAGTGTCAGGGTCAGAAGGTTGGGTTGAGTAACTGTAACAGTGGTGTTGCGTGTACAGCCATTGAAGTCGGTAACCGTAAGTGTATAAGTGCCTGCGCACAATCCGCTGACCGAAGGAGTGGTTTGTCCGCCCGGCATCCACAGATAAGTATAAGGCCCGATGCCACCGCTGGGATTGGCATTTGCTGTTCCATTACACTGAGCGAAACACAATACATCGGTATGAGTTACACCATTGTTGAGCTGTGCGGGTTGAGTTATGATTGCGGTTCCGGTTGCAGTGCAGCCATTCAGATCTGTGACAGTCACTGTGTAGTTACCCGGACACAACGGCGTAGTGGTAGAACCGGTTCCTCCGGAAGCAGCCCATGAGTAAGTATATCCTGGAGTTCCTCCTGAAGGGGCGCTCGTTCCTGTTCCGTTGCACGCACCGAAACAGGTGACATCCATATCAGTTACGTTCGCCAGTAACACAGGAGGTTCTGTAATCGTAACCTGTCCGCTTATAGTACAACCGTTGTTATCGGTAACAACAACGGTGTAAGTCTGTGGGCACAGGTTGGATGCAGTGGGGCCCGTACCACCTGCCGGCGACCACGCGTAGCTATAGGGGGGAGTTCCACCGGAAGCATTGGCAGCAGCGGTACCATTGCAGGCTCCGTTACAGGTAACGTTTGTACCGGTTGGATTCACCATCAGTGGCGCCGGTTCACTTACAACCACTGTACGCGTGGTGGTACAGTTGTTCGCATCAGTAATTGTGAGCGTATAGGAGCCGGCACACAAACCGCTGATGTTCGGTGCGGACAGGTTTCCCGGCATCCAGTTGTATGAATACGGGGCTGTTCCACCGGACGCGGAGGTTGTAATCGCACCATCACACACTCCGAAACATGATGCATTGGTAGCAGTATTCGTTGCGGTCAATGGTTGCGGCTGAGTGATGGATGTGGAGTAGGTTGCGGTACAACCGTTGTTATCAGTTACAGTACAGGTGTGTGATCCCGGACAAAGTGCGGTGATCTGGTTTGCCGTTGAATTGGTCGGAACCCACAGAAAAGTATATCCCGGAGTTGCGCCGGTTGGATTCACTTGCGCGGTTCCGTCACAGAAACCGAAACAGGTTACATTAGAAGAAGTTCCTTGCGGGTTGAGTGCAGATGGTTGAGTAATGGTTGAAGTTTGTACTCGTGTACATCCGTTCTGATCGGTAACCGTTAGTGTGTAAGTGCCCGCGCACTGATTTGTGATGTTAGGCGTTGTCTGGTTACCCGGTGCTGACCATTGATAAGTATAGCCCGGCGTGCCTCCTGCTACCGACGAACTGCTTGATCCGTTGCAGAACCCGTTACAGGTTGGTGCAGTGTTCGAGAAGAAAATTACGAGGGGAGGAGGGTCCTGCACAACAGCAAAAGCCGGAACCTGGCTACCATCACTCAAGTCTGTAACAACAACCAGGTAAGTTCCCGCACAAAGTCCGGTCGCAGTGGCCGTCGTCTGTGCCGGCACTGTACTCCACTGATAAGTGAATGGTCCCACGCCGCCCGTTACTACAGCTGTTGCACTTGCTACACAATCGCCGTTGCATGGATTTGGGGTAACAACTGTTGTTACGGTATGCGTCATCACCGACTCATTCGGTCCACCGATACGCTGTGAAGATTGATTTCTTCCCGCTGTGATGAAAGAGGAATGCGGTGCGAGGATCACTTCCGGCGCTGAAGACCTGTTAGTGCCCAGCGCAGCCACTCTTGCATTTTCACTGAGATAGAGCGATGATCTTTCGCCGATCTCAATCGCATTATTTACATACAACGAATTGGTGACCATGTAGCTGTTTGTGGAACGGCCGATGGCGGGTTCTGCAATTACAACTTTCCCGGCAAAAACATGTCCGTTGGTGGTGATAGCAGCCATTGAATTATCGCGGAAATCGGAGCTGATATCACTGAGCACCCAAGATCCGGTGAAGAAGTCAGGAAATTTTTGTCCGATGATCAGATCGCCGTTGATATCAATAATACCGGTGCCTTTCAGGGCTAAGGGCTTGTAAACGATTTGTCCGTTCAGATCAGATTCCGGTTCAATATTCAGATTGAGTGAAAGACAGGTAGCGCCACCTGAGATGAAGATGGTATCTGTGGTGCGGTCGATTGCGATTTCCTGGTAGATGAAAACGTTATCGGATGGCCCCGGAATTCCCGCCCCTCCACTGCCATTGGGAGTGATCGACCAATTAGCTGCATCGTTCCACTTACCGGATTTTGCCACCCAATAGTGGTTGGCTCCGAATGAAAAAACGGAAATGCAAAGCAGCAGGAAAAGAAGTAAACGCTGTTTCAAATGTATTTCGATAAAAGTGTTTGCCTGTAAAGTTCGGATAATGGGGTTGTGCCGGATGTCCTGCCGATGTTAAACTTCAACAGTGAAATGTGGACAGTGGTGGGGGTTACCTTTCTTACCCTAACTTTGTACCCGAAATATAGCGAAACTCCGTGACAAACACCAATGAAAATGCCCAGAAATCCAGTGAAATCCGCGTTCTGATCAACATCGGTTCACATTTCATTGATGAAAAACAGATCCGTTCTGCGTCCCGTTTCGGTAAGGGAACCAAGATCTTCCTCAACAACGGTGAAGAGATTATTGTAGCCGTCTCTTATGACCGCGTTGCGGATGTGCTGAGCCATCATTCGAAGTAGTAATTCACCGGGTCGACGAATCCTGTTTCTTCACCTCAGGATCATTTGCTATATTGCTAATAAGCAATAAATGATCATGAAGAAACTCCTACTTTTTTTCGCTGCAATTTCTTTTGTGATAGTAGCTAAGGCAACAAACCCGGGATGTGCCGGTGCGGTGAATCTCAATCAAACTTCAAACTTCGGTCCAATTTCCGATCCGGAAGACACGAGCATTGATTATGGGTGCGTAATCCCTAACGCTCAACTTGATTTCTGGTATGGTTATTTTACAGTTTGTCAAGGCGGTACTTGCTCCTTTCAGATTTCTAATATGGGGCCCGACAGTGTTGGAATTGTGGTATGGGGCCCATTTTCAACAACGAACGGAATTTGTCAGAACCTGACTAACGCCAATATTGTCGCATGTGCACCGCTCACACCCAGTATAAACTCGATTTCCCTTGGAAACGTGCAGACCGGAGAAATTTATATGGTTGCATACATCAGTGACTCAGCATGGGCTTACGGGAATTTTCAGCCCTCGGGGACCGCGGTGATTACCGGGAATTGTCCACCACCTCCTGGACCAGGTTGTGCAATCGGTGCAGTGGATCTTAATCAATATCCTTTTAGCGGATATGGTTCACTGGAGGACACTACAATCGATTATGGCTGTGTAACTGCAGCCGGACAATACATGTGGTATGGATATTTCTCAGTTTGCCAGGGCGGATCACTGACAGTTGGTGGTGCGTGTAACAGTTCGGTTGACGCCGACATCACCGTGTGGGGCCCATTCAGTAACACTACTGCATTGTGTTCTCAGCTGACTACTGCAAATATTGCCGGCTGCGGGGCCAGTGCAGGAACTGATTATGTAAATCTCGGTAACGTTTCGTACGGACAGGTTTACATGGTGGCTGTTGCGTGCGACACATCGACTCAGATTCCGTATTTCCTCAGCAGCGGAAGTGCGGATATAACAGGAACCTGTGTTCCTCCGCCACCTTGTGCGCCGATTAACGGATACGAAATGTTGTGTCTCGTAACAGTCGACTCTGCAACACAGGAATACCAACTTGTGTGGAATGAAATTCCGGGAAATCCTGTTTCGTATTTCGGAATTATGAAAAACGATTATCTCAATGTGCCGCAACAGATTGATACTGTGCAGATCACATCACTGAGTCAATACATTGACATAAGTGCCGATCCGAATATTCACACCGAAACTTATTCGATCATTGTTTACGATACGTGTGGAACATCCTGGACAAATGGCGGGTACTCGATTACACCGGTGTTCTGCCAGTCTTCATTAAGCACACAGGGAACTGTGAACGTTGCGTGGAGTTCTTACATCGACAATTCTATGAACGGCCCTGCGTATTACGTAATCTATCGCGGATCAA
>Ga0255338_1005893_pt1 | contig 10877 bp, 9 predicted proteins | sample MeOH1_35cm_T4_19_FD_203715 | JGI IMG/M metagenome (GOLD analysis project Ga0255338, IMG submission 203715) | Sandy soil microbial communities from University of British Columbia, Vancouver, Canada - MeOH1_35cm_T4_195 | ecosystem: Engineered > Artificial ecosystem > Sand microcosm > Unclassified ... | reverse complement strand
GTCGGAGGCGAGGACGATCCGCGCCCCATCGGCCTGCCAGCGCTCGACAGCGTCGGCGAGTCGAGCCGTCCGGCCGGGCGGCAGGACGGGCTCCCGCCATCCGAACAGGTCGCCCGAGCTCAACCCCCCGCGCGCCATCGCCCCGGGTGCCTCCGACTCCCAGGTCAGCTCGAGCGTGCGCGACGCGGTCAGGCGCGACTTCCAGTCACGGGGCGGCAGGTAGGTCGACGGCCAGTCGCCCGGCACGTCGCCCGCCTCCGCGAGGTCCGTCCGGCGCTCGTCGGCCTGGCGCCACAGGAATTCCGCCGCATCGGCGAGGTCGCCCGGCTCGTCGAGGACGAGGAGCGTGTCCGGGGGGATGTGGTCGAGCGCCGTCGCCGGCGACAGGAGGGGCGCCCAGACCTCGGCCGCATCGCCGACGCGCAGGGCGCGGGTGATCGGGCCTTGCGGCGCGTGCGTGGCACCGTGCGCGCCGGCGTGCGCGTCCGACGACGACTCCGTGGGGGTTGCCGCGTCGCCTTCGAACCGCGCGAGGTCCGCGGCCAGCCGCTCCGGGAGCGATGCCGCCCGCCGCCCGAGCCGGCTCCGCAACCGCTCCCGGATCGCCTCGCCACCACCGCCGGGCAGGAGGAACTCGCTCGCCGGCAGGAGCGTGACCTCGTCGGCCGCCCGCACCGTCCGCTGGTCTGCGGGATCGAACGCCCGCAGCGAGTCGATCTCATCGCCGAACAGCTCCAGCCGGATCGGCAGTGGCGCCGACGGCGGGAAGATGTCGAGGATGCCGCCGCGGCGGGCGAACTCGCCCCGGCCCGCGACCTCGATCACCGGGACGTAGCCGAGGTCGAGCAGCTCGTGCGAGAGCCTCTCGAGCGAGACGCGCGTCCCGATCCGGAGCCGGCGCGGCTCGGCCGGGAGGTCGTCCGGATGGATCGTGTGCTGAAGCAGCGCCTGGACGCTCGCCACGAGGATGCGGGCACGACCAGTTCGCCAGGACGCAAGGGCGGCCACCCGCGCCGCCGTCTCGTCCGGGACGAGCTCGCTTCGCTCGTAGGCAAGCGCGGTCCGCGGCTCGAGCACGGCGACCGCCTCGGGATCGCCGAGCCATGCGCCAAGCTCCTCCGCCACCCGATCCCCGATCTCGGCATCGCGAGCGACCCAGACGAGCCGCTCGCCGGAATCCCCGAGCGCAAGCGCAGCCGCCAGATACGTCTTCGCTCCGTGCGGGACGGAGGTCAGCCCGGCGTGGCGGCCGACCCGCCGAGCGCCACCGGGCGGGCCGAGACGCTCGCGGAGCGTCGCGAATGAACCCGTCGCGTGGAGGAGCGGCGGCAGCACGGACAGGTCGGGGAGCCGCCGGCCGGCGCCACGCCCGGATCCCCCCGCGGGTGAGGCCGCGCGCCCCCCGGCCGACCCGCGTTCCCGGGTTGGTGCGGCTCCGGTCGGTGCCGGGGCTTCGGTCGTCGCGATCCGGCGGGCGTCTTCGACCTCGTGGTCGACCTCGGCGACGTCGAAGTCGACGGCCTCCTCGTCCGTCCCAGCCCGGCGACGGAGCGCCTCGGCCACCGCCTGGTCGCCGGCCCGCCGCTCGCGCGTGCGCTTCCCTCGCGGGAGCGCCCGTTCGTTCGGCTTCTCAGGCATTCGGCTTCTCAGGCATGAGGCTCGGCGGGTCGAGCCTTCCGCCAGCCGGTCTTCGTCCGCCGGATGCCGTCCGGACCGGGCGGACCGTCGACGGCCCCAGGCGGCGCGGCCCGGTCGCCGTCGGCCGGCCGGAGCTCGAACATGTTGAATCGGTTCGACGCCTTGCTCGTCCCCTCGCGCGCCCAGGCCTCGACCGCGTCCGCCGACGCATCGAGCAGCTCGTCGAGACGCTGCGTCTCATCGGCCTCGAACGTGCTCAGGACGTGATCGACCGCATTCCGTGCCGGGTCGCCGATCCCGACGCGAAGACGGCTGAATTTCTCCGTTCCGAGCTCGCCGATGATCGAGCGGAGGCCGTTGTGGCCGCCGGCGCTGCCTCCCTCGCGGAATCGGAGCCGCCCGAACGGGAGCGCGAAGTCGTCGGAGACGACGAGCAGCTCGTTCAGCGGCGCGTGCTCGCGGGCGAGGAGCTTACGGACGGCGAGGCCGGAGTCGTTCATGAAGGTCAGCGGTCGGGCGAGGACGAGGTCGAGCCCGCGGTACCGGCCGAGCGCGATCGCCGACGCGTCCCGGGTTCGCATGCGACCCGCCCAGCCGGCACGCTCGGCCAGACGGTCGATGACCATCCAGCCGATGTTGTGACGCGTCCGGGCATAGCGCTCGCCCGGGTTCCCAAGCCCGACGACGATCTTCACGCAACCTCCTGGAGTGGGCGCGCCTGCTTCCTTGGTCGGCTGGCGCGCACGCAGAACGGGCCCGATCCCACGCGGGAGGGCCCTGAACGACGGATGGTACTCCCGATCGCCGGCCGAGTCGGACGTCGTGCCTACACTCCGGGCCATGCGTTCGAACGACACCGACGCGGTCCGGGCCGAGCTGCTTCGGCTGGAGACGGCGCTCGCAACACGGGACTCGTCGGGTGCGGGTGTTCCCCTCGCGGACCTGATCGCGGACGACTTCGTGGAGTTCGGCGCAAGCGGGCAGATGTGGGACGCGGCGTCCGTTCGCGAGTGGCTCGGGGACCTGGCGGGCGAGGCCCTGTCGGTCGAGGCAGTCGACGTGAGTCTCATCGCCGACGACGTCGCGCTCGTGACCTATCGGGTCACCTCGCCGGGCCGGTCCAACCGGGCATCGGTGTGGGTCAGGCGCGACGGCCGGTGGGTCGTGCGGTTCCACCAGGGGACGCGGACCGGCTGAAGCTCGTCCGGGCGATCGCCGGCGCTCCTCCGCCCGAGATCGCTCGCTGTCCCTTGGAACGCCCAGCGTTCCAAGGGACGATCGCCGGGTGTCCTGGGCCCGGGATCAGGCAGCTCGTTCTCTGGTTGGAACGCCCAGCGATCCAAGGGACGATGGGCGGGTGTTCTCGGCCCCACTTCGCGCACTTCGTTCGCCGGTTGGAACGCCCAGCGTTCCAGGCCCACGCGACCTTGACCGAGGCGACCTTGACCCAGCTGGCCCCTCGCACGGCCCAACCGACGATCGGCCGGCGCGCGAGGGGTTCCGATGGCTCGTTCGTCCGCCCGTTGGGCCGCCCGGCGGACCAACCGACGATCGACTGGGCGACAGCGGTGTCGCGACATGGTTTCGTCCGCCCGGTGGGCCGCCCGGCGGACCAACCGACGATCGACTGGGCGACAGCGGTGTCGCGACACGGTTTCGTCCGCCCGGTGGGCCGCCCACCGGCCCACCGCCGGCCAGGCGAAGACCGCCGGGGTCAGCGCGCACGGATCCTCAGCCGCCGGCCCGCCCCTCGGCCAACAGCCGCTGCTCGAGCGCCCGCATCGCCGCCTCCTCGGCCGGCTCCGCGTGGTCCCAGCCACAGAGATGGAGCGTGCCGTGGGTCACGAGCAGGCGCAGCTCATCGGCCGGCGACCATTGCACATCGCCCGTCTGGCCCCCGCGCCCCTGCTCCGCCTGCTCGACCGCCCGCTCGACCGACACGATGATGTCGCCGAGCGGCTGCCGGACGCCGGGAGGCAGCGGAAACGCGCCCGCCGCCGCGGCGCGAGGCGGGCCGCCCTTGTGCGGGGGAAACGCCTCGGGCGGGAGGATCGGAAACGACAGGACGTCGGTGGGTCCGGCCTTGCCCATGTGCTCCGCATTGAGCTCGGCGAGGGCCGCGTCGTCGGCCAGCGTCAGCGCCACGGATGCCGGCCGCGGGGCCCCGGCCGCCGAGAGCGCCCGCGCAACCGCCCGGGCCAGCTCCGCCGAGGACAACAGCCGCGGCGACGACACGTCCCGGTCGACGTCGACCCGCCACGGCCGGAGGTAGATCGACCGCATCGCCGGAAGGCCGCCTACGACGCGTCGGACGAGGTGGTGCCGCCCCCGCTCGCAACCCGCCGCGACTCGATCTCGACGATCTTGTTCTGCGGGTACGCGATCCGCGTGTGGTACATGCCGAGCAGCTGCCCGACGAACGCCGTCTTGATCTTCTCGATGTCCCGCAGCGTCAGGTCGCACTCGTCGAACTGGCCGTCGGCGAGCCGCTCCTCGATGATCCGGCCGACCATCGCCCGGATCGCCGGCTCGTCGCGCGACGCGAGCGACCGCACGGATGCCTCGACGCCGTCGGCGAGCATGATCAGGGCCGCCTCACGCGATTGCGGCTTCGGGCCGGCGTGGCGGAACTTCCGCTCGTCGACCGCCTCGGCCGCCTTCTTGCCGTCGGGCGTCTGCGGGCCGCCGAACGGGAGCGCGGCGTGCTCGCGGGCACGGGCGAGGAAGTAGCTCATCGTCGCCGTGCCGTGGTGCTGGGGGATGAAGGCGATGACCGACTTCGGCAGCTTCGCGCGGTACGCGAGGTCGATCCCGTCGGGGACGTGCTGCTTGAGCACCTGGGCCGAGACGTCCGGCTCGAGCTCGTCGTGGACGTTCTCGCCGCCGGCCTGGTTCTCGATGAATGCGAGCGGGTTCGCCAGCTTCCCGATGTCGTGGTAGTAGGCCGCGACCCTCGTCAGCAGCGGGTCGGCGCCGATCGCCTCCGCCGCCCGCTCGGCGAGGTTGCCGACCATGATCGAGTGGTGGTAGGTCCCTGGAGTCTCGACGAGAAGCCGGCGCAGGAGCGGCTGCGACGGGTTCGCGAGCTCCAGAAGCTGGAAGACGGTCAGGATCCCGAAGACACTGCCGAGGACAGCGAAGCTCCCGACCGCGGCGACCGCCGCGCCACCGGCCGAGGCCGCGGCGGCGCCCCACAGCTCGACGAGACCGCGCGGGTCACGGTTGCCGAGGAGCGAGAACGTCGAGACGACGAGGACCTGGACGACGAAGACCGCGATCCCGGCCTGGACGAAGACCTGCAGCCGGTCGCCCCGGCGCACCGCGACGATGCCCGCGAACCCACCGAGGAAGACGTACGCGGCGAGCTCGAGCGAGTTGCCGTTGACCGCACCCGCGATCAGCGCGATGACCGCCATCACGACCGTGGCCGCGCCGGCGTCGAGCAGGACCGCGATGAGCATCCCGACCGCGGCGATCGGCAGCAGGAACGGGATCGCCGGCCGGCCGGCCGTGACCTTCAGCGCGAACGAGGCGAACACGAGCAGCGTCCCGACGAGGACGAGGACATTGTTGCGGTGCCACATGGCGCGGCGGAAGCGCCACACCCAGGCGAGCAGGAGCGCGACGAGCAGGCCCGTCATGAGGAGCCAACCGACCAGCGAGGCGAAGTCCGGACCGGTGTCCAGGAGACCCGCCCGATCGAGGATCTCGACCGCCGCCGCGCCGAGCAGGTCACCGCGATGGACGATCGTCTGGCCCTGCTGGATCCGGACGACGACTGGATCGACCTTGGCCGCCGCCTCGTCGCGCTTCTCGTTCGTCAGCTGCTCGCTGTACGTCGAGTTCGGGGCAACGAAGGGTCGAACGATCTCCATGGCGAGCAGCCGCTCGTTCTCGTCGAGGACCGCGCCGAACTGGCGGGCCAGGTCGCTCCGCGCGTCGGCCACCTTGGAGTCGCGGATCTGGAGCCGCTCGACGACATCGAGGACGCGCAGCGCCTCCGACTTGACGAGAGACCAGCGGGCGCCGTCGAGCCCGACGAGGACGTCGCGCGCCTGGTCGGAGAGGTCGGGGAGGACCTGCTGGAGGGCCGCCCGGCGCTGCTCGACGGGGGTCGACTCGGCGAACGCGCGGTCGACGGGGGCGAGCGCCTGGCGGAGCGAGGCAACCTGCTCCGCGGCCACCCGCACGGCCTTCGTGAGGTCGTAGTCGTACTGCGGCTCGACACCCTCGCGGGCGCGCTCCCGGGCGGCGGCTGTCTGGACGTCGCTCTCGAAGACGATCGGGGCCGGCGCGACGATGTCCGCTGTCGCCGGCTTTCCCTCCTCGACGCGCAGGCCCGGCTGGAGGAAGTCCGCGGCGAGGATCGCGGTCAGGAGCGTGATGAGGACGCCGCCGGCAACGACCAGCCGCCAGGCGTCGCGGCGGGTGAAGCGGACGAGCTGCTCTGCCTGCTGCGTCAGCATCGACCGGTCAGTGACGGGAGCTGTCGTGCGCGGTCAGGTCGGCGGCCGCGAGCCGCTGGGCGACGAGCTCGTGAACGCGCTTGCCGTCCGCGCGACCGCGTGTCCGCGGCGAGAGCCAACCCATCACCTTCCCGAGGTCGCGAACCGAGCTGGCGCCCGTCTCGGCAACGGCCTCGTCGACGAGGGGCCCGAGCTCCGCGTCGGTCAGCTGGCTCGGCAGGTAGTCCTGGAGGACGCGGATCTCGGCCTCCTCGCGGACCGCGAGATCCTCGCGGCCACCGGCGCGGAACGCCTCGACCGACTCGCGGCGGGTCTTGACCTCGCGGGTCACGACCGCGAGGTACTCGTCCTCGGACAGCGGCTGCCCGCGCTGCTTCTCGAGGTTGTAGGCGGCGTTCGAGACCATGCGGAGGACGTCGCGACGCAGCGCGTCACCCGACCGCATCGCGGCCGTCACGTCCGTATGAATTCGATCTCGAAGGGACACCGGAGATGGCACCTCGGGCGGGGTCCGCCCGCGGGGCTGCGCCGATGGGAGGGTCCGATCGGGCTCCCCGTCCCGGTCGGCGCTTCCGGTCGATCGGGGTGGCGCGCCTCCCGCGGCGTCGCCGACCCGTCCGACCTAGCCCTGCTGCTGGCGGGCGTTCTTCTTGCGCTTCGCTTCCTTGCGCTTCCGCTTCACGCTCGGCTTCTCGTAGTGCTCGCGTCGGCGAGCCTCGGCGAGGATGCCGCTCTGCTGGATCTTCTTGTTGAAGCGGCGGAGGGCGCTTTCGAACGTCTCGTTCTCACCCACTCGGACTTCGGCCAATTCCGGATTCACCTCCTCGGGCTGGTGTCTCAGAACCTCGCATCCGCGCTCGTGGCCCCGACGGCGCGCCGCGTCCCGCCGGTTCCCGGAGGCACCGGTCGGCAAGGCTGCGGGAGCATAGCCGAGGCCCGCAGACGGGTCAAACCTCCTGGATGCGTTCCGAGTGCCGTCGCGGCCGCGCGTTGCATCGCCGCGTCGTAGCATCCCCCGATGGAGGACGCTCGGGACGCGACGCTCCTCGACCTCCTCGACCGGACGTTCCGGACGTTCGCCGCGAGGCCCGCGCTCGGCGTCCGCCGCGACGACGGCTCGACGATGACCTGGACGTACGCCGAGCTAGATCGCCGGAGCCGGCTCGCGGCGTGGCGACTGCGGGCGCGCGGCCTCGAGCCCGGCGACCGAATCCTGACCTGGTCGCCGTCGACCCCCGAGCTCCCCGCCACGTACATCGGAGCGATGCGGGCGCGGCTCGTCCTCGTCCCGCTCGACCTCCGGATGAGCCGCGAGGCGATCGCCGGGATCGTCCGACGGTCCGAGCCGCGGTTGCTCGTGGTGGCGACCGGACGCGATGCGCCGAAACCGGGCGATGCCGGCCTCGAGGACGTCCCGACGACGACGGTCGAGGCCCTGACGGCCGAACCGGACGCGACCTTCCCGCCCGACTGGGAGGCGCAGATCGATGCCTGGGCGCGGCCCGCCCCCGACGAGGTCTGGGACCTCATCTTCACGTCCGGGACGACCGGCACCCCGAAGGGCGCCATGATCGCGCACGACAACCTGCTCGAGACGATCCGGGCCGCCCACCGGATCATCCCGCCGCTCGAGCACCGCGTCGTGTCCCTGCTGCCCCTGTCGCACCTCCTGGAGCAGGGCATCGGGCTCCTGTACGCGCTCTCGGTTGGCGCCCACATCCTCTACGTCCGGAGCCGGAACCCGCGGATCGTGTTCGAGGCGCTCCGCGCTCACCGGGTGACCTCGATGATCGTCGTGCCCCAGGTGCTCGACCTCTTCTGGAGCGCGATCGAGCGCGAGGTCGAGCACGCCGGACGCGGGCGCGCGTTCGGCCGCCTCCGGTCGATCGCCCGGCGGCTGCCCATGCGCCTCCGGCGACGCCTCTTCCGGCAGGTCCACGACCGGCTCGGCGGGTCGCTTCGGCTCTTCGTGTCGTCGGGCGCGTTCCTCCCGCCGGCGCTCCAGCAGGCCTGGGAGGACCTGGGCGTCGTCGTCCTCCAGGGCTACGGTTCGACCGAGAACGGGTTCGGGACCGTCACGACGTTCGAGGACCACGGCATCGGGACGGTCGGGCGGCCGGTCCCGCCGGTCGAGCTGCGGATCGCCGAGGACGGCGAGGTTCTCTTCCGCGGCCCGACGCTGTTCAAGGGCTACTGGCGGGATCCCGCGGCCACCGCCGAGGCGATCGACGCCGACGGCTGGTACCACAGCGGCGACATGGGCCAGCTCGACCCCGCGGGCCGGCTTGTCCTGTCCGGGCGGACGAAGGACCGGATCGCGCTCCCCAACGGGTTCAAGGTGTACCCGGAGGACCTCGAGAACGCCCTGCGCAACGCCGGCATCCGCGACGCGGTCGTCCTCGAGACGCGACCGGGCCGGATCGAGGCGATCGTCCTCGCGGCCGGGGTCGACCACCCGGTCGCCGTGGGGAGCGGGCCGGTGGATCCGGACGCCGTCCGTGACCGGGTCGACGCGGCGGTCCGGGCCGCGAACGCGACCCTCGGGCCGAACCAGCGGATCGCCGGCTGGCGACTGTGGCCCGAGGCCGACTTCCCGCGGACCCACACCCTGAAGATCAGGCGCGACCCGGTCCGGGACTGGGTCGCGCGGCCGGTGGGCGCGCCGGCGGGCGCGGCGGCCCGGGCGGTGGGCGCGTCCGGAGAGCCCACGGGGTAGCGCGGGCGTGTGCCGGGCCAGCTCAGCGCGGGACGTCGACCCTCGTGCCGAGCGTCTCGAGCGCGTCCTGGATGCCCGACGTGCGGCGGTCAGGCGAGGTTGCCGGCGACCAGGCGTAGAAGACGACGGTCGCGCCGAGCCGGCGCAGGACGAACCGCGTGTCGAGCGGGAACTGGACCCGCCCGGGACCGCTCGCGAGATACGTCGCCTGCTCCGCGGCGGCCTGCGCCGCGGCGGCAGCGTCCGGGAACTGGTAGACCGAGATGAAGCCGTGGTCCGGATCCTCGGGGAGAACGACCTGGAGGACGGCACGGGGCGCCGCCGCGAAGGACCCCGCCTCGGCGGGACGGAACGGGATCTGCGGAGCCTGGACCTGGAGGCTCCGGGCGCCGAGGGCCGCGCTGACCGCGGACAGCGTCGCGTTGCCGGCGGGGCCGATCGTCTGTGCGGGCCCGAACGACTGGGGTGGGAATGTCACCGGCGGCGCGTTCCGGGCGGCGACGCCGCACCCGGAGGCGACGAGCGCCGCACCGACGGCGGCCGCGACGATGGCGCGCGAGATCTGCCTCACCCGGGCGGCCACGAGAACCGGCGCCCGCCGAGCAGATGGAAATGGAGGTGGTCGACGCTCTGGCCCGCCTCGGCGCCGGCGTTCGAGACGACGCGGTAGCCGCGCTCGGCGATCCCCTCGCTTCCGGCAAGGTCGGCGATCGTCCCGAACATCGCGCCGAGGAGCTCACCGTCGGTTGCCGCGAGCTCGTCGACGGACGCGATGTGCGCCTTGGGGATGACGAGGATGTGGGTCGGCGCCTGCGGGTTGATGTCGCGGAACGCGAGGACCTGGTCGTCGTCGTGGACGACGGTCGCCGGGATCTCGCCGGCCACGATCCGGCAGAACAGGCAGTCAGCGGGCATCGAAGGTCTCCTGGGCGGCCTCCTGGGCGGGCGGCGTGAAGGGGCGCAGGGCGAGGGCGGTGGACCCGGCCCCAGTCGGGGCGGCGTGCGGCTCGAACACCGGCAGCCGTCCGCGGAGTGCGCGGCGCGGCGGGTCGACGTCGAGGATCCGGCCGACGACGCGGCCACGCTCCATCGGGTCCACGGCCTCGACCGCGACGCGGACGATCGTGTTCACGAGATCGCGCTCGTCCACGACGGCGACGGGCTGGTGGTCCTCGGCGTGGCCGACCCACCGCCCGTCGGGCAGGCGCGACTCGAGCAGCACCCGCGCTTCGCGGCCCACCTCCGCGGCGGCGAACCGTGCACGCGCGTCGGCGGCGAGGGCGAGGAGCTCCGCACTGCGCTGCCGACGGACGGACTCGGGCACCGGCCCGGCCATCCGGATCGCGGCCGTCCCGGGCCGCTCCGAGTAGCGGAACACGTGGATCCCCGCGAACCCGATCCCCTCGATCCACGCAAGCGACCGCGCCCACGCCGCGTCGTCCTCGGTCGGGAACCCGACGATGACGTCGCCGTGGATCGCGACGCCGGGGATCGCTGCCCGGATCCGCTCGACGAGCCGGCCGTAGAACGCCGTGTCGTAGCGCCGGCCCATGCGTCGCAGGACGCCGTCGTCACCCGACTGGAGCGGGAGATGGAAGTGCGGCAGGCACCGGCCGCGGCCGTCCGTCCACGCGGCGAGCAGCTCGTCGTCGACGTGCTGCGGCTCGATCGAGCTGAGCCGCAATCGCTCGACATCGGTCTCGGCCAGGATGCGTCGGATGAGGCCCGCGAGCGTCAGCGCCGACCGCCGGTGCGAGCCCCGCGGCCCTCGCTCCGACCAGCCGCCGTCGTACGTCCCGATGTTGATGCCGGTCAGGACGATCTCCCGGTGTCCCGCCGCACGCGCCCGCCGGATGTCGGCGAGGACGACGTCGGCCGTCAGTGACCGCTCGGGGCCGCGGGCGGCGGGGATGATGCAGTACGTGCAGAAGAAGGAGCAGCCGTCCTGGACCTTGACGAAGGCGCGGGTCCGCTCGACCGATGCCCGGTCGTCGGCGATCCCCTCGACCTCGACCCCCGACAGCGTTGGCAGCGGCCGGGTCGCGGCCGCGCTACGG
>Ga0255338_1005892_pt1 | contig 10879 bp, 10 predicted proteins | sample MeOH1_35cm_T4_19_FD_203715 | JGI IMG/M metagenome (GOLD analysis project Ga0255338, IMG submission 203715) | Sandy soil microbial communities from University of British Columbia, Vancouver, Canada - MeOH1_35cm_T4_195 | ecosystem: Engineered > Artificial ecosystem > Sand microcosm > Unclassified ... | reverse complement strand
CCCACCTCGCTGCAAGACCTGTTCCTCAACGCGCTACGCCGTTCGAAGACACCGGTGACGATGTTCCTCGTCAAGGGCGTGAAGCTCCAGGGCATCGTGACCTGGTTCGACAATTTCTCGGTGCTGCTGCGCCGCGACGGCCAGTCGCAGCTCATCTACAAGCACGCGATTTCGACGATCATGCCCTCGGCCACGGTCGACGTCGCCGCGATCGTCAACGCGGTCGGCGAAGCGCAGAAAAAGGCGCCGCTGCTCCAGGAAATCTTCCTGAACGCGGTGCGCAAGTCCGACGACAATGTCACCATGTTCCTGGTCAATGGCGTCATGCTCCAGGGCCAGATCGCTGCGTTCGATCTGTTCTGCATGCTGCTCCAGCGCGATGGCATGTCGCAGCTCGTCTACAAGCATGCCGTGTCGACGATCCAGCCGGCCCATCCGCTGAATTTGGCAGATGAAACAGCAGGTTCGGACGAGGATTGACCACCGGTTTTGAACGCGATCGCGACGAGTTCGCGCGGGGTGCGCGGGCCGTCGTGGTGTATCCCGAGCATGGCGTGTCCTCACGCGACGCGGCGGCGCGCCTGGAAGAGACCGCCGGTCTCGCCGAAGCGATCGGCGTCGTCGTGGCCGAAAAGGTCGCGTTCCGCGTCCGCCAGGCCAAGCCCGCGACCCTGATCGGCAGCGGCCAGGTCGAGCAGCTTGCCGCAACGGTCAGGATGGAGGAGGCGGGGCTCGTCGTGTTCGATGCACCGCTGACGCCGATCCAGCAGCGCAACCTGGAAAAGGCGCTCGAAGCGAAGGTGATCGACCGCACCGGCCTGATTCTCGAGATTTTCGGGGAACGCGCCGCGACCGCCGAAGGGCGGTTGCAGGTCGAACTGGCGCATCTCGACTACCAGGCCGGCCGCCTCGTGCGCAGCTGGACTCATCTCGAGCGGCAGCGCGGCGGCTTCGGCTTTCTCGGCGGGCCGGGCGAGACCCAGATCGAGGCCGATCGCCGCCTGATCCGCGACCGCATGGCGCGGCTGCGCAAGGAACTCAATCAGGTCACCCGCACGCGCGGCCTGCACCGCGACCGGCGCCAGCGCGCGCCCTGGCCGGTGATCGCCCTGGTCGGTTATACCAACGCCGGAAAATCGACGCTTTTCAATCGCTTGACCGGTGCTGACGTCATGGCGGAAGACCTGCTCTTCGCCACGCTAGATCCGACACTGCGGCAGATTTCGCTGCCCGGCATCGACAAGGCGATCCTGTCGGACACCGTCGGTTTCGTCTCCGAGCTGCCGACCCAGCTCGTCGCCGCGTTCAAGGCGACGCTGGAGGAAGTGATCTCGGCCGACCTGCTCATCCATGTCCGTGACATCGCGCACCCCGACAGCGCGGCGCAAAAGGCCGATGTCGAGGCCGTGCTGACCGAGATCGGCGTCGCCGCCACCACGCCGCGGATCGAGGCGTGGAACAAGCTCGACCTGCTCGACGGCGACGCGCGCGCGGAAATGATGGGGGAGGCGGCCCGCCGCCCGGATGTCGTCGCGCTCTCCGCGATGACCGGGGAAGGGGTCGATACCCTGATCGAGACCGTCGCTGCCCTCCTCACCCAGGGCCACCGGCGGTACCGCATCGAGCTCGACGCATCCGACGGCGCCGGCGCGGCCTGGCTGCATGCGCATGGCGAGGTCGTCGCACAGGAGATGGAGGGCGACCGGGCGGTCTATGAGGTGCGCATGGCGGAGCGCGATTACGAGCGGTTCAACCAGCGCAACGATTGAATCGTTGGGGGGAAGCGCTGAGGAACCCGATGACGTCGTCACACGGTAAGGCTAACCGGCTTTCGCCTGCTTGCGCTCCGCAGCCTTCGCCTTGATCCAAAGCTCTTCCTTGGTCGCCAGGTCCAGCCCCCCGAACGCATCGCCGGCCTCCCGCTCCATCGCCTGAAACCGGCGCTCGAACTTCGCATTCGCCAGCCGTAGCGCCGCTTCCGGATCGACGCCGAGGTGGCGCGCCCAGTTGACCACAGCGAACAGCAGGTCGCCAATCTCCTCCGCCCGCTCGGCGGGAGAGGCCGCCTCGATCTCGGCGATCTCCTCGTCGATCTTGGCGCGCGCGCCTGAAGCATCCGGCCAGTCGAACCCGGTCCGCGCCGCTCGTTTCTGCAGCTTTTCAGCCCGCAACAGCGCGGGCAGGCCGATTGCCACGCCGTCCAGCGCGCCGCCGATGCCCTTGGCCTGGCGTTCGTCCGCCTTCAGCCGCTCCCAATGCTGTTCGTGCCCGCCATGGCTGTCGCCGAAGACATGCGGGTGGCGGCGCTCCATCTTGTCGCTGATCGCCGCCACGACGTCCGGCAGCGCGAACAGGCCGGCTTCCTCGGCCATCCGGCTGTGGAACACGACCTGGAGCAGCAAATCGCCAAGCTCGTCCTTCAACTCGATCATGTCGCCGCGGGCGATCGCGTCGGCGACCTCATAGGCTTCCTCGATCGTGTAGGGCGCGATCGTCGCGAAATCCTGCGCGACGTCCCAGTCGCAGCCATGCTCCGGGTCGCGCAACCGCGCCATGATCGCCGTGAGGCGCTCGATGTTCGAAGGGGACGTCATCGCCGGGGGAGTCCCGCCCCGTCCGCCTCAGTCAGTTCGATAATATACATTATGTAAAATGAGGCCCTGTATCGGATGGGTCGTAAATCCTCCCCCCGACTAGGTCCGGCCCAAGCCGATGACAACCGGGATCCCGTCAGTTGCGAGGGTTCCACACCACATCGCCAGGCGTCGGACACGAAAAAGGCGCGCCCCGCGAGGAACGCGCCTTCATCCGCCGGTTGCCTGTTCGGCCACCTGTGGTCGTCTCGACGCCGCAATCAGTTGCGCGACGGGAAAACCCCGACGGTTGCCACGCAATACAGGATCGCCAAAAATGGCTGTCGATTCTCATGCGACGCATTCCCACCGGCGATGCCGACGAACTGCGGATTGAGCAGTACCGGAGAGTCGTTCGGCGGCGTGTTCCAGGTGGTGCCGATGCCGGAATCGCTGGGCAGGAACTTGGTCAGGTAATTGCCCGTTTCCGCCGTGTGCTTCATGTTCGCCGCGCCCGGCTGGGTCTTGGCGAGCGGTGCGTGCGTGTGGCTCGGCATTTCGGTTTGCAGCAGCGTATAGCCTTCGCTCCCGATCTCCTCGCCCAGCACATAATCGCTCAGGCCGGGGCCCTGGCCCTGGCTCAGCAACAGGCGGCCGTTGAGATTGGGCAGCGCGAAATTGGTCTGGCCGTTGCCGCCATAGGTGGTGCCATAGATCGCAAACAGCGTGCTGTATTGCGAGAGCGGAAGAAGCTGGCCGCTCGCCACCATCCAGCCGCGGGGCGCGTAGGTGAAGGCGAAGCCCCGGATTTCGCCGATAAATGGTTCGGACATTGGTGTACCTCCCTATCCGTGCGTCAATTGCGCGACGGAAAAATGCCTTGCAGCGAGATGATGTAGCTGATCACGAGCGACGGCATGATGTTTCCGTGCGGCATGGACTGGCCTGACGGCAGCACTGAACCGGTGGCCGGCGGCGTGTCAGTCGACGTACCCGTGGTGGCATCGAGATAAAGCAGCGCGGTGGCCGAATCCGGGGTCCCCGGAAACATGCCGTTCGCGTTTGTCGTCGTGCCCGTGCCGGTCGATGCCGAAAGAATATGCGTGTGCCCCGGAAGCTGGTTGGCGTTTACCGTCACCTCCTCGCTGCCGGCGCTTTCCCCCAGCGTGCGCTGGGTCAGCCCGGGGCCCTGCCCTTGCCCGATCGCCGTCCTCCCGCGCAGGTCGGGCAACGCGAAGGTGGTGGTGCCGTTTCCGCCAAAGGTGGTGCCGATAAGCGTGAACAGCGCCTGATATTCGGCGATCGACAGCAGTGTGCCGTCGCAGAAATGCCAGTTGCGGGGCGCGAAGTTCCCGCCAAAAGGCCGTATCTCTCCCACATAAGATTGAGACATTGTGGATTCCTTGTAAAAGATGCCCGGTCGTTGGCGCTAGTTGCGCGACGGGAAGACGCCATAAAGCGCGATGCTGTAGTTCATCACGAGATAGGGCTGCATGTTGGGATGCGGCTGCGAACCGCCCGCGATCCCGAGGCTGTCGGGCGCAAGGGAAACAAGCGAGCCGGTCCCCGCCGCAGCATAGGTCGAGATCGAGGTCGGGCCCTGATGTGCCGCGGCGAGGAAGTTGCCGCTCGGAAGCGCGGTGTCGCCGTTGGTCGTGTTCGCCATGAACATGTGGTTGTGCATTGGCATCTGGGCATTGACCAGGGAAACCTGCTCGCTTCCGGCTGATTCACCTTCGATATAATACTGTCCGCCCGGCAGCTGGCCGCTGCTCATCGGCGCCCGCCCGCGCAGGTCGGGCAACCCGAAAGTTGACATGCCGTTGCCGCCATAGGTGGTGCCGAGCAGAGAGAACAACGCCTGGTTCTGCTGGATCGACATCAGCTGCCCGGCGCAGAGCGCCCAATGGCGTGGCGGCCAATCGAACGGAAACATGCGGACTTCGCCGATATATGGTTGTGACATGAACTCTCCCCACAAACAGTTGCCGGGAGATGCTGCAATTTCTTACAGCGACGTCCCGATCCCATTACGCGATAAGCACTGACATCGATCACGCGGACGGTGGAGAAGGTTAGTCGACAAAAAATAAACCGTGCGAACAGTTATTTAGTTCGATTGACCCCCCAATTGCCGGCGATGCTCGGCGCGCTGCGATTAGCGCCGTTTGAGCGCACAACGTCAAGTCGTCTCGAAAGGAAATCAAACCAGATTGGTTATTATATTCTTGCCGGGCAGCCATGTCTCGGGCGCGTTACTGGAAGGGGGTCTCCAGGATACTGCCATGGTCCGGATCGGGTCGGTGCCCTGCCCGGCTCTCGTCGTGCGGGACAGTGCCGCGAAAATCGGGATTAGCCGTCCGGAACGATCGGAAGCGATCGCGGTGAAGATCAGCCGCCGAAAAATCCACCGAGCGTGGCGCCCGCGCCCGTGGCCTGCTGCCATGCCGAGACGAGGATGAAGGCGACCCCGAAGATCGCGATCCAGGCCAGCGCCATCTTGAAGCTGTCCTTCATCGGCAGCCGGCGCGCCGCCAGCGCCGAGATCGGCAACGCCAGCATCAGCAGCATGTACAGCGCATCGGCGGAACGGTCGGTCACAGCGTCACCTCCATGCCGTCATATCCGGGTTCCACCCCGGCTGGAAGCTCGCTCACGAGCGTCGCATAATCCATCGAATGGTCCATATGGACGAACGCCGATCGGCGTGGACGCAACTGCCCGATCCATCCGAGCACGGTCGGCACATCGGGATGAGTCGGATGGGGACGGTGGCGCAGGGCATCGACGATCCAGACGTCGAGATCCTGATACAGCCCCCGCATATCCTCCGTCATCATGTTGAAATCCGTCGCATATCCGATGGATCCCCGGACCGTGTCGAAGCGCAGGCCCGCCGACTGGATGTTGCCGTGCGGCTGGTCTGCGACGCGGACCGCGATATCGCCGATGACGAGGCTGTCGGGCAGCGATTCCATCGCGACGGTCGGCGGATAGCCGTCGCGGCCGTTGAAGGCATAGCTGAACCGCTCGACCAGCGCGTCGCGGGTCGCGCGCCGCGCCAGGCCGCGCACTGGCCGGCCGGTCGCATGATAGAGCTGCCGCAGGTCGTCCAGGCCGTGGCAGTGGTCCGCATGGTCATGCGTCCAGATCACCGCGTCCACCCGGTCGACGCTGGCCAGGAGCAGTTGCTCGCGCATGTCCGGGCTGGTGTCGACCAGGATCCGCGTCGTCCCGGTCTCGACGAGGATCGACGCCCGGGTGCGGCGATTACGCGGCTCGGTCGGGTCGCACGCCCCCCAGTCATTGCCGATCCGCGGCACGCCTGAGGACGTGCCCGATCCGAGAATGCGAACCTTCACGCGCGGGTCTTGGCGAACAATGTGTGGAAATTGGACGCGGTCGCCTCGGCAAGCTCCGCCAACTCCTCCCCGCGCAGCGTCGCCAGGAATGCCGCCGTATCCGCGACGAAGGCCGGTTCGCCGGTCTTGCCGCGATGCGGCACCGGCGCGAGGAAGGGGGCGTCGGTCTCGATCAGCAGGCGCTCGATCGGCAGTCGCGCGGCGATTTCCTGCAAATCCTTGGCGTTCTTGAACGTCACGATCCCGGAAATCGAGATGTACAGGCCGAGCTCGAGCGCAATATCGGCAAAGGTCCCGCTTGCGGTGAAGCAGTGGATCACGCCGGGATAGGTGCCCTTTGCCATCTCCTCGCGCAGGATTTCCGCGGTATCCTCTTCGGCGTCGCGCGTGTGGACCACGATCGGCAGTCCGGTTTCGCGCGCGGCGGCGATATGCGCCCGGAAACTGGCGCGCTGCCGGTCCCGGTCGCTGTGATCGTAGAAATAGTCCAGGCCGCTCTCGCCGATCCCGACGACGCGCGGATGCCGGGCGCGTTCGATCAGCCGCGCCGTGCCGACATCGGGGTGTTGATCGGCTTCATGCGGGTGGATGCCGACCGTCGCCCAGACGTCGGGCTCGCGCTCGGCCGTGCCGACCACGGCATCCCATTCGCTCTCGCGCGTCGCGATGTTGAGCATTGCCGAAACGCCGCGCGCCCGGGCCCGCGCCAGCATCTCGGGCTGCTGCTCGCGCAGGCCCTTATAGTCGAGATGGCAATGGCTGTCAGCGAACATCAGGCGGCCTCTACCGCCAGTTCCAGTCGCGGGAACACGCCGCTTGGCGCCGGCATCGCCGTCCCGGCCACGACCGGCCTGGCCAGGGCGTCGAAATCGCGCGCGCCGGCTTCCTGCCCCAGCAGGTCGAGCAGCCGGTCGGCGCCGTCCGGAATTGCCCAGCGAGCCATGATCGCGATGCGGCGGATCGCCTCTATGGTCAGGTGCAGGATCGCGTCGGCGCGCGCCGGATCGGCCTTGCGCACACTCCACGGCGCGGCATCGGCGAAATATTGGTTGGCATCGCGCGCAGCCCCCCAGACGGCGTCAAGCGCGGTATGCAGAGCCAGATCCTGCATCGCCTCGTGCAATCCCGCCTCAGCCGCCGCGACGCTTGCCAGCAGGGCCTCGTCCGCCGTGGTCCGCTCACCCGCCTCGGGCACTTTCCCGTCGCAATTCTTGGCCACGATCGACAGGCAACGTTGCGCCAGGTTGCCGAGATTGTTGGCGAGATCGGCATTGCAGCGCGTGACGATCGCTTCTTCCGAATAGCTGCCGTCCTGGCCGAAGCTCACTTCACGCAGCAGGAAATACCGCAGTGCGTCGACCCCGAAGCGCTGGACCAGTTCCATCGGATCGGTCACGTTGCCGACCGACTTGGACATCTTTTCCCCGCGGTTGAGCAGGAAGCCGTGGCCGAACACCTGCTTCGGCAGCGCGAGCTTCGCGGACATGAGGAAGGCCGGCCAGTAAACGGCATGAAATCGCACGATATCCTTGCCGATCACATGCAGGTCGGCGGGCCACCAGCGCGCAAGTTCCTCCGGATTGTCGGGATAGCCCGCCCCGGTCAGGTAATTGGTCAGCGCATCGACCCAGACATACATAACATGCCCAGGGCTGCCGGGCACCTTGACGCCCCAGTCGAAGCTGGTCCGCGATACCGACAGGTCGGAGAGCCCGCCCTCGACAAACCGCATCACCTCGTTACGCCGCGCTTCGGGCCGGATGAAGTCGGGGTTCGCCGCATAATGGTCGAGCAGCGGCTGCTGATATCTGGACAGGCGGAAGAACCAGGTCTCCTCGACCGTCCATTCGACCGGCGTCCCCTGGGGGGACAGCTTGCCCCCTTCCCCGTCGATCAGTTCCTTCTCGTCGTAGAACGCCTCGTCGCGGACTGAGTACCAGCCCTGGTAGCGATCCATGTAGAGATCCCCGGACGCGGCCATCGCTTCCCAGATGGCCGCGCTCGCCGCATGATGCGCCGGCTCCACGGTACGGATGAAGCGGTCATAGGAAATGTTGAGCCTGTCATCCATCTCCTTGAAATAGGATGACATCTCGTTGGCAAGCGCCCGCGTTTCGACTCCGCGGTCACGCGCGGTCTGCACCATCTTCAGGCCATGTTCGTCGGTACCGGTCTGGAACCGCACGTCGCGCCCCGCCTGGCGGTGATACCGCGCGATCGCGTCGGTCGCGATCGCCTCATAGGCATGGCCGATATGCGGGCGTCCGTTGGGATAGCTGATCGCGGTGGTGATGTAATAAGGGTCGCCCATGCGCGGCTCCTAGCGCGGTTCGCGCGCGACTGGAACCACCGGTGACAGCGCCGGGGCATGTTTCAGCCCGCCTTTCCGCCATGCTCGTCATACCAGCCCAGCCAGCGCTCCATCCGGTCCCTGAGGAAACTCGGCCGCTTCAGGCCGTGGAACTCGCCGGGATAGATGACCAGCCGGCTCGGTACGTTCCGGCTCTTCAACGCCTGGTACATCTGCTCGGAGTTGAGCAGCGGCACGTTGAAGTCCTTGTCGCCGGCCATGAACAGCGTCGGCGTCACGATCCGTTCGTTGTGATAAAAGGGATAGCTGTTCGCCATCCACCGATCCAGGCTGGTCCAGGGCGTGCCGAGCTCGGCCTCATAGTCGCGGATATACTGGTCCGTGCCATAGCCGGCGAGGATATTGGAGATGCTCGCCCCGCTGACCGCAGCCCTGAAGCGCGTATCGGAGGCGATGAGATAATTGGTCAGCATGCCGCCATAGGACCAGCCGCCGACGAACAGGCGGGCCGGATCCGCGATGCCGCGCGCCACCGCGTCGTCGATGCCGGACAGTGCATCGGGCACGGACGGGCCGCCCCAATCGCCGTAGAGCGCCTTGGCATAGGCCTCCCCGCGCCCGGTGCCACCGCGCGGGTTGGTGGAGACGACCGCATAGCCATGCCCGGCGAAGATCTGCCAGCTCATGTTGAAGCTCGCGTCGAACTGCGATTGCGGGCCGCCATGGTTGAACAGCACCGTCGGCACCCTGCTTCCCGGTCTGGCCGCCGGCGGCGTCACGAGAAAGCCATGGACTTCAGTGCCGTCCTTCGAGGTCAGCACCGTTCGCGTGACCGGCGCGATCGCCACGTCCTTCAGCCAGGCGTCATTCTGATGGCTGAGCTGGCGCAGCGCGCCGTCGCGATCGAGCGCATAGACCTCGCCGGGAGCGGCCGGCGTCGACAGCAGCAGCGCCATGCCGCCACGCGGTGCGGCCGATGGTGCCGAGAAGACGCGGAAGCCGCCCGCGATCGGCCGCAAGGCACCGCCGCTGGCGGGAATCTCGGCCAGGCGTTCGGTATCGTCATCCTCGACGATGATGCGGATTGCCTTGCCGTCGACGGACCAGATCGGGTCATGGACGTTGCGGTCGAGTTGCGGCGTCAGCACCTGGGCCGCGCCGCCGGCACTCGGCACGACCGCGAGCGTGTGGACGCCATAGGAAAAGAGCGCCACAGGCCCGCCCTGCAGATAGGCGATTCGCTTCCCGTCCGGGCTCCAGGCAGGATAGCTCGACCATTCCGGATCATTGTCCGCTCCGACGAAGCTGGTCAGCGGTCTGGGCGCGACCGGCGCGCTGCCGATCGGGGCAACGAACAGGTTGCTGTCGTAGCTGCGATCCGGATCGGGCATGCGCTTGGAGGTGAAGGCGATCGCCTTGCCGTCCGGCGACCAGGCCGGGAGCGCTTCGTCATAGTCGCCGGTCGTCAGCCGGCGTGCCGTCCGCGTCGCGAGGTCATACAGCCACAGGCGCTGACGCTGCTTGCCCAGATAGCCGTCGATATCCTGCTTGAACTGGAAGCGATCGATCACGATCGGCTTGGGCTTCTTTTCCTTATCGTCCTTCCCGGCGCCGGCGCTGCCAGACGAAGCGCCGGGCGCCGTGACCGACGGATCGGTCGTGGGCGGAGCCGCCGTGCCGGGTTTGGCCGGCGATGCCGTCGCCGCTTCGGCCGCCGCGTTGGCCTGTTCGTCCGGATCGGGGTCGGTGATGACCAGCGCGAGGGTCTTCGAGTCGGGTGACCAGGCGATATCGCTCACCGACCCCTTCAGGCCGGGCAATTTGCTCCCCTCGCCCCCGGCGCGGTCCATCAGCCACAACTGGTCGTCATGATGATCGTCACCGCGCGAGGAGACAAACGCCAGCCAGTGCCCGTCGGGGCTGAACCGCGGCGTCGACTCGCTCTCTCCCTTGCGGCTGGTCAGCTGCACCGATCGGCTACCATCCCAGCGGCTCATCCAGAGATGGGTGACGTTCTTGTCCGCCTCGAGGTCGGTGGTCGACACGGTATAGACCACCCACTCGCCAGCGGGATCTACCTTCGGATCAGCAACCGTCGCGATCCGGGCGATATCGTCGGGCCCGATCGGCCGTGTGCCCGCCATGGCCGCCGCCGGGACGGCAAGGCAGAGAACCCACACAATGACTGTCTTCATGACGATCTTTCCCCCGAGACTGGCTGTCGTCACGGGATAGGGAGGAATCATCGACGGCAAAAGAGCCCAGCGTCCCGGTCCGGCTGCGGGGCCAGACCCTTGATTCAACCGGCGAGATCATCTGGGTAGCGTCCCGGTCGGCGATGCTGCGTTCGGTACCCGCTCAGCCGCTTCTCAGCTGCGGTGCTGGAGGCACATTTTCCCTGTTCCGGCGCTGAAATTCCCTGTTCCGCGATAACAGGGAATTCGGCCACAGTCGATTGATAGAAAAGGAGAAACTTACAAGAAATTGACCCGGATTGGCCCCGAGAAAAGCGATTTTCCCTGTTACCGGTGCGATAACAGATGGGGTGGACGCCCCCCGACGGTATCGATGTACCAAGGAGGTGTTGTTGAGCACCTGATAGGAGGCGTCCGTGATCGAGATTAGCACGATAG
>Ga0255338_1005891_pt1 | contig 10879 bp, 11 predicted proteins | sample MeOH1_35cm_T4_19_FD_203715 | JGI IMG/M metagenome (GOLD analysis project Ga0255338, IMG submission 203715) | Sandy soil microbial communities from University of British Columbia, Vancouver, Canada - MeOH1_35cm_T4_195 | ecosystem: Engineered > Artificial ecosystem > Sand microcosm > Unclassified ... | reverse complement strand
GCCGAGCGCGACCAGTGGATGGCCTGCATGATCCAGGCGATGGCCGAGTGCGAGCTGGATCCCGAGCTGCAGAAGCGTCTGGCCGAGTCCTTCATGGGCACGGCCGACTGGATGCGCAACATCTGACCCTCCTCCAAGGGCCTTGGCGCGCCCCGGCGCGGCAGCTTGGACGCCTACAAGGGCTGCAAGAGCACCATCAGCGCGCCGCTGCCGCCATCGCTGGCGCGGGCCTGGACGAAGGCCAGCACCTCCGCCTTCTGCACCAGCCAGCGCCGCACGCGGCTCTTCAGGATCGGCTCGCGGCCCGGCGAGCCATTGCCCTTGCCGTGCACGACGCGCACGCAGCGCAGGCCGCGGCGGGCGCTCTCGACGATGAACTGGCCCAGGGCCTCGCGGGCCTGGTCGCGGCGCAGGCCGTGCAGGTCGATCTGGGCTTGCAGCGCCCAATGGCCGCGGCGCAGCTTCTTGACCGTCTCGGGTCCGATCTCGGGGCGTCGGAAGGACAGGGTCTCGTCGGTCTCCAGCAGGGAGTCGACGTCGAAATCGTCCGACAGCGCCTGCAGCAGGGCGGCGCGCTCGTCGGCCTCGCGCTGCAGTGGCTCGGGCGCTGGCGGCGTGAGCGCGTGCAGCACGCGCTGGTCGTCCTTCAGCCGCGTGACCGGGCCGACGCTCAGCTCGAAGGCGCGCCGCTCCTGCTCGGCCAGGCGTGCCGCGGCGGCGCGGCGCTCGGCCGCTTCCTCTGCGAGCTTGCGCGCCAGCGCCAGCTCGCGCTGCAGGCTCTTGAGGTCCTGCAGGCTGTGCAGGCTGTCTTTCACAGCAGCCCCCGCTCGGCCATCGAGACCGCCTCGCCGGCGCCCACCACCAGATGGTCCAGCACGCGGATCTCGAGCAGGGCCAGCGCGTTCTTCAGCGCCTCGGTCAGCAGCGCATCGGCGCGCGAGGGCTCGGCCACGCCGGAGGGGTGGTTGTGGGCCAGGATGACCGCGGCCGCGCCCAGCTCCAGCGCGCGCTTGACCACTTCCCTGGGATAGACCGAGGTCTGTGTCAGGCTGCCGCGGAACATCTCCTCCAGCGCGATCAGCCGGTGCTGGGCGTCCAGGAACAGCACCGCGAAGACCTCATGGGCGTGGCCGTCCAGCTGCAGGCGCAGGAACTGCCGGACCGCTTCGGGCGATTCGAACACCGGGCGCTGCGCCAGCTCGGACCGCAGCGAGCGGCGGGCGATCTCCAGCACCGCCGCGATCTCGGCGCGCTTGGCCGGGCCCAGGCCCTTGATCCTGGCCAGGTCGGCGACGCCGGCATGCAGCAGGCCCGGCCAGCCACCGAAGGCGTCCAGCAGGCCCTGGGCCAGTTGCAGCACCGGGGTGCCCTGGATGCCGGTGCGCAGCAGCAGGGCCAGCAGTTCGGCGTCGGCCAGGGCCTGGGGGCCGCGCGCCAGCAACTTTTCGCGTGGGCGCGCCTCAGGCGGCAGGTGATCGAGAGGCATGGGTAGACGCGGAACAAGAAAGGGTCAAGGCCTTGGGCCTTAAAATCCGCGCAGTCTATCGAACAAACCATGACCCAGAACCTCATCCACGCCGGCTCCTTCCTGACCTTGCATTACCGGCTGACCGGCCCGGACGGCGGCAATCTGGTCAACACCTTCGACGACAAGCCCGCCACCCTGTCGCTGGGCACCGGCGAATTGTCGCCCGCCATCGAGGCGCGCCTGATCGGCCTGGCCGAGGGTACGCACACCCGTTTCGAGCTGGCGCCGGGCGAGGCCTTCGGCGAGCGCAACGCCGAGCTGCTGCAGCGGGTCAAGCTCTCGCTGATGCGCCAGCTGGGCGATCCGGACGAGGATTACAAGGTCGGCGACGTGGTGCAGTTCCCCACGCCGGACGGGCAGGGCTCCTATGCGGGGCTGGTGCGCGAGGTCGGCGCGGACTGGCTGCTGTTCGACTTCAACCATCCGCTGGCCGGCCAGCCGGTGAGCTTCGAAGTGCAAGTGATCGGGGTGCTGTGATGCCGGATGCCGTCACCCCGCCCCAGGAGGTCCTGCTGGCCGAGCCGCGCGGTTTCTGCGCCGGCGTCGACCGGGCGATCGAGATCGTCGAGCGCGCGCTGCTGAAGTTCGGTGCGCCGATCTATGTACGCCACGAGATCGTGCACAACACCTATGTGGTCAACGACCTGAAGGCGCGCGGCGCGATCTTCATCGAGGACCTGGCCGAGGTGCCGCCCGGCGCCACCCTGGTGTTCAGCGCCCATGGCGTCAGCCAGGCGGTGCGCCAGGAGGCGGCCCAGCGTGGGTTCAACGTCTTCGACGCCACCTGCCCCCTGGTCACCAAGGTCCATGTCGAGGTGGCCAAACTGCGCAAGGAAGGCTTTGAATTCATCATGATCGGCCACAAGGGGCATCCCGAGGTCGAGGGCACGATGGGCCAGCTGAGCGAGGGCATCTATCTCGTCGAGGAAGCCGGTGACGTGCCCCATGTGCGCGTCAAGGACCCGGCCAAGCTGGCCGTCGTGACGCAGACCACGCTCAGCGTGGACGACGCGGCCGAGATCCTGGCCGCGGTGAAGCGGCATTTCCCGCTGGTGCGCGAGCCCAAGAAGCAGGACATCTGCTATGCCACGCAGAACCGCCAGGATGCGGTCAAGATCCTGGCGCCGCAAGTGGATGTGGTGATCGTGGTGGGCAGCCCCACCAGTTCCAACAGCAACCGCCTGCGCGAGCTGGCCGAGCGCCTGGGCACGCCCGGCTACATGGTCGATGCGGCGGAGGATCTGAAGCCCGAGTGGTTCGAGGGCCGCTCCCGCGTGGGCCTGACCGCCGGCGCCTCGGCCCCCGATGTGCTGGTGCAGGCCGTGATCACGCGCCTGCGCGACATGGGCGCGACGGCCGTGCGCAGCCTGCCCGGCGTCGAGGAGCATGTGCGCTTCCCGCTGCCGCTGGGGCTGGGCGACAAGTCCATGGCCGAGGTGGGTTCCTCTCGATCCTGAGGCGGGTGCGCATCGCTTGAACGCGGCGCCCCGTTCGGAGGGCGCCGTTTTGCTTTCATAGAATCGACAGAACAAAGGAACAACCCATGCTTGACATCACCCTGCTGCGCAAGGACCTGGACGCCGTCGTGGCGCGTCTGAGCACCCGCAAGACCCCGCAAGCCTTCCTGGACGTGGAGCGCTACCAGGCCCTGGAGGCCTCCCGCCGCGGCGTGCAGGTCCGCACCGAGGAGCTGCAGGCGCGTCGCAACAGCCTGTCTAAGCAGATCGGCATGGCCAAGGGCAAGGGCGAGGATGCCTCGGCGCTGATGGCCGAGGTGGGCAGCATCGCCGACGAGCTGAAGGCCGGGGCCGAGCGCCTGGAGGCCATCCAGGTCGAGCTGAATGCGATGCTGATGGGCGTGCCCAACCTGCCCGACGAGAGCGTGCCGGTGGGGACGGACGAGACCGGCAACGTCGAGGTGCGCCGCTGGGGCACGCCCAAGGCTTTCGACTTCGCGGTCAAGGACCATGTGGACCTGGGCGCGCCCTTGGGCCTGGACTTCGAGACGGGCGCCCTGCTCAGCGGTTCGCGCTTCACCTTCATGCGCGGCCAGATCGCCCGCCTGCACCGTGCGCTGGCCCAGTTCATGCTGGACATGCAGACCGAGGTGCATGGCTATACCGAGTGCTACACGCCCTATATCGTCAACCGCGAGGTGCTGGAAGGCACCGGCCAGCTGCCCAAGTTCAAGGAGGACATGTTCTGGGTGCTGCGCGGCGGTGACGATGAGGTGGCCGAGCAGTACCTGATCTCGACCTCGGAAATCTCGCTGACCAACAGCGTGCGCGAGCAGCTGCTGGACGTGGCGCAGCTGCCGATCAAGCTGACCGCCCACAGCCCCTGCTTCCGTTCGGAGGCCGGTTCGGCCGGGCGCGACACGCGCGGCATGATCCGCCAGCACCAGTTCGACAAGGTCGAGATGGTGCGCATCGAGCAGCCCGAGCACAGCATGGCCGCGCTGGAGGAGATGACGGGGCATGCCGAGGCCATCCTGCAGAAGCTGGACCTGCCCTATCGCACGATGCTGCTGTGCACCGGCGACATGGGTTTCGGCGCGACCAAGACCTATGACCTGGAGGTCTGGCTGCCGGCGCAGAACACCTACCGCGAGATCAGCTCCTGCTCGAACATGGGCGCCTTCCAGGCGCGCCGCATGCAGGCGCGCTTCAAGAATGCCCAGGGCAAGAACGAGCTGGTGCACACGCTCAACGGCTCGGGCCTGGCGGTGGGGCGCACGCTGGTGGCCGTGCTGGAGAACTACCAGAACGCCGACGGCAGCATCACGGTGCCGGAAGCGCTGCGCTCCTATATGGGTGGCTTGGCGCTCCTGAAGGCCTGACGGCGCTTGCCCGGGATGTCTTTGCGGCCCTGACGCAAGGAGGTGGCTCGCAGATTTTCTGGAAGACTGAAAATCTTGCGCTATACTAGCGGGCTCAACTCGCATGCAACCACGCGAGCACCGAATCAGGAGAGGTGGCAGAGTGGTTGAATGTACCTGACTCGAAATCAGGCGTACGGTATCCCCGTACCGGGGGTTCGAATCCCCCCCTCTCCGCCAGGTTCATCACCCTGAACCAACGATCAAGGCCACCCCAGCGGGTGGCCTTTTTCATGGGCTTGCGGCGTTATGGGTGTCGGAGGGGCTGCGGCAGCGGCCGGCCAGCAAGGTCCGGGCGGGCGGCTTGAGCGGCCGCCAAGCCTCCCTCTTTCGAGGGCCCTCTTCGGGTGTATGGTCGGACCGGCCGGTCGGCTCGATAGTTCGCGCACACAGCGGCGGTGGGCGCCGCCGAGGAGCCGTGATGCACTTTGAGGAAGTTGACGCGGGAGATTTCCGCATCTATGCCGGCGCGATCGAGCGTCCCCGCACCTTTGGCTATGTGGCTGCCGTGGTCGTGATGCGGGTGCGCGGCCAGGCGGCGCGCCAGGAGGCCTTTCGCGACGAGAACCTGGCCGGGGGCTATGGCTGGGCCTCGCCGGCCGACGCCCTGCGCTTCGCGGTCAATGCCGGGCGCGATGTGGTGATGTGCGGCGGCGCGCTGCAGGGCTCGCGCTGATGCGCAGTCCTGGCTCGTGCCGAGGCTGCGGCTGGCGGCCCTGATTCCGCCATTCGTCGCGCCGGGCCCGGATCGGGCTTGGTGAGGCGGCACAGGCCGGCTATCGTGCCGGCCATGTTCGAGGCACATCACAAGGCGGGCGATGCCCCGCCGGCCCTGCCCAGCTGGCGTCAGGCCTGGCAGGGCTTCCTGGCCTACCTGACCCTGTGGCGGGTCGGGCTGGCCCTGGGGCTGGCCAGCGTGGCGGCGCTGCTGCTGGCGCCCGTCTTCATCACGCCCCTGCCGGTGCTGCTGGGGCGCACCTTGTTCGTGGCCCTGCTGGCCCTGCTGGCGTTCGCGGCCGCGGGCCAGTGGCCGCGCCGCCTGCCGAGCTGGCTGGCGCGCTGGCTGGCCCAGGTGTTGGCCGTGGTGCTGACCGTGCCCCTGGCGACCTTGCTGGTCTATCTGGTGTCGGTCGGCGGGGATTTCGCCAGTTTCTGGCGCAGCGAGGGCCGGCTGCTGGGCTTTTTCTGGATCGCCGGCTCCGGCCTGCTGATAGGCCCCCTGCTGGCCATGGGCTCGCTGTATCGCCAGCGCGACGCCGAGGCACGCAGCCAGGCCCTGCATTTCGAGCTGGAGCGCAGCGAGCTGGAGCGGCGCGCGCTGGATGCGCGGCTGCGCCTGCTGCAGGCCCAGGTCGAGCCGCATTTCCTCTTCAACACCCTGGCCAATGTGCGCGCCCTGGTGGAGACCGGCTCGCCGCAGGCCGCGCCGGTGCTGTCCAGCCTGATTGCCTATCTGCGTGCCGCGATGCCGCGCCTGCAGGACGAGGCGGCCAGCCTGGGCGACGAGCTGGCCCTGGTGCGCGCCTATCTGGAGCTGATGCACCTGCGCATGCCGGACCGGCTGGCCTATTGCATCGAGGTGCCGGCCGAGCTGCAGGGTCTGCGCTTCCCGCCGATGGCTCTGCTGACCCTGGTGGAGAACGCGGTGCGCCATGGCATCGACCCGAGCGAGGAGGGCGGGGCCATCGAGGTCTCGGGGGCGCGTGCCGGTGCCGAGGGGCCGGTCCGGCTGTGGGTCAGCGATTCCGGCGTGGGCCTGGCCCAGGCCACCGGCTCGGGCACGGGCCTGCGCAATCTACGGGAGCGTCTGCAGGTGGTCTACGGCGGCTCGGCGCGCCTGGACCTGACCGAGAATCAACCCCATGGCCTGCGGGCCGAGATCGAATTCCAGCCATGACAAGCATGCACATCGATGACGCAAGCGGCGCTCGCCCGACCGCTTCCCTGGGGCGGTGCCCGTGACCACGGCGCTCATCGCCGACGACGAGCCCCTGCTGCGGGACAGCCTGGCGCGCGGTCTGGCCCAGGCCTGGCCGGGGCTGCAGCTGGTGGGGCAGGCGCGAAACGGGCGCGAGACGGTGGAGCTGTTCGAGCGCCTGTCGCCCGACATCGTGTTCCTGGACGTGCACATGCCGGGCCTGAACGGGGTCGAGGCGGCGCGCCAGATCGCGCGGCGCGCCCAGCTGGTGTTCGTGACCGCCTACGAGCAATACGCGGTGCAGGCCTTCGAGCAGGGCGCGCTGGACTATCTGGTCAAGCCGGTGGAGCCGGCGCGCCTGGCGGACACCGTGGGCCGCTTGCAGGAGCGCCTGGCCCAGGGCCGGTCGGCAGGAGGACTGGATGCCGCGGTGGAGGCCGCCCTGGCGCGGCTGACCGAGCAGCTGCGCGGCGGCGCCACCCCGGCCGCCACGCAGCGTCCGGCCCAGCCGGCCTATCTGCAGTGGCTGCGCGCCTCCGTGGGGTCGACCCTGAAGCTGATCCCGGTGGAGCAGATCATCTTCATGCGCTCGGACGAGAAGTACACCCTGGTGGTGTGGAGCGAGGGCGAGGCCCTGATCCGCACGCCGATCCGGGAGCTGATCGAGCAGCTGGACCCGCAGTGCTTTGTGCAGGTGCACCGTTCGGTGGTGGTCAATCTGCGTGCGATCAGCCATGTGATGCGCGGACCCAATGAGACGGCCGATCTGCACCTGCGCGGCCGCCCGGAGGTGTTGCCGGTCAGCCGCAGCTATCTGCATCTGTTTCGGCAGATGTGAGCTGGGCGGCGCTGAAAAAACCGGCCTCGCGGGCCGGTTCGGGTTCAGCGCTTGGCCGATGAGCCCTGCACCACCACCGGATCGAGTTGCCACACCGCCACGCCCACGCTGACGGCCTGCACCAGCGCCAGCGTGGCCAGCGCGATGACCGCCACCATCAGGCCGGTGTGCAGGCCGCTGTCGGAGAAGCGATGCAGGAAGGAGGGACGCAACCCGGTGCGATCACGCAGGTGCTGGCCGAGGCTCTTGCTGGTGCTGTCCATGATGCTGCACTCCTTGCCAGGGGCAGCACGGGACATGCCACCCTGAACAAAGTCTAGCCCTCCGGCCGCGGCGCTACCAGCCCGGCCGGCCCTTCAAAGGCGCGGCTCGAGCCGGTCTTTCCTCAGTTGGTCGCAACGAGGGCGGCGGTGCGCTCGTTCAGCCATTGCAGGGCGGCGCCGGTCAGCAGCGGTGCCAGGCGGCGGCGCACCTCGGCGTGGTAGGCGTTCAGCCACGCCAGGTCCTCGGCGCCCAGCAGGGCCACGTCGACGCAGCGGGTGTCGATCGGGCACAGGGTCAGGGTCTCGAAGGCCAGCATGTCGCCGAACTGGCCGTGCTCCGGCGTGTCGAAGGCAACGTTCAGGACCAGGTTCTCGATGCGCACGCCCCATTGGCCGGGGCGGTACACGCCAGGCTCGTTGGAGGTGATCATGCCGGGCTCCATCGCCATGTTTGCGTCCGGCACCGCCTTGGAGATGCTTTGCGGGCCCTCGTGCACGTTCATGAAATAGCCGACGCCATGGCCCGTGCCATGGCCGAAGTCCAGACCGTGCTGCCACATCGGCACGCGCGCCAGCGCGTCCAGCATCGGGCTCAGGGTGCCGCGCGGGAACACGGCGCGGCTCAGGTTGATCATGCCCTTCAGCACCAGGGTGTAGTCGCGCTTCTGCGCCGCGCTCACCTGGCCGATCAGCCAGACGCGGGTGATGTCGGTGGTGCCGCCCAGATACTGGGCGCCGGAGTCGATCAGCAGCAGGCCGTCGCCCTTGATCTCGGCGTGCGAGTCGGCGCTGGCGCGGTAATGCGGCATCGCGCCGTTGGCGTTGAAGCCGGCGATGGTCGGGAAGCTCAGGCCGACGAAGCCGGGGCGCCTGGCGCGGGCGGCCGAGAGCTTCTCGTCGACCGTGATCTCGGTGAGGCGCTCGCCGGCGGCCAGCGCGGCCTCGAACCAGGCGTAGAACTCGCACATCGCGGCGCCGTCCTGCTCCATGGCCTCGCGCACGAAGGCCGCCTCGGCGGCAGTCTTGCGGCTCTTGGCCAGGGTCGAGGGATTGATCGCCTCGACCACCTTGACGGCGGCCGGCACGGCCTCGCGCAGGCCCAGGGTCACGCGCTTGGGGTCGAGCAGCAGGGTGGCCTCGGCGGGCAGGGCGGCCAGGGCCTTGGGCGCATCGGCATAGCCGGCCACGGCGACGCCGTCGGCCGCCAGGCGCTGCGCGATCTCGGCCGGCAGCTTGCCGGCACCGACGAACAGGGTCGCGCGGCTGGCGTCCAGCAGCAGGTGGGCCAGGAAGACCGGGTTGTAGTCGACGTCGGCGCCGCGCAGGTTCAGCAGCCAGGCCACGTCGTCGACGGTGGAGATGAAGTGATGGCTGGCACCTTGGGTCGCCATGCCGGCGCGCACCTGGGCCAGCTTGTCGGCGCGGCTGACCGCGGCCTGCGGCGGCAGGTGCTCGTAGATCGCGGCGGCGGGCAGGCCGGGGCGCCCCTCCCAGGCGGCCTCGACGACGTCGATGTCGGTGCGCACCGTGATGCCGGCCTTGGCCATCGCGGCGCGCAACTGCTGGGCCAGCGCCAGGCCCAGGACCTGGCCGTCGACCGCCAGGGTCTGGCCGGCCTGCAGCTGTTCGGCGATCCACTCGATGTAGTGGGTGGCGGCACCCGTGGGGATCTTGACCAGGGCGATGCCGGTGCCGGCCAGCTCGCGCTCGGCCTGCGACCAGTAGCGGCTGTCGGCGAACAGCGCGGCACGCTCCAGGGTCACGACCAGGGTGCCCATCGAGCCGGTGAAACCCGACAGCCATTCGCGGCCCTGCCAGCGCTCGGGCAGGTATTCCGACAGATGCGGGTCGGCCGAGGGCACCAGCGCGGCATGGGCGCCCTGGGCCTTCAGCGCGTCGCGCACGCGCTCGATGCGCAGGGTGATGGGGGAGCTGCGGGTGTCCATGGGGTCTCCTGCGGATCTGCTATTGATCTGGCCTTGTGAGCGGAAGCATCGATTCTAGTTAAAGCTCGGTGCGCAGCGCCCAGAGCTCGGGGAAGAGCACCACATCCAGCATTTTGCGCAGATAGCTGACCCCGCCGGTGCCGCCGGTGCCGCGCTTGAAGCCGATCACCCGCTCCACCGTCGTCACATGGCGGAAGCGCCAGAGCCGGAAGGCGTCTTCCAGGTCGACCAGCTCCTCGCCCATCTGGTAGAGGTCCCAATGCTCGCGCGGCGCGCGGTAGACCTGCAGCCAGGCGGCCTTGACGCCCTCGTCGGCCGCATAGGGCTGGGTCCAGTCGCGCTGGGTGTGGCTTGCCGGGACGTCGATGCCGCGGCGCGTCATCAGGCGCAGGACCTCGTCGTACAGCGAGGGCGCCTCGAACGCCGCCTGCACCTCGGCCAGCAGATCCGGCCGGTGCGCATGGGGCTTGAGCATCGCCGCGTTCTTGTTGCCCAGCATGAACTCGATGCGGCGGTACTGCGCGCTCTGGAAGCCGCTGCTGTTGGACAGATAGGGCCGGATCGCGCTGTACTCGGGCGGGGTCATCGTGGCCAGCACGTCCCAGGCATGGACCAACTGCTCCATGATGCGCGAGACCCGGGCCAGCATCTTGAAGGCCTCGGGCAGGCGGTCCGCCGCGACGTTGGCCACGGCCGCGTGCAGCTCGTGCAGCATCAGCTTCATCCACAGCTCCGAGGTCTGGTGCTGCACGATGAAGAGCATCTCGTTGTGCTCGGGCGAGAGCGGATGCTGGGCCGAGAGCACCTGGTCCAGGTGCAGGTAGTCGCCGTAGCTCATGTCTTTGGAGAAGTCGAGCTGCGCGCCTTCTTCCTTGACGATGTTCTCGGTGTGATGAATGGGACAGCTCATGTGACCGCCGATTTCTGGTTGAAACGTGCCTCGCGCCATTCGCCGCTGGCCAGCACCTGGCGCAGCTGCTCGACGGCGTCCCAGACCTCGGCGAAGCCGATGTACAGCGGCGTGAAGCCGAAGCGCAGGATGTGGGGGACGGCCTCCAGCCGCGCCGGGTCGCCGGCGCGGAAGTCGCCGATCACGCCGCGCTCGATCAGGGCCTGGACGACCGCATAGCCGGCCTGCTGCAGCGGCGCCCTCAGCGCCAGGCAGACCTGGCTGCCGCGCTGGGCCGGCTCGCGCGGCGAGACCGCATAGACACCGAACTCGCCGCAGCGCTCCTCGGCCAGCGCCGCGAAGGCCTCGGTCAGCGCCAGCGACTTCTCGCGCAGCGCCGCCATGCCGCCATAGGGTTCGGCCGCCAGCACGGTGTCGACGCCGCATTCCAGCGCGGAGGCGCCGATCACCGAGGGCGTGCCGCAGACGTACCGGCGGATGCCGGGCGCGGGCTGATAGCCGGGCGTGAACTCGAAGGGCGCGGCATGGCCCATCCAGCCCGAGAGCGGCTGCCAGAAACGATCGGTATGGCGCGGGTGCACCCAGACGAAGGCCGGGG
>Ga0255338_1005889_pt1 | contig 10880 bp, 6 predicted proteins | sample MeOH1_35cm_T4_19_FD_203715 | JGI IMG/M metagenome (GOLD analysis project Ga0255338, IMG submission 203715) | Sandy soil microbial communities from University of British Columbia, Vancouver, Canada - MeOH1_35cm_T4_195 | ecosystem: Engineered > Artificial ecosystem > Sand microcosm > Unclassified ... | reverse complement strand
CAGGTATGGATCCTGCCCAGGAAGATCCGGATATCTGCGTAGTCGGGACTGAGTTGTAATGCCCTGTACAGGTAAGTTTTCGCTTTGGGATAGTTGTTTTCGTCAAACGCGGCTTTGCGGGCAGCCACCAGTAAACCATCGGCACTGGTGGTATCCTGCGCAGCTGCCAGGTTGCCCAGCAACAGCGGGAAGAGTAACGTAACCGGGAATCTCCATTTTGCGATGCGGATCATGTACACGGGTATTTGTGAACAATAGGAACAACGTAACAGGATCTCAGCTCTTTGCGCGGGCCACCAATCTTTTTACGCGTATAACCAGCTCATTTAAGCTAAAGGGTTTGGTGATATAATCATCTGCTCCCAGTTCAAACGCTTCCATCACCACTTTTTCCTGTTCCATGGCAGAGAGTATGATGATGGGTGTTTTCCGGTTCAGCTTTTGTCTGAGTAAATTGATCAGTTCCAGACCAGATACATAGGGCATCATGATATCGGTGATCACCATATCGGGGTTGGCAGATTCGATCTGCTCGGCAGCCTGTCTGCCGTCGGCGGTAACAATGACCTCATACCCTTCTTTTTTGAGTTTGAGTTCAATTGTTTTCAATAACATCGGTTCATCTTCTGCTACCAGAATCTTCATAGTATATGGCTGTGATTTGTACGAAATTAATTCATTTTAGCTGCCTGCCCCTGCCTCTTTTTGCAGTTTCGCCACTTCCTGCTGCAATGCTTTTTCGAGATCAGAAAACAGTTGCTGTATGGCTGTTACATCAGCGGCCAGCGCTTCCATCGGTTTGTCTTTTTTGGCACCCAGTTCCACTTCGGCCAGCAGGCCCTGTATTTTTTCTGCTTTCAACATACCCGATGCACCTTTCAGTTTATGTGCTTTTTTGGCGAGGGCATCCCGGTTATTCTCGAGTACCAGCACCGTTAGTTCCTTGATATCAGCCGGTGCGTTTTGCAGAAAATACCCCAGTACTTCCAGCACATATTTGGGGTCTTCCAGTTCTTCCAGCAATGCCAGATCATAGCCTTTTTCCGGTGTTTCTTCCCGGGTCTGTATCAATTCCTGGTGTACGTTTACATGAAACAACAAACGGATCATTCTGGCGTACAGGTCATTAAAATCAAAGGGCTTCACCATGAAATCATTCATTCCCACGCGGGCGCTTCTTTCCTGGTCCTCTTTTAAGGCGGTGGCTGTCATGGCAATAATCGGTGTTTGCAGACCCATTTTTTCCCGCAGGTAAATAGTGGTTTCATAACCATCCATAACCGGCATCTGCAGGTCCATAATGATGAGGTCGTATGGCAGGTTCTGCCGGCATTTTTCGATGGCAAGCTGCCCGTTATCAGCAATATCGGCCGAAATATTCATTTTCTTCAGCACAAAATCGATGAGGCGCTGGTTGACGATATTGTCTTCTACCACCAGTATGCGCTTACCAGCCAGTTTGCTCGCAAAATCGATCTGCGATGCCGCTACTTCTTTGCTGTGGGCCCTCCCGAAGGGGATATCAAAAGTGAAGGTTGCACCCTTGCCTTCTACGCTGGCCGCAGTAATATGGCCGCCCTGCAGTTCAATCAATCCTTTGCTGATGGTGAGTCCCAGGCCGGCACCACCATAACCGCTGGCAATTTTTTTATCCCCCTGTGCAAAACTTTCAAAAATGGTTTCCAGTTTGTCTTTGGCAATACCCATTCCCGTATCGCGCAATACAAAAGAGAGCAGCGACAGGGTATCGTTCTGTTCTTTCACGCTGATATCAAGGTTGATGGACCCTTCGCTGGTGAACTTGATAGCATTACCCACAAGGTTGGTCAGGATCTGCTTTAAGCGAAAAGCATCTCCCTTTACATAACGGGGTGTATCTGGTTGCAGGGTAACGGTAAATGTCAGTTTTTTATTTCCAAGTGCGTGTTCAAAATGTTTTTTCAGTTCTTCCATGTTCTCGGATACATCGAACGCAAAACTGTCGAGTGTAAGTTTGCCGGCCTTGAGATTGGAAAAGTCCAGTACATTATTCACGATCACCACCAGGTTATTCAGTGAGCGGTTGATGATATTGGTGAAACGTTTCTGCTCGTCGGATAAATGGGTTTCGAGTAACAACCGCGTCATACCCTGGATCCCGTTCATGGGTGTGCGGATCTCGTGGCTCATGTTGGCGAGAAACTGTTCCTGGATCTGCTGCGCGGTTTCTGCTTTCTTCAGTGCCACCAGTAATTGCTGCCGGTTTTCAACAGACTCTGTAATATCTGTAGCAATGCCACCGATGCCGAACAGTTCCTGTTTTTCGTTGAATAGGGGAAATTTTGCTACCAGGAAATTTCTTTTTCCTTCCGGCGTATCCAGTGCCTCTTCTATCTGTACGGCTTTGCCGGTGGTAACTACCTGTTTGTCTATTTCGAGGTAATGATCGGCGAGGGCTTTGGGGTTGAAGTCATGGTCTTTTTTGTTGATCACCAACTCATCGGTCAGTTCAAACACTTCTTTAAACTGCCTGTTCACAACGAGGTACCGGAAGTTGAGGTCTTTGATGAAGATGAGTGTATTGGTATTATCAAGGATGGCTTTTAACCGGTATTCATTTTCTTTTCTTCTTGCTTCGGATTCATCCAACTCCTGTTGTACCAGTTTCTGTTCGGTAATATCATTTACCATACACTGAAAACCGAGGATCTGTCCCTCATCTGTCATCAGCTGCGCCGCCTGTTCTACCCATTTACATTCCCCCGATTTTGTTCTGATCTGCAATTCGAGCCGGCTGGCGGGCGTGCCTTGCTGAAACTGGTCGCGGTAAAAGGTAAGTGCCTTCTCTGTCCATTCAGGTTCCAGCAGCATCGAAAAATGTTTTCCAGATACCTCTTCTACCGTATACCCCGTTAGCTCGGTAATGCGGTTATTGGCAAAACTGATCTGGCCTTTTGCATCAGTGGTATACATAACGGCTCCTGCATTCTCGATTAGTTTTCTGTATTTCTCTTCGTTGCTGGCCAGCTCTACTTCTGCTTTTTTTCGAAGATGGATATCGAAGTTAAGGCGGGAGAGTATGGCCAGCACCAGCAATATGGCAAATACGCCACTGGCAAAAGCGGTATAAATACTGGATTTATAACTATCCTCATTCAGCGCCATGCGTTCTGCCAATAAAGCTTCTTCTACATCCCTGAGCTTTCTGAGCAGTTGTTTAACGGTACGACTGATTACCGGACCTTCTCCATTGGGCCGGATCATCTGTGCTGTTGCTTCCGTAATGAACTGTTCCGAAAGTAGTTTTTTTTGAAACTCTTCCTTTCGCAAACACCATTCCTGCAGTTTCAATACATCGGTCTGTTGTGTGGCATTTTGTTTGGTTAGCTCGAGCAGCTTTGAAACCGATGCATTAATAAGGGGGTGTAAAAAAGCCACCTGTTGCTGCCAGCCCTTGTCGCGCACAACCAGGTAACTGCGGGTGGCGGCTTCGGCCTCGGCAAAGACCAGTCCGATGGTATCGATCTGCCGGATAACCAGGTTGGTATGGTCTATCAATAAACGCGAAGAATCCTGTTTGTTTTTTTGTTGTAAGAGTACCAGCAGGAATAAGGTAAATGCAATCACAGAAAAGGCCAGTATCCAGCGGATCTTTCCATCGATACTTAATATGCGGCTATGGTTTTCTGTTTTATTCATAGGAAGGAATACTGCGGCGCAGAGCGCTTTTGGCGTAAATAAATAGGTTTGTAAAACGGAAGCTCAGGCTGCATGGCATTACGATAGGTAAAGGTACATACTGCGTGCCAAGATGTTTCTCCGAATTATCCAAAAGATACCGCCCCCCCCTGCTTAGCTGCTCAGCTTTTTCTCCAGCTCTTCCAATGATACGCCTTTGGTTTCCGGGACACTGGTAAAGACCCAGACCAGTTGCAAAGCCATCATAACGGCAAAAAAAACAAATATGGGCCAGGGATTGTCTTTAAAAATGCCATTGTCCTTATCCAGGAAAACAGGGGTGATCAGGGTGATCAGCGCCGCAAACACCCAATGGATGCTGGAACCAAAAGACTGCCCGGCACTGCGGATCTTGTTGGGGAAGATCTCGGAAATAAATACCCAGATCACCGCCCCTTGTCCAACAGCATGTGCCGCAATGAACAACAGGAGGAAACTCATCAGAAAAACGGGCCCGGCGTGCGAATAAAAGGCCCAGGATACCATGGATAAACTCAGGATATATCCCCAGGAGCCGATCACCAACAAGGTTTTCCGGCCCAGGCGGTCAATAAGGTACAAACCAACAAAAGTGAACACCAGGTTCACCCCCCCGATAGCGATGGAGTTGAACAGGGATTCTTTTGCGGCCAGTCCGGCTTTCTCCAGGATCTCAGGCGCATAGTACAGAATAAAGTTGATCCCCGATAACTGGTTGAAGAAGGCCACCATGAAAGCGAGGTAAATGATTTTTTTATGTTTAGAGTTAAAGAAAGCCAGTGGTTTACCACTTACATTTTCGTGCTGGTTGCTTTGTATGATGGCCACTGTTTCCGCTTCTACATCGGTTACACCGATCTGCTGCATGATGGCTTTGGCTTTGACCAGGTCATTCTTTTTGGTGATGAGCCAGCGCGGACTTTCAGATACGCCCAATACCAGCAATGTATAAAGGGTGGCAGGAAACGCGAGCACACCCAGCATCCAGCGCCAGTCGTTTTCGCCTCCAACACCCTGCAGGAAATAATTGGATAAAAACGCTACCAGGATCCCGAATACGATATTGAACTGGTACAGGGCGACCAAACGACCGCGGGTTACCGGTGTAGAGATCTCAGAAATATAGATCGGCGCCACCACCGAAGAAACACCGATACCCACACCACCGATAAAACGGAAAAAGGAGAATGTATAGGGGCCGGTAGCCAATGCAGAACCTACTGCCGATACCGCAAAAAAGATACCTACCCACAACAACACCGTTTTTCTTCCGAAGATCTCCGTGGGGATGCCGCCAAAAATGGCACCCAATACCGTTCCCCACAGTGCCATCGACATGATAAAAAAGCCATGGAACAAAGGAGAGGTTTGCCACAGCTCCTTAATGGGTTGGTTGGCACCGGAAATAACAACGGTATCGAAACCGAAAATAAAACCCGCCAGGGCCACCACAATGGACCACTGTACCAGTTTGCTTTTATTCATTGCAATCGATTTTGGTACAGGAAGATACGAGGAAAGTTGAACAGACGAACAGATGAACAGATGAACAAGGAACATCGAGCGGAGAGCCATTAAAAAGGGTGGCTACTTACTTTTTCATTCGACATTCGTCTGTTCCTTGTTCATCTGTTCGATATTCCCTACCCACCCGATCCCACCCGGTCCATCTCGTCTTTGGCGCTGCCGGATGTGCGGCGGGCGGTTTTGAGGGGTTTGCCAAAGCGGTAGGTGAGTCCGAGGTTGCATACGCGGGTATCTCTCCGCAGAATAAAATATTCTTCCGCTCCGGGAAAATCGGTGAGGCCTTCCATGGCCTGTGTAAAGAACAGGTCTCTCACACTCAGGCGAAGGGTTCCTTTTTTGTTGAATACCGGGCGTGCAACACCTGCCGATAACTGGCCGGTTGGATACAGGAGTTCCTGCAAATCATTACGCGCACGGGTAGTATAAAAACCAGACAACTCAAATGTATACAGCTTACCCACTTTGAACTGGTTATTCATACTCAGGTTCAGCTGTGATACGTTGGAGTTGTAGTTCACATTCTGATAACCTTTTAATTCTTTGTGGTTGTAGAGTGCCTGTCCGGAGAAACTCCACCATCCGAAAGGACTGGCCTGCACGGCCACGGAAATGCCGAGATTGGTCATACGACCTACATTGCCATTGGTGTAAACAAGAATATCACTTCCCTCATTCAGGAATAATTGGGAGAAATAATCTTTGATGATGCTGTACGAAACCGTAGTGGTAAGCCATTGGCGGTATTGGTGACTCAGCTCCATGTTCCAGCTGTACTGCGGCAGAAAAAACGGGTTGCCTCTTTCGTAAGTGTATTTGTTGATGATAGAAACATAGGGATTCAGTTTCTGAAAAGGCGGCCGGTCTATACGGCGACCTGCTGTAAAAGTGAAGGTGTTGGAAGAGTCGGCCTGTAAACTGAGATAACCGGAAGGGAAAAGTCCTGAGTAAGTTCTGGAAAAGGCAGAGTCTTTTTGCCTTGCATTACCCAACTGGTGGGCATTGTAATGTGTGTTCTCGTAACGCAGGCCCAGCTGGTAACTCAGTTTCGCGCTTTTTTGTTCAAAGCTGGTGTAGAGCGCATGGATATTTTCTTCGTATAAAAAATGGTTGCTTTTGTTCAGGTCTTCTTTCCATGCCGCGCCATCGAATATTTCATAGGCGGCCAGGTTATCGGTGCGGATGGAAGAGAGTTTATAGCCCGATTCCAGCCGGGTATTTTTACCCAGCTGTGCCGCATAGTCCAGTTTGGCAGAGTGGATGGTGATGGTTGCCGGTAAACTACCGCGCGAGCCCTCGTTATAGCCCCCGGTTGTTTGTAACAGGTTGCTGAACGCCTGTGTATTACCGATATCGTAGGATAAATAATCCAGGTCGGCAGAGACCTCCTGCGTGCGGGAGATTGTGTGTTTGGCATTCAGGTTAACACCCCCGTTGCGAAAACGGCCACGGGTAGCGCCAAAGGTCCGGATGGTGGAATCGGTAACACCGTTTGCATTTTTCCAGTTGGCCAGCGCATCGCTGCTGCCGTTGCGGTTATTGGCAATACCGGTGAAGGCAATACCAATGGTTGTTTGATTGGTAGCGTAAAAATCAAGTCCCGCTTTTAAGGTATTGCTGCTGTTCTGGTTAATAAAACCGGTAGGCTGATCCAGCATCGACAACAAAGCACCACCGGGGGTAAAATATTTACGCAAGGCATAGATATCCATAAAGCCCTTGCTGAAATTGCTGCTCCAGGTTGCAAAAGCATTGAACTTACCGTTGCGGTAATTCAAAACCAGGCTATTGTTGTTTTTAGGATAACGCCCCTGCGCAAAAGAGGTGGTAACCGTTCCGTTAAACCCTACCTGCCGGTTCTTTTTGGTTTTGATATTGATGATACCGGCATTGCCACTGGCATCGTATTTGGCTGATGGACTGGTGATCAGTTCTATCTGTTCTACCTGCGAGGAACTCATGCCGCTTAGTAAATTATTCAGCTCGCTGCCCGATACATAGGTAGGTTTGTCATCTATCAATACCAATACCCCTGCTTTACCCTGCAGACTGATACCACCGTTCCTGTCTACCATCACCCCCGGCGATTTTTCCAGTACTTCCAGAATCGTGGTGCCGGCGTTGGTAACCGATGCGTCTACGTTTACAATGGTCTTGCCCTGTGCCTGTTGTATAAAGAGTTTGCGGGAACTAACGCTGACATTACCCAGTGTTTTGGCCAGCGGCTGTAATATGAGGGTGGTTTTTCCGGCTGCCAGTTCAGCGGCCGATAAGGGGAAGAGACCTGCTTCATATCCCACATAATTTACACGCAGTGTGGATGCTTCGGGAGCTGTCATGTAAAAAACAGACAAGCCGTTTTTATTGGTAACGGCGGTTTTCATCAGTTTTTGATCACTGCCTTTCAGCCATTCCACTACGGCACCTTCCAGTGCCTCTTTCTGTCCGTTTACAACGGTAACACTAAAACTTCCGGCCGGAACCGTAGTTTGCCCGTTTACCAGCAAGGCGCACAACAGCAATAAGGCCAACAATAAGATCAGTTGAAGCTTTCTCATGTCAGGAAATTAAAATAAAGCCGAGAATCCGGGACGGGTTTTTGTTGAATGGCTGAATGGGGGATACAGAACCCTCTGTGCCCCTCTGTTCCTCCTTGTCTCTGTGTTAAAAGAGACCGGATTTTACAGGCAATTTTTTCAACACAGAGACAGAGATTGGGAGTGGCACAGAGAAAACCTGCTATTATCGCGATAGAATAGCTATTTGTTAGGCAAGCAGTCTGGCGGCTCTTTCCAGGTCTTCCGGGGTATCAATTTCAATACCCATATAATCGGTAACCACCATTTGTAAAGGCACTCCATTTTCGAGGTATCGCAGGCATTCTATTTTTTCGGCAGCTTCCAGGGGTGTCATCTCCCAGCTGGTGAAGTTGAGCAGGGCCTGTTTGCGGAAAGCGTACACGCCAATATGTTCATAATAAGTGATCGGGGATTCTTTGCTGCGTGGATACGGGATAACGCTTCGGGAAAACAGCAAGGCGTTTCCGTTTTTATCAACGGCCACTTTTACATAATTGGGGTCATCGATAAACCGTTGTTCTTTCATTACCTGCATCAGGGATGCTACCTGCACGGTTTTTCCGGCATCTCCATCAAACACACGCAGCAATTTTTCGAGGGGTTCGCGTTTTACAAATGGTTCATCGCCCTGCACGTTCACCACCAGGTCCACGTCAAGCCCTGCTACGGCTTCTGCGATCCGGTCGCTGCCGCTTTCATGGTTTTTCAGGCTCCTGATGGCCTTGCCGCCATGTGATGTGATCTCGTTGAAAATAATATCGCTGTCTGTTACTACATATACTTCATCAAACAAACCGGTGGCAACCGTATTATCGTAAGTATGACGGATCACCGTTTTGTTGCCCAACTGCTGCATCAGCTTGGCCGGAAACCTGGTGGCAGCGTAACGGGCAGGAATAAAAGCACAGATTTTCATAAACGGTTGGGGCTGACTGGATGCAAAAGTATTTTAATAATCTGTCTTTACGGTTTTATCGAACGGAATCTGTAATTGAAAGGGTAAGTTCTCATCTTTTGTATTGTCCAGTACATCCAGCCCGTAGCGGATCTGTTCTATCGGGGTAGCATCATAGGTGCCAAAGAGGCGGTCCCATACCGAAAAAATATTCCCGTAATTACTGTCGGTCTGCGGCCGCATATAATGATGATGCACTTTGTGCATATTGGGCGATACGAGAAACCAGCTGAGCGCATTATCGAGCCATAACGGTAAACGGATATTGGCATGACTGAATTGGGTAAACACTACGCTCAGGCTCTGGTACATCATTACCAGCCACATGGGAGCACCGCAAACCACTACGCCCACCATGGTAAAGATCACCCGCAGTACACTTTCGCCGGGATGGTGACGGTTGGCTGTTGTGGTATCCACATGGGTATCAGCATGGTGCACCATGTGAAACTTCCACATCCATTTGATCTTATGTTCGAGAAAATGCACAAAATAAGCGCCGGCAAGATCGAGCAGCAGCAAGCCGGCAACCATGAATAACCACAAAGGCAGCTTTACGAGGTAGAGCAGACCGAATTGATGCGCCACCACCCAATCGCTCGCTTTTACGATGAGTAAGGCACAGGCAAAATTGATGATGATGGTAGTAAGGGTAAAAAAGAGATTGATGGAAGCGTGTTTCCATTTGTTATAGGTAAACCCGAACATCGGGATCACCCCTTCGATGATCCAGAAAAAGGAGATCCCGCCTGCTAGGATCAGGGCCCGGTGCAAACTGGGGATCTGCTCAAAATAGCGGATGATATTCTCTACCATGGGGGCAATCGTTTAGACAGTCAATTTACTAAGAAATCTATTACAGGCAGTAAAGACCTGATTACTGTATTGTTTGCACGTAAGAGCGAGTGGGGTTAAGACGGATAGTTGTTCTATATTCTTTGTTCTGCGTTCATCAGTTCATCTGTTCCTTGTTCATCTTTTCACAAAAAAGCCCCCGTTTCCGGAGGCTTTACTATGTTGTAAAAGCTTATTTAGTTATTCAGCATCAACGGCATTACCAGCATCAGCAGGTCTTCTCCCTCGCCCTGCTCGGTGGGTTTGATGAGGCCGGCTTTGGTGGGGGTGGATAATTCCATCCGTACATCATCCGTATCGGCTGCATTCAGCATTTCGATCAGGAATTTGGCGTTGAAAGCGATCTGCAGGTCTTCGCCATCATACTGGCAGTTCATTCGCTCGTTACCTTCAAAGCTGAAGTCTACATCCTGTGCGGCCATCTGTAATTCACTGCCGGTAATATTCAACGCTACCTGGTTGGTGCTTTTGTTACTGAACACGTTTACGCGGCGTAACGCGTTCTGGAAATCGGCTTTGTTCACGATCAGGCGGTAAGGATTATCTGCCGGGATCACCACTTTGTAATCGGGGAAACGGGCATCGATCAGTCTACAGATCATCTGCGTAGAACCATGGTTCACAAACAGGTGGTTGCTGTTATAGCTGATGGTGAGCTCATCTTCATTATCGGGTAACGCATTCTTTAACAGGTTCAGCGGTTTTTTAGGAACGATGAAAGAATCTGTTTTAGACGCTTTGGTATCGGTTCTTTTGTAACGTACCAGCCTGTGTGCATCGGTGGCCACAAACTGCACGCTGTCTTTGGTGAGTTCAAAGAAAACACCCGTCATGGCCGGACGCAGGTCGTCGCTGCTCACCGCAAACAGGGTTTTGTTGATGGCGGTCAGCAAGGCGCTGCTGCTCATGGTAAAACCGGTGGTATCATCGGCAGCGGGTTCTTTCGGAAAATTATCCGGGTTCTCGCCCATTACCTTGTACTTACCGTTATCGCTGGTGATCTCAACCGCGAAATTCTTATCGATATTGAAGGTCAGTGGCTGATCGGCAATATTCTTCAATGAATCCATCAGGATCTTGGCGGGGATACAAACCTTACCATTGGTCTTGCTTTCTACCTCCATCTGAACCCGCATCACGGTTTCGAGGTCGGTGGCTACTACATTGAGTTTTTTGTCCTGTATCTCAAATAAAAAGTCTTCCAGGATAGGTAAAACCGTGTTGGCATTGATCACACCGCTGATCTGTTGCAGGTGTTTTAACAGCGAAGA
>Ga0255338_1005888_pt1 | contig 10880 bp, 11 predicted proteins | sample MeOH1_35cm_T4_19_FD_203715 | JGI IMG/M metagenome (GOLD analysis project Ga0255338, IMG submission 203715) | Sandy soil microbial communities from University of British Columbia, Vancouver, Canada - MeOH1_35cm_T4_195 | ecosystem: Engineered > Artificial ecosystem > Sand microcosm > Unclassified ... | reverse complement strand
AGCTGATGTCGTCGGGCAAGCGCGTCGAGTCCCGGCAGCAGGAGGTCTCCGAGTTCTCCCGGGCGCTCAAGCTCCTGGCCAAGGAGCTCGAGGTCCCGGTGATCGCGATCTCGCAGCTGAACCGCGGACCCGAGCAGCGCCAGGACAAGAAGCCGATGCTCAGCGACCTGCGCGAGTCGGGCAGCATCGAGCAGGACTCGGACGTGGTGATCCTGCTGCACCGCGAGGACGCGTACGAGAAGGAGTCGCCGCGTGCCGGCGAGGCCGACCTCATCGTGGCCAAGCACAGGAACGGCCCCACCGACACGGTGACCGTCGCGTTCCAGGGCCACTACGCGCGGTTCGTCGACATGCAGATGTGAGCACCCCTGCTCGCGCTCTCCGGAGATGAGAATCGGACGCCGTCTTGAGAAACCGTGAGAAGGAAGCGGGCGTGGGACCGGGTTCTGAGAAACGGTCGGGCAGTGAGGCACCTCGCGGCCTTCGTCCTCGTGTGTGGGGCGGCGACGGCGCCTGAGCGTGTCGGCGGAGCGGGCCAGGATGCCACCCAGCGGCGGAGAGTCGATGGGGGTGGGTATGAGCGCTTTCGAAGAGTTGAACGCCACCGCCGAGTTCGGGGTTGCCTGCTACCAGTTGTTCCTGGACAAGGCGAAGCAGGTTACGCGCCGGTATAACTTCCCCCCGCCCGAGGGCTCCAGGGCGTGGGACGACGACGCCTGGCATGAGTTGGTGCAAGACGTTCTGGCGACCAAGGGCAAGACGCTGATCCTGGCCCTCATGGCGTGTGCGACGGAGGACCAGGTCGAGCGTCTCGCGGCTACGGCCATCCGCAATATCCTGCGGGACCAGGCAAAGTCGACGGAGTTGGGCAAGCTGCGACGCCGAGTCGAGGGCCTCCTCGACGACGATGCGCGCTTCGTTGGTCACCCCGGTGATCGGTGGGGCATCAGCGGTGGACCCAGGTCAGTAGGTACGCAGGAGCTGGAGAAGCTCCAGTTCGCCGCCAGGCGTGTGAGCGGGGTGGCGATCACACTCCCGCTGAATGCGGGCGGACCCACACCGGCGAACACCGTGGCCGCGTTGACGACTGTGGCCTACGCGGTGATCGAAGCCGCAGAGGGCACCGTTAGCATCCAGACGCTCACAGCGATCGTCGCTGAGCGCTTCAGCCTCCTGGTCACGCCGACCTCGCTGTACGACGAGGAAGGAGCGGCGTTCGTCGTGCCCTCGGAACGCCCGGATTCAGCTGATGCTGCGGTCGAGCTGAGGCTAGGCTACGAGGTTTGGCTGAGGCTCGATGAGGCAGAGCGAGCAGCTGTCCGGTGCCTTGACAACCTCGCTGACGTTCAGCGTGTACTCCGCTGCGGAAGGCGAGAGGCCATTGCCGTTGTCGACCGCATCCAGAGGAAGATCGGCGAAGTCGCCACCGACCCCGATGCGCAGCGAGCCGTCGCATCTGGAATCGTGGCAATCGTCACAACGCTGCCGCCGGCAGCCAACTGAGTCACGTCGTTCCTAGTAGCTGTGGGCGTCCGCGACGATGCCATCCGGCAGGGAAGGAGGGTGCAGGCGATGGGTGACACGGCGCGCGAGGTTGCCTCCGCCATCGCGGCCACCCGCCTTTCTGAAGCCACCCGTGCCATATGGGCCAGCGCACCTCCAGAACCGTCGCCGGGGCAGGTGTGGCGGGCACGTTGGGAGTCGTCGGCGCTCCTCGTGCTTCTCATCGAAGTGCAGCGGGCAACGGTCCTCGCATGCCCAATCACCTCTGACGTCGCCGGGTCGAACTCGTCAGCGTTCGTCGTACCCGAGACCCGCAGCTCGTTGCAGACGCCCCTCGTCACGTGGGTCGAACTGCGACGCCAACTGCCGGTCCGCGTGCTCGACCGTTGCCTCGGCGAGATGCAGTCGGAGGTAGTCGAAGCCGTCGCCGCCAACACCCACGACGAGCGCCTGCCCCGCGGTCGGTTGGCAGTGCATGGCACCGATCCCTCCTTGCAGGAACAGGCTCGGCTGGAAGACCGGCTAGACGAACTGGCGGCGGCCGCGTGGGCGCCCGTGGGGATCGGCGGTCTCAAGGACCTCTTCGACGCGACCGGCGTGAGCTTGGCGCAGGTGCGGCAACTACCAGGGGTCCCCGATGGCGACGCGCTGAGCGTTCGTCGCGGCGATCGGCCGCTCGACGCGCCTCAGATCGAGGCGCTAGTTGCACGGACTGGTGTGACCGCCGACCGCTGGTGGGAGGCGAATCCGCAACTCCCCGAGGCGCTCATCGCCGCGCTCGACCGACCCGCTGCACGCGCCAAGGTCGTCGCACTCGCTGCGGAGGAGAGGCGATCGGAGATCGCCGCATGGCGCTCAGTCGCCTACGACGTGTTCTCTCTTGCCGCCAGACAAACCGGCGAAGCAACGGAGCCGAACTGGGAGGGGCGCCTCGGCCAGTACTTCGCGGGACGAGGCCTGACGTGACTCGGCACGTTTCGCGTGCCCTCGTCGCCGGACAGGTCGCCGATCTGTTGGCGGTGCTCGACGAGTTCATGCCCGCCAGTCGTGCGTATCTGGCTGACGACCCATTTGGCGCGCTGTCGACCCGCACCGAGTTCGCGGTCCAGCGCACCGATCTCGCAGGAGGCTCCGCTTGCGAAGTCGCCGGCGCCTACCTCGGACGCACGACCCCACCGACGCTCGTGGTGGCACACGCACTCAGCGCGGGCCGCGAGGCCTTCACCGTTCTGCATGAGTTCGGGCACTTCCTTCAGGCGACCGACGACAGGCTGGGCGAACGGCTCCTCGCCCAGACGAATGGAGGGCGCCCTCTGGAAGAGGCTGCCTGTGACGCCTTCGCCGCCGAACTGCTCATCCCGCCCGATCTCGCGAAGGCGACGTTCGCCGGAGGCGTCACCGTCGACACGATCCGCACCCTGTGGAACACCGCAGTCTCGGCATCTCGATCGGCGGTGTGCGTCACGGCGTCACGTCACCTCTCGGCGCCGGGCCACGTCACCCTCCTCGACGCAGATGGGCACGTCGTTCACGACTCTGCCGTCGACGAACCACGCCTCCGCACGGGAAGCGATCAGACCACCCACGAGATCGTCGCCCGCGCCCTCAGCCACACTGGGCGCCGAGCCACGGGACTCGGCCGATTCGCTTACCGCGACCAGATCCAAGGCGGCGAGATGTACTCACAGGTCGGCGACCTTGGGAACTACCTCGTCGCCGTCGCGGTCACGGACCATGCACCCTGGACGACTTTCGCACCAACCCGATTCGACAACGGACCGACGGCCCGTTGGTGGACCTGCGAACACTGCGACCACGAGTTCCAGATCTGGGACCCACCATGCCAGCGATGTCGTCAGCCCAAGTGCCCAGAATGCGGCGACTGCGGATGCGCCAACGAGCTACGGCTGTGCCCGAGCTGCCACCTGACGCTCGCCCCGGCGATGTTCCCCTCCGGCTCGAAGGTGTGCACCGAATGCTCCTGACCCAAATCCGGACAACTCGCTGAGTTACGTCGTCCTACCGAGGTGGCACCCAAGAAGTGCCCCCTGCCGGTTCCGCCCCCCGGTCGGGCCCGAACACAGGCGGAGAAGGACACGCTCATGGTGAGCCAGCCCTACAAGACCCTCGAAGAGCTCCTCGAGGAGGCACGCAAGCGTATCCAGGTCGAGCCCAACGAGCTCGACGAAGCGAAGCGCCGGCGTACCGCGATCAAGGACGCGCTGCTCAAGGAGTTTCCTGGTGGCCGCGTCTACTACAACGGCAGCGTCGCGCACGGCGACGCCCTCACCCCGCTGACCGACATCGACGTGGGCGTGGTCGTGCCCGACCCCGCGCACGAGTACGGACCCGGTCGCCGCGGTCCGCGCGGCCTGATGGATCGTGCGGCCGACGCGGTCCGCCGCGAGCTCAAGGCTGAGTACGGCGACCTGCGCGTCGAGGTCGAAGGCCGCAAGCGCTCCGTCCTCGTCCGCTTCAACGACCCTGTCCGTGCCGGCTGGGCCGACTTCACCGCGGACATCATCGTCGCCATCGACAACCCGAGCGGCCGAGGCCTGTACATCCCCAAGTGGGACAGCTGGGACCGATCCGACCCCGAGACCCACACCCGCATGGTCCTCGCGGCCATCGAGTCCTCGAAGGTCCGCTACGCCCGCGACGTGCGCCTCCTCAAGCACTGGAACCGCCAGCGGTCCACCAGGCTGATGTGCTCCTGGCACATCAAGGTTCTGGCCCTCGCTTGCCTGAACACTCCCGGCAACCTGCTCGACGGCCTGGTCGGCTGGTTCGAGCACGCCGTCCGGCGGCTGCAGGCTGGCCCCACTCCCGACCCGGCGAAGGTCGGGCCGAATGTCAAGACGCCGATCCCCCAGGCCGAAGTGGTGCGCCAGCTCCGCAATGGACTGGATCTTCTGCGGGACGCGATCCGGCTTGAGAGCGAGGGCTGGGCTGTTCTCGCGCACGCGAAGCTCGCCGAGTTCTTCAACGACCCGAAGATGCTGCCGGCCCCGTCTCCCGTCGACGTGCGGCTTCAGGAGGCCGACCGGCTGCGCAAGCGCAACGAGCTCCGCACGACGCGACCTGCGGTCGTCGGAGTGCAGCCACCGGTCCGCTCGTGGTCGCGGTCGAAGTGACCAACGCCGTCCCCTGCCCGTACCAGGGCCCGCCGCCCGGGTTCTGGTACGGGCAGGACCCAGCGTGGCGCATCCCGCTGGAAGCAGCGGCACGTCGCCGATACGGCAGCGACCTGCGGGCAACCTTGACGCCCCGACGGCTGACGTACGACCTCGCCGGGCTCCAGATCACGAGCCGCGCGGACCTCGTCCCAGTTCGGATCGAGTTCGGCGCCGACCACTCGGTGCACCACTACGGACTGCCTGCCCACGACTACCCGACCGTACGTGCCGACCCAGGTGCGAAGTCCAAGCACCGCAACCCCGACGGGACCCTCTGCCTCTACTACCCGGGCGACCCACCGGAGCGACGGTGGACCTGCGAACTCGGGCTCCTCGTCCTGCTCAACCTCGTCGCTGAGCACCTCTTCGCCGAACTGCACTGGTGGGCGACCAGAGGGTCGCACGGCGGCGAGTGGATCCTCGATGAGGCACCCCACGGCTACCACGGGAGCGCCGCATGACCTGCCCGACGACGACCTGGTGCGCCCTCGGCTGGACCGCCAGCGAGTGGGCGACGATCGCCGGTGCCGTCGGAGCTGCCCTGGTCGCAGCCGTAGTCGCCGTGGCGGGCTACTTCATTCAGCAGCGCAGAACCCGCAGCGAACGCAGGGACGCGGTGTACGCGGAGGCCCTGCGGGCCGTCGAGGACTACCTAGAGGCGCCCTACTTGATCCGTCGCCACGACGGCACCGACGGCACACGCCAGGAGCTCGTGCGCCGGCTCAGCAACGTCCAGTCGCGGATCGCCTACTACTGCGCGCTCCTTCGTCTCCACGCGTCTAGGCGAGTGTCCGAGGCATACGACGCCTACGTCGCCGCGGCTCGGCACGAAGCCGGCGTTCAGATGACCGAGGCGTGGAAGACTCGCCCGACGCGCCGCGATCGGGACGTCCCACTCGGTGTTGGCTACGCGCGCACCGAGTCCGCGAAGGCGCGAGCGATGGTGGTGGCCGCGATGCGCCGGCGTTGGTGGCGACGAAACCGATAGCCGTGGATTGGCGAAGAGCCGAGGACAGTAGCACCAGTCACACGGAGGAATCGCCCGGGGCCCGCGTACATATGTTGTTGCGACTTCGCGAGCGCTTGGATTGGCTTCTCTCCTCGTCGGGGAGTCGGAACCGGCAGGAATTCGCTGTGACCTGCCCAAGATGCTTAGAGTCGTCTCGGGACAGTCCGTATATACGGAGTACTGCCGCGGCGTCCAAAGCGTATAGACGGTGCACTATCTTGTTCAGCGATGGGGGGCTACGGTGGCCCTCGCACACCGCACCGCTCAGGTCCGTCCCGGACGTGAGCATCGGATTTAGGAGGGCCCGCGGCACCGTGAGACCGCACAACTCCTGAATACAAGTCGGGGCCTTCACCCAGGCCGTTGGGGCGGCAATGTGGTGAAGACCCCGACAGGGCCGAACTACCGGCCCACTACCACCCCCGCCAAAAGGGGACTGCTGCAGGGCAGGTTGACACCGGTTGGTTGGTGATCATGCCGCAAGGGCGGCGTTCTGGGTGGTGAAGGCGAGCTCGAACTCGACGGGTGTGAGCTTGCCGAGGACGCGCTGTCGACGGCGCCGGTGTAGGTGCGTTCGATCCAGAACACGATCGTGTCGTGGAGCTGGTCGCGGGTGGCCCAGCGGCGGCGGTCCAGGACGTTCTTCTGCAGCAGGGCGTTCCAGGATTCCATCGCCGCGTTGTCCCCGGCGGAGGCGACCCGGCCCATCGATCCCTGCAGCCCGGCGGCGGCAAGGACGGCCCGGAAGCTGCGCGCTCGAAATTGGGACCCTCTGTCCGAATGCACCACCACGACGCCGGTCGGCTGGCGTCTGGCGACGGCGGTGCGCAGGGCTGTCACGGCGAGCTGGGCGGTCATCCTCTCGTCGATCGCGTACCCGACGATTCTGTTGCTGAACAGGTCCTTGATCGCGCAGCAGTAGAGCTTGCCCTCACCGGTGGGGTGCTCGGTGATGTCGGTGACCCACACCTGGTCCGGGCCCTGCGCGGTGCAGTTGCGGCGAACGTGGTCGTCGTGGACCGCCGGCCCCGGGGACTTCCCGGCGCCGCGGCGGCCCTTGCGGACCGTCGTCGACCACAGCCGCTGCTGGGAGCACAGTCGCCAGACCCATCGCTCGCCGACCTCGTAGCCGGCACGCTCGAGCTCGTCAGCCGACCGCGGCCGGTGAGCAGGTGATCGAGGACGCGGCCAGGGCGGCGGGAAGATCCGCAGCTAGGGGAAGCCCGCACGCGGTGCTCCTACTGCTCGCAGGCCGCGGGAGCGGGAGTGGCCGGCGGTCGAGGGCTGCGACGCCGGAAGGTCCGAGACCCTCAGTCCGGCAGTGGCTGGTTCCGGCTCTTGGATAGCCAGTAGCTGCGCTCCCGCAGTGCGGGGTTGAGTCCCATGGCGCCGGGTCGACCGCTGAGGCGGTTCGGCGCGGGAAGCAACGTCCAGGCACTCTCGATGTCCTGGACCCGTTGCACCGGGCTGCCCACGAGGGCGAGCTCCCACCGGTCGGTGGCACCAGTGTCCGCCGGGTCCATGTAGAGGACGAGGCCCATCGAACTCGGTCCGGGTTCGCCGGCGGCTCGGATGTTGTGAGCCTCGATCCACTCTTCAAGCGTGTGGGTCACCGCGAAGAGGCCTTCGAGACGCTCGTGAGGCTTGAGGTGCACGGGCGACTCGACCGGCTGGCCCTTCTCATCGGTGAGTTGGCTGACCTCCACCCTCACGTGGACGTCGCTCTCGTTGATCACGGTGACGGGTGTGCGCACGAGAATCAGCCGGCCCTTGTCCCTCGGCATCAGCATCGGATCCGGGTGGAGTCCCGGCGTGATGGGCTGCGGCTCGCCTCCCAGGTACAGGGACGGCTCAAGCGGAGGCCACAGCGGCTCGTCGGGCATGACCACGGTGATCCGTGGCGTCGCGGCGTCGATCCGCGCACGTAGAGCTTCAGCGCCCTGCTGCCGCGACAGGTCAAGTCCCTGGTTCGCGACGTCCACAGCGGCCCGGGATGCCTGTGCTGCCTTTCGGGTCTCCCACGACTGCCAACAAACGACGCCGGCAGCGATCGCGGCAACCCACACCGACCCGTCCCCAGCCACGCGGAGAGCATCCCACCGACCAGGCGTTCACCAGAGGGAACACGCAGCGGCACTCCGAGCTGCTGCGGCTGCAGCATCGCGCCATGGCCGGAGGCGGGCAACTGCCGGGTGCCGGGCGCACCTCGCGAGCCCGCCACGTTGCCAGAGTGACGCGAGTCAACGGCTGTTGCGAGATTCGAGTCAAGCTGTTGCGAGATTCCCAGAACACCCGCAACGCACTTCTCAGAAGCTGCATCGGCGCAGGTGGGATTCTCATGTTCGATGAGCGCGAGCAGGACGCGGGAGGGTCTGTCAGCGCCGGCGGCGGCCCAGCAGCCGACCCACGGGGGCCGAAGCACGACCTGGTTCGGGCTTTGCGTGCCGTCGATCTGAGCCGCGCCTCGTGTAGCGGCGCTCGATGACCCGGCGTGCCGGCCGAGTCGGCGCTGCGGGTCATCGGCTTCCAGCGGGACCAGGGCACGCGCCCGCTCGTGGTGACGCGGACGCGACCGGCGCTCGCGACCGGGTTCAGGCGCCCGGGTACTTGTTGACGGTGCAGACGAAGTACTTGACCGCGTCGAGCACCGTGACATCGCCGGCGGTCGCAGCCGCGAGCACCTCCTCCGCGGAGTCGAGGACAGCGTTGCCGTCCAGGTCTCCGGAGGTGAGGGCGGCTGCGTAGCCGTGCGGGAAGGCGACCGGCTGGACCGCCCAGCGGCCGCCGTTGAAGTCGGTGTCGCCCGGCGCCGCCTCCGCGACGTTGAGCTGTGTGCCACCCAGGTCGTAGATGGTGTCGTAGGAGTGGGCCGGCGCGCCGGTGCGGGACAGGTCGGTGGGGGTGGCGACGGTCCGGTAGGTGACGCCGTCGACGTAGAACGCGGGGCCGGTCACCGCGGCTGACGCGGCGAGCGGGGATGCGAGGACGCCTGCTGCGGTGGCGGCGGCCACGGCGAGGGCGCGGATGCGGGACATGAGCCTCTCCTGTTCCACCGGCCGGGCGGCCGGTCGCCCACCAGTCAAGGAAGGGCGGCGGCCGAACTCCATGACGGCCGCCTGACGGCAGCCTTACGGGGCCGTGACGGATCTTGCGAGATGGTGAAGGCCGGTCCCGCGCCGCTCCGGGCTGCGAGGCGACACCTACCATGCCGTCGTGCGCCGAGTTCTCGTGGTCGACGACGACGCCACCGTGACGGAGGTGGTCGCCGCCTACCTGGAGCGCGCCGGCTTCACGACCGACGTCGCGCACGACGGCCCCGCGGCGCTCGCGGCCGCGGCCGCCGACCCGCCCGACCTCGCGGTGCTCGACCTGATGCTGCCCGGGTTCGACGGCCTGGAGGTCTGTCAACGGCTCCGGCTGGCCCGGGCGGGGCTGCCGGTGATCATGCTGACGGCCCGCGCCGAGGAGGAGGACCGGGTGCTGGGCCTCGAGGTGGGCGCGGACGACTACGTGACCAAGCCGTTCAGCCCGCGCGAGCTGGTGCTGCGCGTGCAGTCCCTGCTGCGCCGGGTGGACCGAGCGCTCCTGTCGGTCCCGGTCGGTGGTGACCGCCCGCCGCCCGCGCTGGTGGACGGCGATCTCGAGATCGACCTCGCGGCGCACCGGGCGAGCCTGGCCGGGCGAGATCTCACGCTGACGGTGCGCGAGTTCGAGCTGCTGGCCTGGTTCCTCGCCCATCCCGGGCAGGCGGTCGGGCGCGCCGAGCTGATGTCGCAGGTGTGGCACTGGGAGTACGGCGACCAGTCGACCGTGACGGTCCACGTGCGACGGCTGCGCGAGAAGCTCGAGCGTGACCCCTCGGCGCCGGTCCGGCTGGTCACCGTCTTCGGCGTCGGATATCGCTGGGACCCCGCCCGATGAGCGGGGGGCTCGCGTCGATCGGCGTGGCGGCGGGCGTCACCGCCGCCGTGGGCGCGCTGGGCGCGGTCGGGGTGGTCGCGCTGACCCGGCGCAGAACATTCGCCGCCGCGGTCGCAGCGCCGGTCGTCGTCGTCGCCTCGCTGGTGGCCGGCGTCGTGGTCGGCGCCCGGGTGATGCTGCTGACGCCGGAGGACTTCCGCGCGGTGATGGCCGCGCTCGCGGCTGCCCTGCCGGCCGCGGTGGCCGTCGGCCTGATCCTGGCGCGTCGACTCGACGCCGCGACGCGCGCCACCGCCCGTGCGCGGGCGGAGCGGGAGCGGGACCTGCGCGTCGAGGCGAGCAGGCGCGAGATGGTGGCGCGTATCTCCCACGAACTGCGCACGCCCCTGGCCGGGATGCGGGCGATGACCGAGGCGCTGGAGGACGGGGTCGCCGCCGATCCCGGCGCCTACCTCGCGCGGCTCAAGGCCGAGGTGCTCCGCATGAGCGGCATGGTCGACGACCTGCTGACGCTGTCCCGGCTGCGCTCCCCGGTGCTGGCGCTGCGGCTGGAGCGCGTCGCGCTGGCCGACGTCGCCTCCGACGCGGTGGCCCAGGCGATGCCGGTCGCGGAGCGTGCCGGCGTCATGCTCTCCGGCTCGTCGGACGGACCCACGCCGGTACGGGTCGACGCCCGGGAGGTCGGGCGCGCGGTGGCCAACCTGCTGGCCAACGCGATCATCGCGACGCCCGCCGGTGGCAGCGTGCACGTCTCGGTCGCCGCCGGTGGCGACCATGCGGTGCTGGAGGTGGCGGACGGCTGCGGCGGCATCACGGCCGAGCACGTGGCCCACGTGTTCGAGGATGGTTGGCGGGGCGATCCCGCGCGGAGCCCGGGCGGCGCCGGACTGGGCCTGGCGATCGTCCGCGGCGTGGCGGACGCGCACGGCGGGTCGGTGAGCGTTCGCAACGGCGGGCCGGGATGCGTCTTCGCACTGCGCCTCCCCCTGGCCCCGACCGGCTGATCCGGCTGCGGCACGTCCCGCCCCGCCACACGTGGTGCTCATGTGGCTGGTGTGACTCCAGAGGCGTCCGACACACCACACCAGCATCACCAGTCACACGTGTGGCGGGGTGGAACGGGGCGCGGGGGGCGGGGGGACGCGGCGCCGCGGGGGGCGGGTAGCATCGCGGGGCGCGGAGTCGTCAGCCGCGGGTGTGCCGGGAAGCCTGGTCGGCGTCAGTGACGCCTGCCCCCGGAGAGCCCGATGACCGTTCCGCCCCCGTCCCGC
>Ga0255338_1005887_pt1 | contig 10880 bp, 7 predicted proteins | sample MeOH1_35cm_T4_19_FD_203715 | JGI IMG/M metagenome (GOLD analysis project Ga0255338, IMG submission 203715) | Sandy soil microbial communities from University of British Columbia, Vancouver, Canada - MeOH1_35cm_T4_195 | ecosystem: Engineered > Artificial ecosystem > Sand microcosm > Unclassified ... | reverse complement strand
CCGGGCTTAATTGTGCCGGTTACGGTTCCAGTGTCTGCGTTACGGCGCCATTTGGTTTTGCCGCTGCTGCAGCGCTGTTATCAAAGATTATTGCTGCATCAACCTAATGGATTAATGTTCCGGTTTTTGCGTAACTGTTGCTGGATAAGTGAACTCATCTGGAAACAATCAAGCTGTAATCCCCCTGCTGTATGTGTTACGCTATATTTCATATTCATCATAACTTCATTAAACTGTCATAATCGAAGCATAGTATGTTTGAAACTATATTATTGTTAACAACATGCGCACCATTAACTCGCCAATAAAACTCCTCAACCGCGATATCAGTATTCTTGCGTTTAACGAACGTGTCATGAGCCTGGCACAGAATGCTGAATATCCGCTGCTGGAACGCTTGCGCTTTCTCTCGATAGTTTCATCAAACCTGGATGAGTTTTTTGAAGTGCGTGCCGCGCCGCATGTAGATGCGATGCGAGAAGGCGAAAAGCAAAGCGATGTAAACGTTGAGAGCTATCAGGCGATATCAAGGGTTGCGCACACGCTGGTAGATAAACAATACGAAATTTTCAATAATGATCTGGTGCCGGCACTTGAAGCACAAGGTGTTCGTCTGGTATCGCACGGTGACCGCACCCCGGAGCAGAGGCGCTGGGTGTCACGTTATTTTGAGACGAATGTACGTCCTTTACTGGTGCCAGTTGCGCTTGACCCTTCCCATCCTTTCCCGCAGGTGGCGAACAAATCACTTAATTTTATAGTGTCGCTGGGCGGTACGGATGCTTTTGGCAGGGAAAATAATATTGCTATCGTACGTGTGCCAAGAGCCTTGCCGCGGTTGGTTAAATTACCCAAAAATCTCAGCGGCAAGCAGCAGGTATTTGTTTCGTTATCGAGCATGATTCGTGCGCATCTTGCTACTTTGTTTAACGGACGTGAAATGCTGAGCTTTTCCCAGTTTCGCGTAACGCGCCATTCGGATCTGGCGGTAGACGAAGAAGATGTAAAAAACCTGCGTACAGCCCTGCGCCAAGGCCTGGTGCAGAGGAATTTCGGTGATGCGGTGCGTCTGGAGGTTTCTAACAGTTGTGATGAGAAGCTGGCCAAATTCTTATTGAAGCAATTTGATCTGCCTAAAGAGTCACTCTATCGCGTGCATGGGCCCGTTAATCTGGCGCGACTGATGATGTGGGCAAATCTGGCTGAGGGTAACCATCTAAACTTTAAACCGTTTGAACCAAAAATCAGCCAGCAATTACTGCCTAACCAGTCATTTTTTACACAATTAAAACAGCAGGATATTCTGATTCACCAGCCTTATGAAAGCTTTGAGTCGGTAATTGATTTTTTGCGCGAAGCCGTCAATGATCCTGATGTGCTGTCTATCCAGCAGACAATATATCGTACCGGTTCTGATCCGCGCATGCTTAAGTTGCTGCAGGAGGCGGTTCGGCGCGGCAAGGAAGTGATGGCCGTAGTTGAACTGAAAGCGCGGTTTGATGAAGAGGCCAACATCAACTGGGCTGAAGATCTGGAATCAGTCGGTGCACAAGTGGTGTACGGCATAGTCGGGCTTAAAACACACGCCAAAATGCTGCTGGTGATGCGGCGTGAAGGCACTGGGCTTAAATACTATGGGCATGTTTCTACCGGTAACTACAACCCAAGAACGGCAAGGCTGTATACGGATGTAAGCATGCTCACAGCCGACCCGCAGATTACCCGAGATATGGAGCACCTGTTCAGGCATATCGCCAGCCAGGTAAGGCTGCCGCGCATGCAAAAGCTGCTGGTGGCGCCGTTTAACTTGCACAAGCAAATGCTAACCAAAATCAGAGCTGCTGAGCATGCGGCTAAAGGCGGTAAACCTGCACGCATCATCTTGAAAATGAATGCCTTAACCGATGAGATGCTGGTCAAGGCATTGGTCAGGGCAGGGCGGGCCGGTGTAGAAATCGACCTGATACTGCGTGGCGCATGCATATTACCGGTAGATGCTAAAGGGCTGGATGGGCGCATCCGCGTTAGGTCCATAATCGGTCGACTGCTGGAGCATTCACGTGTATTTTATTTTAAAATTGATAACGTAGAGTGTATGTGGCTATCCAGTGCCGATTGGATGAACCGGAATATGATGCGGCGCGTAGAGATCGCATGGCCGATCACTGATGCAAAAAACCGTGCCAGAATCCTGCAGGAATGCTGCCAGGTTTATCTCGATGATAACCATGATGCGTGGCTATTGCAGAATGATGGCACTTATAAGTTGACTGCAAATATGTCAGTTCAAGCCAAGTTGCCGATATTCAGTGCGCAGCAGTTTTTAATAGAGAAATATGCTGATTAAAAGAGCGGTTTAAATATGGCAGACATAATACTTTGGAGGCATGCTGAAGCTGAAGACGTCAGCAGTAGCGGTAAGGATACAGACCGAGTCCTGACCAAGCGGGGGCGTAAAGATGCTGCGAGCATGGCAAAGTGGCTTAGCCAGCATCTACCAACTGTTACGCTTGTGTTATGCAGTCCTGCAAAGCGCTGCCTGGAGACAGCATCTGCGCTTTCTGCATTGAATCAGGTGCAAATTATAATTGAAGACTTTTTAAGTGTAGATAGCAGTGTAGAACAAATCGTTAATGCGCTGGCCTCTAAATATAATGGGAAAACGGTATTGCTTGTTGGCCATCAGCCGAATCTTGGATTGCTAATTGTAAAACTGTTAGGTATGCATCAAAGTGCCGGTGTTGTGAAAAAAGGATCTGTGTGTTGGGTGCGGCAGCGTACAGACGGCGACGAGAAAAGCTATTATATTTATGGTGTGCAGCAACCGGGTAAATGACTCGTTATTCATTAAATTTCGTGTTGTTAACAATATTTATTTAAGTCTAGGCACAGCGTTTTATGTATGATATCTTGGTCTCAGTAGTATGCATTAGATTATTTTAACAAATGGTGTTTTCTAAAAACACCTACCTTTTAGCAAGTAGCTCTGAGGCGGGTTTGTAATTAAATTCTTGTGGATATTTGAGAAGTTTTAATTAATTAAGGAGTATTAAATATGAATTTTGTTAAACGTTTATTCAGTGCATTTTTAGCAGCATCTATTTTATTTACAGGTTCAATCCAAACTGTACAGGCAGCGATGATCAGTGCAGAACAAGTGGCTGAGAGTTCTATCACTAGTCAAGGTAATCAAGACCGCACGCTTATTGTTGCAGCTTTGTCACGTGAAGATGTACAAGCGGCTTTAGTTGCACGTGGTATTGACCCAGCTCAGGCGCAAGATCGCGTCGCTGCGTTGACTGATGAAGAAGCAAGTGTAGTTGCTTCACAGTTAGACACTGCTCCTGCTGGTGGTATTATCGGTGCGATTGTACTGATTTTCCTGGTACTGTTGTTGACCGATATCCTTGGCTTCACTAAGATTTTCCCTTTCACAAGGTCTGTTCGTTAATCACAAGTTATTGTAATTGACACCGTTGTACACAAGGCCAGCCAGTATGATACTTAAAAGTTTCATACTGGCTTTTGCTTTTTTGTTGAGCGCTTGCGCAGCAACTGGCGTTCGCGAAGTTACACAGAGTTCTCAGTTGCCCCGACAGGCAGAACTGACTAAAACCCCATTTTTCCCACAAGAGTTATATCATTGTGGCCCGGCAGCGCTGGCAACAGCATTAAATGCCATTGACGTTAAAGTCAGCCCGGATCAACTTGTTCCTGAAGTCTATATCCCCAGCCGTAAAGGCAGCCTGCAAATCGAGATGCTTGCCGCAGCACGCAGACATGGCGCACTCGCTGTAAAGATTGAACCCGAGCTCGGTGCAGTGCTGAAAGAAATTGCCGCCGGCAATGTTGTGCTTGTCATGCAGAACCTCGGCTTGTCATGGGCGCCGTCCTGGCATTATGCTGTTGTTGTCGGTTATGATTTGGACAAAGAGCTTGTCTGGCTGCGTTCTGGCACATTTGAACGCTTTGAAATGAGCTTGAGCGCATTTCAGCGCACATGGGCGCGCAGTAAATATTGGGCTTTTGTTGCTTTGAAACCAGGGGATTTACCTGCAAGTGCCGGAGTGGAAGCAGTGATTAGCGCACTTATCCCTTTAGAAAAAACAGTTGGTGCGGCAAAAGCGTCAGTGGCTTATGCAGCCGCAGCAAAGCGTTGGCCAGGCAATCTTGTATTGCTAACCGGGTTGGGCAATAGTGCTTTTGCTACCGGTGATTTGTCAGGCGCTGCATCCGCCTTCCGTGAAGCCGCTTTGGCACACCCCGACTCTGCAGTAGTGCATAATAATCTTGCGAATGTATTGCTTGCCCAAGGTGATGTAACGGCCGCGAAAGCATCTGCACAGAAAGCGCTGCAATTAGCGGAAAAAGATCAAAAGCTGCAATCCCAGATTCAGAAAACCATCGATGAGATTAATGCCTATTCTATAAAGAAATAACATTAGGCTAAAAATTCATTAGCCTAATGTTGATTGATATTATTTCTTTTTAGGTCTGCCGGTTTTAATGGCAGGCACTTTAGCGAGTGCAGCTTTCAGTGCTGCATCAGTCATCGCGCTAAGCTGCATGATCCCTGCACGTAACAGCTCACTCTTCTTCGCTGGCTGCCCCAGTTTATTCAAGCGTTCTTTCAGCACATGAAATTGTGCATATTCAGCTTTCGGCATGGTGAAGCTGTCGCGTTCCATTTTAAGTTTTGGTGTTTTTTCTTTGGCAGGTTTTGCGTCTTTTACTTTTACAGCTTTTTTAGGCGCAATAGTTTTTGCAGTGGTGCTTGCTGGTGCAACTTTCGCAATCGCTGGTTTTGCTGCAGGTTTAACAACTGCAGGTTTAGCTACCGGTGTTTTGACTGGCGCAGATTTAGGCGCGACGGCTTTTGTACCGGGTGCTGTTTTATTAGCTGGCGTAATTTTTTCAACGGGTGCACTTAGTGCTGCCGCTTGTACTGGATTGATTTTTGACATAAAAACACCTTCTCAAATAAACGATATAAACAGTTTATATCGTTTATTTTGTATTGCAAATGAATTTTTTATGACAAAAATATCAGGTGGTCTTTAACACCAGATACCAGTTGGATTTTTGCCAGGCCAGTGTTTCTTCATCCAGCAGGTAATAGGATTGCGGGTATTTTTGAGGCCAGCTGGCTGGCAATGTCATGGCGACGGTATTCTCGTTTAATTGAACCTGAATACCGCGCAAATTGGGTTTCTTGCGTGCGTGGCATAGAATAACAGCCAGTCTCAAGCATAATAATTGCATCACAAACAGCCGATTGGATAAATCTGCTTCCAGGCGCTTTATTTTGCCGCGGTGCCCAAGTATCAGCAAGCTCAGGCAATGCAGTTCACTTTGTGCAAAGCCTTGTGGTTCGGTATGTTCCAGTATATAAGCGCCGTGCATATTTGTATCTATCGGAGAAATCATGCTGCCGATTTCATGCAACTGCGCAGCCCAGCGCAATTTGCTGGCATGGGTTTGCTGCTCCCCTGGCGCAAAGTTGATGTCTTCTGTGACTTTTTCAAATAGTTTTACAGCTACATCAGCAACCGTGTTGGCATGAATCTGGTCTACATCGAATTTTTTAGCCAGGCGGCGCAACGATGCATTTCTTAAATCCAGCATATCGTCTTCGCGTGTCAGCATGTCGTAAAGCAAGCCATGCCTTAGGGCACCTTTGGCAACATTCAGATTATCAATCTGTAAAAATTCAAATACGGCAATCAATACTGACAAGCCACCGGCAATCACAGGTTTGCGATCTTCACGCAAGCCATTCAGGCGTAGTTTATCAGCACTGCGTGCACGCAGCAGTTCTTCGCGCAGCCAATACAAACCTTCTTTGCTTACTACATCTGCAGGCCTGCCGTATTGCACGAGAACATCGGCTACTGCGCCGATCGTACCAGAAGCGCCGTAGGCGATATCCCAGTGTTTATTGCTGTAATGAGCACCCAAGGTTTCAAAAATGGATTCCGCTGCAATCTCTGCACGTGAAAAAGCTTTCTCGGTAAAGTCGCCTGCAGGAAAGTGCTTCATAGACCAAGCCACAGAACCGACATGTAGTGATGCCGTGTGGTGAGAGTTAAAGCCTTGGCCTAGAATAAACTCCGTAGAGCGGCCGCCGATGTCTATGACCAGTCTTTTTTCGTCGGATTGCGGCAGAAAGCGGCTTACGCCCTGATAGATAAGGCGGGCTTCTTCAACGCCGGAGATCACTTCTACATCAAAACCCAGTGTTTTCTTGGCTAGTTTCAGAAACACCTCACGGTTATTGGCCTCACGTAGAGTTTGTGTGGCGACTGCACGCACATGCGATGTATCAAACCCTTGCAGGCGCTCGGCAAACCTTGCCAGGCAGCGCAAACCGCGTTCGATGGCCTGTGGTGTAAGGTTGCGGTATTCGTCCAGATCACCGCCCTGACGCACCGGCTCCTTGATGTATTCAACGCGCTGAATCTGGCCGCCATCCAGTCGGCCAATTTCGAGCCTGAAGCTGTTAGAGCCAAGATCTATTGCTGCCAGAAGTGTCTTATCAGCTGGGGTCGCGATATTGTTGTTTTCCATATTGTTTAGCCGATAAAGTTGCGCTGTGTGCTTAGCGTTTTTAATTTTATAAAACAATATTATTGTTTATTTTCAGGTTTTTTGTTTGACACTTTGATGACAAATTGAAAATTTAGTCAATAAACAAGCGGAGTTAATGGTGGGATGCTTGAAATCTATCTAAATTATCCCCACATACAGAACATTGTTTTAATTTCTAACATCAGGAGCTTAACCTTATGTCCACTGAGGCAACACAAAAAAGTACTCATCCAAAAGAATCAATGGCATTTCAGGCCGAGGTTAAACAACTCTTACAGTTAATGATCCACTCCTTGTACAGCAACAAGGAAATCGTATTACGCGAGCTTATATCCAACGCATCAGATGCGGCAGATAAATTACGCTTTGAAGCGCTGGCCAACGGTGCCCTGTATGAAAATGACAGTGAATTGAAAATCCGCATTGCCTTTGATAAAGAGGCGCGTACGTTGACGATTTCTGATAACGGTATCGGCATGAGCCGTGATGAAGTTATCAGCCATATCGGTACCATTGCCAAATCAGGTACCAAAGAATTCTTCAGCGCGCTCACCGGCGACCAGGCCAAAGATGCCAACCTGATTGGTCAGTTCGGTGTCGGTTTCTACTCAGCGTTTATTATTGCCGATAAAGTTACGTTAACCACGCGTCGTGCCGGTGTATCAGACGCCGTGCGCTGGGAGTCAGCCGGCGAGGGCGATTACACATTGGAAGATGCCGATAAAGCCAGCCGCGGTACCGAGATTGTGCTGCACCTGCGCGAAGGTGAAGATGAGTTCCTGAATGACTGGAAATTGAAGTCTATTATCCGCAAGTATTCAGACCATATCATGCTGCCGATTGTGATGAAGAAAAGCGAGTGGAAAGATGGCGCTGAAGTCGTGACAGATGAAGACGAAACTGTTAACAAGGCATCAGCTTTGTGGGCGCGCAGCAAAAACGATATTACTGAAGAAGAGTATCAGGAGTTTTACAAACACGTTTCACATGACTTCGAAAATCCGCTGGCCTATACCCATAGCCGTGTAGAGGGTAAGCAGGAATATATCTCACTTTTGTATATTCCAGGCAAGGCGCCGTTTGACTTGTATGACCGTGAGCGCAGTCATGGCATCAAGCTTTATGTAAAACGCGTGTTCATCATGGAAGATGCAGAAAAACTCATGCCGCAGTACCTGCGCTTTGTACGTGGTGTGATTGATACTTCTGATCTACCGTTGAATGTTTCGCGTGAAATCCTGCAATCAAGCCGTGATGTTGAAGCAATCAAAGCCGGTTCAGTGAAAAAAGTGCTGGGTCTGCTCGAAGATATGGCCGAAAATAAACCGGAAGATTACGCCAAATTCTATAAAGAGTTTGGCCGTGTACTCAAAGAAGGGCCTGGCGAAGACTTTGCCAACAAGGAAAAAATTGCAGGCTTGCTGCGCTTTGCTTCAACCAAAGCGGATACAGACGCGCAGGATGTTTCATTGAAAGATTACATCTCACGCATGCAGCCGGAGCAGGATGTGATCTATTACATCACTGCTGACAGTTTTGCCGCAGCACAGCATAGTCCGCACCTGGAAATTTTCCGCAAAAAATGTATTGAAGTGTTGCTGATGAGTGACCGCGTGGACGAATGGCTGCTGGGCAGCCTGACTGAGTTTGAAGGCAAAAAGCTGCAATCAATTGCAAAAGGCGACTTGGATCTAGGTAAGCTTGAATCCGAAACTGAAAAAGAGATTCAGAAGAAAATCGAAGAAGAAGCAAAAACACTGGTGGATAGAATCAAGCAGACTTTGGGCGAGCAAGTGAAAGATGTACGTGTAACGCACCGCCTGACAGACTCGCCGGCTTGTCTGGTAAGCGATGAGCATGACCTCTCAGGTAATCTTGCGCGTATCCTCAAGTCAGCAGGTCAGAAAGCACCTGAAACCAAGCCGATTCTGGAGATTAATCCAGCGCACAGGCTGGTGAAACGTATTGAAGCAGAAAGCGCTGATGACGTGTTTGCAGATCTGGCCTATGTGCTGTTTGATCAGGCTTTGCTAGCAGAGGGCGGTGCGTTGGAAGACCCTGCCAGTTTTGTGAAGCGTATGAATAGCTTGATCAGCTAAATCTACCTCAATTAAACTGTGTAACTAAAAACCGCCCAGCTCAGGCTCGGCGGTTTTTTTATTGATATGAATATATTAAATTAATCACGCTTAAGTTGTAACTTTCCATTAACAGTCAGTTAGTTGGCTTAATTTTTGCTAAAATGTGAATGTACTTAATAAAAAGCCCATCAAAATGAAAACGCCAAGCGAAGTCAAAGCAGCATCTCCTAAAACGCCTAAGAGAAATCCTAAAAATAAAGTTACCGCAGATATCAAACTGCCACCTATCAAGCAGTCGTTACAGCAGCACTTGATTTTCTCTACATTCAAGACCAGCGATGCTGCAACGCCACGTGACTGGTATGAGGCGGCAAGTTACGCTGTGCGTGACCACGTGGTTGAACGCTGGGTTAAAACCGCAGAATCCTATTACCGTGATGACCCGAAACGCGTTTATTACCTTTCACTGGAGTTCTTAATCGGGCGCATGTTGAGTAATAGTGCACTGAATCTGGGCATTAATGATGAGTTGAAAGATGGTTTGGCTGCTTTAGGGCGTAATCTGGAAAACACCGTAGAAATTGAAAATGATGCTGCATTAGGTAACGGCGGTCTGGGTCGACTTGCAGCATGCTTTCTCGATTCAATGGCGACGATGGATATTCCTGCAGCAGGTTACGGTATTCGTTATGAATACGGTATGTTCAGGCAAAGTATTGAGGATGGGCAGCAGGTTGAGAATCCTGATAACTGGCTGCGTTACGGCAATATCTGGGAGTTCCAGCGTCCGGAAGCGACTTACACTATTAAATTTTATGGTCACGTGGTCAAGTACCCTGAGGACGGCTGCCAGGCTCAGCACTGGGTAGATGCCGAGCATGTGGTTGCAATGGCATACGATGTGCCGGTGCCAGGTTACGGTACTGAAACCGTGAATAACTTGCGCTTATGGTCTGCCAAAGCTGCACGTGAGTTTGATTTGCGTCACTTTAACGATGGTAATTACGAAAGAGCGGTTCAGGAGCGAAACGCTACCGAGAGCATCTCTAAAATCCTGTATCCAAACGATGTTTGTGAAATGGGTAAAGAGCTGCGTCTGAAACAGCAGTATTTCTTTGTTTCAGCATCAATTCAGGATATTCTGCGCCGCTATCTGACTACACATGAAATTAAAACCCAGGATGACTGGAAACTGCTTCCTGAAAAAATCGCAATTCAGCTCAATGACACGCACCCTGCAATCGGTGTGGCTGAAATGATGTACCAACTGGTAGATGAGCATCATCTGCCTTGGGATTTTGCATGGGGTCTTGTAGGTAAGATCTTTGCTTACACCAACCATACTCTGATGCCGGAAGCGCTGGAAACATGGTCGGTTGACCTGTTCGGACGTCTGTTGCCGCGTCATCTTGAAATCATCTACAAGATCAATCATGAGTTTCTGCACATGGTAAATCACCATTTCCCGGGTGATGTAGAGTTGCTCAAGCGCGTATCTATCATTGATGAAAGCCATGGCCGCCGCGTACGCATGGCGCACCTTGCTGTAGTGGGCAGCCACACGGTTAACGGCGTTGCTGCACTGCATAGTGAATTGCTGAAAAATACCTTATTTGCGGATTTCGACAGAATTTACCCAGGCAAGATGACCAATGTTACCAACGGCATTACACCGCGCCGCTGGTTAAATCAGGCTAACCCTGGTCTCGCCAGCCTGATTGAAAAAGCCATCGGTTCAGACTTTAAAAAAGACCTGACCCACATAAAAAAAATTACACCACTGGCGGACGATGCTGATTTCAGAAAAGCCTTTGCGCAGGTAAAGCAGGCTAACAAGTTAAGGTTGGCCGCGAAAATTGAAAAGGTGACCGGTGTTAAGCTCAATACCGAGAGTCTGTTTGATGTGCAGATTAAACGTATTCATGAATACAAGCGCCAGCTGCTGAATGTGCTGCATGTCATTACTTTGTATAACCGTATTCGCCGCGGCGAATTAGGGATTACACCGCGCACCATCATTTTTGGCGGCAAAGCTGCACCTGGTTATGCAATGGCTAAACAGATCATTCGCCTGATTAATGATGTGGCTGCTATCGTGAATGAAGATGTAGTGGTAGGCGATCAGTTGAAAGTCGTGTTCTATCCTAACTATGAAGTTTCGGCTGCAGAGATACTGTTCCCGGGCAGCGATCTGTCAGAGCAGATTTCTAC
>Ga0255338_1005886_pt1 | contig 10880 bp, 7 predicted proteins | sample MeOH1_35cm_T4_19_FD_203715 | JGI IMG/M metagenome (GOLD analysis project Ga0255338, IMG submission 203715) | Sandy soil microbial communities from University of British Columbia, Vancouver, Canada - MeOH1_35cm_T4_195 | ecosystem: Engineered > Artificial ecosystem > Sand microcosm > Unclassified ... | reverse complement strand
CCCTCCGCGGCATGCGATGCGGAGATCTCGACCGGCGGCAGGCCCAGCGCCGCCGTGAACTGCCGCAGCGTCCTGGCGGGCGCAGCGCCCACCACTATGACGACATCGATCATCGCGAGCACGGACGCGGCCAGTCGGTCGGGGTGCACGGTGATCAGCACCGTCTCGTTCAGCCGTGTGGGGACATGTCCCCACACGGTCGGCAGCAGATGATGGGCCTCGTCCACGACCAGCCAGTGCGGCCGGCCGGTCTGCACCCGCATCGCCTCCAAATGCGGCAACAAGGCCGCGAAGTAGGCCGGACGGTCGGCGAGCGGTATGCCGAGCAGATCGATATTGACATGCACATAAGGGTCCCGCAGCAAGCCCAACACGACTCCCAGCCCCGGGGCGCTATTCTGATCGCCTACGGTCGCAAGCGTCTGCAGCGTCACGTAGTCGCCTTCGGGATCGATCACGCACACCTGGTAGAGCTGTTCCGCGAAGCGCTCGATCAGCCCCGCTGCAAACGCGGACTTCCCGCTGCCGGACGGTCCGGCAATCAGCACGTTGCGGCCGTAGGGCGGCATCCATGCCGACGTGCCATCCAGGCGCATGCCCAACGCGATGTGGTGGCGCGCAAGCCGCGCATCGACTTGCGCGAGGTCGGTGGACACGAGATCTTCGATCAGCTCGGCGACGCCTGCACCCGCCTCGCCTCGCGTGACGAAGGCCGCCATCTCCTTGATGGAATCGATCGCGTTCGCCACGGCGACGGGGCACTCGGACAGCCGCATGAAGGAATGATCGTTCTCCGCGTCGCCGACACCGACCACCTCATGCGGCGACATGCCGAGGCGCCGCAGCGCGAACTTCATGCCGCTCGCCTTGTTCACCCCGGCAGGGAGCACCATGACCGCCTCTCGGTTGAATATCACCTGCAGCTCGAGTCCGAGCTCCCGGATCGTCTCGATCGTCGCCTCTTCGTGAGGCACGTGCGTCGCGACGATGACGCTGCCCACCTCGAGCGGCTGCACGCCCCGGCGACGCAAGGCCTCGATGAACTGTCCGGGCGGCGGCTCCGCCAGCAAGGTCGTCTCGCGCATCCCGGGATCGTAGGCGACCGCGCCGTTCTCGGCCACCACGTAATCGAAGCTCTCGATGCACTGGCAGACCCCGAACAAATCCTCCAACCGGCGTCCCGTCACGAGTATGGCGCGGCGACCGGAATCGCGCAGCCTCCTCAGCGTCGCGACCATCGAGTCCGCCACGCGTCCGTCGCGCGCGAGCGTGTTGTCGTAGTCGGTGACCAGGGCGAGATAGCGCAACCTCTACTCCCATGCATGCGCGAAGGCCTGCTACGGAGAGCGGCATGCCAGCCGCGTTCCTGCGCCTCCACCGTCAGCGCGCTTTTCTCCTGGAGGCCTCGTGCAGGATATTGTTCAACAGGGGGCGAAGTCCACGGGCTTCGTCATGTGATAGCCGAATCCCGCTCTACGGGACCGCTCGATGCGCTCGCTCTGCGTCCATCCGCTCAATGCGAAGAGTCGGTGCGAGGCATGGGATAACGTCCGATTGAGTGAGTCGGGACCGTGCAAGATGCGACGCTTCGAGTATAGCCGGAATGGATTTCGGATCAACGCGTGGGCGGAAACACATCGTTTCCCCGGAGAGACAGGCAACGCGCGGGAGCGACTGGAGCGGGTGATGGGAATCGAACCCACGTTCTTAGCTTGGGAAGCTACTTTCCTACCATTGGAAGACACCCGCTCGAGCCGCCATTTTAGGGGGGCGTCCGGTCGTTGGCAAACGCATGCAGCGGCGTGCGGCCTCACGCGTGGCGTTACGAAACCGGGGCAAAGCGGTACAATCACCTTGCCAACCCATCCTCCGACCTCCGACTGCCCAGTGATAGCGATTACGGTCAACGGCGAGTCCCGCCATTTCGAACCACCGATCAATTGCGCCGAGCTGCTCGCGCGGTTCGAGCTCGCGGGCAAGCGGGTTGCGCTCGAGCGCAACGGGGAGATCGTGCCGCGCAGCCGATTCGCGCAGCAGATGCTCGCGGATGGCGACCGGCTGGAGATCGTCGTCGCTGTCGGCGGCGGTTGATATCAGCGCCTGGACTTGAGAGCCTCATGAAACCCGACGAAAATCTCGATCCGCTGGTGATTGCCGGCACTTCCTATCGCTCGCGCCTGCTCGTGGGCACCGGCAAATACAAGGACTTCGCGGAAACGCGCGCGGCCGTGGAGGCGAGCGGCGCGTCCATCGTGACCGTTGCCATCCGGCGCACGAACATCGGTCAGGATCCCGACCAGCCCAATCTGCTCGATGCGATACCGCCGTCGAAGTACACGCTGCTGCCCAATACCGCCGGCTGCTATACCGCGGACGATGCGGTGCGCACATTGCGCCTCGCGCGCGAGCTGCTCGACGGGCACGATCTCGTCAAGCTCGAGGTGCTGGGCGACCCGCGCACGCTCTTCCCCAACGTCATCGATACCCTTGCCGCCGCGCGCACGCTGGTGAAAGAAGGCTTCAAGGTGATGGTGTACACGTCCGACGATCCGATCATCGCCAGGCAGCTGGAGGAGATCGGTTGCGTCGCGGTGATGCCGCTCGCTTCTCTCATCGGCTCCGGCATGGGCATACTGAACCCGTGGAATCTGCAGATCATCATCGAGAACGCGAAGATACCGGTGCTGGTCGATGCCGGCGTCGGCACGGCGTCCGATGCAGCGATCGCCATGGAGCTCGGCTGCGACGGCGTGCTGATGAATACCGCGATCGCAGCCGCGAAGAATCCCGTATTGATGGCTGCCGCAATGAGGAAAGCGGTCGAAGCCGGGCGCGACGCGTATCTCGCGGGCCGTATGGCGAAGAAGCTTTATTCCGCAGCGCCCAGCTCGCCCACCACCGGGCTCATCACGCCGGAATCGAAGTAAGCTCGCCGGTCAGTCGATCGCCGCCTGCCGCAGGCGACGCGGATCGCCGAGCAAGGCCCCGAACTCGTCCGCCGGCACCGGCGGGCTGAAGTAGTAACCCTGCGCCTGGTCGCACTTGAGCGCCTTCAGAAAGTCAAGCTGCTGGCGCGTCTCCACGCCCTCGGCCATGACTTGCAACCCGAGGCTGTGCGCCATGGCGATGATGGCGCCCACGATCGCCGCGTCATCCGGATCGGCCGTGATGTCGCGCACGAAAGTCTGGTCGATCTTGAGCTTCTGTATCGGGAAGCGCTTGAGATAGGAGAGGCTCGAATACCCCGTGCCGAAATCGTCGAGCGAGAGCTGCACGCCCATGTCATGCAATTCCCTCAACCGCACGAGCACCTGCTCGGTGTGCTGCATGATGACGCTTTCGGTGATCTCGAGCTCGAGGCAGCCCGGCGGCAGCCGGTACTGGTTCAGCGTGCTCTCTATGCTGCCGACGTACTGCTCGCGCCGGAACTGGTGGGCGGAGCAGTTCACCGCGACCTGCAGCGTGCGATAGCCCGCCTCGTGCCAGGCGTGCGCCTGCGCGCACGCCTGCGTGAGGACCCACTCGCCGATGCGGTTGATGAGCCCCGTTTCCTCGGCGAGCGGGATGAAGATCGCCGGCGGCACCATGCCGCGCTCGGGATGCAGCCAGCGCAGCAGCGCCTCGAAGCCGACGATCTCGCCGGTGCGCAAGTCGACCTGCGGCTGGTAGTACACCGTGAGCTGCCGCCGGTCCACGGCGTGCCGGAGCTCGTTCTCGAGCGCGAGGCGGTGATGCGCGGCGATGCTCATCTGCCGCGTGAAGAACTGATAGTTGTTCCGGCCGGTGTCCTTCGCGTGATACATCGCCGCGTCGGCATTGCTCATGAGCGTCTGCACGTCGTCGCCGTCGTCGGGATAGATGCATATGCCTATGCTGGGCGTAATGTAGAGCTCGTAGCCGTCGAGGTCGAAGGGCAGCGCCAGGCTGTCGAGCACTTTCTGCGCGATGTGCGCCACGCCCTCCGGCGTATCGAGCTCGCTCAGCAGTACGACGAACTCGTCGCCGCCGATCCGCGCCACGGTGTCGCTTTCCCGCACACAGCCCATGATGCGCTGCGCGACCACGCGCAGCAGCCGGTCGCCCACCTTGTGGCCCAGCGTGTCGTTCACGTTCTTGAAGCGGTCGAGGTCGATGAAGAGCAGCGCAAACCTGCCGCCGCTGCGGCGCGCGCGGTGCACGAGCTGCTCCATGCGATCGTACAGCAGCACGCGATTGGGCAGCCCGGTGAGCGAATCGTGGTGCGCCATATGACGGATCTGCTCTTCGACTTCGCGCTGCCGGGTGATGTCCCGCGCCGTTCCGCGATAGCCCTTGAAGAGGCCGCCCTCGTCGAACACGGGCCGGCCGCTCACGGTGATGGTGCGCAGGCGGCCCAGGTTGTCGTAGCGCTGGTACACGAGGTCGCTGAACGACTGCCGCGCGATGAGCTGGCGCTTGTGGGCATGCCAATCGTCGTCCGCCATCCCGAGCACGGGCATGTCCCAGCGCGTCTTGCCGATGTGCTCCGCGGCATCGAGATCGAGCTCTTCGATCTTCGGCGCGATGTCGGTGAACCGGTAGTTCTCGTCCTGTTCCCAGTACCAGTCGGAAGAGAGCTCCGCGAGATCGCGGAACCGGGCTTCGCTTTCCCGCAGGCGCGCCTCGACGTCCTTCAATTCGCTCACGTCGGTGATGAGGCCGATCAGCCCGGCGACCGTGCCGTCTCGCTTGTTGAACGTCGCCTGGTTGTATATCGTGTGGTGCACCTTGCCATCCGCGCCCGGTATGCTCGCCTCGTAGGAAACGCTGCCGCCGGTCGCGAGGAGTTGCCGCTGCATGGTGTTGTGCTTCTCGGCAAGCTCGGGCTGCGCCGGGAGCACGTCGAACACCGATTTGCCCACGCAGTCTTCGCGTCCGGCGCCGAAGAAGCGCTCCCACGCCGCGTTCACGCCGAGATAACGGCCTGCGCCGTCCATGAAGAATATCGGCTGCGGCACGGCCTCGATCAGCCTCTGGATGAAGTGCAGCTGCTCGCGCAGGCTTTCCGCGGCCCGCACGGCGCTCGCCTGCTCCGCGAGCTGCAGCGCGCGCACGCGCGACACGGACAGGGTCCAGATGAGCCAGAACAGGAGCAGGCTGGTGACGAGGCCCCCTTGCAGCACGACGGCAGGCAGCGTGCGCTCGATGCCGCTCACCTGGACCGGTGCGTGGAACAGGAGCCGCCAGTGCCTGCCGCCTACGTCGAGCAGCGCGAGCCGCGTCCAGTGCTCGCCTTCGGCCGGCACTTCGCCTTTCGTCGTGCCACGGCTGTCGAAGATGAGCGTGCCGCCTGACGATGTGCCGGAGTTTCTGGACGCGGGGCCGACGTCGTGCACGATCAGCTCGAAGTCGCTGCCGAGCTGTGTTTCCAGCACGGTCCTCAACAGCAAATCCACGTCGATCAGCACCGAAATCAACCCGCGGAACGCTGCACGGCGCTGCATAATCGAATCGAGCGGCATGCCGCGCCGGTAGACGGCCGTGCGTATCGAGAAAGCGGTCGTCGGCTTCACCGCGGCGACGAAAGGCTCGGAGGCGATGGGTTCCCCCGTATCGCGCGTCACGGCGACCTCCACCGCGCGCACCGGCTCGGCGAGCAGATCCAGGCCAAAGACCGACTGGCTCGCGAGCATGGGCTCCACGTATTCCATGATCAGGTATTCACTGCGATCGCCGTCGGGCTTGATGGTGAAATCGGGGTAGCCCTCCGGCTCTATGCTGGAATCGCGGCGCACGCGCTGCTCGAAAGCCGCTTTCTCGGCGTGACCCAGGAGCTCGGCATAGGCCACGACGCGCACGCCGGGATGGCGCTGCTCGAGCTGAAAGCCGGATACGTAAGTGCGGAACTCGTTGCGTCGGACCTGGCCGGCGGCATGGAAGAGCCCCCGCAAACCGATGGCGAGGTCGACGTCGGCCTCGACATAGCCGTCGATCGCCTCTATCGCCTGCGCCGCCTTCTGCTGGAACTTGCTGGCCGCTTCCGCCTGGACGCGCTGTTTCGCGAGATACCAGCCTGCGAACGAGATCAGCACGCCGAAGGCGAGCACCATGAAAGCAAGGCGCGCCTGGTGCAGGCTCTTCATCGCTGTGCGCACGTTCATGCGCCGCCCTTCGCCATGCCTGCTTCCCTACAGCCCCGTGATGTGACGCCTGTCACCCGCGCGTGCCGCCGACCGGCTGGTCTCGCGAGCATCGAATCTGAGACAATCTCGGCCCGCTCCCTGCCACGCGACTCTCGTCCATGTCCCAAGACCCCGCCTTGCAGCATCGGCCTATCCGCAGCTTCGTCCTTCGGCAAAGCCGCGTCTCCCCCGCGCAGCGACGCGCGTGCGAGACGCTGCTGCCGCGCTACGGCGTGCCGTATCGGACCGCCGCACTCGATCTCGGGGCGCTGTTCGGGCGGTCGGCACCCAAAATACTCGAAATAGGCTACGGCATGGGAGAAACCACCGCAGCGATCGCGGAGGCTCATCCGGAAAACGATTACCTCGGTATAGAAGTGCATACGCCCGGGGTCGGCAATCTGCTTCAGCTCATCGCCGCCCGTAATCTTCCCAACATACGCGTCGTCCAGCACGATGCCGTCGAAGTGCTGGCGCACATGATAGCGCCCGACACGCTGGACGCGGCCCACATTTTTTTCCCTGATCCCTGGCCCAAGAAACGGCATCACAAGCGACGCCTGCTGCAGCCCCCTTTCGTGGCGCTGCTCGCGAGCAGGTTGAAGAGCGGCGCGTATCTGCATGTCGCCACCGACTGGGAGGACTATGCGGCGCAGATACTCGAAGTGCTCGCGGCCGAGCCCGCGCTCGTCAACACCGCCGAGGGCTACGCGGCGCGGCCCGAATACCGCCCGCTCACCAAATTCGAGCAGCGCGGCCTGAAGCTCGGCCACGCCGTCCGGGACATTATTTTCCGGCGCCGTTGAGCGCGAACGGCGGCAGGGCGCGCCGGGTGCCCTGCCGCCATGCCGTCATTCCACGCGGATGTTCGCTTCCCGGATCAGCTTGCCCCAGCGCTCGGTCTCGTTTGCGATGAACTTCCCGAACTGCTCGGGAGTGCTCGAGACCGCCTCGACGCCCAGCGCAGCAAGCTTGTCCTTCGTCTCCTGCACCGTCAGCGCCTTGGCGAGGTCGGCCGCGACTTTGTCGACGATGGGCTTGGGCACGCCGGTCGGGAACAGGATGCCCCACCAGTTCGATGCCGCAAAGCCCTTGACGCCCTCCTCGGCGAGCGTCGGCAGTTCCGGCGTGAAGGGAGAGCGCTTGTCGCTCGTCACGGCGAGCGCGCGCAGCTTGCCGCTGCTCATGTTCTGCATCGCCGGCAGCGCATCCGCGAACACCATGTTGATCTGGCCGCCCATCAGGTCGGCGATCCACGCCACGCCGCCCTTGTAGTTGATGCCGTTGATGTCGACGCTGGCGAGCCGCTTGAACATCTCGCCGGCGAGATGCGACATGCTGCCCGGGCCGCTGGTGCCGAACGTGAGCCTGCCCGGATTCGCCTTCGCCTGCGCAATCAGCTCCTTCGTCGACTTGATGGGTGAGGATGAGTTCACTACCAGGATGTTCGGCGCGATGGTGATCATCGAAACGGGAACGAAATCCTTTTGCACGTTGTAGGTCACCTTGGACAGCTGCGGGTTCGCCACCACCGGTCCGAAGTTGCCGAGCAGGAACGTGTAGCCGTCCGCCGACTGGCGCGCCGCGTACTCCATTCCGATCGCGCCGGCCGCACCGCCTTTGGATTCGACGATGACCTGCTGACCCCACATCTCGGTCAGGCGCTGGCCGATGATGCGCGCCATCACGTCGGAGCTGCCGCCGGGCGGATACGTCACGACGAACTTCACGTACTTCGTGGGATAGCTCTGTGCCTGCGCCTGCAGGCTCGTACCGGCCATAGCGCAGGCACCCGCCAGCAGACACACCAACCCGCTCCGGATGTGCTTCATCATGCTCTCCTTTGGTTTACTCGGTATCGCCGCGCGGCAGCGCCAGATCTTGATTGCGCACTACGCGCACACGTCGGCTGAAGCCCGCCGCGGCGTCCCGTATTCTCCCGCCGCGGCGTCCCGTATTCTATGACGGAATCGGGGTGATCGCGTGCGCCTCGCGACCGCTGCGCTTCAGGGCAGGAAAATCTGCAGCAGGTCGTTGAGAAAGCGGCGTCCGAGCGCCGTCGGCGCGAGCTTCAGATGGTCGCGAGCGAGCAGTCCGCGCCGCTCCGCTTCGTCGAGCTCCCGCGCAATGTCGGTCAGCGGCCGGCCGGTGCGCTCTTCGAACAACGAGACCGGCACGCCTTCCGTCAGCCGCAAGGCGTTCATCATGAACTCGAACCCCAGCTCGCTGCGCGTGACTTCGCGCGTCTCCTGCACCGCATCGCCGGCGCCCGCGCGCTCCTGATATTCACGCGGCTGCCGATAGCGCATGTGCCGCACGACTTTGCCCGGAAGCGACAGCTTGCTGTGGGCGCCCGCGCCGATGCCGAGATAATCGCCGAAAGTCCAGTAGTTGAGGTTGTGGCGGCATGTGCGGCCAGGCTGCGCGAACGCCGAGGTCTCATAGTGCCCGTAACCGCGAGCCGCGAGCATCGTCTCTATGCTGTCCTGCATCTCGGCAGTCGCATCGTCGTCGGGCAGGACGGGCGGATAGCGGTGGAAGTACGTGTTGGGCTCGAGCGTCAGGTGATAGACCGACAGATGCGGCGGCGCATAGTGCAGCGCCTCAGCGATGTCCGCGCGCGCCTCGGGAAGCGTCTGGCCCGGCAGGCCGTACATGAGATCGATGTTGAAGTTTTCGAAAACGGCTTGCGCGCACTCGATGGCGCGGCGCGCCTGATCGTCGTCGTGCACGCGTCCGAGCGCCGCGAGATGCCGCGGATCGAAGCTTTGCACGCCTATGGAGAGGCGATTCACGCCCGCGGCACGGAAGCCTTCGAAGCGCGCCCTTTCGAACGTGCCGGGATTCGCTTCCAGCGTGATTTCCGCGTCCACGATGAGCGGCACGCGCGCCCTCACCGCCGCGAGCAACGCATCGACGGTTTCGGGCGGCAGCAGGCTCGGCGTGCCGCCGCCGATGAAGATGCTGTACACCGGCCGGCCCCACACGAGCGGCAGCGACTGCTCGAGATCGGCGACCAGCGCGGCCAGGTAGGCATCGTGCGGCAATTCGCCGCGCAGCTCGTGGGAATTGAAATCGCAGTACGGGCATTTGCGCAGGCACCACGGCACGTGCACGTACAACGCGAGCGGCGGCAGCGCTTTGAACCGCGGCGCGCCGAGAATCGACTGTGCCGGCGTGACTATCGTCGTCATGTCAGACACACGCCGGGCCTTTTATTCCCGGCCCCTCGACGCGGCCCGCGTACGCCGCCTCGACTTCGGCGCGCAGCTCTTCTTCGCGCTCGGTGTAGCGGGGCGAAAAGTGAAACGGGATGACGGCTTTCGCGCCGGCCCGGCGCGCGATGGTTCCCGCCTGCCGCGCCGTGAGATGGTACTTGCGCGCCGCATGATCCGCATCCGCATCCAAGAAGACGCTCTCGATGAACAGCCGGTCGGCGCCCCGGACGAGGTCGACGATACGCCGCGCATTGTCCTCCGTGTAGACGACGTCGGTGACATAGCAGATCTTCTCGCCGCGGCCCGCGCTCAGGACTTCGCGCTGCAGCTCGCCTACGGTCAGCACGCGCTCGTGCGCACCGTGCCGGTCCTGCCATGCCACGGTGAGCGGCGTGTCCGGCGGGGCGCCGGTCGCTACCTGCCGCTTCAACTCCGTGAGCCACGGTCCTGTCGGCAGCGTGAGCCGCGCGAGCTTGTCCTTCATCACGTGCAGGTGCGCTTTTTCTTCGATGGCGAAGCCCAAGCTGGGCGTGCGATGCTCGAAGGCGGCGGTGCGCACCGTAAAGCCCGGCTCGTCGAGCAGCACGCCGTCGGTGACTCGTCTGCCCGGCAGCGGCTCGCGCGCAAAGCGCCCGTAGCAGCGGTAGCGTGCGCCCGCGAGATTGCCCTGCAGATCGAGCTCCCAGGCTTCCACCACGAAGTCGGTGTCGTAGTTCTGCACCAGGTTCCAGCTGTACGCGGCAAGCTTGTGCCCAACCTGCTCGACGAAGCCGGACGGGCCGAACAGCCGCAGGCCTGCATGCCGGCCGAGGCACACGCGCAGCAGCCGATCGAAGCCGTAGAAGTGATCCATGTGCGTGTGCGAGACGAATACGTCGGACACGCGCAGAAGCTTGCGCGGCGGCAGCTCGGTCAGGTCGCCGAGATCGACCAGCAGCGCGCGCTGCTCGAAATTGAAATCGACGTAGAGGCCCGGATCGCCGAAAGCCGGATTGACGAGCTGGGGATTGAAGGTGAGCCGCATCTATGTAGGCTGTGAACGGTGAACCGTGAGCTGTAAGCCGTGCAAGCCGCAAACCTGCTCACGGCTCGCAAGTCCCAGTCAGCGCCTGCGCAATTTTTTCCGCCAGCAGGGCGAGCGCCTGGCCGCGGTGGCTCGCGCGGTTCTTGGCTTCCGGGGCAAGCTCGGCCGCCGTAACCCCGAGCTCGGGCAGCAGGAACAGGGGATCGTAGCCGAAGCCCCCGCCGCCCCGTGGCTCGCGCAACACGACGCCGCGCCACTCCCCTTCCGCGATGAGGGGCTGCGGATCGTCGGGATGGCGCACGAGGACGATCACGCAGTAATAGTGAGCGCCCCGGAATTCCACGTCCCGCAGCGCCTCGAGCAGCTTCCGGTTGTTGCGCTCGTCCTGCGAGAGCGTCGCATCTCCGTTTTCAGCATAACGGGCGGAGCGCACCCCCGGCGCGCCACCGAGCGCATCGACGCAAATGCCGGAGTCGTCCGCCAGCGCCGGCAGGCCCG
>Ga0255338_1005885_pt1 | contig 10885 bp, 10 predicted proteins | sample MeOH1_35cm_T4_19_FD_203715 | JGI IMG/M metagenome (GOLD analysis project Ga0255338, IMG submission 203715) | Sandy soil microbial communities from University of British Columbia, Vancouver, Canada - MeOH1_35cm_T4_195 | ecosystem: Engineered > Artificial ecosystem > Sand microcosm > Unclassified ... | reverse complement strand
GATACATCCATCTCTTTTTCATGGTGCAACTGGGGTAGAATATTTTATACCAGAATTTTATGGGTGGTATGACTGCAATCAAATTTTTGTTGAATGGCGCACGAGGATAAGGATGGTTAGGGCACTCTTTTTTATGCAGTGCGAAGATCGTTTTGTCAGTTTTCTCGATCAGTTGAACCAGCGAATTCGCTTGGGTTACAATAGCCTTAAAAGAAAAGTCCTTTCGCTTTTCTAGTGATTCAGACACAAGGGTGCAAGAAAAATCGTAAACCGAATTGCTCTCAGAGGAATGTGACTTAGGAGTTAAAATCTCCGGGGTTACTCCAATACCTATAAAAAGTATCAAGTTCATTTCTGGCTGTAATGATGGAACGGCCACTTGGATAAAGGCAAACTCTCCAATACTTTCCCATTGGTATTTAACACCATGAATTGAATCATCCTTTTTTTGATAAATCTCTCTATTAGACTCCAACCAACCCGTGCAATCAATGATCTTCGGATAGCGGATAATCAATACATTTCCTTTAAGCGGTCTAGTTCCTATGTTGTCAATAACTAGGGGTATGTAAGCAATAACCCGATCAAATTTCTTTTGGGGAACTCCAACAACTACAGCCCATAATGGCTTTTTCTTATTCTGAAAGGCAAAATCATTAAGAGTTTCATCCAAATAACTGCCAGCAGAGATAAATACTTTTGTCTTCTCGAATGCCCCTTGTTTGAACCCTATATAAACTCCTACAAGTATTGAGAGTACACCTATCAAAATTCCCCAAAGTTCGTTACTCATGATTGCTCCTTTTAATCACGATGTTAAAGCGTTTCTTCGACTTAGCCGTTTGTAAACGGCTAATCCGCGATTTTGATTAAATCTGGAAGAAATTGGTTCGATATTCGTCCCGTCAGGACTACGACAGAACCCTGCTTTGGCAGGGTTTTTTTTGTGACGGGAATCGACTTCGCCAGGGCGAATGCATCACACGCTAAAAATGTCCACAGGACATTTTCTTAACGCGTGTTCTCCCGTCCACATCCAACCACGTTAATCCGGATGAACCTGCATGCAGTTCAATAAGGTTAATTCGATATAGTACGAGCGTATAATTCTATCCGTACTATTTATGGATCGTCCTCGACTCCTTACCGAATCCTACAAGTGCAGAATCTTTCCAGATCGTTTTTACGGAAACTGATCCGATCGCATCACCGCTTTTCACGAAATGCGAGGTTCCGTCGATGGTGAGAAATCCTACGACCTTTCCGTCTTTCGGGGATTTTACTAAACCCGCATATCGGATTTCGGGCCATACTGCAGCAGCAACCGGTTCAGTGGAAATTTTCGGCTTCGGTATATGGGGATTTGTACCGGAAGGTTTAGTGGCAACCGGTTTAGACGTGGCAAGAAACGGATCAGGATAATCCAGCAACAACCGGTAAGTATCCGGAACATCAGATTTTTCCGGAGCTACTTCGGCTGTTGATCTGGGTAGCACATCAGCAGACGGATTATCCCTCGTTGCAGCATAAATTTTCCATCCGATTATTCCCCAGATCAAGAGAACCGCCGGTAAGAGTATCCACGATGTTTTCTTGTTCTTCAATTGATCATGAACTTGAACACACTACTGTAATTACTTCTGTTGCCCGCGAGATCAATACTTCGCACACGCCAGAAATAAGTGCTGGCAGATTGAGCGCCGGTCCATGTGTACATGCTTTGAGAAGCGCTTAAAGCCACCTGGAGAACAATTCCGGCCGTGAATGTAGAGTCGGTGGAAATTTCAAGGCTGTCGGTATAGGCATCAGTACTATTGCTCCAGTCAAAAGTAATGGATGCAGGGGCACTGGTATAAAATGCGTTGGCCGCAGGAAAAATCAGAAATGGTGCAGTGGGAGCAGTCTGATCAATCGAAAATGTGCGCGTTGCCCATGCGGTGAATGACGCCGAATTCTCAGCGCGCACACGGAACTCGTAATTGCCCTGCGCAAGTGTTGTTGTGTAATTCGCAAGTGTCGTAGTAGTTGCCACAACACCTGCGCCTGATACGGTGTTTGTGATTTCCACGCGATACAAAGTTGCGCCGGTGATATTATTCCATGAAAACGAAACCGTGCTGCTTGCGGTTGCAGTTCCGTTCGAAGCAGGAAGGGTGATGATCACGCTTTGATTCGCCAGGCTGACCGAACTATCGATTGTCAGTGTTCGCGTTACCCAATTCCCTTCGGAAGAACCATTCTCCGGACGGATTCTCCATTCGTAAGTATTTCCCGGAAGCAATGTGGGAATAAAGCGGTCAACTTCTACCGCAGTATCAAACAGCAATTGCTGAGGAGCATAAAAGTCCGGGTAAACAATCTGAATGCGGTAGCTCCGGGCACCTGAAATTTCATTCCACCAGAACAGCGGAGTAGAAACGGAGACCGTGTCATTGTCTGCAGGGGCGATAACGCTGACCATTTTTCCGGTGAGATCATCTTCGATGAAATCATGTTCACAGGACGTCAGAAATACCGAAGCAAATAGTGCAAAACAGCCAGCAAATGATTTCATGTGGAGGTGGTTGAAATGTTCTGAACGTAAATGGTAACGAGCAGGGACACCGTTTTTGTTTTGTTATCCTTTTTGGAATGAATATCAGCGGAAACAACTTTTCCCGGTACATTTTTCCGCAGATGATCCAACAACTGAACAATTGCGATGAAATTTCCTTCTATAGTAAAAGGATGTGTTTCCACCAGCCATTCCTGCTGATGATAACGGATAGGCAAAAGAAATTCCCGCAATACGAGATTATTCGCCTGGCAATATTCTGTCACCAGGTTCAGGAGTTGTTCGTGAACGGCAGAATCGGAACTTAACTGTTCCGTTGACCCTGTTGCAGCATTCAGTTCCTGCAGTTCACTTTGTAGTTCTGCAATACGTTCCGGAGCTCCCGATGCACTGTCGATCTGCAGCTGCAATTGGTCGCACACTGCTTTTGCTTCCAACGTATTGGAGATGGCGAAGGAATACATGATCCAGCACGTAAGTAACAATCCGGCGAGCAACAAGCGGTTCTTCTGTTTCCAGGAAAGGTTTCTGATCCGTTCCATGTTAATGCAGTTGAAGATCGAGTGTGAATTTTCCGGTAGCGTCTGTTTTGCCCTGTTCATAGGAACGGACTGAAGCAGAAGACACCCACGGTTCTCCCTGAAGAAGCTGAATCCAGCGATTGAGAATAATGCTCTCTTCGCAGTTTCCGGAAATCTCGATCGCGTTCGTTTGAAAACCAATGCTGTCTTCTTCCGCGAGTTTCACGCGCGGCGAGAAATTCATCTGTGAAAGCCGGATTCCGTCAGGCATGTTGTGTGCGAGCTGATCAGCATACCAGGCGAATGAAGTATTGTTGAGCAGACCCGCATTCTGAAGGAAGGTACTACGTACACGTACCTGCTCACGAAGAGCATTTACTTCTGCAATTGAACTTCCTCCTGATCCCGACTGCGATTCCAGTTCCTGCTGCAGACTCCAGTAATGTGAAAAGGTGAAGAAGTTTACACTGAGAATTGCCAAAATAAGAACTATCGCGGCTCTTAATGTTGTACGAAACAACTTACGCTGAATAAATTCTTCCTTCGGATCAGGATCCAGTGAGAAATAATTTCCCGTTGCCAATCTCAAACCAACCGAAAATGCAACCAGTGAATGGCCGGGAATGTCTTCTCCGCCGATTGTGAATGCACTTCCTGCAGCTGCATTTTCTTCCTGCAGGTACTCAATACCGGAAATTGATTCCGTATCGAAAGTAACCACATGCCGGCCGCAATGAATCACATCAGCAGGAGGCAGAAAGGACCTGATGTCGCTGATGCAGTGTGAGCCGACATCAAGCGCAGCAACAGAACAAATAGTTCTTATTTCAGTATACACCGGAACAGCGGCTGATTTGCGCGCCAGGCTTACGTAATGCCCGGAGCCGTTCTTTCGTGATGAAATAAAAAACTCATCCGCATTAACGTTGGGCAGTATTTTGCGAAGAAGAATTTCGCGGGTGCTGTCAGGATCGGCCTGCACCTGACGGTTGAGTATGCCTTTACCGGTAATAACTACGGCGGCCGGAATATCTGTAAGAACTTTTACCGGAAGTTTCTCCGGTGAACTGATTTCTCCGGACACACTTTCTACGGTGAGCTTGTTACCATTCCGTTTGAGAATTGCGACATGAAAAACAGTCTCCTCACCGCGAAGTTCAACTTCAATTCCGGCGAAGCGGTTGCCCATGAGATATTTTTCCAGCCGCTGGTGCATGATCAGTAAATTACAGTCGGACGGATGAGCACGCTCAGTTTGGTTTTCGACTTTGTTTTGCTTCGTTCGCCGAATAACCATTTCAGTACGGGCACGCGGGAAACCCAGGGCGTGCCTTTCCCGCTTTCATTGACAGATTCTTCTTCCAGGCCGCCCAGCAAAATCATTTCCTGGTTACGGACCCGCACCACAGACTGGAAACTTCGTTGTGTAGTTCCGAACGGACCATTGTCTGTTACGCGTTTGGTGAACGTAGATTGAGTAACGTTTATGTTCAGCGTCACTTGCTCATCACCCGAAACCATTGGAGTGATGGTCAGGGAAAAATCGGCGTTCAGCGGTTTATAATTGTCGGTCACCTGCGTTTGTGGATTTTGGGTTCCGATGATATTGGTGGTGCGCTCGAGATAATATTCTGTTCGCCCAATGCTCATTTTCGCTTCTGAACCGTTCAGTGTGGCCAGCATGGGTGTTGAGCGGAGATCAAGCATTCCGTCTTCTTCCATTGCGTGAAGCTTGACGTAAAAGTCAGGAGTGACGGAACCAAGATTGAGAAACCCAAATCCATTGATTCCGGCAATCAGATTATTGATTGCATCCGCATTGAGTGTTACGTCAACGCCTGGTGTGATAGAACCATTGTTCGGCGGCGCGTTACCAAGCCCCATCTGAATTCCTGTTGCCACGGTGTGTGATTTGTTTACGTCCATGATAATCACTTCTATCATGACCATGGGGACCACCTGGTCAATCACGGCAAGGAAGTTTTCAATTTCCATGATGCGTGGTTCCGAACCGCTCAGGATAACAGCATTGAGATCCGGAAATGCTTTTATGTCGACACCCTTTTTCATTTCAGCCGGAATGTAATCAGGGACCTTATCCACAGTGCGGTACTGCATGCGGTACATTCGCGAAACACGCAGACCTTCCATATTCCGGTCGCCAATGAAATAAATACTGTCTTTGATGCGATAAGTATAATCTGTTGTCTTGAGCACATTGTCGAGGAACTGACCGTACGTAGCGTCCTTGATACTTAATGTTGTGTTTCCCTTGAGTTCGCTGTACAGGTAGTATTCTTTCTTCAATTGCGAGGAAGCAGAATAGACGAGATCGCCAATCGGTGCGTTCACAGCATCTACAGTGATCAAACCATTATTCACGGTGACTTTCGTTCCAGCAGGAAGCTGAGGTTGTTTGGCATCTTTGTTATCTCTGGAATTATTCTGTGCGTTGCCCGGCGTATTCTGTTTAGCTGCAGCTTCAATCAGAAAGAAATTACTGTCCGCCTGTGTGATCTTCAGATCATTTGCAAAAGCCAGTTTATCCAACGCATCGGCCATGGGTTGATCCTGGATGTAACCATTGACCATTTTACCGGAAAGTTCCGGCGCGAAGACAACATTCATTCCGGTCTTGCGTGTGAGCTCCCGTGCCACCAATGGAAGACTGTCGTTTTTCAGATCAAGAGAGAGGTGTTTTTCATTGGCATTCCATATTACGGAAGGAAGCCGGGGCGAATACGGAACAACAACAGGAGGGGGCGGCACATATTTCGAAAACACCATTATGTTTCCGATGAACGTGATGTCGAGATCATATCGCCGGCACAGAAACAGGAATACATTACTTACTGTAACATCCGAGAAATTGTCATAAATCTTTGTATCGAGTGAAGGCTCAACACTTACATTCAGATTGTTCGTTATCGCGATTGCACGAATGAATTCCTGCAGGGGAACACCATTGACAGAAAGCTCTACCTTGTTGTTCAATCCCGGAACAGAATCTGCAAGAACATTTAACTTCTGTTCGATCACAGCGAAACGGGGATCTTCATCCGCGGGAACGTTCCATCCGAATGCCGTCAAAGCCACCAACGCGACCATCACGTGAAATATCACTTTCGGCATCCATTGTGTTCCCGACGGAGCCTGTCTACAACGAGGTCGCAGGGGCCGGAACGACAAAGGAAATACCCGAATTGACAGATGCCGTTTTCTCACCAGGTATTTCAGGATCTTTTTCATACGCACTTAGGCATTTGACAAAATGGAATAAACTTCATCAGGCGAAGTTTCTCCCCGCTCGAGTAACTGAAATGCACTTTCCGCCAATGTGCTGATATGCCGTTCATGGTAGAGCGCTGCGGGTTGTTCGGAATTGTTGCGGATCAGCTCAGCTAATTCGTGATCAATCGGAACTACTTCATAGATCGCTTTTCTTCCGCGATAACCGGTGAAATGACAGTTTTCGCAACCCGAAGGCACGTACACGGAAGAAAGCTCACGTGGTAATTGAAATTTGCGCGGAAGAATTCCTGCCGTGACCTTTTCACTTTTTCTGCAATGCGGACAGAGCAAACGAACCAGGCGTTGCGCAACACTTGTGTTGAGCGTATTCGCCACGAGAAACGGAGGGACACCCATATCCGCAAGGCGGGAAATTGTGCCCCATGCGGAATTCGTATGTATTGTCGACAGTACAAGATGTCCCGTAAGTGCAGCACGTACCGCCATCTGTGCCGTTTCTCCATCGCGGATTTCTCCGAGCATTATGATATCGGGATCCTGGCGCAGAAAAGTACGCAGTGCCGAAGCGAATGTGAGTCCAATGCTCTCTTTGAGCTGAACCTGGTTGATTCCCTCGAGTGTGTATTCGATCGGATCTTCCACAGTAACAATATTGGTAGATTCCCTGTTCAGCAGTTTTAATGTGGCGTACAACGTGGTTGTTTTTCCTGAACCGGTGGGTCCACTGATCAGAAGGATACCATGTGGCTTCTTAATTCCTTCAGTGTAATCCTGCAGTTGCTGATCGGTGAATCCCAGGGTTCGTATGTCAATTCCGCCGGCATCACTTCCGAGAAGACGCAATACGATTTTCTCTCCGTGAAGAGTTGGAAGCACAGAAACACGGATGTCGAATTTATTTCCGTCATGCTGAAAATAAATACGACCATCCTGCGGCAGACGTTTTTCTGCAATATCGAGGTTGGCACGGATTTTCACTTTATTGATGAGTGCCGGGTAATCATTTTTCGCGATAATGTAACGTTCAATTAATAATCCGTCGATACGGATCCGGACACGCGCCCGTTCTTCGAACGTTTCGATGTGGATATCACTGCTGCCGAGTTGACGGGCTTCAGCGATCAATGACGGAAGAAAGTCCTCACTCTGCTTCGCGCTGAATGTTTTCTGGGACAATCCGGATTCCTTTCTGTTATTGCCGCGCAGGTAGTAGGTGCTCAACTCCTTTCTGACAGTTTCGGAGGAAGCAGGCTCGAGTATGACCGGTTTTCCAAGAATAATTTCCAATTCTTCACCGATGCCTTTCTGCCACATGGTTTCATCAATGCTGAAACACACACCTTGTTCGTCAGCACGAATAGGAACAATACCGTAATGCCAGGCTTGTTCTGTGCTGATAAGATGTTGCAGGGCTGTATTCATTGATCAATCAGAGTTGTAAGAGGTAGTCCGGCAGCCAATCATTGTCAGAAAGATGAAACGGAATAATTCCTGAAACATTCAGCAGGCAGAAAACAAGAATGATACTTCCGAGATATCCGGCCAATGGTATTTTCGGATCGGCCCCGTTCTTCATCAGTTGAACTGCAGTATGAATAAACAACGTCAGCAATGTCCCGGCCGTGAGCAGCACGCAGAAATTAAAAGGGGATAATGCCGGCGTAATGCAGACTAGAAATAAGATATCTCCAAGGCCAATGTGTGAGTCGATAATATTGATCCATTTCCTGTTCCGGAAGGATATCCATAACGTGAGCGCTAAAAACTGGAGCAGAAGGAGAATCAAATTGATACCGGCATTCTGCCCGACCCGGGTAATGTCCGAATGAAATATTTCGGCAACCGAAAGGAAAACACCTGCGGCCGGCAGCAACCATGCGGTGATCATGCGCGAACGGAAATCCTGCCATGCCAGTGCGCCAAGAAATACGATGGAAGTAATAGAGAATGTCTGTTCCATTAATCAGGTGTGATCTCGTGAAGATTTTTCAGCTGATCGATTTCCCAGACATTGATCTGTCCGTCGTTGTCGAAATCGGTTATTGCTGTTGCGGTGGCTTTGAAGGTGCTGCCGGATGAAGTAATTTCATAACGATATTGTGCTTCGCCGGGATTTTCCAATTCAAATCCCAATTCCTTAAGGTCACCGGAATATTTCGAATGTTCCATGTGCCACGACTTTTCCAGGCTGTGTATGTAGGTGAGATTCTGTTTTGCCTCAGTACCGCGGGCCTTGCTGATCAACGGTGTAAGGTTGGGCAGAGCGATTAACAGCAGAATTCCAATGATGGCCAGCACAACCAGCAATTCTGTTAGCGTGAAACCGGAAAGTTTATGCCGATGCAGGATTTTCATATATAAACAGGAATCAATGAAATCGTTGTTTGGAAATCAACCTACGCGACGCACCGCTTTCGCCCGTCGCCGTAAAGGCATATTTTTTATTTCGCAATAAGCTTTCAGAAAATCGGAAACTTCCCGGTGTGCGACCGTAAGAGTTGTATCGTCGCTCAGTAAGACCACTCGGTTTTCAAACAACACTACTTCATTCAGGTTGACGATGTGCGAGCGATGTATGCGATAGAACTCGCCGTTTAAAAATTGAACAGCCACATCTCCTATGTTCTGCGAACAGACGATGGGCGATTTTTCTTTGAGATGGATAATGGTATAAATCCTTGCGGCTTCCAGCCAGATAATTGAATTATGGGCCAGAACATAACGGGTTGTTTTATCATTAAAAGTGAAAAAACCTACCGGATTGGGAGAATGCGTGATTGATGCCATCGGGTCATGCTTAAGGTTTATTGTTCATATAAAGGCATAGTATTCCAGCTATGGCTGAGGTCATATTTTTCAGCCACATTACTCAAAACAATCTCTTCGCCAGGTATCCTGCAGGATTTGTTCCTGCTACCCGACTGCGAATAGTATTACAAATGGGATATTGATTCCCCCCTCCTCTGAATGAAATTAAGTCAACCGTAACAGTAGTATTTCCATACTGAGCGCCGGGAGACTTTCAACTATTCATTCAAAGGTCATTTCATGCTAAAGTATATCCATGTTCATCACAAGTCAATAGCAAACTAACCAGCGTAGGCATAATTTACATAAGTGGATGATTCACGGTTAATTGCGATGTTCAACATTTGATCAATTCTACGCTCGTTGATTTGATAGTATAAAATAAGTGTGACGCAATATATTTGTCTCAAGTACTCTTACGGTTAATACTGCTATTCCGGTACGATTGAAAAATCAGCTGACTATGAAAACGAAGCGGAGATATTTATTGTTGTGTAGTATTATTGTTTTGGTGAATATATTTCAATGCAGCGCGAGGATAATTACGTCGCCGGTTTATGTAAATAGTCCCGATTCGAGTGTACATGCACTTGCGATTACGAATGGTGTTAAGTGTAAACCTAAAATGGGTCGCTCATATTATTGGTATAATATGAACTCAATTCTTTCTTCAGACGGAGGATTCAGCGGCAGGTTGCTGCATGGGGCTTATACATCCTATTTTCATAATCATAATTTAAAGTGCCAGGGAGTATTTGATCGCGGTCTGAAACAAGGTACCTGGACTACCTGGTTCTTAAATGGTAAGGTGAGTGAACGTACTCATTACTCCAATGGAGTTGTTGATGGTTCACGAGAACTATATGATTCCCTGGGTCATCTGACCATGCGAATATATTACAGGAACGGCATTCGTGCAGGGAAAACTATAATTTTTAGTCAAACGGGAGCAGATAGTGTTATCCGCTACAAAAATGGCGTTGCGGTTAAACACAAAACGGGAAATGATTCTGTTATGACCGAAAAGAAACGCAGGCGCGTGAAAAATATCAGTGTAGATACATGCATAACCGGTTCTGCAGATTCGGTAAAAATGAACAAGGGGAAGAAGGTAACCGAACCAAAACCTGTCAAGCACAAGACGGCAGTCGAGCATCCCATGAAGCATCAGTTCGGGGAGATGTTCAGGCGAAAGAAAAGTACACAGAACAATAAGGATCATGAATAAGCTCAATGGTGGTTCGCTGTTCTATGCTCTTGCTGTCAGCATCATAATAGGAATGCTCACCGGGAGCGTTGTGCTTGCGCAATATTACCACAGGTGCATCCTTCATACGAATGCAATTCATGAAGAAGTTATGCGGAATGCCGAGTCGGGCGTGATCTATTTCTGTACTGAAGACCCTGAAGAATTCCGGGATAAAGCAGAGGTCGATCTTTTTGGCCGGGGTGAGGATTCTGTACTGCTGCAGAGAATGTCATGGGGAGTCTACAACGTTTGTTTTTCAACCGCACATACAGGTAATATTACGAGTGAAAGAATTGCAATGACCGGAAGTATTTGCGGGGAGAGCGATCAATTTGCCTTGTGGCTTGCAGATATGGACAGGCCGTTATCTGTTACAGGTGCGACAGAGCTGAACGGTAAATGCTATCTGCCGAAAGCCGGAATTGAACGCGCATATATTGAAGGGAAAAGTTATTCGGGGCGCGAATTGGTACACGGCTTAATTGAGCCTTCTTCAAGATT
>Ga0255338_1005884_pt1 | contig 10891 bp, 9 predicted proteins | sample MeOH1_35cm_T4_19_FD_203715 | JGI IMG/M metagenome (GOLD analysis project Ga0255338, IMG submission 203715) | Sandy soil microbial communities from University of British Columbia, Vancouver, Canada - MeOH1_35cm_T4_195 | ecosystem: Engineered > Artificial ecosystem > Sand microcosm > Unclassified ... | reverse complement strand
GACGATGATGGCGCTTAAGGAGATGCTCATTCAGCATGTCCCGCATATGCGCGCGCTCGGTGTCGAGATCATCAATGCCGCGCCCGCCCAGGCCTGGCTCCGCGTGCCCTATGACGAGAGGTTCATCGGCAATGCCGAGACCGGCGTCATTCACGGCGGCGTAATCACCACCGTGCTCGACAACACATGCGGCATGGCAGTGCAGCTCGCCATGGACGAGCCCAAGGCCATCGCGACACTCGACCTCCGCATCGACTACATGAAGCCCGCGACGCCGGGCCTCGCGCTAACGACCCATGCGCATTGCTACAAGACGACACGCAACATCGCCTTCGTGCGCGGCACCGCTTACCACACAGACATAAACGACCCGATCGCCTCCTGCGTCGGCACATTCATGATCGGCGCCAACCGCACCGTGCCGACCGGCGTCGCCGCCGCCAAAGCCTTCATGGCAAAGCAGAAGAAAGAGGGCTGAGCCATGAGCGACACAAAGACGCCGCGCGATCTCAACGCCTTCATCGAAGGCATTCCCTATGCCCGCTTCCTCGGCATCAGCGTCGACCAGAAGGGCAATGAAATCACTACCGTGATGAAGTTCGACCAGAAGCTCATCGGCAATCCGCTGCTGCCGGCGCTTCATGGCGGCGTGATCGGTGCATTCCTCGAAATGACGGCGATCATCCAGCTTGCCTATGAAACGGGAAGCGCGGCGATCCCCAAGCCCATCGGCCTCACCGTGGACTATCTGCGCTCCGGCAAGCCGATCGACACCTACGCCCGCGCGCATATCACCAAGCAGGGCCGCCGCGTCGCCACCGTGCATGCCGAAGCGTGGCAAGAAGACCGCGCGAAGCCCATTGCGACGACGCATGGGCATTTCCTGCTCAAGACCGGCGAGGAAGCCGAGTCCTGATGACGACGGACGACACCCCTCCGCCGCAGCGCATTACCCATAAGCGTATCCTGCGGCTGGCGGGGCCGATCGTTCTTTCCAACATCTCGACGCCGCTCCTCGGCATTGCCGACATGGCGGTCATAGGTCGCATTCCCAATCCCGCCGCACTCGGCGCCATCGCGCTTGGCGGCACGATCTTCAATTTCGTCTATTGGGGTTTCGGCTTCCTGCGCATGGGAACCACGGGGCTCACCGCCCAGGCGCTCGGCGCGAAGAACGCGCATGAGGTCAGCGCCAATCTCGGTCGCGCGCTTCTGGTCGCCGTCGCAATCGGACTTTCGCTCATCCTGCTGCAATGGCCGATCGGGCTTGCTGCCTTTGCGCTGCTGAAAGGCAGCGCCGAGGTGCAGGCCATGGCGCACGACTTCTTCGCCATCCGCATCTGGAGCGCGCCGTTCACGCTCGCCAATTTCGCAATCCTCGGCTGGTTCATCGGCCGGCAGAAGGCGAATATTGCGCTGGTGCTGCAAGTCTTCATGAACGGCGTCAACATTGCGCTCAACGTCACCTTCGTCGCCGTGTTCGGCTGGGCCGTGAAGGGCGTCGCGACAGGCACCGTCATCGCCGAAATCGCGGCCACCCTGCTCGGCCTGGCACTTGCGGCCCGCGATCTCAAGACCGTCGGATGGCATTGGGAATGGCCGCGCCTCCTCGACCCCGACAAGCTCGGTCGCATGATTGCCGTCAACCGCGACATCATGATTCGCACCTTCTGCCTGATCTTCGCCTTCGCCTTCTTCACAGCGCAGGGCGCGCGCTCGGGCAATGTGCTGCTCGCCGCCAACGCCGTGCTCGGGCAGTTCATCGCCGTCTCCGCCTTCCTCCTCGATGCATTCGGCTTTGCGGCGGAAGCACTGGTCGGTCAGGCGGTCGGCGCACGCGACCGCGCGACGCTCGACCGGGCCGTGAAACTCTCGTCGCTCTGGGCCGGCAGCGCGGCGCTCGCCCTCTCGCTCGGATTGCTCGCGACGGGGCCGCTCCTCATCGACGCGCTGACGACATCAGCTCCGGTGCGCGAGGCGGCGCGTATCTACCTGCCATGGGCGGCGGTCGCGCCCTTCGCGGCTGTCTGGTGCTTCCTGCTCGACGGCATTTTTATCGGGGCGACGCGATCGGTCGAAATGCGCAATGCCATGGCGCTTTCGCTCGGCGTCTTCCTCGCCGCCTGGTGGCTGCTCGCAACGCCTTACGGCAATCACGGGCTCTGGGCGGCGCTCATCATCTTCTATCTCGCGCGCGGGGCGACGCTGCTGCGCCTCTACCCCTCGGTTGCAAGATCAGTCGCCCTCAGAGGCCACTGAAGAGATCGAGCACATCTTCCGGCGGACGGCCGAGCTTCGCGCGCGCGCCGAAGATGACCACGGGCCGTTCGATCAGGATCGGATTTTCAGCCATCGCCGCCACGAGCTGATCGTCGGAAAGCTTCTCATTGTCGAGGCCGAGATCCGTATAGACCTGCTCGCCCTTGCGCATCAGGTCGCGGGGCTTCATGCGCAGCTTCTTCAGCACGGATTTGATCTCGTCGGCGCCGGGCGGCGTCTTCAGATATTCGACGATCTCGGGGTCGAGCCCGTGCTGTTCGATCAGCGAAAGGGTCGCGCGCGATTTGCTGCAACGCGGATTGTGCCAGATGACGACTTTCGACATGAGCTTTTCCTATCTAGCGTCGAGGCCGACGGCATCGCGCAAATGCTCGATTCCATCCGCCGCGAGCAACAGCGCAAGCTCGCGCTTGATGCGGCTGACGAGCATGGGCCCATCATAGGTGAGTGCGGTGTAAAGCTGAACGAGAGATGCGCCTGCGCGAATCTTCGCATAGGCATCCGCGCCGCTCGATACGCCGCCGACGCCGACGATCGGAATCTTGCCGTTCGTCAGGCGATACATGGTTCGCAGCACTTCCGTGGACAGTGCGAAAAGGGGCTGGCCCGAAAGGCCACCTGTCTCGTTCGCATGCGGTCCGGAAACAAGGCCTTCGCGGCGGATCGTGGTGTTCGAGACGATGAGACCGTCGAGCCCCTGCTCGCGCGCAACCTCTGCAATGTCGGCAAGTTCGTCATCGGTAAGGTCAGGCGCAATCTTGAGAAGAATGGGCGTGCGGCCTTTCCTCGCCTTCATCACGCGCGTGACGAGGGTTTCGAGTTCCGCTTTGTTCTGCAGCGAGCGAAGCCCCGGCGTGTTGGGCGATGAGATATTGACGGTGAAATAGCTCGCCAGCCCCTCAAAGGTCGCGATGCCCGCCTCGTAATCGGCGATGCGGTCGGCGGCATCCTTGTTCGCGCCGATATTGACGCCGACAATGCCGGGCCGCGCGCGACGCGCGAGGAGACGGCCCTTCAATGCGGCGTGGCCTTCATTGTTGAAGCCGAGGCGATTGATGACGGCGCGTTCTTCGGCCAGCCGGAATATGCGCGGACGCGGATTGCCGGGCTGGGGGCGCGGCGTCACCGTGCCCACTTCGGCAAAGCCAAGACCAAGCTTCAGCATGGCGTCGGGCACCTCGCCGTTCTTGTCGAAGCCCGCAGCGATGCCGAGGGGATTGGGGAAGTGAAGGCCCCAGAGATCGACGCCGAGCGACGAAGGATTGGGCGCAACGTCCCGTGGCGCGAGCCCGAGCTTCAGTCCGAGGATGGTGAGCCGGTGGGCGCGTTCCGGCTCGATGAGGCCGAGCGCAGGGCGCACCAGGGGAAAGAGGTCCATGAGGTCTATTCCATCGGCGGGAAGCGATGCTCGCCGCTCGCGCAAAGCGGCAGCGGGTCGACGCTCCGCACAGCACTTAGCGGGAGATCGCCATAAAGGTGGGGGAAGAGGGCCCCGCCGCGCGAGACCTCCCATTTGAGGTCCAGCGTTGCGGCATTGACGGCGACCAGCAGCAAGTCGCTCGCGCCCGCGAAATGCTTCGCTGCCGTTTCAGGCGCCTGTGCGGCGGTGGAGAAATGGATGAAACCGTCCTTGAGATCGACTGGCGACCCCGCGAAACGGCCCAACGCCTCGGCTGCGCGCCATTCTGCCTCATGCACTATTTTATAAATGGTGCGCGCGCCCATATCCCCGTCCGTCAGCCTTCGTGTTTCGCGCGCAATGTATCGAGAGAGCCCTGACGGAACAAGAAAACCCGATATTTTAGTATGTGTGGACAGCGCGGATTCACATGGCATAAGTTGGGTAAGTTATATCTGTTGCGTCCCCCGATCAGGAACCAGTACCTCCGAATGCCTGCCGTCCCCTCGCACAGCCGGCTCTGGGCTGGAATAGATGAACTCGCGCGACGCAAAGGTCTTTCAGCATCCGGCCTGGCCAAGGCTGCGGGGCTCGACCCGACCGCTTTCAACAAGTCCAAGCGGGTGACCCGTCAGGGCAGGCCGCGCTGGCCGAGCACGGAAAGCCTGTGGCGCGTGATGCGGGCGACGGGCGCGAGCCTGGAGGAGATGACCTCCCTCATCGAAGGCGAGCAGAGGAAGAACGGGCGCTTGCGTCCGGTGCCGTTCATCTGTCTCTCCCTGGCGGGAGCAGAGGGCTATTTCGATGATCTCGGCCGTCCGGCCGGCAGGGAGTGGGACGAGGCGCCCTTTCCCGACCTGAACGATGAAACCGCCTATGCGCTCGAGGTCACGGGTGACGACATGTCGCCCGTCTACCGGGAGGGCGACATCATCGTCGTCTCGCCCGCCGCATCCATCCGGCGCGGGGACCGCGTGGTCGTAAAGACCACCTCGGGCGAAGTCATGGCCAGAGTCTTTGCGCGACGCACCGCGAAGAGCGTCGAACTGCAATCGTTCAATCCGGTCCATGGCTCGCGCGTCCTCTCTCCGGAAGAGGTGCTGTGGATGGCGCGCATCGTCTGGGCGAGCCAGTAAGACCTCTCAGCGCGACTTTCCAGTGGTCGCCGGCCCGGTCAGAAGCGACGTCCGGTCCTTCACGATGGCCTGAAGCGCGCGGTCGTCATGCGACTCCAACGCAAGCATCATCCGCTCGGCCCTGCGCCAGGCCAACCGCTGGAAGGCATCCGTGGGTTCGGTCCGCATGGAGGTTTTCAAGACCTGATATGCCTCCGCACGCGGCCACGCGCCACCCATCGCCACAAGCTGCAAGGCATATTGGTAGGCGATCGCCGCATTACCGGGTGCAAGCGCGAGCGCATAATTGTAGGCGGCGATCCCCTTGTCGCGGGAGGCGCCATAAAGCGTTTCCCCGAATACGCCGCCATCATTCACGATCTCGAGGTTCCAGCCGCCCAGCAGCGCATTTGCCCATGGATCTGTCGGCGCGAGTTCCAGCGCCTTGTCGATATGCTGGCGCGCCTCTTCCGCATAGCCCGCAAAATGGGCGGCAACGCTTCCCTCGATACGGCCGAGAAAGCCCAGCGCCAGCGCAAGGTAGAGATGGCCTTCCACATTGCGGGGATCGAGCAGGACGGCGGCGCGAGCGCTTTTCGCCGCCTGCCGAAAGTCCTCATGGCTCGCCTCGCCCTGCGCGACGAAATCGCCTTCGGCCAACTCCGCCCGCGCGGCAAGCGCCTCCCCCTCTGCGGCGCCCGCCTCATGAGCAAGCGTCGCCGCGCGCCGGAAATCGCCTTGCGCAAAGGCCTGACGCGCCGCATCGAGCGGCGCTGCGGCAAAAGCCGGCGACGCCACGAGCAGCAGGACCATCAGCGGGAGGCCGACACGCGGAAAACACATGACGCGTATGATCCTTCGAGATGAAGGCCATGGCAAGGAAAGCCGCCTTGCGGCGGCCTGCCGTACCGACATTTACGCGTATACGCTGCGAGGCCGCGACCGGTTCAGCCTTTGGACAAATCTTCGCCCGCGAGCGCGCGGCGGATGAGGCTTACCGTTTCCTTGACGCCGTAAAGCGCGATGAAGGAACCGAATCGCGGTCCCTGCGCCTCGCCGAGCAGGATTTCGTAGAGCGCCTTGAACCAGTCGCGCAGGTTTTCGAAGCCATGCGTCTTGCCGATTTCATAGACGATGTTCTGCAGATCTTCGGCGCTGGTCTGCGGCTCGGCCTTTTCCAGCGCTTCCGCAAGATCGGTCAGCGCGATCTTCTCGATCTCCGACGGCGCGCGATAGACCTTGGAGGGCTTCACGAAGTCGTGGAAATAGTTGATCGCGTAGCCGACCATGTGGTCGAGGCGCGGGAAACGCTCCGGCGTCGCGTCCGGCGCATAGCTGCGGATGAAGCCCCAGAGCACGTCCTTGTCGTCGGAATGGCTCGCGCTGGCGAGATTGAGAAGCAGTGAGAAGCTGATCGGCAATTCTTCCGTCGGCGGATTTCCTGCATGAATGTGCCATGCCGGATTGCCGAGGCGTTCCTTCGCGGCCTGCTTCGGATAGGCGGTCAGGAAAGAGAGATATTCATCGACGTTCTTGGGGATGACGTCGAAATAGAGCCGCTTGCCGGTGCGCGGCGCCTGATACATGAAAAGTTGCAGGCTTTCCGGGCTCGCATAGCGCAGCCAGTCCTCGATCGAAAGGCCGTTGCCCTTCGACTTCGAAATCTTCTTTCCTTCCTGATCGAGGAAGAGCTCGTAGTTGAAACCTTCCGGCGGATTGACGCCGAGCGTGCGGCAGATGCGCGAGGCAAGCTTGACGCTGTCGATGAGATCCTTGCCCGCCATTTCGTAATCGACCTTGAGCGCCGCCCAGCGCATGGCCCAGTCGGCCTTCCATTGCAGCTTGCAATGTCCGCCCGTCACGGGAACCTCGACGATCTCGCCCGTATCGGGTTCCTCGTAGGACACCGTGCCCTTCTCGACATTGCGAGAGACGAGCGGCACGAGAAGCACATGGCCGGTGCGAGGGCTGACGGGAAGAATGGGGCTATAGGTCGAGGCGCGTTCCTCGCGCAGCGACGGCAGCATGATGTCCATGATGGCGTCGAACTTCTCGAGCACCTTCAGCAGCGTCGCATCGAACCGGCCTGACTTGTAATAGTCGGTCGACGAGGCGAACTCATACTGGAAGCCGTAGGAATCGAGGAAGGCGCGCAGCCGGGCGTTATTGTGCTCGCCGAAGCTCGGATGCGTCCCGAAGGGATCCGGCACCTTGGTCAGCGGCATGTTGATGTAATTCGCCAGCATCTCCTGGTTCGGCACATTGGTCGGCACCTTGCGCAAGCCGTCCATGTCGTCCGAAAAGCACAGGAGACGCGTTTTCACGCCCGGCGCCAGCGTTTCGAAGGCGTGGCGCACCATGGTCGTACGGGCAACCTCGCCGAAAGTGCCGATATGCGGCAGTCCGCTCGGGCCGTATCCGGTCTCGAAGAGCACCACGCGATCAGCCGCCGCACCCTCTTTTTCCAGCCTTTCCACGATTTTTCGCGCTTCCTCGAAAGGCCAGGCCTTGCTGACGCGGGCGGCTTCAAGGAGTTCGGCATCGTTAATGGCTGGTGTATTCGACGGCATTTTCTGACCTGAAACGAGACTGCTTAATGAATTTTAAAGCGCCGGGACCCTAAGCTTTGGGGGCCCTGCCCGTCAACGCGGAGCATCGAGGGGCACCCCGTTAGTAGTCGACAGAGTAACCGAAGCCAGCGTCATGTCCGAGTTTCAATCCGCCGATGGCGATTCAATGAGCGGTGACACGACCAGTCTCACACCGAAGGGACCGGCACGGCGTCGGGCGGACCTGCCCACACGCATCTTTGGCGAACAGGTGCGGCTCCTCTTCGATATCGGCGAGGCGAGCCGCTACACGATTTTCGGGACCGTTCTGGTGGTAGGCCTCGCCTTCTACCGTTCGGCGCCCCTCTGGGCGACGCCGGCGGTGCTGCTCATACAAGTCATCGCACAGCTTTCCTTTGACCGGGTGCGCGCGGGGTTCCGCGCCGATCCCGAGGCAGCCCTGAATGCCCGGCTCTGGGCGCGGCGCTACACACTCGTCACCATCATCAGCGGATCGACATGGGGGATCGGCAGCCTGCTCTGGCTACCCGGCGCGTCCTTCGCGCACCAGATCTTCTATGCGCTTCTCCTCGCACTGCTCAGCATGGCGACGGCCATCTCGCGCGCAACCTATCCGCCGGCGGTCGTCACCTATGTCAGCGCTACGGTGACGCCGACACTTGCGATCCTCCTCCTGTCCGGAGACCCGCTCGGCCTTGCGACAGTGACGCTCGCCTGCATGTTCCTGCTGGTGCTTGTCGGCTGGACAAGACGGATCAATCGCTCCTACAGCGAGGCGATCCGGCTGCGCTTCGAAAACTCCGATCTGGTCGAACGCATGGCACGGGCTCATTCCGCGACCGAGCAGAAACGCGCCGACGCGGAGGAAGCCGAACGCCGCGCCCTGGCCGCCAGCCGCGCCAAGAGCGAATTCCTCGCCATTCTCGGCCATGAAGTGCGCACGCCCCTCGATAGCATCTCGCGCATGGCGAACCAGCTCGGCGACGAGCCATTGAGCGAGACGCAAGCCAACCTCGCGCAGGCCATGGCGGAATCGAGCCGAATGCTCAGCCGCCTCTTCGACGACATGATCGACTTCTCCCAGATGGAGGCCCGCACGCTGGAACTAAAGCCCCTGAGCTTCGATCCGGCGACGCTCGCCCGCAGCGTGGTGCGCCTGATGCGGCCACATGCGAAGGAGCGCGGCTTGTCGCTCGAACTCGACCTTGCGCCCGGTACGCCCGCCTACATGACAACCGATCCCGACCGGTTGCGGCAGGTCCTCGTCAATCTCCTGTCCAACGCCATCAAGTTCACGGAAACAGGCGGCGTCGTTCTCAGGCTTCAGCCGGTGGGCCGTGGCGGGGACATCGCGGGCTTGCGCATTTCCGTGCTGGATACGGGCATCGGCCTCACGCCAGAGGTGAGAGCCCGGATCTTCGACAGCTTCGCGCAAGGAGCGGTCGGCCCGGACAGGCCAACGGGCATGGGACTCGGCCTCGCCATAGCCGACCGCCTCGTCAGGCTCATGGGTGGCAAGATTGGCGTCGACAGCGCGGCGGGCCAGGGCTGCACCTTCTGGTTCCTCCTGCCCATCCGACCGGGGACAAGCCTTCCGGCCATGAGCGCCGCCGTGAATGACACCCTCCCGACATATCCGCGCGCGCTGCTCATCGATCACGACTATCTCTACGAGCTCGAGCGCGAACTCGGGCCCGAAAGGATCACCGATCGCATGGTCGGTGCGCTCGACCGCATTCTCGACCTCCAGCACGAAATGGAAGGGGCCCGGAGCAGCCGGAACGCGGACGCGCTCGCCGCCCATGTCCTTGCAATCCAGAAGGAAGCCGGCGCGTGCGGCCTCCCCGCCATTGCGGACCTCGCGCAGGAAATGGCGCTCTCCCTCGACGCCGGCCTGCCGGAAAGCGGGCTGCCCGATGTCCAGCGGCTCCAGCAAAAAATCGCGGCCACCCGCCACGCCCTCGCCATTGCCTTCCCCAAGCTCGGAAGCTGAGACCTGTCTTTTGCACGGGGCTGGCTATACTGCCCCGCCATGGCCCTTACTCCCTCGGACGATTCGGCGGATTTCCGCTCGCAGGCGGCTCCCGTCCTGCCCGATGCCGCCGCGCTCGTTCCGGCGCGGATCGGCGCGGGCGGCGGATCGCGCTGGGGTGCGCTGGCCGTCACCGCCGATGGCGAGGTGGAGGAGCTTTCCGCGGAAAAGGCGCTTGAGCGGCTCGCACGCGACACGGTGCTCGTCGTCCATCCGGGTTTCACCGCCCGGCGCATAGCGATCGGTCTCGCGAACAAACGCGATTTCATCGAACCGGGGCCGAAGGTTCTCGACCTCCTCGAACTCTTCGCCTTCGTTCATCCGGCAGCTCCCTGCCTGCCCACGCCGGGCGGGCTTGCCCGTGCGCTCGGCCTCGATGCGGGCGAAACGCCGGAGGCTCAGGCGCTGATGCTGCATGAAGCGGCGGCGCGTCTCCTCGCGACGCTGCAATCGCGCAACTATCCCGACCGCTCCGGCGCGGCGCGGGTCGCATGGCGCATGGCGGAAGCTGGCTGGGCCTGGGCGCCGGGCGTCATGTCCGCCCTTGGCGACGTCGTCGCGCGGGAGGGAAAGCCCCGTGCAGGCCGCGGCTTCGATGTCTGGAACGACCTGCCCGAATGGGAAGACCGCGCCCCGCGCGGCGCGCCCGGCCAGATGCCGGTAAGCGAAGAGGAAGCGCGGATGCGGCTTGCCGAGCTCGTCGGCGCCAATGCCGAAAAGCGCTCCGGCCAATCCGATTTCGCCGCCGCGACCGCCCGCGCCTTCGGACCGCGCGAGGCGGCAGGCGCGCCCAATATCGTCATCGCGGAGGCGGGCACCGGCATCGGCAAGACGCTCGGCTATATCGCGCCCGCCAGCCTCTGGGCCCAGCGCAACAAGGGCACCGTCTGGCTCTCGACCTACACCAAGAATCTGCAGCGCCAGCTCGATCAGGAATTGTCGCGCCTCTATCCCGACCCTGTCGAGAAGAACGAAAAGACCGTCATCCGCAAGGGCCGCGAAAACTATCTCTGCCTTCTCAACTTTGCCGAGATCGCCGACCGCGCGGCGCTGTCGGGCAACGCAGTCGCCATCGGCCTCGTCGCCAGATGGGCGAAAGCCAGCCGCGACGGCGACATGGTGGGCGGCGATTTCCCCGCATGGCTCGCGCAGAAACTCGGGGGCGGCGGGCGTTCCCTGCTCACCGACAGGCGCGGCGAATGCGTCTACACGGCGTGTCCGCATTTCAAGAAATGCTTCATCGAAAAGGCGATCCGCAAGGCGCGCCACGCCGACATCGTGGTCGCAAACCATGCACTCGTCATGCGGCAGGCGGCGCTCGAACAGGCGGGTGCCCTGCTCATGCCCCAGGCGCAACGCAATGTCGCCACCAATGTCGAGGCGGCGGGCAACGCCGAGGATGAAGAACCGACAGGCCGCGAGGCGCGGTCGCGCTTCGTATTCGACGAAGGCCATCACATTTTCGATGCGGCAGACAGCGCCTTTTCCGCGCATC
>Ga0255338_1005883_pt1 | contig 10891 bp, 9 predicted proteins | sample MeOH1_35cm_T4_19_FD_203715 | JGI IMG/M metagenome (GOLD analysis project Ga0255338, IMG submission 203715) | Sandy soil microbial communities from University of British Columbia, Vancouver, Canada - MeOH1_35cm_T4_195 | ecosystem: Engineered > Artificial ecosystem > Sand microcosm > Unclassified ... | reverse complement strand
AAGAAGATGACCTTGGATGAGCTTGCGAGCGCAGCAAAGCTCAGCAAGAGCTACCTGTGGGAACTCGAGAATCGCGAGTCGCAAAACCCGTCATCCGAAAAGCTCCAGGCGTTGGCCGACGTTCTAGGCGCCGACGTGTCTTTCTTCATTGACGACGCAATCGACAGCCCGTCAGAGTCCAACAAAGACAAGGAATTTTTCAGGAACTACAGCAAACTGGACGCCGACAACAAGGAAAAGCTGCGGCAGATTCTTGAGGTCCTGAAGAAGCCGGAGTAGCCATCTTGGCCGCCGCGTTCACTCCTCACACGGCGGCCAGCAAGCTGGCGCACTGGCTGGACGCGGCAGCCCACGCGGGGTTGAAGCGGTTTCCTGTCGAAGTGGCCGACCTGGCGCTCCAGGTCGGCAAGGAATTGCGGTGGAGCGACCCCATTTTCGAGGTCAAGGCCGCATCGATCAAGGGGTTCGAAGGCGGGCTCTTCCATATCGACCAGCGCGGATGGGCGCTCCTGTACAACGCATCGATCAAATCTCCAGGGCGCATCCGTTTCACGCAGGCCCACGAACTCGGACACTACTTGCTGCATAGGGCTGCACAAGAAGTGTTCGAGTGCTCGCAAGCGGACATGATCAAGTGGGGCGACGAGAAGAAGCTGCTTGAATCGCAGGCCGACGAGTTTGCAGCGAATTTGCTCATGCCCATGAATCACTTTCGGGCGCAGGTGCCAGATCGTGTTGACCTGGACGCTCTATCTGATGCGTCGGTGTTGTTCGGTGTCTCACTAACGTCCGCGGCACTGCAGTGGATCAAGTCGACCAGCGAAAGTGCGGTGCTCCTGCTGTCGAGGGATGGGTTCATCGACTGGAGCGTCTCGTCTGATCAGGCACGCAAAAACGGGGCATTTTTCAAGACGCGCAATGCAGTGATCGAGTTGCCCGAGGGATCAATCGCGGCCGACGACACCGTTACGTCGAGCCGCGATGGCATCGAAATTCCGCTGGCGGTGTGGTTTCCGCATGCGCATCCGCAGGCTTCGGTGCGCGAAATGAAACTACAGTGCGACAACTATCAGTACACGCTTACCCTCTTGCACCTATCAAAGGCGGAGAAGGTGTGGCGACCGTTCGAGGAAGAGTGATCTGTGAGGGCTGGAGCGCCCAGCGTACAGTGGCGAGCCGCCGCGCAAGTGGGATAATGCCGTTCGGCGGCCCGGATTGTCTGTGGTGCGAAGCCGCAGACTCCGGTTCTCCGATGGCAAGTTTGGTGTACCCCAGCGTGTACCCCGCGAAGATGGACGATTCCGAGAACTAGGATTGGCGCGGCTTGCGGCGGGTTTCTCGATTCCGCCCCAGGCCACGAGTCATCAGCGCCCCAGCACCATCGCAGGTCTGGGGCGTTCGTCATTGAAGCCAGGGCAAAAAAAGCCCGCCGGGCGGCGGGCTTGCTTGGCGGTGAGCGCAGCTTAGAAGCGGTAGCCGAGGCCGAGGGTGACGCCCTCGATCTTAGTGTCGTCCTTGTTGTAGTAGCGCATGTAGTCGAGGCCGACGTGCGCGCGCGGGGAGATGTTGAAGTTCGCGCCGAGGCCGTACGACCAGTCGCTGCCGCTGCTGGTCTCTTTCGCCGAGAAGCCACCGGCGGTGGGCTTCAGGCGCGTGTCCGCGTAGCCGAGGCGGCCGAACAGCTCGAAGCTGTCGATCGTGACGCGGGGCTTGACGTACACGCCGAACACATGCTGAACCTCAGCCTCGAGCTTGAACTCGCTTTCTCTGTAGCAAGCGCGACTTAAGCTAAATGTCCGCTCGTGCTGCCGCGTGCGGCGTCGGACGAAAGATTAGACCTCCCAAAACGGCCCAGGAGACAAGATCGTCGTCTAGTTAAGGGGTCAAGCACCCCCTATATCAACCCTCAGACTACACCTACCGAGTCTTTCGACAGAATAGGCCGAGAGCAGCCATCTAGCGCTTTAGAGCGAGAATGCCGTATGGACTCTGAAAACGACTTCGCCGCCCTTTGCGCGGTAGTGCAACGCATGGTCGATGAGTCGGGAACTTCCACACGTTTCGATGCCCGTGCTTGGCTTGAGCGTTGGATGACTGAGGAGGTGCCGGCACTCGGCTCTAAGAGACCGATAGACGTTCTAAAAGAGCCCGGTGGCTTAGAGCGCATTCAGACCATCCTCAAGGGTATGCAAAGCGGCGCGTATTTTTAGGCATCTCGCATCCGGCCGAAAGCGGGCCTTGGTGCAATAAACAACGCCGTAAGCGCTCGGGTCAAACGGTTGTGTGTACTCACGAAAGTCAGGCCCCAGACGCCGAGACGCAAACGCAATTGCCACGGATCCCGTGTGCCACTCAAGGCCGCGTCTGGCCGAGGCTGTGTAAAACTCCGAATCACGCGAAAAAGCGGAGTCACCTCATCCTTACCGGATGCTCGAGCTTCCAGGCGTTTTAGTCGAGCCACTATTCTCAATTTCTATGGCACAGGTCACCATGGGCTCTCCTGCTCGGTCGGGTCCCAGTCAAGGTACGCTTGTCGACGTGCGTGATACCGCTGCACCTCAGCCAAATCCATCGGCAGGCAAATGCCGGGAGGGTAATTCCTCTGCGCGCAGCAAAGCAGGAAGTAGTTCAGAAGATGGTAGAAATGTGGACGCAACGGCCCATCACACTGCGCAAATTCAAAGAGCATCCAAGTAATGGCCACCGCAAACCTCCGCTCAGTGCCATAGTCCGCTGACAATCGCGCCCAGTGCATTCCGCAAGCAAGGGCGCCGAGAGCGAAGGGCGTTCGTTGACGTGCCAACTCGTAGGCCGCGTGCTCGCTCAAGAACGCAAGCTCTGGCTTTGCCGCCGATTCTTCAGGCAGGTGCGTAAGCAAGTCTTCCTGCAGGTGCTCGGGCAACATGAAAACGCACTCAAGCAAGACCTGCGCAGTAGGGGTCGCCTCGAGTAAGTACCAGAATGGGGTCATGACCCAGGGCAACGTCCCAGGCCAGAACTGCTCCGCACGCTCCGGCCAAACAGTCATTCTGAGTCGCGGCCCGGAGCCGCGCTTGAAACAGGGTGCCCTGCCTTGAACGTATCGGCGCAGGTTCCCTGATTTTTCGACGCCACGCTCCAAGCGCCTTTGGATCTCGCGCTCGAGCGCATCGGCGCTACCCACCTCCGCCCGCAGCATGACACGAACGAGCCACACCGCTGTCCTCAGCAAATCGAGGTTCCGCGCAGTCGCGACTGTAAAGGGTTCCAACAAAATCCTGTCGAACCCCTAGACGGGTTGGTAGCTGAACGTAGACATTTGTGACGTAGCTTGCCACAACCGTACTGCACATGATCACCGACTTGGAAAGCACCCAGCTGCAGCCGACAGGAAGGCCGTTGACGGTCAATGACTTCCAGACCAATGGAGTTTCGATCGCCAACTGGGCGAGACAACGCGGGTTCAACCCGCGGCTCGTCTACCAGGTTCTTTCCGGGCGCCGCCGGTCGGTTCGGGGGCAGTCCTTCCACATTGCGAGGGCTTTGGGCATGAAGTAATCGCCACACCTGGAATGACGCTGCGCACGGCGAAAGGGCCGCACAAAGGAAAAAGCCGGACAACTGTCATTGCCCGGCTTTTCTGAACACCACAAATTCGAGGTGATCGCGTTGCTGTGATCAATGTATATCCCCACGCTGGGGACGTCAAGCCTCGTCTTTGTCTACTTCTGTAGACGGCACCCGCATTCCATGTGCGCCGAGTGCCATACCACACGAGGCCTCCATGAGCTCCAGCCATGCTGGCGAACCCGCCAGCAGCACCCCGCTGCAACTTCTCTTTTGCTCAAGTCTGAATTGTGGCCTCGCAAGATCGCCCGATCGCGGCCTGTGCCATCGCAGTGAGATTCGCGCATGAAAGCGGTACCCAGCGAAGCGTGGCGCAACGAGGTCTTCTCCTCGCCCGAACGCATCAACGTTCTCAAGAACGGGAAGTCCACAACCCGACACCCCGTGGCGGTCGGCTGGTCCGGCCAGATCACATATGCGAACGGCGGGCACGAGCGCATCGCCCAACTGATCCTTGAGCAGCTCTGGGCTGAAGGCCTGGTGCGGCGCTGGAAGGCACAGCCTTTCAACCTGAAGGAGATCGGCGGGCCGGATGCGGTCCCCGACCTGCTCGCTGAACTGGAGAGCCGCGCCTTGCACGTGATCCAGGTGAAGGCGAAACGGTTCCTCACTGAAGAAGTCACGGCACGGTTTGACCTCCAACGCGCGTTCCTGGAACCCAAGGGCTTCACGTTCCATATCTGGACGAACGCAGACATCCTCAGCTCGCAAACTAGTCACACCGTCAACGAGCTGGAGCGGGGTCGTCGCTATCCCGCCTCGCCCGAGATGATTGCCACGATCAAAGCGGCCGCCGAGAAGGCGTGCACGGTTGGTGACCTCCTTGCCCAGTTCGGATGGGACGACGTCTTATCGGCCGCCGCCCAGCTCGCGTTCCACTTCAACATCACACAGCCTATCCATGAAAGCACGCCGCTACTGCGCCATCATTCCAGCAGCCACTACGCCCATTTGTTTACACGAGGGTCTGCGACTGCAAACTGGTGGGAGACGCTTGCTCCTTCAAAGGTATGAGGCGGGCGATGTCGTCCTGCAAGACACCGAAACGGGCGAGTGCAGGACCACCAAGGAGGGGAAGCTGCTTGAGGCGATTTTCGCAGGACAGGTGACGCTCGAGGGCCGCGGCGCCGCAGCGGTCGGCCTCGACGGCGGCGAACTGGTGCTCAAGGATCACGTTCGGCGCGTGACCGCGCGGGCTGTCGAGATCCTGGAGGCGAAACTGACCTGGATCAACGTGCTGCGGCGCCAGGGAATCACCAACCTGGTTGACGAGCCGTGGGTCAGAACGGAAATGGCCCGTCTTGCCGCCGGCGAGCTGAAACTTGTCCCGCGATTCACGCTGGGCACTCTGTATGCAGCCGAACTGGCAATCAGAAAGGCTGGCGGCGACGTGAGCGCCGCATTGCCCGACTACGCATCGCGAGGCGGAGCGGGCCAGGCCCGAATAGACGCGCGAACCCTAGAAAAGCTGCACGCTGTCATCACCACCGCTCGGGATCGCAAGCCGCCGAAACCAATCATCACGCGAGACATCTGGCGCGACACGAACGCCCTGATCGAAGAGGCGAACAAAGCCACGAGCGAGGACCCGATACCCCCCGCCAGCGAAACGACGACGCGCCGGGAGGTCCGAAAGCTGGTCCCGGCGTACACCGCAGTCAAGAACAAGTACGGTACCGATGAGGCCAACGATCGGTACCGCGTGAACTCCAGCTCCAGGGACCGGGCCATGCGACCGTTGGAAATCTCGGAGTACGACGACATCGACGCAGCCGTTTTCCTGACCGATGAACGGACTGGGCTGCCGTGGGGCCGGGCCTTCGTGACGAATGGCATCGACCAGAACTGCGATCTGATCCTCGGATACGACCTTAGCGACAAGCCGCGCAACTACGCATCCGCGATCGGCGCCCTTTGCGACTCGCTGTTGCCAAAGGCGGACTGCGCACCGGGCGAGATGGGATACGGGTGCCAAGGGCTCATCCTGATGGACAACGCCAGCTACAACGAATGCAAGGCGATGAAGCACCAGTCGGCCGCCATGAGGATCCTGCTGTCAGCCGCAAGGCCGTTCGGCCCGACGGAGAAAAGCTCCATTGAGCACTTCAATCACCGAGTGAAGAAGGACTTCTGCCCGCAACTGCCCGGATGGAGAGGGGAAAAGGGTGACCGCGAAGCAGTCGACCGCGGAATTGCGACCGCCGTAACGACCGTGGCGGAGTTCGCGCAAATGTACCGACATTGGCTCACGGACGTCTACGCCAACACCCCTGGAAAGGACGGCCTCACCCCTAGACAGCGCTGGCTGAGATATTACGCCAAGCATGGGCCGGCGGTCAGGTACACGCCGCAACAATTGGCACTCTTTCGATTGCGTCCCGAGCGGCTGACATTCCGCGACAGCGGCGGGCTGATGCGCCTCCAACTGCGCTACGACAGTGACGCGCTGGCCGAACTGCGACGCCACCTGGGACACACCGCGGAGGTGATCGCCTATGTCGATCCGAATGACCTGACCTACCTGATGGTTCTCAATCCTGTCGGCGGGTCGCTGCTGCGGGTTCCCTGCACCGAGGACGTCCACTACGTGCGGCATCTGACTGAGGCGCAACAGATCATGATTTTGGCCATTGCACGAGAGCGCGGGGCAAAGAACCCAAGCCTGGCAGACCTGCAAAAGGGCCGCGACAGGCTGCAGCAGATGGTCGAGGAGGCAAGGCGGTCGAACCGGATGCGCACCCGTCAGTGGGCTCGAAGGATAGGGCCGGTTGACAAGCCAACCGCAGCCCGGGCGGCGAGAGCCGCCGGTGCTCCGGCTACAGCGCCAGCACCGACGGCCGAGTCGCGCATTGTCACGGATCTGGAATACCAGATCCTGGAGCTGCAGGAGGTTGAGCTCACTAAGGAGGACCAGTGGTAGACGCAGAAGAAGAAATCCCGACGCTGGACGCTCACCGTGCGCAGCCAAGCCATCGGGACTCCAGACGTGCCGGCCGGCAGGGTTCGCAGGTTGTGCATAGAAAGCCCCGCCGCAAGGCGGACTGGCAAGGACTGCCAATGGCCGAGCGACGGCAGTGGAGGCGCGGCATGTTCATTGACCATCCGGATGTTCAGCAGGTCGTCGTCGATGCACTCGAATACGTCGATTATTGCGTCGAGGCTGGGGAGTCCACCGCGATGCATGTCATTGCCGAATCCGGCGCGGGCAAAACCACACTCGTGGTGGAACTCTCCCGAATTCTCACGGAGCGCTTCTGGCGCGATCATCCGGAAAAAACGATCGTTCCGGCCCTGCGACTGCAGCCGCCAACGCCGTGTACGCCCGCGGAGCTTTGCTATGCCATTCTCGAAGCGCTCGGAGATCCTCATGCGCGCCGCAGGAAACACATTGAGCAGACCGGAAATCTGACCAAACTAACGGCTCGCATGATGACTGAGTGCGAGGTGAGAATCGTCTTGTTCGACAATTTCCAGGATATCCCGAGCGCGCGCAGGGCGCGCGGAATTGAGCAGGTGGGCGTACGTCTGCGGGACCTCATCGATGCTTCCTGCTGTGTATGGATGTTCCTGGGCACGCACGATTCGCGTGAGGTGATCAATGCCAAGTCGCAGCTGCTCAAGCGCGTGCCCTATTCGAAGGAAATACGCTACTTCACCATCGAAGGCAACGGCGCACGCTTTTTCTTGCGTCTGCTGGAGCGGCTCGACGAGTGGTTGCCGCTCGCCGAATCTAGTTGGGTGTTGCTCAAGGAGCTGAGCGGCCGAATCTTCATCGCGACCGAAGGCGTGCTCGACCGTCTCACCAAACTGCTGGATAACGCGTGTCGCTGCGCGGTCCGTGCCGGCCGAGAAGTGCTCGTGAAACAGGACCTGCACGCAGCCTTTGCCAAGACATTTGGCTCTGATCACCCTAATCCGTTTCATGATGCCTTCGTGGTCAGGCGGCTGGACGGTCCCAATGAGCCGTACGAGAAGTTCGGGGCGTCGGCGCACGCCCGCACCCGTGCTGCCAGGTACGGGGCGGGTCAATGAACGCCCCATGGCTCTCCGGGCTGCGAAGTGCATCATGGCCTGGGCGACGCGAGCTTGCTTCATGAGTAGCCTTTTTTTGATGCGCCCACGACGCTTGCCCGATGAATCGCTCTCCTCCTGGCGTCAGCGCGTTGGCTGGGCGAACGGCTACCGCCTCTTTCCACTGCGCAGCGGGGCGCTCCGACGCTCGGATCCCGATCTTGGGCTGCACCTGGAGGACCTTCGATGGGTCGCTGCGACTCATGGATCAACATCTGCCGACGTGACCGCCATGACGTTTCGCGGGCATGCCGGGGCTTTGGTCAGCGACGTGGAGTCTCGCAAGCATCCACCATGGTGGCTGCGTTCCCGCTACGGATCCAGCGAACGGTCGCACGGGGCGATGTTCTGCCCGGTTTGCCTTGCTACGGACAAGGTGCCGTATTTTCGGCTCAGTTGGCGGCTAGGTTTTAACACCGCTTGCGAGCAGCATGGTGTGCACTTCCTAGACAGCTGCCGTCGGTGTGGCGCGGCTCCATGGCCGGCCGCCTGTGGCGGCATTGAGCACCTGTGCTCCGGCTTCGAAACTCTCGACCGGTGCTGGAGATGTGCCGATCGCTTATCTGCTCAGGCCGCGAGCACGCCGCGGGTGAGCGCGACGCCCGCTGCCTGGCTGCGCCGAGCGAGCCTGCCTGCTGGACTTGAACATGCGCCAACGACAGAACTGCTATCGGCGTTGAGGGCGGTCTGCCAACTGTTCGTTCGAACCAAGACCAGGCGATTGCTGGCGGCCACCGGAGCGTGGCAGCCACTATCAGACCGCTGCGAACAGGAGCCGATGGGCGCAAACGCGGTGGAGCACCTGCCCGTTCTACTGCGCAGCTCGGTCATTGACGCCGCCGTGAAGCTGCTTGACAACTGGCCCGAGGAATTCGTGCAGACGAGTGCCGCGTGCGGCATCACCCGAGCGCATTTCTGCGGCGCCTCTCATCTGCATCCGATCTGGATGGAGCAGGTCATCAACTCGCGATTGGCCAAGCAGAACCGCTGGGTCACGCAGGTCGACATTCGAACAGCGGTCGCAGATTTGCGTCAACAAGGTCTTGCCGTTACCAAAGCCGCCATCAGAAAGAGACTTGCGTGGCAAGGCGACATTGAACAGCACTGGCTAAATTGAGGACCGTGCAATGAAACTCTTGCTGCGACCGCGCTGGCTCCCAGGCGAGTCATGGACGGGTTACCTGCTTCGTATCGTCACTGCGAACGAACTGCCGTTCCTGACGGGCAGGTCGGCGGTTCCCCCGCTCGTCTACGGTGATCTGATTGGCGGAAACCCCGCGAAGATTCTTCCTCTTATCGGTTTCGAACACGAGAACATACCGAACATCGAGCCGCCGGCTGCCGCAGAAAAGGCCGGTAGGCTGCCCAAAGGTTTCCGGCCAACGCTGACCTCTGTATGCCCGGAATGCCTTCGGGCCGAGAAAATCCCCTTCTTCAGGGCGCGCTGGGAATACCTCCTGGAAGCTGAATGCGCCGCTCATAAGGTCCGACTTGTGACCAGTTGTCCCGACTGCGCCAGACCCGTGAGCATCAGGCGCGGCAAGCTCTTATCGTGCACATGCGGTTCATCAATGCTCGAGTGGAGAGTGCAGCCTTCAGCGTGCGACACCACAGAGCTGAGAAGAGTTCTGGGCGTCGAGTTGCCGGCAGAAGACCGGCTGACCTTTCAGCCCATCTCTGCAAGGGAGGTCGATGCATTTGGGATGCTGCGTCGGATCGCTTTGGAGGTTGCTCATGATCTGGGCGCCGTGCAAAAGCTGCGGACGATCAAACCTGATGAAAGATTAAGAATCCTCTCCTTAGCCGTACCGTGGTTCGCAAACTGGCCAACAGTACTAGAGCACCGCCTTTGGGATTCTTCGTGGCGCTTGCACGGATGCTCGACCGGAAAACTGAATGCGAAGGCGCTACGTATGTCGGAGTTCCCGCAAGTCGCTTCAGTGATCCGGCGAATGGCAAAAGCAAGGATGAGTGCCCTTCGCGACGAATGGCTCCAAGGCGCGGGTGGTACAGATGCGTCGGTCGTCATGTCGCTAACCGAAGTCCAGCGGCAACTTGGAATCGCCCAACTTGCGAGCTCAAGGTGGGCTCGCGCGGGATTCTTCGGTCCGATTGAGCGCAAGGTCGTCGGAGGCGTCGCGCATCACTTCGTACGCCGCGAGGCCGTGCAACTGTTCGCGTCGCTTTGGATGTCAACGATCAGCGTTCAAGAGGCGACCGAAAGATCTGGGCTGAGCGCTCGAGCTGTTTGTTCGCTGCTGGCGGCGGGGATGCTAGAAGCAAGGCTAAAGCTTCGCAGCTGGATCACCGCTCGAATCAAGCCTATGGAGTTGCAGGCACTATCTGACCGGCTGCTTGGATGCGCGGTTAAAACGACATCAATATCTGGCTTGCAGCCCATCTCCCATGCCCTCTCACGCGCCAGGTATAGGCCGGGAGGCACAGCGGTTCCCTGGCTCATCTCCTTCATTGAATCTCATAAGATGCCTGTGTATCTGCCATCTGGGACCGAGAAAACCCTCAGGCATGCATATGTCTCCGGCAAGCATGTGCGCGATCTATTGCGCAAGAAGCTCAATGCTTAGAGATCCTGCATCCCAAGCATGCCTGCGCCAACAGCTCCCTGACATTGTTGGGAACACGAATTAGCGCTACTCCAGCATCGGGATAGCTCCGCGCGGAGCGCTTGGCCCCGCGGCAATACGCGACTAGGCGCCCCGCCAGCCGGAACTTAGGCGAGACTCATGGCCCAATTTTGACCACAAGTCTCGTAGAACGTTGATTTTGTTTGGTTCAAATTTGGCCTAATTTCGGAGATGCCCACCGGGCCGCGGCGGCGAACCGCCGCCCACCAGGGCGACGGCGCTGGCCGTGTGGTGCGGGCTGCACGTCGGCCGCAGGCCCCAGCGTTCCTGCGAGAACTGGCCTGCGAGGCTGGCGATGGCGGCGCTTTGCAGCGCTTCTTCCTCCGTCATGGCGGGCAGCAGCCCGGCGAACCGCTGGGCCAGCATCGACTTGCCCGAGCCCGGCGGTCCTAGCAGCAACAGGCTGTGGCCCCCGGCGGCCGCGATTTCCAGCACGCGCTTAGCGCCGGCCTGGCCTTTGACGTCGGCCATGTCGGGGTAGCTGGCGCGCGCCGCCGCCGGCTGCGCCACGACGCGCGTCCAGCCGTCGGCCGGCTCCGGCTCCGGCGCCTGCGCAGGCAGGAACTGGC
>Ga0255338_1005882_pt1 | contig 10891 bp, 7 predicted proteins | sample MeOH1_35cm_T4_19_FD_203715 | JGI IMG/M metagenome (GOLD analysis project Ga0255338, IMG submission 203715) | Sandy soil microbial communities from University of British Columbia, Vancouver, Canada - MeOH1_35cm_T4_195 | ecosystem: Engineered > Artificial ecosystem > Sand microcosm > Unclassified ... | reverse complement strand
TGCCTGGAGTCATCTTCTTCGGCATCGTGACTTTAATGGGAGTGTGCCCCACAGCCTTCGTCGTTTTGCAGACCACCTTGGCTGCCTTCACTGGCGTCTTTGCTGCCGCTACCGATGTTGTTGCCAAAGCGGTGCCAACAAGTGCAATACCGACTACAAAAGTAATTGCCGAACGCTTCATGATTTCCCTTTTCTCAGGTCGTTTCGTGTCCATCACTTTACCTCACTCCCACTCAATGGTTCCTGGGGGTTTGCTGGTTATATCCAGCACCACCCGATTTATATCTCGCACTTCATTAGTAATGCGAGTCGAAATTTTCTCAAGGAGTTCGTAGGGGAGTCTTGACCAATCCGCAGTCATTGCATCTTCACTAGAGACAGGTCGAAGAACAATTGGGTGTCCGTATGTACGGCCATCTCCCTGAACACCGACACTGCGAACTTCTGCGAGAAGGACTACTGGGCATTGCCAGATCAGTCGATCTTGCCCCGCATTGGCCAATTCTTCGCGGACGATAAAGTCTGCGTGACGCAATATCTCCAAACGCTCCTTGGTTACTTCTCCAATTACTCGAATAGCCAGGCCTGGGCCTGGAAAAGGCTGACGCCAGACTATTTCCTCTGGAAGTCCCAGTTCTAAGCCGACTTGTCGCACCTCATCTTTAAAGAGAGTTCGTAGCGGTTCGATGAGAGTGAACTTTAAATCTTCAGGCAGGCCGCCGACGTTATGGTGGGATTTAATATTTGCTGTCCCTGTGCCACCCCCAGATTCGACCACATCCGGATACAGAGTCCCTTGGACGAGAAACTCAACATCGCCGCCAGCTGCAATTTCACGAGCAGCTGCTTCAAAACTTCGGATGAATTCTCTGCCAATAATCTTCCGTTTAGTCTCTGGCTCACTCACGCCGGCTAGGGCATCCATAAACTGCTGCCGCGCATCGACCACTTTGAGTGAGACGCCCGTCGCCGCAACAAAATCTTTCTCCACTTGCTCTGCTTCACCAGCGCGCAACAGCCCATGGTCGACAAAAACGCACGTGAGTTGAACTCCGACTGCCTTCTGAACCATCGCAGCAGCAACCGCTGAATCCACACCACCAGAAAGTCCGCAGATTACGCGCTTGTCACCGACCAATGCTCTGACTTTTTCTATCTCGTGCTCAGCGATGTTTGCAGAGGTCCAGGAAGGCGAGCATTTTGCAATCTCAATCAACCAGTGTCTCAGAATTTCCTGTCCATACTCAGTGTGCAGAACTTCTGGATGGAACTGAACTCCCGCCAACGTGGCTGTCTCATTCTCGAAGGCACTTACTGGAGTATCACTCGTGCCTGCGCACACCGTGAACCCAGGTGGCTCCTGAGTGACCGCATCACCATGACTCATCCACACACGTTGCACATTCGGCAAAGATGCAAAGATTCTTGAAGTTGTGGCCGCATTGAGTTCTGTGCGACCGAATTCTGACTTCCCCGTCTTGCTAACGACGCCGCCGAGAGCGGCAGCCATAACCTGGAAGCCGTAGCAAATTCCAAAAACAGGGATGCCCAACGTGAGAATCTCGGGATCCATAATTGGAGCATTCGGCGCATAGACACTTGATGGGCCGCCAGAGAGAATAATGGCCTCGGGGTTTTTTGCCAGAACATCTTTTGCAGAGATCGAAGAAGGAACAATTTCACTAAATACCCTTGCTTCGCGGACTCTTCGTGCGATCAATTGGGCGTACTGCGCACCAAAATCAACGACCAGCACTCCATATGGATTAGTCACGATGAATGAGTACCTCAACCCGCTGGAATTCCTTGACATCGGAGTATCCACACGTAGCCATTGCACGGCGGAGCGCACCAAAGAGATTCATTGATCCGTCCGATGCCCGAGAAGGTCCCAAGAGGATTTCGCGCAACGTTCCAGACGTACCCACCGCAACCCGTTCGCCACGTGGAAGCTCTTGGTGGTGGGCTTCACTTCCCCAGTGCCAACCAAGTCCGGGGGCTTCTACCGCTTTTGCAAGAGGTGACCCCATCATGACTGCATCTGCGCCACAAGCGATCGCTTTGGCGATATCACCACTTCTTCCAACAGAACCATCTGCGATGACGTGAACATACCGTCCACCAGATTCATCAAGATAATCGCGACGAGCAGATGCAACTTCAGCTACTGCTGAAGCCATAGGAACTTCGATTCCAAGCACCTTTCTCGTCGTATGCGCAGAACCCCCGCCAAATCCAACGAGCACGCCTGCGGCGCCTGCGCGCATCAAGTGCAACGCTCCGACTGCAGTAGCGACACCTCCGACGATTACCGGCACATCGAGTTCGTATATAAATTTCTTTAAGTTAAGGGCTTCATCTTTGAGAGAGACGTGCTCGGCGCTCACAGTGGTTCCACGAATAACAAATATATCTACGCCTGCCTCAATAACTGTCTTATACAGATCGGCAGTCCTTTGTGGTGATAACGACCCTGCGACTCTTACTCCGGCATCGCGAATCTGCTGAAGCCTTTCCTTGATCAGAGTCGGCTGAATTGGCGCCCTATAAAGCTCTTGCATCCGACGTGTTGCGTGCACATCCGGCATGGAAGCAATCTCGCCAAGTTGGATCCGAGGGTCCTCATAACGAGTCCACAAACCTTCTAGGTTGAGAACTCCAAGACCGCCTAATTTGCCGATCTCGATAGCGGTTTCCGGCGAAACAACAGAGTCCATCGGAGCCGCAATCATTGGAATATCGAATTTATATGCGTCGATCTGCCAGCAGGTCGAGACCCCTTCAGGATCGCGTGTGCGTCGGCTTGGAACTATTGCAATATCGTCAAAAGAATAAGCTTTGCGAGCGCGCTTCCCGGGTGCAATTTCAATTTCGCTCATGGTTACTCCTTAATTGTTTCGGACATAGTTTGGGGCTGAGGCCACGTCCAAAACATCGTGCGGATGACTCTCCTGCAAGCCTGCGCTGGTGATCTGAATGAGCCGACCCTCGCGGCGAAGGTATGCAATATCTGCCGCGCCGGCGTATCCCATGCCCAGTCGCAATCCGCCTATCAACTGGTGGGCGACTAGAGAGAGCGGCCCACGGTATGCGACTTTTCCTTCAATACCTTCTGGGACCAATTTATCCTCAGACAGAACGTCATCCTGCATATACCGATCTTTCGAATACGACTTCTTGCCGCCTCGAGTCTGCATCGCACCGAGTGAGCCCATGCCACGATAGGCCTTATATTTTCGACCATCTATTTCAACAAGTTCACCTGGAGACTCGTCGCAACCCGCAAGTAGTGAACCAAGCATTACCGTGTCTGCGCCAGCAACAAGGGCTTTCACGATATCGCCAGAATATTGAAGTCCACCGTCAGCAATGAGGGGAATTCCAGCTTTTGCGCATGCCTTACTGGCTTCCATGATTGCAGTAATCTGCGGGACGCCAACACCAGTTACGACTCGAGTCGTACATATTGAACCGGGTCCCACACCCACTTTGACGGCATCTACTCCTGCATTGATGAGGGCTTGCGCGCCTGCGCGTGTGGCAACATTGCCGCCAATAATTTCTGTTTTTGGCGAGTACTTCTTTATTCTCGCAATCGCATCAAGAACGCCCCGGTGATGACCGTGTGCCGTATCGACAACGACGACATCGACTCCCGCCTCGATGAGCGCCTTTGCGCGGGCAAATCCGTCATCTCCGACTCCAACTGCTGCGCCTGCAAGTCCCACGCCTTTCACCAGTTTCACGTGCGTGACTTGCTCGTCGATCGGAAGGTTGCGGTGAATGATTCCTATTCCGCCCGCCTTGGCCATGGCAATGCCCATCTCTGATTCCGTGACAGTGTCCATGGGTGATGAGACAAGCGGGATACACAGTGAAAGATTCCGAGTCAACCGGCTGGAGGTATCGACCTCACTTGGAACCACATCAGAAGCATCTGGCAGGAGGAGAACATCGTCATAGGTCAGGCCCAACATTACGACCTTCTCATTGTCGGCCATTTCGCCTCCTATATGACGCTCAATCAGGGTGAATTCCAAACCGAAGTGGTGAAGTCTATCGGCTTTCCAGCGCCTTCTCGTTCGCGGCTATCTCGCCAACCGCACGTCAGCAGCCTCCACGATCACTCTTGACTAATCCCCAATAATTCGCGAAATTTCCTCGCAGGCTGATTTCAAATTGGAAGAAAAGAGTGCATCCTTACATTCATCAAGGTTCCATCCCGGTCCCCCAATGAGAATACGCGGAGCCGGCCGGACCTTAGGCAGACCGCGGAAGAAGGCAGGGTCGCCATTTTCGGGAAGGAGAGCCCAGAGAAATATCACCGGCGGGGCGATGCGGGAGACCATCCTGGCAACTGCTTCGTGTGGTGTGCGAGCACCTAGAAAATATGAAGATATTGATCGTTCAGCCAACGCGGCTTTCACTGCGTAAAGTGCAAGTGAATGCTGTTCTTCACTTGGAGCCGCCAACAGGATCGGGCGTGGGTTGCGAGCCTCATGAACTTCGATGGCTAGCAATACTTTTTTCACTACTTCAGAAACCATATGTTCGACTTCAACACCTTGCTCGGTTCGCTCCCACTCATTCCCAATTCGCACAAGTAGAGGGACGACTATTTCCTGCCAGGTGCAGATAACTCCATTGCGGACGAGCTCTTGTTTCAGCCCGGATTCCAAAAAGCAATCATCCAATCGGTATGCAGCTCGATAGAAAATCTCGACAAGATCCTGAGTTGAATTCTCGCTCGGATTCTCACGAATCAACTCTTCAAGTACGTCTCCGACCGTCTCGTCACTGCATAAAGCCTTCGCGCGGAGTGCAGCATCACACGGTGCGACGCCCTCGATCACAAGACGACGCATCAAGGTGAGACGGGCTAGATCTCCGGAAGAATAGCGACGGTGATTGCCTGCCTCATGAACCGAGGGTCCAAGGCAGTAGCGTCGGTCCCATGTTCGAAGTGTCGCAGGAGCGATTCCCAGGCGACGAGCTACCGCCGCCACCGTCAGGAACTCGCTCATGAACCTATCTTCGGGCACGGAGGCATATCTCACCACTTGAGAATTGAGGCCATAATCTGGCGTGGGTCAGAGGCTCTGTGGACTTTCTCATGGACTTTTCAGCAATCTCTGCTTGAACAACCTATGAAGCGATTGTAGAGTTACAGCATTCCCCACGAAAGGAACTCGACAATGGCCGAAATCTCCCGTCTGCCCAAGCCAGTAGCCCAGGTCTGGGAATGGCAGCAATCAGGCGCCTGTCGAGACCTGCCCTCCGAAATGTTCTTTCATCCAGATGGAGAGCGGGGTCCAAGTCGACGCAACCGAGAGAACCGCGCCAAAGCGGTCTGCGCAACATGTCCGGTTATTGAGCAATGCCGAAATCACGCTCTGGCAGTCCAGGAGCCATACGGAATCTGGGGCGGCCTGAGCGAAGACGACCGCCTCAATATCCTAGAAAATAGCAATCGAAAGATGAACGAAGCGATTCCTCACGCCTCATAATTCCTGTTTTATCCGTTAGCTTTTCACCTTTCCCTGAAGTGCCTGAGTTCAAGGGTCCTCTCAAATTAGGGTGCTGACAGTGAGGTGCGTGATTTCCTAGCGAGGGGAAGCACTCATCTATTTAAGCAATATGGGCATTAAAAAACGCGAGTGTCCTCTCCCACGCAATTGCTGACGCACCTGCGTTGTACACCTCAGTTCGCTCGTCATTAAAGAACGCATGGTCGGTCCCTGGATAGTCATAGGCTTCTGCACTTCCACCTGCTGCGCGAATGGCATGAAGCGCCTCTTGGATTCCTGGTGCAGCTGAAGTTCCATCATGCTCGCTGCAGTGAATAATTGCATGTTTGCCTGAGTAGTTCTCCCACACTGGAGCCATGCGCGACCACGGCTGGCCCGGATAGAAACCAACGGCTGCAACAATTTCCGGTGAGAGCGTGGCACTCCAGAGCCCTAATGAACCACCCATGCAGAATCCAATGACTCCGACGCCTTTCCCGACAACGTCCTTTCGTTCGCTTAAATATTTTGCTGCTCCGGCAATATCGAGTGCTGCTTTATCTATCGCAAGATCCATCAACAACTTTCTTGCCTCATCTGGCTCGGTTGTGACAACCCCGTGATAAAGATCAGGTGCAAGAGCGACGAAGCCAGCCTTTGCAAATCGATCCGCGACATTTGTAATGTGGCCGACAAGCCCCCACCACTCTTGAATCACAATAACAGCAGGGCCGCTTCCGCTCTGAGGTAACGCCAAATATCCTTCACACGTTCCGCCATTGCTCGCAAAAGTGACTCTCTCGCCCATAGCACTTCCATCCTTATCTCCGACTTTACAATCTCAATCCTAACCAAACTCTTCTGGTGATCTCCAGTAGCCAGTTCCCCAGGTGCACTCCTCGATCCGATTTACGCGCCTTAACTGAGCTCACTGCAAACACGTCGCTTTTCGAATAGATACTTCCAGGAACTAAACAGGAATTTCAACGCGAGATTCATAGAATCCGACAAATTTTCTACTTTATGGCACGAAGCTTGGAAGTAACCCAATCGGCAAATTCAGCGATGGGTAGAATTGTCCCTTCAGATGGAAAGACACGGGGAGTCATCAACCCGATGCTGGTGACAATCACGGGCTGCACAATCCAACCATTTGGATCGCCATTGATCCCATATTCCAAAAACAGCGATGATAGATTGTCCTCAATCCAACGTACGCGACGATTCAATTTATATTGGGCACTTTTTTCCCCCCGAAACAAATCAAGTGCTTCATTCGCTAGTTCCGAAGGAGTCCGAGCCATTTCGAAATCTTTTGCCTCAATAACTAAAATAAGTTTTTTTGTCGGATGTACACCAAGCACATCAATGTCTCCAAGATCTTCTCCTGCCGGTGACAATAGACGTTTCTTTCCTAACTTAGATACCCTGTTTGCCGTAAGGGGGAAATCAGTGGACTTCAGAACTTCCTCGACATTAACTTCAAATTTACGATTTTGGCGTTGCTTTATCCTCCCTAGAAGGCTTTTCATTTGCACTGAGTGCGCACGCAGTCTTGCAGAGTAAATTAGATCAACCCAGTAACTTCCGGAAGTCCAGAGACGACGTGCCCCCCAAATTAGTTTGGATTGACCATCTGTCTCCCTTAAGAATATTAATGGTCTCCGAATGTAAGACCACTCACGATTATATCGCCAAGGGTAAGCAGCGGGTCCAATTGAAAGAAAATCACTGCGGGGCTCGAGCATCAGACTACTAAGGAGAGATGAGACCTTTGATTGACTCCAATTCAACGTTGAACAAAGCGTGTTTCTCACCTCGTCAAATGAAAGTTCATATGGTTCCTCTTCGCACCTTGCGTCACCAAGTTTTATTAGTTCAGCAACTGCATGGGCGTGCTCATTCAAAGTAAATCCAAATTCTGCGAGCATCGCTTCATCAACATTGCAAGAAGGTGGTTCGAAGGTGGGTTCCATCTCTTCGTGTATTTCTGTTGAAAGGATAGAATGCCCCCGCGCTGCAGCGTGCGCGAATACCATGGCTTTTGTGCCTAGATGAAATCTATCTTCTTGAGATGTGCCAAGTCTTCCTGATTCAAGCATTGATAATTCACTTTCGGAAAAGCCATGGTGAATGGCATCAGACATAGTTCCACGATTCACAAGTTCGGCCGAGAGAGCTAAAAGATAGTCGAAAGTACTAAGCGTGATGGGCGTACATCCGGTCGGAGGCTTAGCCGCTACGTATTCGATTAAAAATCGAATTGCCACCACCGCTTCCACGTGACGCGTATGATCTTTGATTAATCCGTCCACTAGTTGATTCGTGCCTCCAAAGCAAGCGACTCGTGACGGCGCGATGAGTGCTTGCGAGGCCTCGTGATGCACCAAAGCTTCATCCTGGCGAACAAGGTATTGAATAAGGCCCTCCGGCGAAAGCTCAGATATTGATTTCTCCAAGAGCTCAAATAAGTGGGCAACTACATCTCTCAAAATTTTAGTTCTTAAACCACTCTCAATCGGACCTACGTTTAAGTTAGATCCTCGAAGCCAGTCCCCCAAATCGTCTAAAAGAACTGCAGAAACTGCCTCTTGTAGATAGCGAGGGGGTGGGAGTCGACCGGGACGCAATGGTATTTGATTGGGAGACAATACACGCAGCATTCTTCTATTCCCGATTGGAGCTATCTCCTCCAAAAGATCAGACACGGAGACATGTAACTGTCCGGATAAATCAATTAAGACGGTCAGTATTGATACGACAATCGTTCTATCTGCTTTATTGAACTCTGCCTGCATTTCGGTAAGACCACCATCAGAAATCCCAAATTCGATGCTTCCGAGCGTTGTTGAAATTGCACTTATCCACTCCCCTTCAAAGTCTTTTACCGGGCCTTGGGCTAAAGACTGACGCCAGTCTTCGGGCCTTGTTAGAGATAGCACGATAGTAAGTTGTTTCATGCCATTTGTCGCACCAGCAAAAAGACTAGGTTCTCGTTCTGCAATTTGCCAAAACCAAAAAGCAAATGCTTCAAGAAAATTGCGCGTGATCGGCGACAACTCATCGTCGACTCCACCCGGAGCGCCGACCCAAATCTCCATTCCACCGGATTCAATTAAATAGACAAATCCATCACGATCAGTATGAGTCGCATAAATAGGTGCTGTGTCGACGCCGTACAACGAATGCACCATAACGAAAGATCTCGTTTCTGGAAGTCGCACCAAATGATGATCATATCGTTGCTGCGCTTCAATTCGAAGTGGTAGCCCATAACCCACGCTCATTGTTACTGAGGTCGGCGCTCTTTCGTCACTAAAATAGTAACTATTGCGATACTTCCTGTAGCAGGCATACCTATCTAACTTTGTCCATGCGAGGACATTCGTGGTCTCGTCCAATTTCAAATCCGCCAGTGCAAACCCCCATAAAAACAGAGGGTCCTGCCCATCAAGTTCAATCATCACCTGCAACTCATCAAGATTCATCATCAAATAGGGGCCTTGTCTCCGCATTGCCTCTAAGCCGATGAAAACATTTCTCCCAATGGTCTCGAAGACGATGAGACGAAGAGTATTTACATCATCTTCGTTGCTATCCTCAGGGGAATCAATAACTTCTTGAAGTCGATGCCCCAGATCGCCAGGATCCCAAGTACCAACAGGTTCATCATGCGAATAGCCCGAGAAGTCATCAGTAATAACAAAGAGATCGATAAATTTGTCTTCAGTAATCGCAAATTTCCGGTGAATTACAAGTGAGTCACGCGTCAATTCATCGACTTCGATTTTAACTCCTCCATTTAATTCCAAGAGTGCGCTTGCCTCGTCCATAACTTGCTCTCGAAAACCCTTAGCAAGCTTATCTCTACATCCAAATTGGACGGAAGCGACAATGAGATGGTGACGCAAAGCTGACGCAAGCTCTCCTGGATTGGCCACCACGAGTGTCTGGTCAGAAAGTAGGAACGGGGTCACAATAAATTGACCATCTACAAACTTATCTAAATCTTGAAGTGCATCTCCGTCAATAATGGAAAGCATGCGAAGTATGGGAATAGCGTTTGAAGGAAAAAGTGCATTCAATTCCTCCAAACTGTATATTACGGCGCCCACTAATTTCGTCAGTAGTTCTTCTCCAGGCACGCTGACTACTCGAGGTCGCGGATCAAACGGAACAAGTCCTCTAGTTACGCCACCTCTTTTGCAAACTTCATTACTCAATCCCAGAAGTACTTGCTCCAGAAGAGCAGCGGTTGAGCGAAAACTCTGGTCGAGATCTTCTCCTCTTCGTCCAAAAATTGTCCTTAGAAGTAATTTTGCAGTGTGTCCAGACCTTTCCGTTAGTCCCTGAATCACGAGAAGCGGCCCACGTGAACTCGGAATTTCAGCAGTATAGATGTCGGCATAAGGGTCTTCATAACTCTGAATAGTCGGACCGCTTACAATCGCTTCTTTCAATAGCGCTCGCAAATTGCTTGGTGATACTCTCGTAGGTTGAGTCTGACTCAAAAGCGATACGCCTACCGCTGCAAGCCGTTGCAGGCGAATCAGGAATCCAATATTCTCTGGAACGAGTTGCAGGGCGGCTGCAGCTGCAGCCAATTTTGCGCCGTTTACAGAAACCCACGGCCGCCTCGTCAATGCCTTTTCCTGCATTCACCCTCCTTCCTGATAACTGTGATTAATTATAAGATCGTCAATACTTAAGAAAAAGACTACTTGAGCTGTAAGCAAACCCAAATCTACTTGCCTCAAGTTTGAATTGAAATAATCAGGGTACTCGCGCGCGCGAAAAAAAATCTTGCGTGAGTCTGATGGCTCAAAACTAAATGCCTCAAAGAATTGAGCTACGCTTAATGTAATCAATGAGACCCTTAGTTTTTTGCATATAGGACTCCGTCTTGCCAATACATGACTCCTCGGGTTGCCTCAACTCAAATACCTTAAATTGCCGGTCTTGGGGGACACCGCGCGAATTTCCTTAGCTTGTACAATTAGACCGCGCTCTAAAGGGTATCCTTTTGTAGAGTTTCTTGATAAAGACGGGACAGCGATGATCAAAGGCTTTCGTGACTTCATTATGCGTGGCAATGTCATTGATTTGGCAATAGCTGTAGTTATCGGTGCAGCATTTGGCGGAATCGTCACCCAATTGACCAAATCCTTCATCGAACCACTCATCAAACTTATGGGTGGTGGAGGGGTTCACGGTGGCGCGTTCATTGTCAATGGAGTTTCCTTCGACTGGGGAGCTTTCATTAACGCTGTCATCAATTTCCTCATCGTTGCTGCTGTTCTCTATTTCTTCGTCGTCACTCCAATGAATAAGATCATGGCCCGTCGCAAAAAAGACGAGGTAGTTGCTCCCGCAGCCGTGATTGT
>Ga0255338_1005881_pt1 | contig 10892 bp, 5 predicted proteins | sample MeOH1_35cm_T4_19_FD_203715 | JGI IMG/M metagenome (GOLD analysis project Ga0255338, IMG submission 203715) | Sandy soil microbial communities from University of British Columbia, Vancouver, Canada - MeOH1_35cm_T4_195 | ecosystem: Engineered > Artificial ecosystem > Sand microcosm > Unclassified ... | reverse complement strand
TCTTGGTCATGTGCTCGATGCGGCTGATCATGTGCCGGTTGCTCGGGCTGACGAGGCTGATCGCCAGGCCCGCCTTGCCGCTGCGCGCCGTGCGGCCGATGCGGTGGACGTACACGTCCATCTCGCGGGGGATGGAGAAGTTGATGACGTGCGTGAGCTCCTTCACGTCGAGGCCGCGGGAAGCCACGTCGGTGCAGACGAGCATGGCGAGCTTCTTCTCGCGGAAGGCGTTCATCGTGCGGTCGCGGTCGTGCTGGGACTTGTCGCCGTGGAGGGAGTCCACCTTGTAGCCGCGGACGGTCAGGGCCTGCTGGACGTCCATGACCAGGGCCTTGGTCTGGCAGAACACGAGGCCGTAGAACTCGTCGGAGGACTCGATGATCTTGACGATCAGATCCACCTTGTCCGACTCGCGCGCCAGGTAGTAGATCTGCTCGACGGTGGTGGAGAGCATCTCCCCGCGGTTGATCTGCACCTGCTTGGGCTTGCGCAGGTAGGTGTCCGCCACGCGCCGCACGCCCGGGCTCATCGTCGCGGAGAACAGCCAGATGTGGCCGGTCTCACGCGGCGTCGCCTTGAGGATCTTCTCCAGGTCTTCTTTAAAACCCATCGAGATCATCTCGTCGGCCTCATCGAGGACGACGGTCCTGACGCCCGCGAGCTTCAGCGCGCCGCGGTCGATGAGGTCGATGATGCGCCCGGGGGTGCCGACCACGATCGCCGCGCCGTGCTTCAGGCCGTCGAGCTGGGCGGCGTAGCTCGCCCCGCCGTAGATCGGGACCGCCTTGACGCCCTTGTGCTTGCCGAACAGGTTGATCTGGCCGGAGACCTGGACGGCGAGCTCGCGCGTCGGGCAGAGGATCAGGCCCTGGACGTGCTTCTTGTGCGGGTCGACCTGCTCGAGCAGGGGGATGCCGAACGCGGCGGTCTTGCCCGTGCCGGTGGCGGCCTGGCCGATGAAGTCGGTGGGAGCGCCGAGGAGGATCGGCAGCGCCTGCTGCTGGATCTCGGTCGGCGCGCTGTAGCCCAGCTCCGCGATCGCGCGGGCGAGCGGGGCGCTCAGCTTCAGGTCCTCGAATGTCTTCACACGGAGATTCTACATAAACGGCCGTCCTGCGCGGGCTATGGCCCGGCGCAATACGGTCACACGCCCTCCATGGCTCCCGCTCCTCAACAGCCTTATAATCGCGCCATGGCCAACACCGAGGCGCCGCCGCGCCCGAACGCGTCGCCGAAGCCGATCGCGCCGGGCAAGCCGTACCCGCTGGGCGCCTCCTACGACGGAGCCGGCGTCAATTTCGCGCTGTTCTCCAAGAACGCGGTCCGCGTCGAGGTCTGCCTCTTCGATTCGCCGGACGCGCAGCGCGCCTCGGAGTGCTTCACCTTGCCCGAGCAGACGGACATGGTCTGGCACGGCTACCGCCGCGGGCTGAAGCCGGGGCAGCTGTACGGATACCGGGTGCACGGACCCTACGAGCCCGCCGCGGGCCACCGCTTCAACCCGAGCAAGGTCCTGTTCGACCCTTACGGCAAGGCCGTGGGACGGGACCTGGCCTGGGACGACTCCCTGTTCGGCTACCGCATCGGCGACCCCCAGGCGGACCTCTCGTTCGACCAGCGCGACTCCGCGCCTCACGCGATGCTCAGCGTCGTGACCGACGACGTCTTCGACTGGCGCGGCGACGCGTCCCCGCGCGTCCCCTGGCACAAGACCGTGATCTACGAGGCGCACGTGAAGGGCATGACCAAGCTCCATCCCGGCCTGCCGGAGGGCGTGAGGGGCACCTACGCGGGCATCGGCTCCAAGCAGGTCATCGAACACCTCCGCACGCTCGGGGTCACCTCCCTCGAGCTGATGCCCGTGCAGCACTTCCTGCGCGACCGCCACCTCATCGAGAAGGGCCTGACGAACTACTGGGGCTACAACACCCTGAGCTACTTCGCCCCTCACAGGGCCTACGCCAGCGACCCGTCCAGCGCGGTCGTCGAGTTCAAGGAGATGGTGCGCTCGCTGCACGCCGCGGGCATCGAGGTCATCCTCGACGTCGTGTACAACCACACCGCGGAGGGCAACCAGCTCGGCCCGACCCTGAGCCTGCGCGGCATAGACAACGCGTCCTATTTCCACCTGGCCAAGGACCCGCGCTATTACATGGACTTCTCGGGCTGCGGCAACTCCCTCAACATGAGGGAGCCTCGCGTCCTGCAGCTCATCATGGACAGCCTGCGCTACTGGGCGACGGAGATGCACGTCGACGGCTTCCGGTTCGACCTGGCCTCCGCGCTTGCTCGAGAGCTGTTCGAGGTCGACCACCTCAGCGCCTTCTTCGACATCATCCACCAGGACCCGGTGCTGTCGCGCGTGAAGCTCATCGCCGAGCCCTGGGACCTCGGCGAAGGCGGCTACCAGGTCGGGAACTTCCCCCTCGGCTGGGCGGAATGGAACGGCCGCTACCGCGACGCCGTCCGCGCCCTCTGGAAGGACCGTTCGACGCGCATGGCGGAATTCGCCACCCGGCTCGCCGGGAGCAGCGACCTCTACGAGCACAGCGGCCGCAAGCCTTGCGCCAGCGTCAACTTCGTCACCTGCCATGACGGCTTCACCTTGCAGGACCTCGTGAGCTACGACGGCAAGCACAACGAGGCCAACAAGGAGGACGGCAACGGCGGCACCGACGACAACAAGAGCTGGAACTGCGGGGCGGAAGGCCATACCGACGACCCCGCGGTGCTCGCGCTGCGCGAGCGCCAGAAGCGCAACCTCATGGCGACCTTGCTCCTGTCCCAAGGCGTCCCGATGATCCTCGGCGGCGACGAGCTGAGCCGCACGCAGAAGGGCGACAACAACGGCTACTCCCAGGACAACGAGCTGAGCTGGACGGACTGGGCGCCCGACGCGGCCGGGGAGCGCTTCGCGGCCTTCGTGCGCGACCTTCTCAAGCTGCGCGCCGCCCAGCCCGTGCTGCGCCGCCGGACCTTCTTCACGGGTCGCGGCCTGCACGGCCTGAAGGACATCTTCTGGTTCGAGCCCTCGGGCAAGGAGATGACCCCCGAAGCCTGGGACGACCCGGCGATCCGCACGCTCGGCCTGCGCCTCGGCGCGGGAGGCATCGACGAGGTCGACGACGAGGGGAGGAAGGCCGACGGCGACACACTTCTCATCCTGATCAACTCCGGCCCCGTCGCGGTCGAGTTCATGGCGCGCCCGTCGGAGCGTCCCGGCTCCTGGGCGCGCGTGCTGGACACCGCGATCGATCCGCCCGTGCCCTTGTCGTCCTCCCCCGACGAGCCCTACCGCATGGAAGCGCGCTCGCTCGCCGTCTTCCGCCTGGCGACGCCGACGGAAGGCGCTCCCCGGTGAGCGGCGCGCAGGCCGCCGCCCTCGAGGCCGCGCGCCGCGTCCTGCGCGCGGAATCGGCCTCGGCCTATACGCCGAGCTCGGTCTACCGCTTCCAGCTGACCCCGTCGACGGGCTTCCGCCGGGCGGCGGAGCTGACGGGATACCTCCGCGACCTCGGGATCCACGCGCTGTATTTCTCCCCTTACTTCAAGACCGCGGCCGGCGGCGCCAACGGCTACGCCGTCACGGACCCGACGGCGCTCGATCCCGCCCTCGGGAGCGCGCGGGATTTCGACGCGATGTGCGCGCGCCTGTCCGCCGCGGGGCTGGGCCATGTCGCGGACATCGTCCCCAACCACATGGGCATCGCGGACAACCCTTACTGGCGGGACGTCCTGGAGCACGGACCGCGGTCGCGCTTCGCGGGCTTCTTCGACATCGACTGGGACCCTCCGAAGGAGTCGCTGAAGGGCCGCCTGCTGCTGCCGGTCCTCGAGGACTTCTTCGGCCGCGTCCTCGAGGAGGGCCTCATCCGCCTGGTCCGCGTCGAAGGCCGATTCGAGATCGCCTACCGCGACCTGCGCTTCCCGGTCACGCCCTCCTCCCTTCCTTACCTCTACGAGCGCTCCGGCGCCGACGGGCTGGCCGCGTCGCGGCGCGCGGCGCGCTGCCTTTCCGCGTTCAACGGGAGGAAGGGGGTGCCGGCGAGCTTCGACCTCCTCGAGGGACTGCTCGATCTCCAGTTCTACCGGCTGGCGCACTGGCGCGCCGCGACCGACGAGATCAATTACCGGCGCTTCTTCAACTTCAACGACCTCGCCGCCGTGAGGTCGGAGAAGCCCGAGGTCTTCGAGCTCTTCCACCGCCTCCCCTTCCGGCTGATCGAGGAGGGGAAGGTCCAGGGCCTGCGCGTGGACCATCCGGACGGCCTGTACGACCCCCCCGGCTATTTCGCGCGGCTGCAGGACGGCTGGCTGCGCCGCCGGCTCGAGCGGGCCGGGGTCCCCGCCGAGGAGGCCGCCGCGGCGCTCGCCGAGGAGGAGTTCCGCGCGTCCGCTCCGCTCTTCGTCGTCGCCGAGAAGATCCTCGACCGGAGGGAGCCGCTGCCCGGCGACTGGCGCGTCCGGGGGACGGTCGGCTACGACTACCTGAACTCGCTCAACGGCCTGTTCGTCGACCGCGCCAACGAGGCGGCGGTCGACGCCGCCTACGAGGGCTTCATCGGCCGGAAGAAGGACGTCGCGGCGCTCGTCTACGGAGCCAAGCGCCTATTCCTCAGGAGCTACCTCGCGGGGGAGATCGAGGCGCTGGGCCACCGGCTCGCCGCGCTCACCGAGTCGACGCGCGCGTACCGTGACTTCACCCGGCGCAGCCTCACCGCGGCGGTGCGCGAGACGATCGCCTGCTTCCCGGTCTACCGCACCTACATCGCGCCGCGGGCGCGATTTCCTTCGGAAAGCGACCGTCGCTACATCGTCGCGGCGCTGGCCCGGGCGCGCGGAGCGGCCCCGGAGCTCGGCGCCGGCGTCTTCGACCTCCTCGAGGACATCCTGCTCCTGCGGGCCGAGCCGCGGGTCGACGCGGACAGGCGCGCGGCGTACCGCGACTTCGTCCTCCGCTTCCAGCAGCTGACGGCGCCCGTCATGGCGAAAGGCCTCGAGGACACCGCCTTCTACATCGACCACCGGCTGGTCTCGCTGAACGAGGTCGGAGGCACGCCCGGACGCTTCGGGGAGTCGGCGCCGGAGTTCCACCGCCTGAACCGGGAGCGCGCCCGGAGATGGCCCGGCTCCCTCTCCGCGGCGACGACGCACGACACCAAGCGCAGCGAGGACGTCCGCCTGCGCATCGACGCCCTCAGCGAGGTCCCGTCGGAGTGGAAGGCCGAGGCCGCCCGATGGGCGGGCCACAACGAGGCGCACAAGACCTTGCTCGACGGGGTCCTCGAGCCGGACCGCGACACCGAGTACTTCCTCTATCAGACCTTGCTCGGCTGCTGGCCGGACGACGAGTCCCGCGCCGGCCGGGACGATTTCGAGGAGCGCGTCCGCGCTTACGCGAAGAAGTCGGTCCGCGAGGCCAAGAGGCGGACGGATTGGCTCCGGCCCGACGGCGAATACGAGGAGGCGGTCGACCGCTTCCTGCGGAGCATCCTGAGCCGCGGCGAGGACAACGGCTTCCTGAGGCTCTTCTCCCCCTTCCAGCGGCGGATCTCCGCGCTCGGCAAGCGCAGCGCCCTCTCCGCCCTCACTTTGCGGCTGGCCTCCCCCGGGCCCGTGGACGTCTATCAGGGCGACGAGCTCTGGAACTACCGGCTGACCGACCCCGACAACCGGCTTCCCGTCGACTTCGAGCGGCGGGTCGAGGCGCTCGCGGGCCTGCGACGGCTCCTCGCGGAGGGCCGCCCCCGCGTCGAGGTCGTGCGCGAGCTCGCGGCGGCCATGGACGACGGCCGCATCAAGATGTTCCTGCTGCGCGAGGGCCTGCGTCTGCGCCGCCGGGCGCCGGACCTCTTCCTGCGGGGAGACTACGAGCCCCTGAAGGTCCGCGGCCCGCGCGAGGAGCAGGTCGTAGCGTTCATGCGCCGTCACGGCGGACGCGTGCTGATCGCCGCGGGCGCCCGCTTCTTCAGCCGCCTTCCGGAGGGGCCCGGCGCCTGGCGCGGCACTTTCGTCGCGCTGCCCCCCTCCTTCCGCGCGCGTTCGCTGCGCGACGCCTACACCCACCGGCGGATCAGGCCGGCGGCCGCGGACGGCGGCCTCGTGATCCCCGCGCGGGAGCTTTTCCCCGTGATCGGCGCGGCGCTGCTCGTGGGGGGCCATGAGGACTAAGGCGCGCCCGGCGCGCCGCTTCTGCGTCGGCGCCGAGTACTCCCCCGGCCGAGGCGCGCATTTCCGGGTCTGGGCCCCGGACCGCCGCCGCGTGTCCGTCGTCTTCGAGGACGCGGGCGGCCGCGAGACGCCGGGGCCGGAGCTCGAGGCGGAGGAGGCGGGCTACTTCTCCGGGTCCGCGCCGGAGGCGAAGCCCGGGACGCTGTACCGCTTCCGCGTCGACGGCGAGGGTCCGTTCCCGGACCCGGCGTCCCGCTTCCAGCCGCGCGGGCCGCACGGCCCCTCGCAGGTCGTCGATCCCGGCGCGTATCGCTGGAGGGACGCCTCCTGGCGCGGGCCGCGCCGCGACGGCCGCGTGGTCTACGAGCTGCACGTCGGGACCTTCACGCGCGAGGGCACCTGGGACGCGGCCTCGCGGCGGCTCGACGGCCTCGCCGAGCTCGGCGTCACCGTGATCGAGGTGATGCCCATCGCGGATTTCCCCGGACGCTTCGGCTGGGGCTACGACGGCGTGAACCTCTTCGCGCCGACGCGGCTGTACGGCGGCCCCGACGACCTCCGCGCGTTCGTGGACCGGGCGCACGGCCTCGGGCTGGCCGTGGTCCTCGACGTCGTGTACAACCACCTCGGGCCCGACGGCAACTACCTCGGCCGGTTCTCCGCGCGGTACGAGAAGGAGGAGCCGACCGATTGGGGTCCCGCGATCGACTTCGACGGCGAGGGCTCGGGCCCGGTGCGGGACTACTTCATCTCGAACGCGGCCTACTGGATCTCCGAGTACCATCTCGACGGCCTGAGGCTCGACGCGACGCAGGCGATCACGGACTCCTCTCCCGTGCACGTGCTGGCCGAGGCGGCGCGCGCCGCCCGCGCCGCGGCCGGACGCCGGTCCATCGTCGTGTTCGCCGAGAACGAATCGCAGGAGGCGCGCATGGCGCGGCCCGGCGCCGCGGGCGGCTTCGGGATCGACGCGCTGTGGAACGACGACTTCCATCACTCGGCGCACGTGGCCCTCACGGGGCTCCGTGAGGCGTACTACACGGACTATCTCGGCGCGCCGCAGGAGTTCGTCTCCTGCCTGCTGCGGGGCTTCCTCTACCAGGGGCAGTTCTATCACTGGCAGGGCAAGCGCCGCGGCACCCCCGCCGCCGACCTGCCCCCGTCGGCCTTCATCCATTATCTCGAGAACCACGACCAGGTCGCGAACTCCCTCGACGGCCGCCGGCTCTGCCGCCTCGCGGAGCCCGGACGCCTCCGGGCGATGACGGCGGTCCTGCTGCTGGGGCCCCAGACGCCGCTGCTGTTCCAGGGACAGGAGTTCGACTCCTCCGCGCCTTTCCTTTACTTCGCCGACCACGCCGGCGAGCTCGGCGCGAAGGTGCGCGCCGGGCGGCGCACCTTCCTCGCCCAGTTCCCGAGCATGGCCTCGCCGGAAGCGCAGGCCGCGCTGGAGGATCCCGGAGACCCCGCCGTCTTCGATCGCTGCAAGCTCGACGACTCGGAAAGGACGGCCAACGCGGGCGCCCTGGCCCTGCATCGCGACCTCCTGAAGCTGCGGCGCGAGGAGCCGTTCCGGTCGCAAGGGAGCGGCGGGCTCGCCGGGGCCGTGCTCGGCCCGGACGCCTTCGCCGTGCGCGTCTGGGGGGCGGGCGGCGACGACCGGCTGCTCGTCGTGAACCTCGGAGAAGCCCGGGACCTCGTGCCCGCGCCCGAGCCCCTGCTCGCGCCCCCGTCGGCCGGGGCGTGGCGGCTGCAATGGTCGAGCGAGCGGACGGAATACGGCGGCGCGGGGGCCCTTTCCCCCGTCGACGCGGAAGGCCGCTGGCGCCTGCCGGCCGCCTGCGCGTCCTTGCTGCGAGGAGGACCGAGTGGCTGAATCGATCGTCAACAGCATGACCTGGACCAAGGACGACCCCGCGGACCGCCCGCGCCTCGTCGAGCGGGAATGGCTGGTCACCAACGGCCTCGGCGGCTACGCGGCGGGCACGATCGCCGGGGTGTGCACGCGGCGCTTCCACGGCTACCTGGTCGCGGCCCTGCCCGCCCCCCTCGGGCGCGTCATGATGCTGAACCATCTCCGCGAGGAGCTCCGTCTCCCCGACGGCCGCGTCGTCCGCCTCGGCGGCGGCGACGAGCGCGCCGAGGGCGCCCTCGACCTCGAGGACAAGCCCGCCTTCAGCGGCTTCCGGCTCGAGAGCGGCCTGCCGGTGTGGCGCTACGAGATGAGCGGCGCCGTGCTCGAGAAGACCCTCGTGATGCCTCACCTACAGAACACGGTCTTCATACGCTACCGGCTCCTCGAAGGCGCGGGCTCGGTGAGCCTGCGCGTGCGTCCCTCGGTGAATTTCCGTGCGCACGAGGGACGAGTGGACGATCCGATGCTCGACCCTTACGTCCTGCGCACGGTCGGCGCCCGCCACGAGATCCTCGGGCGTCCGGGCACGCCTCCGCTCAAGTTCCGCGCCCTCGGCCGCGGCGCCTCGCTAGTCCTCGACGGAGGCGGCCGGCGGGAGGTCTTCTACCGCGTCGAGCACAGCCGCGGCTACGACGCGATCGGCTCCCTGTGGAGCCCGGGCTACCTCCGCGCCGACCTCGCGCCCGGCGAGGAGTCGAGCCTCGGCGCCTCCACCGAGCCGTGGGAGGTCTTCGCGGCGATGGACCCCGCCGACGCCTTCCCGATCGAGGAGTCGAGGCGCGCGAGCCTCGTCGCGCGGGCCCCCGCGGCGCTGCGGCGCGGCGCGCCCGCCCAGCTCGTCCTCGCCGCCGACCAGTTCATCGTCACGCCGAACACCCGGGTCCTCGACGCGGCGCGCGCGCACGCCCTCGGCCAGGAGATCCGCTCCGTCATCGCGGGCTACCATTGGTTCACCGACTGGGGCCGCGACACCATGATCAGCCTCGAGGGCCTCCTCCTCGTCACCGGCCGCCACCGCGAGGCCGCCCGGATCCTGGGCATGTTCGCGAGCCATCTGCGCGACGGGCTCATCCCGAACCTCTTTCCCGAGGGGAAGCAGGAAGGGCTCTATCACGCCGCGGACGCGACGCTGTGGTTCTTCCACGCGCTCGACCGCTATCACGTCCACACCGGCGACTGGGCCACCGTCGCCTCCTACCTGCCCGCCCTCGCGGAGGTCGTGCGGCGCCACCTCGCGGGCACGCGCTTCGGCATCCGCGTCGGCGCCGACGGCCTGCTGACCCAGGGCCAGGGCGGCTACCAGCTCACCTGGATGGACGCCAAGGTCCACGACTGGGTCGTCACCCCGCGCCGCGGCAAGACCGTCGAGATAAACGCGCTGTGGTACAACGCCCTGCGCCTCCTGGAGGCTTGGTCGGCCCGGAGCGACGGCGCCGGCGCGCCCGCCGAATACGCGGAGCACGCGGAGCGGACGCGGGCCGCGTTCAACGCCCGCTTCTGGAACGAGCCCGCGGCCTGCCTGTTCGACCTCGTCGACGGCGACGCGGACGAGGGCGCCTGCGTCCGCCCGAACCAGCTGCTCTCGATCTCCCTGCCGAACCCGGTGCTCGACCCCGGCCGCTGGAAGACGGTCCTCGAGACCGTCGAACGCGAGCTGCTGACCCCCGTGGGCCTGCGCACGCTGTCGCGGTCGAACCCCGCCTACAAGCCCCGCTACGACGGCGACCTGCGCTCGCGCGACGCGGCCTACCATCAGGGCACGGTCTGGGCCTGGCTCATCGGCCCGTACGTGGACGCCCGGCTCAAGGTTCGGCCCGGAGACGCCGCCGGCGCGCGCGCCTGCCTGCGCGGGCTCGTCGCTCATCTCGGAGAGGCGTGCCTCGGCTCGGTCAGCGAGATCTTCGACGCGGAGGAGCCGTTCTCGCCGCGAGGCTGCGTCGCCCAGGCCTGGAGCGTGGCGGAGGTCCTGCGCGCGTGGGCGGCGACGGAGGAGCCCCAGCCTTGACAGGACCCGCCGCGCGTTCCATAATGGACGTGGCCATGGAAGAGAACACCCCGCCGTCGTCCCCTCTCGCGAGGCTCAAAGCCTCGCTCCGCGACACCCGCGCCCTGATCATCGTCGGCCTCGTGCTGGCCGTCGCCGCGGCCGGCTCGGCCGTCTACAAGAAGGTCGTCCTCAAGCCCGAGCTCGCGCTGGCGACGATGCGCTATGAAGCGCAGATGGGCCTGATGCGGCTCTACGACCTGCAGATGGAGTACCGCAAAGGGCACGAGGCCTACGCCAACGACCTCGAGGCTCTCCTCGCGACCGCCCCCGACGGCGCCCAGCTCCGCGACAAGCTGAAGGCGTCGACGGACATCAGCACCCTGGCCGTCATCGGGGACGCGGACCGCTTCCGGCTCGAGGCCAACATCCGCGATCCGCAGCGCACTTTGGTCAAGATCCGGGGACCGCTCGGCGAGCGCTGAGTCTCGCCGGTGTCCGCGTTCCGCCTCCGCTCCTCCTTCAAGCCCGCCGGCGACCAGCCCGACGCGATCTCGACGCTCGTCGCGCGCATCAAGGAAGGCGCCCCCGCCCAGACCTTGCTCGGCGTCACCGGCTCGGGCAAGACCTTCGCGATGGCCAACGTCGTCGCCCAGCTGGACAGGCCGACTCTGGTGCTCTCCCCCAACAAGGTCCTCGCCGCCCAGCTCTACTCCGAGTTCAAGTCCTTCTTCCCCGACAACGCGGTCGAGTTCTTCATCTCCTACTACGACTACTACCAGCCCGAGGCCTACGTCCCCTCGAGCGACACCTACATCGAGA
>Ga0255338_1005880_pt1 | contig 10893 bp, 10 predicted proteins | sample MeOH1_35cm_T4_19_FD_203715 | JGI IMG/M metagenome (GOLD analysis project Ga0255338, IMG submission 203715) | Sandy soil microbial communities from University of British Columbia, Vancouver, Canada - MeOH1_35cm_T4_195 | ecosystem: Engineered > Artificial ecosystem > Sand microcosm > Unclassified ... | reverse complement strand
CGAGCTGCAGACCGCCTTCGCCAAGTCCGCCCTGGAAACCTACATGTCGCAATTCGGCGCGATGTCCGAGACCGTCTCCTCGTCGGTCAAGGAATCCATGAAGCCGCTCAACGAACGCGTCACCGCGGTCGTCGAGAAGTTCCAGGCCGTCCGCTAGTCGCTTCCAACAGTACGGAAGCCCGAGGAGCCCGGACCTAGCGGTCCGGGCTCCTCTTTTTCCGGGTCGAGACCGGTGTCCCTGCCTCCCCCGTTCGGGGCGCCACGTCTCCCCGAGTAAGCGTAGGGGCCGGTCCGCGAGGGCCGGCCCTTTTTCTTTGCTGGCTTGGGCGCTAGACGTGGCGGCATGTCGCAAGTCGAAGATCGCCTCGCCGCCGCCGGTATCGAGCTGCCCAAGCCCAACGCCCCCGTGGCCAACTACGTCCCGTTCGTGAGGGTGGGGGAGCTTGTCCACATCTCGGGCCAGGTCTCGCTGGACGCCTCGGGCGGCGTCCGCGGCGTGGTGGGCGAGGACGTGGACCTGGAGACCGCCAAGCGCGCTGCGCGCCTCTGCGGCCTCAGCCTGCTGGCCCAGATGAAGGCCGCCTGCGAGGGCGACCTCGACCGGGTGGTTCGCGTCGTGAAGCTGGGCGGCTTCGTCCAGGCCGGCCCGGGCTTCTTCGAGATCCCGCAGGTGGTGAACGGCTGTTCCGACCTGATGGTCGAGGCGTTCGGCGACGCCGGCCGCCACGCCCGCTCGGCGGTGGGCGTCTACCGCCTGCCGATGAACTTCGCGGTGGAGGTCGACGCCGTGGTGCAGGTCCGGTGAAGGCTGTCGCGGAAAAGGGGGGCTTCGGCGAGGCCTGGGACCTCCTTTTCCACCCGCCGATCGCGCATCGGGGCCTCTGGAGCCCGGGCGGCGCGCCGGAGAATTCGCTGGGCGCCTTCCAGGCCGCCTGCGCCGCCGGCTACGGCATCGAACTGGACGTCCAGCTCTCCGCCGACGGCGAGGCCATGGTGTTCCACGACGACAAGCTGGCGCGCATGACCGGGGCCGAAGGACGGCTCCGCGACCGCACTGCAGCAGAGCTTTCCGAGCTCCGGCTGGCCGGCACGGACGAGCCCATTCCAACCCTGCTGGAGACCCTCGCCCTGGTGGGGCATCGGGCGATGGTTCACGTGGAGTTGAAGACGCCCTACGGCGAGGTCGGTCCGCTGGAGCAGCGGGTTCACGAGGTGATCGCCGACCACAACGGCCCGCTGTGCGTCATCGGCTTCAATCCCTATTCCCACGCCTGGTTCGCCGACCGCTATCCGGGCGTCCTGCGCGGCCTGGACAGCTACTCCTACGCCAAGGCTCCGCAGATGAGCGGCGCCCAGCGCCGGTCGTTCGCGGCCCTGGAGCATGTGGAGATCGCCCGCCCGCACTTCCTGGCGCTGGGCCTCGACATGCTGCCCAGCCCCAAGGCACGGGCGCTGCGGGACAAGGGGATGCCGGTCGTCGCCTGGACCGTGCGCGAGCCCGCCCAGTGGGACGCGGTCAAGGACGGTTGCGACAACCTGATCTTCGAAGGTTTCGCCGCGTGAGTCTGACGCCGGCGGTGAAGGTTTCCCGCCGCGTCGCCGAGATCGGGCGCGAGGCCTGGGACGGCTGCGCCGACAACCCGGCCTATGACGGCAATCCGTTCATCCGCTTCGACTTCCTGCATGCCCTGGAAGAGGCGGGCTGCGCGGTGGAACGCACCGGCTGGGGGCCGCAGCATCTCTCGATCGAGGACGCCGAGGGCCGCGTGGCGGCGGTCATGCCGCTCTATCTGAAGAGTCACAGCCAGGGCGAATACATCTTCGACCACGCCTGGGCCGACGCCTATGAGCGGGCGGGGGGCCAGTACTATCCCAAGCTGCTGTCGGCGGCGCCGTTCGTGCCCGCCACCGGCCCGCGCCTGCTGGCCCGGCCCGACGTGGACCAGGTCGAGGCATGGCGACTGCTGCTGGGCGGCGGCCTGACGCTGTGCGAGCGCTACGGCGCCTCCGGCCTGAACCTCAACTTCCTCACCGAGGCCGAATGGGCCTGGATGGGCGAGCAGGGTCTGGGGCGGCGCGAAGGCCAGCAGTACCACTGGGAGAACCGCGGCTACCGCGACTTCGAGGACTTCCTGGGGGCCCTGTCCTCCGGCCGCCGCAAGACGATCCGCCGCGAACGCCGCGACGCCCAGGCCGGCGTCGAGATCGCCTGCCTCACGGGCAAGGACATCACCGAGGACCACTGGGACGCCTTCTTCCGGTTCTACATGGACACCGGCTCGCGCAAGTGGGGCCGGCCCTACCTGACCCGGGCGTTCTTCTCGCTGTTGGGCGAGCGGATGGCCGACCGGACGCTGCTGATCATGGCCCGCCGCGACGGCCAGTGGATCGCCGGCGCGCTCAACCTGATCGGCGGCGATTGCCTCTACGGCCGGCATTGGGGGTGCGTGGACGACGTGCCGTTCCTCCACTTCGAGCTCTGCTACTATCAGGCCATCGAGTGGGCGATCGAGCACGGCCTGCCGCGCGTCGAAGCGGGCGCCCAGGGCCAGCACAAGATCGCCCGCGGCTACCTGCCCAAGCCCGTCTACTCCGCCCACTACATCGCTGACCCCATGCTGCGCGGCCCGGTCGAGCGCTTCCTGGCGCAGGAGCGGGAGGGCGTCGAGCAGGAGATGGAATGGCTGGAGGAGGAGTTCTCGCCGTTCAAGGCGGAGCTCTAGGACCGCTCCCAGGCCTGCTTCAGCAGGCTCGCGACCGACGCGTCCACCTCGGCCGGGCCGCCGAGCGGCAGGACGGCCTTCAGCCGCTCGCTCCACGACTCGCGCTTCGGCGCCTCGAGCCGAGGGTCGGTCGAGGGATCGAGCGCCAGGCCGAGCATCGCCCCGCCGCCCTTGGCGGAACGCATGGCGGCGAACTGGAACTCCCGGGAGAAGGCGGTGAAGCCCTTGCGCTGCGCCGACACCAGGCCGGGCAGGGGGGCGACGGCGGCCTCGACCGCCTCCAGGATCGCGCGGGCGTTCGGATCGGCCCACAGCGTGTCGCGCAGATCGTCGGGCTTGGCCCAGTGGGCGGTGTCCGGGAAGGCTTGGCCCAGGACGATGCTGGCGCGGTTCGTGCCCAGCCCGTGGTGCGCCTTCAGCCACGCCTTGCGCGCGCCGGGCTTGGTCTCCGGGCAGGTCCGCGCGATGGCGACCCATTCGTCCAGGGTCTTGCCGGTCTCGCGCTGCATGCTCTCCTGGATGGAGGCGAACCACTTCTCCTGTCGGGCCGTCATGCTGGACGGCTTGTTCGCACCCATGGTTCACCCCCGCCGGAAAGCCGGCAGGGTGAACGCGGGCCGCCGGTCCGGCAAGCCCGCGCCCGTTGCTAGAAGCGGTACGACACCCCGAAGCCGTAGTAGCGCGGCTCGCCGGCGATGAAGGTGGCGATCCCGAAGGCGTCGCCCGTGTTGCCCGCGTCCTTGATGTACTCCTTGTCGAGGGCGTTGATCACGAAGGCCTCGATCTTCCAGGGCCCTTCGGTGGGCGCGTAGGCCAGGCGCAGGTTCATCAGGCCGTAGGCCTTCTGCGTCTCGTCGACGATGGCGTCCTGGGCCTGGAAGCGGGGCTGGTCGTTGTTGGAGTCGAAGAACACCCGCGACTGCCAAGTGTAGGTGGGCGTGAAGGTGAGGGCGCCCTGCAGGACGTCGACCGACAGCTTGGCGCCCACCGAGAAGGAGTGGTCGGGCGACAGGCGGAAGCGGTTGTCCTCGAAGAGGCCGTTGCCGAACCGGGCGTGGTTGTAGGCGTAGGTGGCGAACACCGACGCCTGGGCCGTCGGCCGGTAGTTGAGCTGGGCCTCGAAGCCCTTGGCGGTGGCCTCGCCGGCGTTGATGGCGACGATCTGGCCCGCGTCGTTGCGCATGGAGGTCTGGAAGTTCTGGTAGTCGTAGGCGTAGACGGCGCCTTCCAGCGACAGGGTGTTGTCCAGGAGGTTGGCCTTGGCGCCCGCCTCGAAGGAGTCGACCACCTCGGCCGGCAGTTCGGTGAAGCGGACCGGGCCGTTGGGCGCGGTGGGCGAGCCGACGGACAGCACCTTGGGCCGGCGGCCGCGGGCATGGGAGGCGTAGAGGCTGACGTTGTCGGCCACCGCCCAGCGGGCCACGAGGCGGTAGGTGACGCCGGAGTCGTCCAGCGAGCCGTACTGGGGCCGGCCGCCGGCGGTGGGCTGGACGATCAGGCCGCGGGCGAGGGTGGCGGTGCTGCCCCCGGCCACCGAGCCGCCGTTGTCGAGCGTGGCGCTGTAGCCGCTGCGCTTGTCGTCGTAGGTGTAGCGGACGCCGGCGGCGAGCTCGAGGTTGTCGAGCAGCTTGAAGCTGACATCGCCGTAGACGTCGTAGGAGTCGGTCTCGCCGAAGTTGGTGAAGGTCTCGCGATGGGCCGACTTGAGCGCCGCGGGCGCCAGGGCGTTGATCGCGGGGAGCGGCAGGCCATTGGGACGCGGCAGCAGGCGGCCGGACACCAGGGCGAAGATCTTCTCGTTGATCAGCAGCGGCACCCGCTGGCTGCCTTCCTCATGGAAGTAGCTCACGCCCACGAAGCCGGTGAGACGCTCGCCGGAGGTGTAGTTCAGCCGCAACTCCTGGCTGAGCTGCTCGCCCTGGGCGTCCTCGGCGAACACCAGCATCGGCAGGCCGAAGCCGTCCGGGTCGAACACCTCGGTGCCGTCGAACTCGCGATAGGCCGAGATCGACGAGAGGCTGAAGTTGTCGTTGAGGCGGTAGTCCACCAGGGCGGTGGCGCCCCAGACCGTGCGCTCCAGGCCCAGCGGCTGGTCGCCCTCGAAACCGGCGACGGTGGACAGCGCCGCGCCGGAGTTGCGGCCGAGGTCGCCGAGCACGACGCCGGTGGTCGGGTCGGCGGGCGTGAAGGTGAGCGACTTGAAGGACGTGCCGCTGGGGTTGTCCTCCTGGTAGTTGAGGATCAGGTCGGCGGTCAGGCGGTCGCTGGGCTTCCAGCGCAGCGCCACGCGGCCGGCCGCCGTGTCGGTGGAGTTGAAGTCGTCCCCGCCCAGCAGGTTCTCCACATAGCCGTCGCGGTACTTCACCCGGCCGGCGAGGCGGATGGCGAAGGTGTCGCCGACCGGCAGGTTCACGGCGGCCTCGCCCATGCGATAGCTGTCGTTGCCGGCCTCGAACTTGACGCTGCCCGAGCGGCGGGCGACGTCGGCCTTGTTCTGCACGATGTTCACCGCGCCGATCAGGGCGCCGCGACCGTACAGCGTCGACTGCGGCCCCTTGGCCACCTCCACCCGCTGCAGGTCGAAGAGCTCGATGTAGGAGCCGCGCGACTTGGAGATCGAGACGCCGTCCTGGAAGACCGAGACGCGGGGCTCGTTGGTGGCCTCGCCGGAGTCCGAGGTGATGCCGCGCATCACGAAGCCCGGGTTGTTCGGCGACTGGTTCTGCACCTCGAAGCCGGGGACGAAGAGCGACAGCTCCTCGAATTCCTGGATGCCGATGTCATCGAGGAAGCCGCCGCCGTAGGCCGTCACGGCGATGGGCACGTCCAGCAGCTTCTGCTCCCGCTTCTGGGCGGTGACGATCAGTTCCTGGACCTGGGTGTCGGCCGCCTCGTCGGCGTGGGCGCCGGCGGCCATGGCCAGGGCGGCGCAGGTGGTGAGCAGAAGCAGGCGTCGTTGCGGCATCGGGGAGGACTCCTTGAACAGGAGCCGCTCCCTAGGGGGGCTGCATTGCAGATCGGCGACGGTCCGGCGACTGTACGGCGAAGGTTGGGCCTGCGGCGAAGAACGCCGCGGGGGGCGCCTAAATTGCCACCATCGACGCCTGGAAGGGGTGCGAGGCTCTACCCGCTGCCGGCTCGGCAAGACGCGGCGGGATGGCTAGGATGGCGGCCTGAGTCACAGGAGTGAGCCATGAGCCTCGACGGGACCTACGACGCGGACAACATCTTCGCGAAGATCCTGCGGGGTGAGATGCCGGCCGCCAGGGTGTTCGAGGACGATCACGTCCTGGCCTTCATGGACGTCTTTCCCCAAGCCAAGGGCCACACCCTGGTGATCCCCAAGCACTCCACGGCGCGGAACTTCCTGGAGGAGGAGCCGCAGGTGATCGGCCCCCTGATGCTGGGCGTGCAGCGGGTGGCCCGTGCGGTCCGCGCGGCGCTGAAGCCGGACGGGCTGGTGATCACCCAATTCAACGGCGCCCCGGCCGGCCAGACCGTCTACCACCTCCATTTCCACATCATCCCCCGGTGGGAGGGCGTGGCGCTGGGCCGGCACGGGGAGGGCATGGCCGATCCGGTGGAGCTGAAGGCCCTGGCGGCGGAAATCTCCGCGATGATCGCCTAGCCGCCGTGCCCGGAAGGACGGTGTGACGCTCTCTTCGCTGCTGCCGTTCCTGTTGGCCGTCCTCGCCATGGAACTGACGCCGGGGCCGAACATGGCCTACCTGGCGCTGGTGGCGGCCCGCTCGGGCCGGCGCGCGGGCGCCGCGGCGGTGGCGGGGGTCACCCTGGGCCTCGCCGCCTATCTGCTGGCGTCCATCGCCGGCCTGGCCGAGGCGGCCCAACGCTGGCCGTGGGCCTATCAGATGCTGCGGTGGGCGGGCGTGGGCTATCTGCTCTGGCTGGCGTTCGATGCATGGCGCACCGTCCCGGCCCAGGCCGACGCCGCCCAGACCGACGCCTTCGGGCGCGTGTTCGTCCGCGGCCTCGTGGCCAATCTCCTGAACCCGAAGGCGGCGTTGCTGTACGTGGCCTTGCTGCCGGCCTTCATCGCGCCCGATCAGAATCCGGCGGCTCAAGCGCTGATCCTGGGTTCGATCCACCTGGCCGTGAGCCTGGTGATTCACGGATCGATCGTGGCCTTCGCCGGCAGTGCGCGCCGCCTCCTGGCGAGCCAGGGTGTCTGGACGGGGCGGATCATGGCGATCACCCTGGTGGCGGTCGCCGCCTGGCTCGCGGTCTCGACCTCCTGATACGCAAAAGGCCCGGGATCGCGCCCGGGTCTTCGCATCTCCAGACCTGAGTCCGATCAATCGACCGGCGCGGCCCTCGGCCGGGCTCTCGACCGCCGGGGCGCGGGGGCCGCGGCGCAAGGCTCACAGGTGGCGAGGCGGCTTCCGCGACCTTCTGAGGTTTCAAAGCCATGACGTATGGCGCGCGCACGCCGAGCGTCCCGCGCGCGCCATGGCGGCCGGGGATGAGGGTCGAGGATCAGACGGCGCGTTGCGCGCGGCGTGGGTGCGGCTCGAATGACGAGGTGCGCGCGCCCCGGGGCGTCAGCGGCGGGGTGGGCCGGTGGCGGGGCGGGGGCGTCGGGCCAGGGTGGCGACGGCGGTCCGGGGCGGGCCGGTCGCGGTCGCCACCGCCGCCGCGCCGGCCAGCCGGCTTCGCAGGCCGCCGGAGGCGGGTCCGATCCTTGAATGCGGGTCCCCGGAGGCACGGGCGAGCAGGGTGGTGAGGGCCGACAGTTCGGCCTTCGGCGGGCCGGGCAGGGCGGCGGCGTCGGCCGCCACGCCCCGCAGGGTCTTCAGGAGCAAGGGCAGGCTGGCGCGCTCGGTTTCGCGCTCACGATCGGCGTCCAGGCGCTCGCGCGGCGGCCCCGTCGTATCTGTCTCGGGCTGCTCGGTCTCGGGGGGATCGCGACCGTCCGCCTCGCCGGCGCGCCCGAGCGGCATGCCCGCCTCCCGCCTGAGCCGCAGGCCCAGCGCGATCGACACCCGCACGCCGAAGAAGCACCGCTCGAACAGATCGACCAGCTCGAGCTTCCGCTTCCAGTCCTCCGTCCGCTCAGCCTCACGCCCGAACGCCATCCCCAGCCGGTATGAGCAGGCGCTCATCTCGGCAAGCATGGAGGCGCTGGCGTCGTCGGAAGTCATGAGAACAAAGATAGAACATATGGGCGGTGAGCGCAAGGGGTTGCGGAGGGTGTCCGTAGCGGACGCCTTAGGGAAACAGCGCGGACAGCAGATTGTCGCGGTCGCGGCACGCGGCTCGCCAAAGGGCGCCTGGCCCCTTTTCGGCGCGTGTTGGAAGAGGGCTATTGCCGATCGCTACCGTCTAGGTTGTTATCGAAGAAACTGGCGTTCGCTGAGTTCTTCAAATCGACGGTCAAGAGGTCTCAATCGGGGACGGATGATGAAACGCCACACTCGCGCGAACGCTGAACGTCCGTGACGCGGTACGCCCTGTTCGCCTGCGCCTTCGGCGCCTGTCTGACCTCTTGGATCGAGGCTTCCGCTCAAGTCAGTGGACCGGCGCGGCTTCGTGGCACCGAGGCCGAGCGGACCTACATCGCTCGACGGGATCCAAAGGCGTGGCCAGCGCTACTGGCGGAATATGGCGTCTACTACGCACAATCTCGAAGGCATTCTCGGACCCAGCGGGTCGCAGCGCTCTACCGCGCGCTCGATATCGCCGCGCTGCATAGCTCGGTCACGGGCCAAGACGTCGGCATGGTGTCGACCTTGGGCGGCCGCAAGCTTCCGAAGGCCTACTACGTCGTTGGCTACGAGAAGTTCTTCCGTGAGAATTTCTCGCGCTACCGATCTAGCGCCGCGAGCCGCCGTTACTGGCTGGGCAAGACCATCGTCGTGGCCGTTGCACGCGAGACTTGCGATCTGAGAGCGTATCGCTACGACCGGATAGGGCAAGTTCAGGGTCGGCTTGCAGACTATGTGGGCGGGTTCTACAGCCCCTTCAAGTCGAATGGCTTTACGAAGGTGGCGCTCGCCGACTCTGCGGCGCTGAACGACGCGGATGTCGATTACGCGATCGAGAGTTGCGAGCAGGAATCCAGTATCATCAACGCGTTTCCCCGGTTCGTCGTCCATGGTCGCCTGATCTGTGGGGATGAGCGCTGCGAGCGGGATCCGGAATTCCTGATCACCCACGTCGCCTATGCCTGGAGCACGGGCAACCTCGTCGGCTTCCTCGCGAACACCGTGGGCACTACTCGACAGGTAAAGTCCGTCCTTCAGCCGCTGGGGATCAAGTGACCGTTCCGCGCGCCGGGAGGATGGCTTCTGCGCCAATCCAAGTAGCGAGGCGCGCTCATCAGGCCTTCGATCCGAGCTACTGCGCGACGGGCATATCGGTCAAACCCCAACTCACCTTACTGCGGAGGGGCATGGAATGAGCTTTTGGGAATCGTTCGGCTCCGAGCTGGCTAGCCGGCTGACCGCCGATAACGAGTTAGCGCACGACGAGGGGCTCCGGCGCGAGATGGAGCAACATTGCCGGCAAATCCTACGCATCCACGCGGCGTCGCCGTGGACGAGCCAATCCGCCATCGATGAATACCTTTCAAAACTCTCGATCCGCGAGATCCAGGTCTTGCTGGCGTACTATGCGTCAACTATCCGGGCCGTGCGCGAGATGTTGAGCAACGAGGCGGAGTACGATTTCACCGAGCAGCGTGAGCTGTCGAGCATGCGGTCGCAGTTGCAAGGTACGTTGGATTGGATCAAGCGACACCGGCACAGTCGAGCCTGACGCTTGTGCGCGGCGTACCTGCCGCCAACAAGCCCAAAGTCGTCGCCCTGGTCGCTAAGCTGCGAGCTCACGCCATCTCAAGGTCATGGTGAAGCCCAACACCCCGTGTAGATCCGCTTGACCATCGAGACAGTCGCTCCCGCCGCTTCGCGGAGGAGGTGAGAAACGTGAAGGCGCCTCCACGCAAAAGGCCCGGGCTTTCACCCGGGCCTTCGCAATTCCAAACCACAGTCCGATCAGTCGACCGCCAGGGGTTCCTCGGCCGGGCTTTCGACCACCGGGGCGCCGGGTTCGCGTTCGTCGCCCTCGACCTCGAAGGCCAGCTTGCCGTCCTTGAGGATGACCTTGACGTGGCCGCCCTTGATCAGCTTGCCGAACAGGATCTCGTCGGCGAGCGGCTTCTTGATGTTCTCCTGGATCACCCGGGCCAGCGGCCGGGCGCCGTAGAGTTCGTCGAAGCCGTTCTTGGCCAGCCAGTCGGTGGCCTCGTCCGAGGTCTCGATGGTCACGTGGCGGTCCGCCAGCTGGGCTTCCAGCTGCATGACGAACTTCTGCACGACCTGGCGGATGATCTCGGGCGTCAGCGGCTTGAACTGGACCACGGCGTCCAGGCGGTTGCGGAATTCCGGGGTGAAGAGGCGCTTCAGGGCCTCCTCGACCTCATCGTCCGCCTTGCCGCGGCCGAAGCCGATCGAGTTCTTTTGGGCGTCGGAGGCGCCCGCGTTGGTGGTCATGATCAGGACCACGTTGCGGAAATCGATCTTCTTGCCGTTCGAGTCGGTGAGCTGTCCGTGGTCCATGACCTGGAGCAGGATGTTGAAGACGTCCGGGTGCGCCTTCTCGATCTCGTCCAGCAGGACCACCGAGTGCGGGTGCTGGTCGACGGCGTCGGTCAGCAGGCCGCCCTGGTCGAAGCCCACATAGCCGGGAGGCGCCCCGATCAGGCGGCTGACCGTATGGCGCTCCATGTACTCGGACATGTCGAACCGCAGGAGCTCGATGCCGAGGGTGGAGGCCAGCTGGCGCGCCGTCTCGGTCTTGCCGGTGCCGGTAGGACCCGAGAACAGGTAGCAGCCGATCGGCTTCTGGGCGTCGCGCAGGCCCGCACGCGCCATCTTCATGGCGGAGCTGAGCTGGTCGATTGCGTCGTCCTGGCCGTAGACCGCGCGCTTCAGGTCGCTTTCCAGCTGCTTCAGCGCCTCGGTGTCGGACTTGGAGACCGACTTCGGCGGGATACGGGCGATCTTGGCCACGACGGCCTCGACCTCCTTCAGACCGATGATCTTCTTCCGCTTGCCCTCCGGCAGCAGCATCTGCGAGGCGCCGGCCTCGTCGATGATGTCGATCGCCTTGTCGGGCAGCTTGCGGTCGTTGATGTACTTGGCCGACAGCTCCA
>Ga0255338_1005879_pt1 | contig 10895 bp, 23 predicted proteins | sample MeOH1_35cm_T4_19_FD_203715 | JGI IMG/M metagenome (GOLD analysis project Ga0255338, IMG submission 203715) | Sandy soil microbial communities from University of British Columbia, Vancouver, Canada - MeOH1_35cm_T4_195 | ecosystem: Engineered > Artificial ecosystem > Sand microcosm > Unclassified ... | reverse complement strand
AATAATTAGCACGAGCAAACCCGATACCACCAATTCTACGCAACCCTGCAGTCAAAACCTGCTTATCTGCCAAATCAATATCTTTAAACGTATAAATCATAAAATACACGTATTTAAATTAATCTACCAACCCATTTTTATCACACCGCTCCAATAAACGTGCTATTGAAAAAAACTTTCGCAAGATCACTCGCTTAGAAGCAATACCCCCAAAAGTTTGATTAACGCTAGCGTCAGCACAGTTAACAATAAAAAACCGATAACTATTTTTTTTTAATTTCCCAAAACTAACGAAAACCAATAATGCCCCAGCATTTAAAAAATTTACACGCAATTTTACAAACTCTTTAATTTGCCGCATAGTCATTTTTAACGCTGTTTACCTGAGTTTAATCTAATAATTTTCCCAGGCTGAACAAACCCAGTCACCCTATACCGAGATAACCTCTTCAACAACATTAAATATGTCGCTAACCCATAAACAGAGGCAGCGTTAATACCAAAAAAAAACATAAATTTTTCCTCTGACGAATATTCAACTAACACGTCTTCTGGCACAAACAAATATGTATAATTTGCGTGACCTCAAAAAAACCTATAAACCGCTGAAATAATTTTTCTAATACGAAACCCCAAACCAATCAGCTCAACCTCTAAAAAAAATCCAGTACTCAGCGTGCGATTAAACGACACCAAATTCCAAAAAGTAGTTCAAAACGTTCGACTTTCCGCCAAAAACTTTAACGTGAATGAACGTTCCGTATTTAACGCTGTTAGCGCACAAAATGTGTTCAACGGTAATATCATCCGACGTCAAACATACTTTTTATTTACAAACACCGTATTAGTTAAAAAACAAAAAAAAAAATTAAAATCACTTACCTTGCGTTTTAAAAAAACTTTAGCAACCATAGCTATTCCCCTATAATTCAACCTTTAACATAACCTCACCCGAAATCGGTCTTTTCAATATATGTGCACTAATAAGTTCATTACTAGAACAAACACCCTGTGACGTTGACAAAATATAAAAACCCTGAAACGTATTTTTTGAATAATGTGACGCTAATTCTGACGATGACCAATAAACTCGCAGCCCAGGTCTTGAGATCAGACGAAGTTGCTGAACAAGAGGTTTACTAGCTACGCTTAGCAACACAATTTTTATATTTAACCGATTATTTGACACACCAGCACCAATTGAAAACGTTTTTATACAACGATAAGCAAACAGCAATCGTACTATTTTTATATTAATATTTGAATACGGAACATAAAAAAATTCAAGATTCTTTTTTATCGCCGTATTAAATCTAACAACAAAATCAGCCAACAAATTATTCATAAATTTTTAACCAAAAATCCCAATAACAATTAATAATACCTACTAAGTAAAAAACTTGACTTATCAAGATGACTTTCGAACCCCGGTCAATAAGCCTCTAGACGCCATCTCCTTTAACATAATACGAGACAACCGAAAATATCGAAAAACTGAACCGGCCCGGCCAGTTAACACACACCTATTTCTACTTTTAACTGAAAAAGTTAAAGCGCGCCTAACAGGAACTGACGTATTTACAAATAATTTTTGTTTATCCAAAATTGACAAGTTAGAGTTGCGTAAAAAAAAATTTAGCCTCGACCTCCTAACCTCAAAATTTGATACAGTAACTCTAGCTCTTTTATCTTTTGATACAAAATAAATTGCCATAAAATTATATTCCTACACTAAACCCCTTAAAGCTCATATAATCCTTCAAATTTAACGAATTTTATTAAAAACATTAGAAGAGCTAATACTTAGTTTTAGTAAACTAAAAAGCAACCGTAAAAACTTAATGTCCAACCCAGGAACCCCCAATTGAATTTTAACCTTATCATGTCATTTAAAAAATATCGAATGTGTTTCTACAACGCGTAGAAAGCTTAAATCCATTATGATAAAATTTATCAAAAACCCATTTCTTTTTTTTAACGCGTTACAAATTAAATCAGCTTTAGGCAAAAACGGTAAAATATCATACGATAGTAATTCAATAAACTGCAATAACGCACCCGCACGCAAATCAACGCGCACAAGAATATCATAATCTTTTTCACGAAATGTTTGAAATAAACCGAATCGGGCCACGTATGGCTTACGTTTTGAAAGTAAACGTAAAATAAATACGGCAGCGATCAACCGCGTATTATCAAAATTATCTAAAGATTTAAGTTCAATAAATAACGACCCGTAAAGAACAGAAGGGCATGAAAAAGTATTACTCAAATTTAATTTATCGAATAGTGCTGTTTTTAAAATAGCTGTATGAGTCGCAATACTATTAAATTTTCGTAAGTCCATAAAAAATTAAACAATAAATCGAGTTACCGTACCCAATAAATTATATCTTATACAAATTTCTTTTAAAAAAGGACCTCGCAATCGCTTCCCGTATGGCGCAGCTTTTTTATTAGTAATCACTACCGCATTATGCCCAAACCGCAGCCATACCCCGTATCCACGAAAAAAGACTGCAGCTGTTCGAACGACCAATGCACGTGAAATCGCACCAACCTTAAACTTTTTTTTTTGAGGATCTACTCGTTTTATAACTACCACAATTAACTTACCAGGTAGTGCCCGTTTAGGGAGAGCCCCGCCTAATAATTTTATACATTGCGCCAGCCGTGCCCCGCAATTATCAGCAATTTTTATTTTTGTCAAAAAACAAATCATAAATTTTTTTTATAAAACCTCTAATAGTTCGGCAAAATCTTAATAAATTAATTTTACTGGACGTGCTTTCAACGGCAATTTACGATTAACCAGTTTAAACGCAAAAAACGGCAATTTATTTTTGAATTTACCTCCAATAGAAGAAATTTCAAAAATAATCCGCCCGCGCTTAACTGGACACACTCATCCCGAAGGCTTACCTTTACCCTTTCCCATTCGAGCAGACGTCGGTTTTTTAGAAATAGCGGCATATGGAAAAAGACTAATACGAAGAAAAGCCTGTTTCTTTGAAAAACGACGAACAACTAAGCGCCCAGCCTCTAACTGCTTAGCAGTAACTTTCCCCGATGTTACAGCTTGTAACCCGTAATCCCCAAACTTTGGACAAAAAAATCGACCCTCTACTCCAGATTTACGAAGTTTTATTTTATGAAACTTCTTATATTTTAAATTTTGTGGTGCACTAAACATAACTATAAAATTTAAGTCTTACTGCTGTTTTAAGTCTTTACTTTATAAAAAAAATTATAATTATAATTCCCAAAACTTTTTGGGCGATATAATCATACTCGTACGCAACAAATCCCATTCCGCAAAATACCTAAATACATAGAATGCTCAACCTGAGCTTCGACCCGACTAGTCGGAATACTACCACTTAAAAGTCAAGTTGTTCGCACACGACCTCGACGTGTTAAACGACCAACAAATTGAAGTTTGTATCCTTGAACAAAAATTGTTTTTTTACGTAAAAGCTTTAATTCACGCCCAATCGGCGTAAACAACTCTTTTATTTGAAATCGCATTTCTATCTTTCGTGCGATATAACGCGCTAAAAAAATAGCAGAAACCGAATCATTTTCAATCCCGAAAAATTCAATTTTCGTATTCAAGGAAGAAATAGAAGAAAAAACAGATTTAATCGTAAAAAGGGTAAACCTAAAAAACTTAGATTGCCGAAAACTTAACAAATACAAACGATAAAAAGCTGTAAAAAATTGTGAGCAAAACCGATCAACAGATTCCACTACTTGAGTAAATTTCAAATAACGCGATTGCATAGAAATTCGACCTTTAGCTACCGCTAACGTAAAAAAATTTTGCTTTCTACGTCAAAAATACAAAGTCTTGTCTAAAGACCTTAAAAACACGGAAAAATTCGCAACACAATGTCGTACATGTAAGCGGTCTGATTCTTTTGACAACTTATCAAATCCGCAATTTACTAAAAATTTAATATAGTACTTAACAAACGCAAACACAGACATTGTTGGATCACGGCGTAACAGTTTAAATCATTTTTTATCAAAAACTGTGTAAAAATAACTAACAACGTTCAAATACGAAGATCTACTCATACACATACGCGTACTCATATTCAAATAATAAATAAAAAAAAAAACAATTTGCCGCGCAAGCGCATAATCATAATATCTTCATAAACGCAAAAAATTAATACGCAACGCTTTTATAGGCTTAACGCGCAAAAATTTTCGCACTAAACGTCTATGTATTCTCTGTTTTTTACGTTTAAACTTTTGCAACAGTTGTGCCACGTGCGCTAATTTTTGTTCAACAATACCGTCATAAAAATACATTTTTAACCGTAATTTTGAAATTTCATAATTCTCAAGAGTAAAATGACTATACAAAATACTATACCGATCAGTAATAAAATTTTCAAAAAAAAGCCCCATAACACGTCGAAACGATACTGTATTATGCAAAATTTCAGCGTATACAACATTATTTGATGTAGCCCATATATCAGACCAGTTACTAAAATAACCAACACGAAAACCAACAGGATTCACAAGATGCCCCATAGTAAATTTAAACTACTAAAATTTTTTCTTTTTTTTCATTCTCCCCTTCTTATTCTTTCTAGTTTTACTATGTATATCAGACGTTATACGTTTACATAACACAAAGTTACCAAGCGTACGACCTAACATTTCTTTTCGAACTAAAACATCAACAAATTTCGCCCCATTATATACTTGTAAATTTCTTTCTAACAAATCAGAAAAAATAGGAGTACCCTTTGCCCAAAGTTTTAATGAAGCTTTAGTACTACTTAATGAAGTATCTAACTCTGCACTACGCAAAAACACATTATCAATAGGTATTAATTTCCAAGATGATCGCATATTAATTTTTTCAAACAGAAACAACGCCTTATTTATCTAACGATATCGAACTTTTAATTTTGCAAGACGGTCACGCTTAAGCACCGTTTTCTGTTGTTTTGTTATCGCACCCCATGGTGTACGCGGTCGCGGCCCCCCAGATGTTTTACCGCGCCCTCCCCCATGCGGGTGATCAATAGCATTCATTGCAACCCCCCGAACTGTCGGCCGTCTACCTAAATTGACACGCAACCCCGCTTTACGTAACACCTTATACGTATGAACATAATTAGGTGCTACACCAATCGTCGCATAACAATTTTCAGAAACAACCATCTTCCACCCAGAACGAACTTTTATTGTTACAAATCCGTTATGTTTACTAACAACAATCGCATACGAACCGGCAGATCGACAAAGTTGCGCCCCCTTAGACGGTCATAACTCAATATTAAATATAAACGCACCCTCAACAATTTCCCGTAAAGGTAAAGCTTGCCCAAAACCTGCACCCACAATTTGATTTAGACTAAACTTTAATTTGTCGCCAACTGCAAATCCTTCCGGTAAAACAATATATGACAAATACCCTGTTTGATAAAAAACCAGCGTTAACGTGCTAGAGCGAAAAACATCTTTTTCGAACCGAACGATAAACGCATCCAAGGGGAGGCGTCGCCAAAAATCAATAAAACGGTATACACGTTTATACTTTGAAGGACCTTTCTTAAAAGATGTAATTTGTCCACTAGAATTACGACCACCCGTTTGCAATCAACCTATTCGTAATTTTCGTGTTCGTTGCAATAAAAAATTATACGTAACTGGTCGCGTTTTTACAACAAACATATAATTTAATTTCCCTTACTATATAACACAAATTTAGCCAAAAAAATTCTACCTTAAAGCCTTACGCTATTCAGGCAAGATTTCCAAAATAATACCCGCGCCTAAAGTAACAGTACCCTCGCGCATAGCAAAACGTAATCCAACTGTAAGCGGAGCTGGTTCCAATAATTTAACCTCAAATGTTAATGTATCCCCCGGCATTGCAACTTGTACTGTCTCATCCAACGTTAACGAACCTGTAATATTTGCAGTACGAAAAAAAAACTGAGGCATATAATTTGAATAAAAAGGCTTTTTACGACCACCCTCCTTAGCTGTCAAAAAATACGCTTTTGCTTTAAAACGACTTGACGGAACTATGCTTCCCGGTTGTGCTAACACATACCCGCGACGAACATCTTTTTTCCCAACAGCACGAACAAGCACCCCAACGTTTTCACCAGAAACAGCAACGTCTAAATAACGGTTATACATTTCTAAGCCTGTACACAACGTTTTAAAAACTTTAGCCCCGACAATTTCAATTTCGCCACCAACTTCTAATTTACCTTGTTCGATTTTACCAGTTACAACTGTCCCGCGCCCAGAAATCGAATAAATCTCTTCAATAGACATCAACAATGGAGCATTATCCGGACGCTCGGGTTGTTTAATATAAGTATCAACCTGTCTCATTAAATTTTCAATTGAACCGGTACCCATCTCAGATTCAGCGCCAGCCTCCTCCTCTAAAGCTTTACGCGCCGACCCCATAATAAACGGCAAATCTTCCGGATAAGAATACGTAGAAACTAGCTCCCGAGTCTCCATTTCAACAAATAATTTCATATCTTGCTCTAAAACCGCATCCAATTTATTACCGTATACGACCATATAAGGAATACCAACCTCTTTTGCTAAAATAACATGCTCGCGTGTTTGTTCTTGCGGACCCTCAGTTAACGCAACAACTAAAATAACCCCCTCCATTTGAGTAGCACCAGTAATCATATTTTTAATATAGTTTTGATGTCCAGGACAATCAATATGCGTATAATGACGCGCATCTGTTTGGTACTCAACATGCGCAGCTGAAATTGTAATACCGCGACGTTTCTCTTCTACATGCTTATCAATATCACTGTATTTCATCATTTTCGTGTTTGTCCCCTTACCTGCTAATACTTTTGTAATTGCAGCAGTTAAAGTAGTTTTACCATGATCTACATGCCCAATTGTTCCAATGTTACAATGAGGTTTTTCCCGAATAAATTTTTCTTTTTGTTTTGTCATACAAACTATTATTACTTTATAATACAATAAGCGCTTATCATAAAAAAAAATATACAAAGATCTAAATAAAAAATAACACATCGATTTAAGCTTTTTAGCTCCCTCGTCTACTTAACCTTAATACAATTGACAAATACTAACTCACCTTACGTCTACGCTGTCCCCGACGCTTACGCCAAACACGTTTTCGCTCCACACGACTATTTCATTTCTGCCAGTCTAAACAGAACTCCCCGTATATATCAAGCATAACAGAAATTTTTGAAATCAAAATAACTTTCGCAACTAAACGATTCAAAAAATATACAGAACCAAATGCGTCATCGTTACCCGGTATAGGATACAACAATGACTGTGGTGAAGCATCAGTATCTGTTATACCACCAGCCGGAATCAATAGCGCATGAGCCTCCCCTGACGCCCAAGCGCTGTAACGAACACTGTTAAAAAAAATTACCGAGGGTAACGCCTTTAATAAATACAAACCGCGCAATAAATTTTTCAAATTTAATTTAAATTGCGATAACATCGTATCTGGTTTAAATTTTAATAGTCTATGATACATTAACCATATTCGTTTAAAATTTGTTAATGATCCCCCAACTCAACGACCCATTACATAAGCCTCCCCAACAGAAACTGCAACATCCGATACTACTAAAGAAGTATAACGCCGCTCATTCACAAATAAAACCCGACGACGACCTAAAACAGCATAATTAACTACGTCTAAAAAATAACGGTAATGCACAACTGTTTGTGATAAATTAATCAACGCGAATCGTTGCCTCACTCCAAACACGAATCAATGCGAACTCAATAAACTAAATTTAACGGGCGCCCCTAATTGAACATTATGCTGCAACAGTTGCAAAAATGTAAATTCTACCAAACGTAATTCCGCCGGTATGATTGGTTTCTCTCAGTTTAACAATGAAAAATACATAACCTAAATCTATTTTTTCAATAAAATTTTAATAAATTATAAAATACGACGTAATTTTCAAATAAATGAGCGGTTACCCATCGCCTCCCTGTACAAAGCAAATTTTTTGTCAGAAGCCGCGTTTTTATTAGCAAAATAAATAGAATTTAATAGGGCACTAATACGGCCAACTGTTACAGAACCACGACTATCCCTCGCAGATTGCAAAATAAACTTTATAGCGTAAAGACGTCGCTTATGATTTGAAATTGGTGCGGGAGTACGATAAGTAACGGACCCTACTTTCACAGGCATCAAAAAAACTAATGGGCGTAAATTTAATGTAGAAAAATAAAAAACATCAATCGGATTAATAGCACTCAATTGCTTTAAACTCATTAAAATTAAATTAAAAAATTTTTCCGCAGTTACTTTGCGCCCACACCAAATTAATGAATTTAAAAAATGTGTTTTTATTGCTTTAGAACTTTTCATAAAAAATGTATAAATACGTACAAAAAAATTTTCAAAAACTTAAATACGAACTAAGCTGAAGGGCGTTTAATTCCAAATTTTGAACGTCGGGCCATACGCTGAAATACTTCAGGCGCCGCAAAATCTAACAACCCACGCATCAAAGCATAATTCACCCCAGGCAAATCTTTTGCACTACCCCCGCGCAACATAACCGTTGAGTATTCATGCAAGTTATCCCCCTTTCCGGGAACAGAAGCAAAAACACGTTTCAAATTAAACACCAAGCGTACTTTTGCAATTTTTCGCTTCGCAGAGTTAGGTTTACGTGGCGTCATAGTAGTAATTTTATAAATAATTCCCCGTCTATGTGGAGATCCCTGTAACGCAAGTAATCTTGGACGACGAAAACGCCGCAGTCTAGCACATTTCATTAATTGTTTTGCTGTTGGCATATATTAGCTTTATGGTTTTAACAAAAATTTAAAATTCTACTAAAAATCTATACAATATGTGGATAAAGTAAATTACGTACCCGAGTCAATTCCGCGGACATACTATTATTAACACCAACAGCGTTACTACGCACTATCTCATTAAATTCAAATAATATATTAGACTGTACTTGCTGCCTATTATACAGACTACGCATATCCTGGTATGACGAATCCTCGCTAAAATCTATAAAAATATCGGATTCACGGGCATATAATACGCTAAAACTAAAATACTCTTCAGATTTTTCGGCAGCCTCCAAAATAAAACATTTTCGTAAAGCCTCTAAATAACAAGAGAATTGATCCGTAAAGATTAAATACAACGAATCCATTTGCACTACCCCCGAAAATCAGTCATTGCGCGCAATAAACTCTTCAAATTTCGCGTCTTTCTTTAAATTATCAGCTTTCAAAAACTCCGCACCAGTTGAACAAACTAAATTCATAAAATTTACGCTTGAACCAGTTTTCGTCAAAACTCTAACAAAAATAAGATAAGTATCCGCACTCCTTACTGTTGAAAAAAAATTACTTGAATTAAAAGTTCGCGCAAAAAGCGAATTTGAACTCAGCTGTTTAGCTGTACAATTTTTTTGTTTCTGTATCGTCAATGAAGTTACAACGGACAAATTATTGCGCCTTTTTACAGTAGTACGAGATGAGACGTACCCTAGGCTACTATTTTTAGTTATATTCTGCACCACCATAGCCCCCCTATTTTCTTAATCAACAACTCTAATACCTATCGATCGAGCAACGCCGTTCACCATATAACACGCGGATGACAATGTGAGTAACGGAAACTTAAACTGAGCGATATAACACACTTCACATTTTGTTATCTGCCCGACAATAGTTCGCGGAGCCCCAAGTTTCACTCCCGTCAAAACCCGTAACAAAAAACTTACCGGCGGCTTATTGATAATGTATTTATACGTCCGGTCTTCATTAATAAAAATATCCACAACTAATACAAACCCACCAAAGTTATCTAAAATTAAATCTGTAAAAAATAAATTCAAGCCATCTGTAACCTCATTAAAATCCTTACAAAATTGCACGGTATTTATACCGTACTGACCAAGTATTGGACCAAATGGTGGAGTCGCTGCTGCTGCTCCCGCCGGAATAAATAATTTTATTTTTGTATTTTTTGCTTTACACATAACTAAAAATTTCGCAACAAAGTCTTACCCCTTTAATACATTGATAAAACTAATAAAAATTGTACCCTTTAAGCGGTAGTAAACAAGTAAAATCGCTAAACCAACAGCAGATTCTGCTGCTGCCACTGTCAACACAAATAACGCTAACAACTGCCCCAAAAAATCCTCTAAAAATACCGAAAATATAAATAAATTCAAATTAACTGCGAGTAGCATCAGTTCAACAGCAATAAGCAAAAGAATCAAATGTTTTTTTGTTAAAAAAAAACCTCACAAAGACAAAAAAAATAAAACACCCGATAAAAACAAAAATTTTAACATAATAATATTAACACCCGCTTAATTATCTATCTTACTAATTACAAAACTCATTAGACCTCAATTAAAATAAAAGAACCCCAGCACTCGGTAATCCACCGAACAAAATTAACACACTAATTATGAAAAATAACAAAGCAATCGAACTAGGTAAAAATACCTTTCACCCTAAAAACATAAGTTGATCGTACCGATATCGAGGTAACGACGCTCGAACCCAAACAAATACAAAACAAAAAAATAAAACCTTAACCGCCAGTCAAAAAGCAGATGGTCCAAATAAAAACATGTTTCAACCCCCAAAAAAATAAATAGTTGTTAAAAAACTCATTAAAATTATATTTGCAGTCTCGGCAATAAAAAACAAAGCAAAACCTGCTCCAGCGTATTCAACAAAATAACCAGCAACTAACTCATTTTCCGCTTCTGGCAAATCAAAGGGCGGTCGATTCGTTTCCGCCAATGCTGAAACAAAAAACATAATAAACAGAGGAAACAGTGGCACAAAAAAAAAAAATATCCTGTTGTGAAAAAACAATATCC
>Ga0255338_1005878_pt1 | contig 10896 bp, 8 predicted proteins | sample MeOH1_35cm_T4_19_FD_203715 | JGI IMG/M metagenome (GOLD analysis project Ga0255338, IMG submission 203715) | Sandy soil microbial communities from University of British Columbia, Vancouver, Canada - MeOH1_35cm_T4_195 | ecosystem: Engineered > Artificial ecosystem > Sand microcosm > Unclassified ... | reverse complement strand
AGACCCTGCACACCGCACTCGACCAGACCGCCCGGCTGAGCCGGCTGGTCAACGACCTGCTGGACCTGTCCCGGGTCGACGCAGGGATCACGTCGCTCGAGCGCGAGGACGTCGCGCTCCGGCCGTTCCTCGACGACGCCGTCGCCCAGGCCCGCCTCACCGGGCGGCCGGTCCGGTACGCCGTCCGTGCCGCGGCCGACCTCACGGTCCACGCCGACCGCTCCCGCCTGCACCAGCTGGTCGCCAACCTGCTCGACAACGCCGGGCGGCACAGCCCTGCCGGCGGCACGGTGACGGCCTCGGCGGTGAGCACCGCCGACGGCGTCGCGATCGAGGTCAGCGACGACGGGCCGGGCATCGACCCCGCTGACCGGTCCGCCGTCTTCGACCGATTCACCACCACCGGCACCGCCGACGGCGGCACCGGCCTCGGCCTGGCGATCGCGCGCTGGGTCACCACGTTGCACGGCGGCTCGATCGAGGTCGTCGACACCACCGCAGGCTGCCGTATCCGCGCCCGCTTCCCCGACGTCGAGGAGAACCCGTGACCACCTCAGCCCAGCCCTACCCCGGACTCCCTGGGGCACCCACGAGCCCGCCGAAGCCGCTCCTGGAGTGGATCTTCGAGCCGTTCTGGCCGGACCGGACGACGGCGCGGCCTCGGCTGCTCCTCGCGGCCGCCCTCGCCGGCACGCTGGCCGCGGTCGTGGTGCCCTACCGGAGCCCGGGCCTCGGGATGTTCCTGGTGTTCGCCGCCGTGGCCGGCGTCGTGGCCGCGTCCGACCCGCGACTTCGGAGGGCCCCTGCCCTGGCGGCGCTCGGGCTGTGCCTGCTGCTGGGCTCGACCGTGGTCCTGCGCGACGCCGAGTGGGTGGTGGTGCTCTGCGTTCTCGCCGCCCTGGCCGTCGCCGCGACCGTGCTGGTCGGCGTCGACTCGTTCCTCGGCGTCGCCCAGGCCGCGATCGCCGTACCGCTCGCCGGCCTCCGGTGCCTCCCCTGGGTCGGCCGCTCGCTGGTCGCCGGGCGCCCCGGTGCGGTCGGCTGGTCGGTGGCCCGCACCGTCGTGCTGTCCGGCGTGCTCGCTGCCGTGTTCGGCGGGCTCTTCGCCTCGGCCGACGCCGTGTTCAGCGACTGGGCCGATGCCGTGATCCCGGACCTCACCCTCGACTCGCTCGCCGCCCGGCTGTTCATCCTCGGCGCCGTCACCGGCGCGACGCTGGCCTTCGCGTACCTCGGTCTCAACCCGCCCCGCCACGGGCGGCTCCCGGCGCCGAAGCCGGTGGCTCGAGCCTTCGAGTGGCTGTTGCCGGTCTCGATCGTGGTCGCGCTGTTCGCCACCTTCGTGACGGCCCAGCTGACCGTGATGTTCGGCGGACACGACTACCTCGCCCGCACGACCGGGGTCACGTACGCCGAGTACGTCCACCAGGGCTTCGCCCAGATGTGCGTCGCGACCGTGCTGACCCTCGGCGTCATCGCCGCCGCTGTCGCCAAGGCGCCACGGGAGAGCGAGCGCCAGCGTCTCGTCCTGCGTGGCGCGCTGGGCGCCCTGGGCGTGCTCGCCCTGGTGGTGGTGGCCTCCGCGCTGTACCGGATCCACGTCTACGAGCAGGCCTACGGCTTCACTCGGCTGCGCCTGCTGGTCAGCTTCTTCGAGGGCTGGCTCGGTCTGCTCCTCGTGCTCGTCCTGGTGGCCGGCATCCGGTGGCGCGCCGGCTGGCTGCCGCAGGCGAGCGTGCTGACCGGCGCCGTCGCGCTGCTGGCCCTGGCCGGGCTGAACCCCGACTCGTACATCGCCGCCCACAACGTCGAGCGCTACCGCGACACGGGAAAGATCGACACCACCTACCTCGCCGGACTGTCGGCCGACGCCGCGCCGGCGCTGACCGGGCTCCCGGCAGACCTCGCCGCCTGCGTCCTGAGCCACCCGAAGCGCGACGACTGGCTCGCCTGGAACCTCGGCCGCGCCCGCGCCGCCGGCGTGGCGCTGCCGACCGGGCCCTGCCGGCGCGCCCGTCCTGACTGAGCTCGCCGACCTGTGACCCGGGCCACCTTCGTGTTACCGTCGACCCCGCTATTTGCTCGCTTGACCAAATGCTTTCTCGAGCCCGAAACGAGGACGACGCCATGACCGCGACCCAGCAGCCGCTGCCCCAGGTGGACTTCACCGACCCCGACCTGCTCTGGGCCGGCCTCCCCCACGACGACTTCCGCGCGCACCGCGAGACCAGCCCGGTGCACTGGGTCGAGCAGGAGCAGGCCGCCCGTGACGGCATGTCGACCGAGTCCGGCAACGGGTACTTCGCGGTCACCCGCCACGCCGACGTCGCCGCGGTGTCGAAGAACAGCAAGGTGTTCTCGAGCTGGGAGAACGGCGCGATCGTCCGCTTCCCCGAGGGCATCGCGCGCGAGATGGTCGAGATGCAGCGGGTCATCATCATCAACCAGGACGCACCCGAGCACACCCACACGCGACGGATCGTGTCGCGCGCCTTCACCCCGCGCGCGGTCGGCGGGCTCGACGAGGTGATGCACGAGCGCGCCGCGCAGATCGTCCGGGACGCGCTCGAGAAGGGGTCCGTCGACTTCGTCACCGAGGTCGCCGCCGAGCTGCCGCTGCAGGTGATCGCCGACCTGCTCGGCGTCCCCCAGGAGGACCGCCGCAAGCTCTTCGACTGGTCGAACCAGATGCTCGCCGGCGAGGACCCGGAGTTCGCCGGCCAGTCCGAGATCGCCTCGGCGGAGATCCTCGGCTACGCCATGGCGATGGCGGCCGACCGGCTGGCCAACCCGCGCGAGGACCTGGTCACCCAGCTGGTGCAGGCCGACAAGGACGGCCGCGGCCTGACCGAGGACGAGTTCGGGTTCTTCGTGATCGCCCTGACCGTCGCCGGCAACGAGACCACCCGCAACGCGATGGCGCACGGCATGAACGCGTTCCTCGACCACCCCGACCAGTGGGAGCTCTTCAAGCGGGAGCGCCCGACCGCCACGATGGTCGACGAGGTGATCCGGTGGGCCACGCCGGTCAACGTCTTCCAGCGCACCGCCCTGGAGGACGTCGACCTCAACGGCACCCTGGTGCGCAAGGGCCAGCGCGTCGCACTGTTCTACGGCAGCGCCAACTTCGACGCCGAGGTGTTCGAGGACCCGCACACGTTCGACATCCTCCGCGACCCGAACCCGCACCTGGCCTTCGGCGGTCACGGCGCGCACTACTGCATCGGCGCCAACCTCGCCCGGATGGAGGTCGGCGCGATCTTCAACGCCCTCGCCGACGTCGCACCGCAGATCAGCAAGCTCGCCCAGCCGGACCGGCTGCGGCACAGCTGGATCAACGGCATCAAGCGCCTCGAGGTCGGCCTCGGCGCCTGAGCCCGGGGGTCAGCGGGCCTCCAGGCCGCCGCTGGTGAAGGCGGCCAGCTGCTCGACGTACGCCGGGTCGAGGCCGTCCGGCCCGATCGGCCGGCCGTAGCCGCCCAGGTCGGCGCCGGCCAGGGCGGTGAGCATCGAGAACATCGCGATCCCGGCGCGCTGCCCGACGACGGTGTCGCGCAGGCCGGGGACCGCGGACGCCGCGCCCAGGAACAGCGCGGTCACGTCGACGTCCTCCACGAGCTCGCGCATCACGATCTCGTCCTCGTTGAGAGCGAGCGTGACCAGGATCTTCAGCCAGCGCACCGCCCGCACCGGCTCGCGGTCGAGCTCCTCGACGAAGGGGACCAGCACCGCGTCGACCAGGTCGCGGGCGGTGAGGTCCTCGCGACCCTGCAGGTCACGCAGCCGCTGCCGGACGCCGTCGCCGACGGGCCGGCCGCGCCGCAGCACCACGGCCTCGACCAGCGCGCGCTTCGACGGGAAGTGGTGGGTGAGCGCCGCGGGCGCCACCCCCGCCGCCCGGGCGACGGCGCGCAGCGAGACCACCTCGACGCCGGCGGTGCCGAACAGCTCCTCTGCGGTGTCCAGCAGCGTGGTGCGCACGTCGACGTCGACGCGGGGGCCTCGTCGTCGCGGGATCGCACTCACCCGAGACACCCTAGGGCTGCCGGGTCAGGGGTTTGAGGTGCGCCGCACTGGCTACCGTCACGACATGTCACCGACCACGAGCACCCTCGCCCAGGACCGCCCGACGAGGTTCCCGTCGCCACGCTGGTGGGTCAGCGACCGCGCCGGCCGGGTGGTGCTCGCCCAGCCGCCGAACCCCGCCCTGGTCGCCTGGCTGGTCAGCGTCGCGGTCGGCTGGACCGGCCTCCTCGACGACCGCCGGCAGCTCGTGCTCGAGCGCGTCGGCCAGGGCGCGCTGGTGGCGTGGGCCCTCGACGAGGTGGTCCGTGGCGCGAGCCCGGTACGACGCCTCCTGGGCGCGGTCGTGCTCGCCGTGGTGCTGGTGCGGCTGTTCGGCTGACCCGCGGACGCCACCCGTCACCCGCCCAGGATCGGGCCATGGCCACCAGCGGCTGTTCTGCTCGGCCTCGTGCGTCGACGACTGGCCCACCGCGACCCGCCAGGACGAGGGCTACCTGCTCGACCTGGCGACCCTGTGGCGGCTGGCGGCCCACTGGTACGACGGCCGGCTCGACCGTGGCTACACGCGACGCGACCCGGCTGCGGCGGCCGACTACCTCCGCGGCGTCGGCCTGTCCGGGGCGTTCTGGGGGCTCTGAGCCCGGCGCCCGGGTCGGGCGCCCGCGGCTCAGCGCGTCGCGACGTGCTCGACCGGGAAGATCGGCAGCCGCAGCGCCGCCGGCGCCGAGGGCGGCACCGCCGGCGACCGGGGCGCCTCTGCCCCGATCCGCTCGTAGGGCCGGCCCAGCCCGGGCCGCTGGTCGGCCTCGCCCTTGTTCGGCCACATCGACATGGCCCGCTCGGCCTGGGCGGTGATCGTCAGCGACGGGTTCACCCCGAGGTTCGCCGAGATCGTCGACCCGTCGACGACGTGGAGTCCCGGGTGCCCGTAGACGCGGTGGTAGGCGTCGATGACACCCTCCTCCGCGGAGGCTCCGATGGCGCACCCGCCGAGGAAGTGCGCGGTCATCGGGATGTCCAGGACCTCCCCCAGCCCGCCGTGCGCGACGCCGTCGATCTCGGCCGCCATCCGGCGCGTGGCCTCGTTGGCCTTCGGGATCCAGGTGGGGTTCGGCTCGCCGTGGCCCTGTCGCGAGGTGAGCTTCGTGCGCCCGCGCCAGGTCCGCTTCGGGTAGACGGTGATCGAGTTGTCGAGGGTCTGCATGACCAGCGCGATGATGGTCCGGTTCGACCAGTCCTTCAGGCCCAGGTAGAGCGCCAGGAAGTTGCCGGGATGGCGCAGGACCTGACCGAGCCACCGGAGGACCCGCGGCACGCGGCCGCCGCCGTCGGTCATCAGCGTCGTGATCAGCGCCATCGAGTTGTGGCCGTTGCCGTAGCGGACCGGCTCGATGTGGGTGTGGTCGTCGGGATGGATCGAGGACGTGATCGCCACGCCCTCGTGGAAGTCGCGCTCCTTGCGGTTGCGCAGCCGGGCGTTCGCGGTGCAGATCGCCTCGGAGTTGGTGCGGGTGAGGTACCCCAGCCGGTCGGAGAGGTTCGGCAGCCGGCCCTCGCCCTTCATCCGGTGCAGCAGCTCCTGGGTGCCCCAGGTGCCGGCGGCCAGCACGACCTGGCCGGCGGTGATCCGGCGCCCCTTCTGGCGCCGCCTGCCGCCGGTCGCCACGACGTCGACGGCGTACCCGCCCTTCGGCAACGGCGACAGCCCCGTGACGGTGGTCAGCGGGAGCACCTCGGCGCCCGCGCGCTCGGCCAGGTAGAGGTAGTTCTTCACCAGCGTGTTCTTGGCGTTGTGGCGACAACCCGTCATGCACTCGCCGCACTCGATGCAGCCGCGGCGCTCGGGGCCGGCTCCGCCGAAGAACGGGTCGTCGACCAGCTGGCCGGGCTCCTTGGCGCCGTCACGACCGAAGAACACCCCGACCGGGGCCATGTGGAAGCTGTCCCCGACACCCATGTCGTCGGCGACCTTGCGCAGGATCCGGTCCGCGGCGGTCGTCGTCGGGTTGAGCCCGACGCCGAGCATCCGGCGCGCCTGGTCGTAGTGCGGGGCGAGCTCGTCGCGCCAGTCGGTGATGTCGGCCCACTGCCGGTCGCGGTAGAACGCGTCGGTCTGCGGCTCGTAGAGCGTGTTGGCGTAGACCAGCGAGCCGCCGCCGACGCCGGCACCGGCCAGGACGACCACGTTCTTCAGGACCCGGATCCGCTGGATCCCGAAGCAGCCGAGCCGCGGCGCCCAGAGGAACCTCCGGGCGTCCCAGGAGGTGGTGGCGAACTCGTCGTCGGCGAAGCGCCGGCCGGCCTCGACGACGCCGACCCGGTAGCCCTTCTCGGTGAGCCGCAGCGCGGTCACCGACCCGCCGAACCCCGAGCCGATGACGAGGACGTCGTAGTCGTGCCCGCCGCCGGCTGGCGGCTGGGCGGACCGGGTGGTGGAGGTCATCTCTCTGGGCCTTTCTGACGTGCTCGGGTGGTGGTGGTACGGCGTACGGCGCGATGCGGGGTCAGGCGGCCTGGGGGGCCGCCTGGGCGGCGGGCTCGTGGTGGAGCGTCGCCGGCGCCGCCCGGCGGCGGGGCTCCGGGCGGCTGGTGAGCCGGTCGCCGAGGGCGCCGACGAGGACGGTGAACAGCGGGATCCAGAGCGGGATCAGCATGAAGACGAAGATCGGCCCGAAGGCGGTGACGGCCTCGCGCATCGTGGTACCTCCGTGTCGTCGAGGGCGGCTGCCGTGGAGACGCTCGCACAACGAACGGGTGGTGCTCTGGGCCCGAGGGCCCAATAATGGGCCGGCCCGTTGTTCGTTGGTCCAAAACCGAAGGGTGGCTCGTGACCGGTCGCACCCACGGCCTGCAGTCCTGGCTCGAGGCGTTCGTCGCCGCCGAGACCCCGGCGCCGGTGGTCGAGCGGTGGTCCGACGGCGTGATCGCCCGGGTGCTCGCGCAGAACCCGGAGATCGCCGAGGACACCGTCCTCAGCGCCCTCGTCCGGGCGTCGGTGCGGGCGCACTGGATGGCCTTCCTGGCGAGCCTGCTGGAGCCGCAGCGCGAGGTCCACCTCGTCCAGCCCGGCGCGGAGGTCGCCGCCGAGCTGGCCCGGCGGGGACATCCCTCGACGGTGCTGTTCCGGGTCTACCGGGTCGCCCAGCAGGCGGTCTGGGAGTACGCGACGTCGGTGGTCGGGACCGTCCCGCACGACGACCTCGACGAGGCCGAGGTCCTGGTGTTCTTCTGGAGCCGGGCGAGCACCTGGCTGGACTCCTCGATCGAGGCGTCGGTCGAGGTCTACCAGACCGAGCGCGACCGCATCCAGCAAGGCGAGTCGGCCCAGCGGCTGGACACCGTGCGCGCGGTCCTCGCCGGCCACACGCCCGACGCCCGCGAGGTCTCGCTCTTCCTGGGCGGCCACCCCATCTCGGGGTACAACACCGCACTCCTCCTGCACACCGAGCGCAACGACGCGGTCTCCGGGCTCGACGAGGCGGCCGCGCGACTGGGCCGGGAGCTCGGGGTCCGGCAACCGCTCGTCGTGAACCCGGGCGGGCGTGACCTGTGGTGCTGGCTCGGCACCCGGGCGGCCCCGGACCTCGCCGTCCTGCACCGGTGCGACGCCTGGCTGCACGAGCGCGGCATCGTGGTCGCGACCGGCACGCCGTCGCAGGGCGTCGACGGCTTCCGGCTCAGCCACCGGGAGGCGCAGGACGCCCAGCGGATCGCGTTCCAGGCGAAGGTCCCGCGTCCGCTCACGCTGTTCGCCCAGGTGGAGCTGCTGTCTCTGATGTCGGGGTCACCCGAGGCCGCGGTCCGGTTCACGATGAGGACGCTCGACGCCCTCGCCGACCAGACCGACAGTGCGGCCCGGCTGCGCCAGACCCTGCACGCCCTGCTCGCCACCGGCAGCGTCGAGGCGGCCGCCCGGCTGCTCTCGGTCCACAAGAACACCGTCCGCTACCGGGTGAACCAGGCCGAGGCGCTGCTGGGTCGCCCGGCGAGCACCGCAGCCACCGAGGTGGAGCTGGCGCTGCGCTACTTCGACATGTTCCTCGAGGTCCCGAAGCTCGGGTAGTCCCACCCCGGGACACCGGGTGGCCAGCACCGCGACGCTCAGAGCGCCGCGGCGACCCGGGCGGCGTCCTCGGTCGCGCCGCGGATCAGGCCGAGCCCGGTGCAGTCCCCGATCGCGGTCACGGAGGCGCCGGGCAGCCGCGCCACCAGGGCGTCGTACAGGCTCAGGTCGGGCACCGGCACGCCGGCCAGGAGCACCGAGTCCACCGTGAGGTGGCGGCGCCCGGCCCCACCGGGCCGGAACCACAGGCCGTCGGGGACGATCCGCTCCACCGCCGTGCCGACGTGCACGGTCACCCCCAGCCGGTCGAGGCGGTGCATGTGCTCGGTGCGCCGCTTCCAGCCGACCTCGGGCGCGATCGTCGCACCGGGCTCGAGGACGGTGACCCGGCGGCCGCGGGCGGCGAGGAACTCGGCGAGCTCGATCGCGGCCAGGTCTCCCCCGACGACGGCGACCCGCTGGCCCAGCGGCATCCAGATCCGCGTCGCAGCCCGGACCAGTCCGGGGCGGACCAGCCGCCGGGCGGGCCCGGCGAGCACCCGTGCGCCGACGCGCTGGGCGAGCGGCTGGCGTGGGCCGGCCCGGCCGGCGAGCAGGTCGCGGAGGTCGGCCCCGCGAAGCACCAGCGGGAGGTGGTCGCCGGGGACAGCCGGTACGTCGACCCGGCCGCCGGTCGCCACGATCACGGCGTCGGGCTCGAAGTCGGCCACGTCGACCGCACTCACCTCCCGACCGAGCTGCACCCGGACGGTGCTCGCCGCGAGCTCGGCCCGCAGGTAGTCCAGGAACGGCTCGTTCTCCGGGTGCACGACCGACGCGGCGACGAGCGCGCCGCCGAGGCGCCCGCTGCGCTCCAGGAGGGTGACCTGGTGGCCGCGCTCCGCGGCCACACGGGCCGCTTCCATGCCGGCCGGACCTCCGCCGACGACCACGACGCGCTGGCGCCGGCGCGTCGGGCCGACGACGAGCTCGCGCTCCTTGCCGGTGCGCGGGTTCACCGCGCAGTCGACGGAGAACCGCTGCTCCAGCGAGTCGATGCAGTTCTCGCAGGAGATGCACCGCCGGACCCGGCCGCCGTGCGCGACCTTCGCGCCGAGCGCCTCGTCGGCCAGCCAGGGCCGACCCATCGCGACGAAGTCGGCGCGCCCCTCGGCGAGCACCCGCTCGGCCAGCTCCGGGTCGTGCAGCCGGCCGACCGCGATCACCGGGACGTCGACGACCTCCTTCACGGCGGCCGCGGCCCCGACATTCAGGCCGTCGCCGTCGTCGGCCCCGTTGACCATCTGGGTGACCAGCCGGTCGATCACACCGCCGCTGACGTGGAACGCGTCGACCCCGGCGTCGACGAGCAGCGGCGCAACCTGCGCGGTCTCGTACATCGGCCGGCCGCCGGCCACCCGCTCGAACCCGGAGATCCGCAGCGTGATCGGGAAGTCCGGCCCGACCTCGACCCGGATCGCGGCCAGCGCCTCGACGACGATCCGGATCCGGCCCTCCACCGTGTCGCCCCGGTAGTCGTCGGTGCGGCGGTTGCGCTGCGGCGCCAGGAACGACCCGAGCATCATGTAGCCGTGCGCGGCGTGCAGCTCGATGCCGTCGTACCCCGCCTCGCAGGCGCGCCGGACGGCGGCCCGGTAGCGGTCGAGGACCTCCTGCAGCTGCTGGCGGGTGATCTCCTCCGACGGCCGCCCGGTCAGGTACGACGGGATCACCGACGGGCCCAGCGAGGTCACCCCGTGCATCTCCGGGCCGAGCCCGTCGGGGCCGGCGTGCACGATCTGCGGCTGGATCCTCGCGCCGTGCTCGTGGACCGCGTCGACCAGGTCGCGGTGGGCGGGCACGGCGGCGTCGGTGCCGAGGTGCAGGCCGCCGGGCGTCTCGGGGTGCTGGTGGTCGATGCCGGTGGCGCCCAGCGTGATCAGCCCGGCGCCGCCCTGGGCACGAGCGGCGAAGTAGGCCATGGTCCGCTCCGACGGCAGCCCGTCCGGGGTGCCGTACATCGTCTCCATCGGCGACATCACCAGCCGGTTGCGGATCGTCATGGTGCCGATCCGGCCCGGCCGGAGCAGGTGGGGGTACGCGCCCATCAGGCCTTGAACCGGCCGGCGAACGCCCGCAGCGGCAGGTCGGCACTGGTGACGCAGCCGGGCGCCGCCTCGACGACCGCACGGATCGCGTTGAGCGCCGGCATCCCGGTCACGGTCATCCCGATCGCGGCGAACGCCGCCGCGCTGGAGAAGTCCGTGCCCGGCTTCGGCAGGATCATGTGCTTGCTCAGGATCACCGGGTCCCCGTCGATGCGGGTGAGGTAGCAGCCCTGGATGTCCCACCGCGGCTCGGTGTGCGGCGTCATCTGCCACTCCAGCGCGAGCTCCACCCGGGGGGTTCCGCCGACCTTGCCGACGTACCGGAACGCGGCGCCGCCGACCGATCCCTCGGGCAGCCGGAACCAGCCGAGGTCGACGTCCTTGGTGGTCGCGCCGAGCTCGCACTCGAAGGCGACCTCGTCGAGCTCGAGGCCCAGCGCGTCGGCCATCAGCCGGACGCCGTCCTCGAAGACCCGGGTGCCGAGCTCCAGCCTGCGCGGCACCTCGGGATCGTCGGCCGGGGCGCCGAACCCGCAGTTGACCCAGGTGTCGACCGAGTGGTGGCAGGACACGTCGACGGACTCGGTGCAGGTGACCTTCTCGAGGTCGGCGACGTCGCAGGTGTGCACGAGCGTGAGGACCTGGGCGAGGCCGGGGTTCATCCCGGTGCCGTAGTACGTCGCGCCGCCACGCCGGCAGGCGTCCTCGAGGACCTCGCTC
>Ga0255338_1005877_pt1 | contig 10898 bp, 11 predicted proteins | sample MeOH1_35cm_T4_19_FD_203715 | JGI IMG/M metagenome (GOLD analysis project Ga0255338, IMG submission 203715) | Sandy soil microbial communities from University of British Columbia, Vancouver, Canada - MeOH1_35cm_T4_195 | ecosystem: Engineered > Artificial ecosystem > Sand microcosm > Unclassified ... | reverse complement strand
TGGCCTCCCAGATTTTTTCGACTGCGTCAGCTGGCTGGACATTCGAAGTTGTTGGTGCTGAGGATGCCGACGTGGTGGCACCGCTTGTGGATTTTTTCTTTCTCTTCTTTTTAGGTCTTGGGGCCGCGGCTTGTGGTGCTGATGCTGTCGCCGTGGTGACCACTGAAGGTGGTTCTTCAGCCTGTACTGTGATCGTAAAAAAGAAAGCCAACAAAAGTGTTTTGATCATGAGTAAAGTATCGGTTGTTGCTCGAGATTCATTGAGCTTTCTTGAGGGCTTTTGACCAGATAGTGATTCGAACACGACCTTGGGCTATGGGGTCTGGCCCACGAAACACCGATAAGTTTTTATGAACAAAAACTTCTGGAGTTATTGGGGCTTGGCTGTGGTTCTTTTCGTTTCCTGCTATTGGGTCGGGAAGAATTCGCGCGCAGCCGTTCACGGAACTCCTGAGGTGTCGGTGGTAAGTTCTCCCGTCGCCGAGGAGGATTCTTCTGCGAAGAATTCAAAAGCCTCCATACCTTTGCAAGCTGAAAAGAAAACTTCTTCACAGCAACCTCCATTGGAAAGTCTTCATGGAGGAGTTCTCTATGCCGCTCTTTTTGATCAAAACATTTTAAGTCAATTGCAGGTTGCGAATTTTGTGAAGCTGGAGGCTCGCTTTCAGGAACCCTATCCATCAGGAGATGCTGCCTATAAAGCCGTTTTGCTGGATCGTCTCGGTATTCTCAAAGCGCTTGATCAACAAAAATCTTTGCGTCGGGCTCCCGCTTTTGCAATGACGGCGGCTCTGCGTATTTTGTACTCGGATATTCTGGCAAATCCTCATGAAAACTGGCTGGTGAAGAGGCAAGCTTTTAGGAATCTTAAGAGTGCCTTGTCTGCCAAAGAGAGAGAAACCTATTACGCCACTCTCGAGAGTCGTGTGGTTTCCCTCGCGACGAAATCAGAGAGCGAGATTTTAGAAGGGGCTTTGAATGAGTCCCGTTAAGGTCTTTAGGATCATTTTTCTTATTGCGATCGCGCTGACGGGGCTGACCTTCGGCCGCTTAAGCCATCGGTCCATCGCAGGAGCTGCCAAGTTGAGCTCCGAGACGGGATCTGTTTCGGTGAATTCATTTGCGACTCTGCCTTGTCCCAGTGAAGAGAAGTACAAAGAGCTCGCTGCCAAAGTTTCATTGGAGATTCTTGACGGCAAAGCCACCTGCGATGATTCGAATCGTGCAAAGCTCGGCAAGATTTTGCTGCTTATGGATCAGTTGCGAATGCAGGCGCCGGCAACGTGGCTGCCGGAAGTTCAGGCGGAGCTCGGAGATCTATTGGGCTATGTCGCGCGCCATTCGAAGCATCTGGGGTTGGATTTAACTCAGGCGAACTCCATTGCGTACAATTTAGCGAACGAGCAGTCGATTTATCTGGGTGGCTATTTTTTCGGTGCTTCTCCGCTGGAGGATGTTTCGACGCTGATTCATGAATCACGTCACTCAGCGCCCGGGGCCTCTAGACATGTGCAATGCCGCGGAGGGGATATTCCACTCACTCAGGATGGATGTGATGAGGAGTTTAGTATTTCTGCTAAAGATGCTGGAGCGTATTCGTACGAAGTGATGTTACTGGCGGGGTTGAGCCTTTATGCCAACGGTTTGAGCGCTGCGGATCGCGAGTACTTGATGTCATCGGCGCTAACGATGCTTGCCGGTCGTTTCAATGTCATTCCATCTGAAGCAGCAGAGAAAACGGATGTGCTAATGGCCTTGGATCAGAATGGCAAGGTCTATACGGTCGATGTCGTGAAGAATATTTTTAAGCCGATTCCTCTGAAGCTTATGAATAGCGATGAGAAGATCGTGCGTCTTGCCTTCAATCATCGCGATAGCGGGGCGCTGTTGTTTTCAAACAAAAAACGTCTTTATGCTTGGAATTCTTGGCAAGGTTTTTATCGCTATCAACCCGGGCTGATCACCGATGATCTGCGCGTGACGGATGTGGCGCGCTTGATGTTGTCTGGCGAGTCGGGGCGCACACGCATGACTTACAAAACCGCGAGTGGAGTTTACAAAGTTTCGCGGCTCTTGCCAGGTAAGACGAAGATGGAACTCGTCGATATGATTCCGCAGAAGAATTTAAAAAATTACCCGAGTTTCTCAAGTTATTTCATGGCATGGTATGGGGACGGGATTTTTCTCACTGCCGATGGCCGAGCGGCGTTGATGAGTCACGAGGTCGCACCCGATAAGTGGTTCTCATTTCCCGACGGCTTGCAGGATTCGCGTGGCTGGCGCCAGGGTACGGGCGGAGTTGTCTATGAGGACTTGTTCTTGCTCAATCGCGCAGGCGAGCTGAAGGTGGGGCAGGCGACGTACGAAGAGCTGAACGACACACAAACGCGCACGACCTATCGCATGGAGAACCACGAGTTCCGCGTCCCAGGCCGCGCGATGAAATACTTCCAGGGGCTGAAGTACCACGCCGCCATGAACGAGGAGGGGCACATCACCGTACGCCCTTACGGCAGCGGCGCGAAAGCCATCGAGGTCCGCGGTCGGGGGATCGTCGACTTCACAATCATCCACAACCCAGTACTGAAAACAGCGATCGTACCGAAGTAGGAAAAGGTACCAGAGCTCAACGGGCCTCGCCGATCTCACCGAGCTTTTTCAGAGTTGACTCCAGGGGTGCTGGGGGCGGCGGCCGGATTCCGAATGTTTAAAAAATTATTTTTCTGATTTTGTTTGACGGGTTTTTTGGATGCATTAGCGGGGCGTGAAGCGTTTTTTCTCTTCTTTGATTTTGAAAATTCGTTTTTGTGATTTTCTTTTCAGGGCGAAGGTCCTATGCGTTCTCATCACTTATTACAATTTGTCTGCCGCTCTCATGAAATTTCTCTCTGAAAAATCGTGATATATAGATGTCGAATTACTGATGAGCGATGTTGCTTATTTGTGATTCTGATTGAGAGAGATTTATGAGACAAACTGCGTTTAGTTTTTTGGGCGACTTCAAAAGAGAGTTTGGTGGGAGCTTACTTGCTGGCAAGAGAAAAACTATGAGACCACTTTCTACGAAAGAACCGATTCATCTCGTTTTGAAAAGTACTGGCAACAGAGTATTTTCTCCTGGCGATCGTAGGATTGAGAATCTCGTTCGTAATCAGGCTGCTAAATACAAAATCAAGTTATTCCGTATTTCGCTTAATTGGACACATGTTCATGCGATTATTCAGATCAAGGATCGTAAATCCTATAATTCATTTATTCGAACTGTGACAGCTTTACTTGTGAGTCTTATTTCTCAAATTAGAAAGATGGATTTGACTGGGCTTTTTGACCTTCGGCCTTTTACGAAGATTATTTCTTGGGGGCGGCAGTTTAAAAGCTTGTTTGGGTATCATGATTTGAATGATATGGAAGCTTTCGGAATGATTAAGCGCGAGAAGAAAACTAAGAAGAAATTAAAACAGAAGAAGCGAAGTTAAATCTTAAATAATTCTTTGTCCGGGTTCTTGTCGTTACAATTTGTTACAATCATTAACAGTGTGGAAACCATTCCTTGGTTAGTTGGCGGTAGATTGTTGTTAGTGAGGTTTCCGCATGGCTAAAGTTGGCATCATTCGTATTTCTGATACTAATCCGCAATTGGCTCGCAATCTTTTGGATGAACTGCAGATTTGGTTGCAAACTTCGGGGTGGCAGGATGTTGTCAGCGTTTATGTGAGCGACACTACCGATGATAGCTTCGTTGATTTGATTCCCGGCAAGTATCAGTCCAATGGCCCCCGCCGCATTTGGCTCCGTCAAGGAGCGCGCCTCCGGGACTTTGAGAAATCGCTGGCGCGCTGGCTCTGGGAAGTGGAGTCGGGGAATTGAGATTGCAATCGGTTATTGAGAGGTACGGACTGGTGGCTCTGTTTTCTTTGATTTCACTTTCTTTTGATCTTCTTTTTCTTTTTTGTCGAGAGTTTGGACTTCTTTAGCTGCTTCTTTACCTGGTGCAATGACGTTTTTTTCCCGAGAGGTTGCGCCTGTTTCAAAGTGAACGCCGTCAATGATCGTCAATATGTCGTCGAGCTCTTTGTCATACTCTCCGTAAGTGCCGTGGGTCCGACAGTAATTGATCATGGCTCGAACGATGCCCTTCAATTGAATATACGCGTCCCGCTCTCTATTCGTCTCACCGGTAGGTAGCTTCGCAGGCAAATCGGCTATCTTAATTGTGTTTCCCAAAATTTCCACTTTCTCAAGCTCCCCATCTTTGAGAATGTAAGTAATTGGAAGTTGTTTGCGAACGAGCGAATTTTCAAATTCACCCACTTCACTTCGATTCTCTGTTGCCTTCTTTCTCTTTTCTTCGAATTTCTTTTTTTCCTCGGGGTCCGTGATGTTCGGTTCTAATAAACGCGCCTGAGTGAACTCAGTGAGTTTGCCTCCACTTAAAGAGGATTTGATGGAGGTCCAGCTGCCATCTTTCTTTTGAACTAAGTAACTCAGCCGTTGGCCGTCACTGGAAACACATTGATTGGCGAAACGTGTATCTTGAGCTCCACTACAAGCGCCGTTACTAAAACCACGGACTCTGCAGAAATCAATCGTGAAGGCGGGCGCCATAACAGTCACCACGAGCGTAACGACTCCACCTAAGATGAATGCCCAAACAGCCTCCGCGTTGGGAATTAAAAGACCCCAAATACCGCTGTAGCCTTTTGGGGCGTATCGCTCTTCCAAGAAACGAATGAGCTCATTAAATGGCATAGAACGATCATGCGTATAGTTTAAACCATTAATTTTAAATTTTCCTGCGATGACATCAATAATTTCCACAGTCGTTTTCTGTCCATCGAGATTAAAGGTCAGCGTGAGACCTTCACGACTCACGGTTGGAAGTTTTGATCCGCGACTGAAATACTTCGTCGCTGCTTTCTGGTCTTTCTCCGAAAGGCTGCTCAGAAATGTCGGAACCAAATCAACGGGTTTCTTGAGGTTTTGATATTTAGAAAGATAAATATTCAGAGAAATGTCCGCGCTGCCAGCCAGAATTTCTTGCCACTGCGCCTCGGTCGGTGCCTTGCCCCCAGCCCAAGCAGAATGCAGAGTGAAAACAAAAGCCATGAAAAAACGAAGTCCATGTTTCAACATCATTAGTCCCCAGAAGGATGTGGTGTTGAATTATTGTCGCATAGGAATGGGACGGTTTTGATGTCTTTTTTCCACAAGAATTTTCTGCTGTTGATCCTTTTGACATCTGTTCACGTATTGACAAAAATTCTCGGCGAAAGTCGTGTTATACGAAAACTAGCAAGACGTCGCATTTTCGCTAGGAAACGGATCCTGCAGAGTCTGTACTCTATATTGAGACAGAGGCTCTTTCTTTCAAAAAGACAAAGCCGGAAGATTTCTCTTCCGGCTTTTTTATGGAGCTGCACGAAGCAGGCTGGGAGAGCACTAGTGAGTTCGTCTAGTGCTTTATAGAGAGGAGTCCCCCGGGCAAAATAACTTATCGAACCTGTTTCAAATCGATGTTGCGATTGTTTTTTAAAGCATTCGCATCCACCGGTACTGCTAATTCAGTTGAATAAAGATTTTGGCTAGTGTGGTTCACTTGGATAGAGTACCAAGCTCTTACAACCAATTTAGCATCGGATGGATTGCCGATGAAGGCAAACGCACCACCTTTCACTTCGACTGCTTTTGCATCTCTTAAATCCGTTTTTGCCGCAAAGTTGTTTTGGCTCTCACGGTTTTCAAAGCTGACGCCGCCATAGCTGAAAGGGCTGGAAATCATCGGTGCATTGATGTCGTTACTTTTTGGCGTAACTACATTGATGCTCACAAATAAGTTCGCATTAGGAGCTTGGCTTAATTCGCTGCCAAGAATCGCACGGCGTTCCGCTGTGAGATTTAGAGTCGTACCGTTCAAGTTACCGAAGTAAATCACATCACGGAAGTCTTGCAACTTTTGAATGGCTTTTTCACCACCTGCGGAAAGAATGAAGTAGTAAGTTCTGTCTTGTGGCGTGCGACCTTTTGGTTGCACGGTGAAAGACACTTGGTAGTTGTCTGTTTTTCCACCTTGGCGGCCATCGGCTTTTGTTAGAGCTGGCAATCGAATCGTGCCATCGGCTTGGACCGGAACGACCAGATCGTAGTTCCCGCAGACCTTTGCTTCTGGGAAGAAAAGGCCGCTGTGGTATCTGCAGATATAACCGTAACTCACTTCAAGATTTTCAGGTTTCAGGTTGGTATCCAAAGAGCGGAGCTGGATGGTTGTTGCTTCAATCAATGTTTCATTCGCCAGGGCCAATGTGGCCAGAGTTGTAATGATACTAAAAACGATCAAGGCAATGATTTGTAATACGTACTTTCCTGTTTTCATGTTTCGTACTCCTATTTGATGAGCAGCAATATAGCCCAAAGTAGGTACCTCTGTCAGAAAAGGCTCTGACATAAATCCCGTGATTCTGTCAATTTGACGCAGCATCGTTGACAGATTTCGGGCTTATTTGTCAAATGGGATATGTCTGCCTCTGCGAAACCCACCTCAAATCAGTCTAAAGAAGAAATCTACTTCGCGGTCTGCAATGCTATCTTGAAAATGGAGTTCGCCAAAGGTCACCTTAAATGGACGGTTTCTGATATTGCTCGCGAGTCGAAAATCACGCGCTCGCTGGTTTATTACTATTTCGGCAAAGAAAAGAAAGCCGTTTTGGCTGAGGCCTATCGCTTTATTATTTCCCATTTCTATGACATTGAACGTGTGAAGAAAACTTCTGTTAAAGAGCGTCTGCAAAAGACTCTGAGGGCAGCGAGTTCGATGCCGTATCTTTTTATTTTGCTCTTTATTGAAAAGGGCCGTGATTCCGAATTCGGTCGCATGATCGAGGAGTCAGAGAAGGAGCTCTTTAACGCGCTCAAAGTGGAGTTCCCGCATTTAACAGAGACACAAATCTTAGAAATCTACATGCTCCAGCTCGGGGCGATTACCTATCACTATCCGCCGGAAAAAGTTTCGGCTTTGTTTTCAAAGTACAAAGCTTAAAATACTGAGCTCAAAAAACTGACAACTGGCAAAGTGCCCCTCTCGGATTCCCGTGGTATAAAACTAGTTTGAGAGGCTTCTTTCAAATGAAAAAATGCATTCTTTTTTTCATTTTATTTTTCGCTGCTGCGGGAGCGTTTGCGGGACCTTTTCGTATTCTCTATGCAGATCCTCAGAAATCGGCGAATGCGATTGTTGCTTTGATGTCGTATTCGGCGATTCCGGATCTCGCTTCGAGTTCTCTTGCAGTCAACAATGCTCAGACAGGCAGTCCCGCGATCGCGATGACTCAACTGGGTGGGGGATTTACTCTTAGCAAGTCTGTTCCCATCTATCTCGAGGGCGCCGCTGCTTATAGCCGCTATGATCCCAAATTCATCGCCTCGGATGGGAGTGAAACGAGATCGGTTCCTTTGAAATGGAACTCGGGAACTATTCAAGGAGGCATTGGTTGGGATTTTCCCATTAACGAGGACTGGGTGATACGTCCGATTTTTAATTTTTCAGTAGGGACGATTTTTAGCGATCTCGAAGTCGGATCGGCCGTCGTCGCAAATTATGTAGGAGCTGAATGGGACTTCTTGGACGGGGGCTCATTGACTGTGGGTGGATTGGGTGGCGCTTTGATGCTCGCCTATGAGACGCACGACGAAACTTTAGGGCAAGACGTGGATTTACAACTTCGCCAATCCTATATTCACTTGCAAAGTATGGGCGGCAGCCGCTCTGTCAGTGGCTATTCGGATTCAAGCACCTTTAATGTCTATTATCGCTGGCGTGCGCCCATCGATGATTGGAAACTTCTGCAAAAACCCTTTCGCTATGTTTTTGAACTTTCTGGATCTCATTACATGGGAGACCAAAATCAAGTCTTAGGATTTGAATATCTAGGAACATTTGGATTGGGGGTAGAGCTCGATTCCAGTGCTTACCCCGTAGTGATCACTCGCACACGTCTCGTGGGACGATATATGTTTGGCGATAACGTTCGTGGGTATTCTATCGGCTTTGCTTGTTCCTTTTAGTAAAGTCTAGGGAGCAAGAGTTTGTTGATCTTTGTCAGACTCTCTCGACGAATCTCTTCCAAGGAAAGAAGTTTTCTTCAAAAAGGACATTTATATTGGTGCTGAGTTTTTCTCAGTCCTAAAATTCGAGGACATTCACAACCCAGAATTTTTAGGAGAAAAAATGAGACGCCCCCAATCTAAAAAGAAAATATTTATTACAGCGATTGTCGGTTTATCCGCAGGATTAGTCTTGAGCACCTCGCTGGCTTTAGGCAAAAAGAAAATCCTGGATTCCTTCGATGATATCATCGGCAATCATTCGTCTGAGATGTTGACCGAAGGCCGGAAAATTTTCCGCTATGACACCTTTGGCAGCGAGAAATTCTGGGGCGACACTCTCCGCATTCACGAAGCTCTTTTAGGCGAGAAAAACGGCGGTATCGGTCCTGGCGTCAGTCCCAAGACCGGTTTGAGTGTCGGTCTTAAAGTGGATGTCGATGCCCTCCCAAAAGCGATTCTTGAAGCGATCAAACAGGGCAAAGTGGATCTCGACGATCCGAAAACCAGCGTGGTTCTTCTTAAAGAAGACGCGATTATCGGTGTGAAGGGGATTTTCAACAGCAAAGGCGAATTGTCCTCTGTGGGAATTCGCTGTGCCTTCTGTCACTCGACCGTGGACAATTCATTAGCTCCGGGGATTGGTCATCGCCTTGATGGTTGGCCGAATCGCGATTTGAATGTGGGCGCAATCATCAGTCTTTCGCCTGATTTGAAAGTGATGAATGATCTGCTTGGCACCACGGATGAAGACACCAGAAAAGTTTTGAAGGCGTGGGGACCGGGCAAGTTCGATGCGGAGCTTGTTCTTGACGGCAAGGGCTTCCGTCCTGACGGAAAAACCGCGGCGACTCTGATTCCTCCGGCATTTGGTTTGGCGGGCGTGAATCTTCACACCTTCACGGGCTGGGGTTCAGTGACTTACTGGAATGCCTTTGTGGCGAATCTTGAAATGCACGGGCAGGGAAACTTCTATGATCCGCGCCTTGATGATGCGGCGAAGTTTCCTATTGCCGCGAAAGCAAAGATGGGCCACACGCAAAATGCAGATGATATGATCACCTCGAAGCTCGCGGCTTTGCATTACTATCAGCTCTCCATTCCGGCACCGCAAGCTCCGGCGGGATCTTTTATTCCTGAAGCAGCAGCTCGAGGTGAGAAGATTTTCAACGGCAAAGCGACGTGTGCGACCTGCCACGTACCCCCTCTTTACACCGAGCCTGGCTGGAGTATGCACACAGCGGATGAAATCGGTATCGATGATTTTCAGGCCAAGCGTTCTCCTGATGAACGCTATCGCACAACGCCTTTGAAGGGCGCGTGGGCTCATGCTCAAGGCGGTTACTATCATGACGGACGCTTTGCGAATTTAGGTGAGGTCGTTGATCACTATGATAGTTTCCTCAGTCTGAGTCTTTCGGCGGATGAGAAATCAGACCTCGTGGAATTTTTGAAATCACTTTAATTTTATTTTTTTGCCGAGGGCGACTTGCGGATGCAGAACTTGCAGACGCTGTCGCCTCTGGCAATGCATTTTTCCAGTTGGACGTTCATGCCACCCGAAGCGCTTTCGATAAACTGCGTATCGAATCTGCAAAGACCTGGATGCGATTTCGCGACATTGTGATAAACGCAGTTCGTGGCTTCAATAACAGCACCTTTGCGCAGATCGCTTTGTTTGAGCGAAGCCCGATACCCCAACTCATTCAGCGCCTTTGTGATTTCCGCCAAGAGGGCCGGGGTCGATTTCGTATTTTCAAACCGCGCTTTCATGGAGTCCGCAATACGAGCTGCGAGACCCTCCATCATCCGTGACACGGACTCGGGTCCCATATCTTCAGCCAAATATTCCAAAAGAATATTCGAGAGCCATGAGTATTGTCGCGGAAAAATCTCATGACCATTGTTGGAGAGAAGGTAATGGCGACGGGGCCTGCCGACTCCGCCTTGAATATCCTCAAAGGTTAATAGCCCCAGGTTCTCGATTTTCAAAATATGCTCGCGAGCCGCCGTTTTGGTGATCCCCAAGTGTTCTGCGATTTCATCGAGCGTCGCGCCTTTGCGTTGTTCTAGCAGGTACTCCAAAATCTTTTTCTGATTCGCGTGCAGTCCAATCATGAGACACTCCAGGCTATTTAATCAATTTAAACAGTATTTACCATTTTAACATCTCCAGCGAGAATTGTCTTAAGGAAAACCAAACTTTTAGGAGATTTTATGGAAAACACGATGAAACAAAACTCAATGACGTCGTCTCTCGGTACCGAGAAGTCGCGTCCTCTGCTTGCTGGCATTGTGACGGGGCAAGTGGCGGGGCTTATCATGGCGGTCGTGGTGATGATCGTCTTTGCAGTCTTTTTAGGTCACAGTCCGCTCTATCCGGTTCAGGTGATTGGCTCGGTTCTCTTTGGCGAGTCCGCTTTGCAGGGCTTTCATTTCGGCGCCCTCCTCGCAGGCCTGATTCTTCATCAGGCGGGTCCGTCGCTGTTATGGGGCGTGGCTTATGGTTTAATAGCGGCGAAGCTCCAGCCACGGAATACGTCCTCAGCACTTATGTTGGGGCTTGCCGTGGGAGTGGTGTCGATGATCGGGCCCTATGTGCTGATTCCCTTCGTGATGAATATCATGCAAGGCGCCGACTTATGGAATCGGGAAGTTCCGATGTTCTGGGATTGGGCGGCACACCTGGTGTTCGGAGCGTCGTTTGGACTCTACCCGGCATTGGAAAGAAAACTCCTCGGACGCTAAGCCTGGAATACCGAGCTGACAGCGGCGGAAGTTTTGCTGATCTACAATCGTCA
>Ga0255338_1005876_pt1 | contig 10898 bp, 7 predicted proteins | sample MeOH1_35cm_T4_19_FD_203715 | JGI IMG/M metagenome (GOLD analysis project Ga0255338, IMG submission 203715) | Sandy soil microbial communities from University of British Columbia, Vancouver, Canada - MeOH1_35cm_T4_195 | ecosystem: Engineered > Artificial ecosystem > Sand microcosm > Unclassified ... | reverse complement strand
CCCCGAGAGCCGCGGCCACATCGCGCTCGCCTCCGCCGATCCCTTGGCGCGCCCGCTCATCTACGCCAATTATCTCGCGACCGAGAAGGACCGCGACTACGCCGTTAAGAGCGTGCAGTTCGCGCGCAAGCTCGCGCAGACTAAGCCGCTTGCCGATCTGGTCGCTGCCGAGGTTTCGCCGGGACCGGCCGTGGGCACTGCGGCGGAAATCCTCGATTACGCGCGCCGCAACGGCGCCACCATTTTCCACCCGTCCGGCACCTGCCGCATGGGCACCGACGAAGCCGCCGTCGTCGACCCGCGCCTGCGCGTGCGCGGCGTGTCGGGTCTCTGGGTGGTCGATTGTTCGATCATGCCGACGCTTGTTTCCGGGAACACCAACGTTCCCGCGATCATGATCGCGGAGAAAGCCGCCGACATGATCGTGGAAGACTGCAACGAAAATTCAAACGGGAGGAAGAACCAATGGCAACCGGAGTATCAGATCGCGATCTAAGGCGGGTCGTCACCGCCAGCCTGATCGGGGCAACCATCGAATGGTACGACTTTTTCCTTTACGGCACCGTCGCCGGCATCGTCTTCAATAAGCTGTACTTTCCGAACAGCGATCCGCTGATCTCGATCCTCTTGGCCTACACCACCTTCGCGGTCGGCTTTATCGCGCGCCCGCTCGGCGGCGTCATTTTCGGTCATTTTGGCGACCGCATCGGCCGCAAGAGCATGCTGGTGCTGACGCTCATGATCATGGGCATCGCCACCGTGCTGATCGGCCTCTTGCCGACCTATCAGCAGATCGGCGTCGCCGCGCCGATCATATTGCTCATCTTGCGCGTGCTGCAGGGCATCGGTCTTGGCGGCGAGTGGGGCGGGGCGGTGCTCATGACCTACGAATACGCGCCGGAAGGCAAGAAGGGTCTCTTCGCCAGCCTGCCGCAGATCGGCCTGTCGATCGGCCTGTGCCTGTCGGCCGGCGTGGTCGCCATCGCCTCCACTTTGCCGGAAGAGCAGTTCTTGGCCTGGGGGTGGCGCGTCGGCTTCATCGCCAGCTTCATCCTGGTCGTGGTAGGGCTCTACATCCGGCTGAAGATCATGGAGACGCCGGAGTTCGCCAAGCTCAAGGAGCAGGGCGAGGAGGTGAAGATTCCCTTCGTCGCCATGATCAAGGAATATCCGCGCAACATCCTGCTCGGCATGGGGGCGCGCTACATCGACGGTGTGTTCTTCAACGTCTTCGCCGTGTTCAGCATCGCCTATCTGGTCAACACGGTGCACATCTCGCGCACCACGGCGCTGTGGGCGGTGTGCTCCTCGGCCTTCGTGATGATCTTCTTCATCCCGCTGTTCGGCGCGCTGTCCGATCGCTGGGGGCGCGGCAAGACCTACGCCATCGGCTCGATCCTGCTGGCGCTCTCGGTCTATCCGGCCTTCTGGGCGATGAGCAGCGGCGACATCGTCGCGATCTTCGTGTCGCTGATCCTGCCCTTCGGCATCATCTACGCGATGTGCTACGGGCCGGAAGCCGGGCTGTTCTGCGATCTGTTCGACGCACGGGTGCGCTACACCGGCATCTCGTTCGTCTATCAGTTCTCCGGCATTTTCGCCTCGGGCATTACGCCGATCATCGCCACCTACCTGATCGCGGCAAACGGCAATCAGCCCTGGTTCCTCTGCGCCTACGTGGTGTTCGCGGCCTTGGTCAGCGCGGCCTGCTCGGCGGCGATCAAGGGCGCGGCGGGAACCGCGAGCGTGACGGCGCCGACGGCTGCGGTCCGGCCCGCGCGCGCCTGACTACTTGGCGGAGGCGGCTTTCTCGGCCGCCTTCGCCTCGTCCCAGAGCGCATCCATCTCGGCAAGCGTCGCATCCTGCGGCGCTTTGCCCTTTTGCGCGAGCGCGCGCTCGATAGAGGCGAAGCGGCGCTCGAACTTGAGATTGGTGGCGCGCAACACGCCTTCGGGATCGGCCTTGAGATGACGCGCCAGATTCACCACCGCGAATAGCAGGTCGCCCACTTCGGTCGCAGCATGCGCCTCGTCGCGCTCATCGAGCGCGGCTTCGATCTCGTCGGCTTCCTCGCGGATTTTCGCCAGCACCGCGCGCGGGTCGTTCCAGTCGAAGCCGACTTGGCTGGCCTTGTTCTGCAGCTTCAAAGCGCGAGTCAATGCCGGCAGCGCCACCGGCACGCCGGCGAGCGCGCCTGATGCGGCCTTCTCGCCGCGCGCGGCTCTTTCCTGCGACTTGATCTGCTCCCACAGCCCCTTCACCGCTTCGGCGGTCTTGCCGTCGGCATCGGCAAATACGTGCGGATGGCGGCGGATGAGCTTGGTGGTGATGGCCTCGACCACGTCCGGGAACGCGAACAGACCTTGCTCTTCGGCCATGCGGGCATGGAATACGACCTGTAAAAGGAGATCGCCGAGCTCGTCCTTGAGATGGTCGAGATCGCCGCGGGCGATGGCATCGGCCACCTCATAGGCTTCCTCGAGCGTATAGGGCGCAATCGTCTCGAAGTTTTGTTCCAGGTCCCAGGGACAGCCGCTGCCGGGCGAGCGCAGCGCGGCCATGATGTCGATCAGGCGGGAAATATCGCGGGAGGGTGTCATCGGGCGAAACTACACCCGCGATGTCAACTTGTCGCTCTAGGTCCCTTTGCGTTCCCCAGGAACGTCCGGCGCGTCCTTGAAGGCGGTGAGCGCGGCGCGGATATCGTCGGGCCAGGGCATCGCCGTGCCGGTCGTCATGTGCATGGCGACTAGCACCTGCTTGCAGGTCCACACTGTTTCGGGGCCGCGTGAAACCGTGTGCGCGAGTGCGAGCGAGGAGCCGCCGATCCGCTCCAGCGTCAGCGCGAAAGTGAGGACATCGCCTTGCCGGGAGGGGCGCACGAAATCGCAGGACAGATGCGCCGTCGGCGTGCCCATCTTGCGGCGGCCGAGTTGGTCGGTCCAGGGATGGCCGAGCGCGATCCAGAAATCCTCGACCACGCCGTTGAGCATGTCGATGTAAGCGGGGAAATAGGCGATCCCTGCCGGATCGCAGTGCCCGAAGCGCACCAAACGTTGCACCCGGAACGTCGCCACGGGAGCTCCTTATCCCCGTTGCGGCTGCGCCGCTGCCGCGCGCTCGATGTTCGTCTCGTACTGCGCCTTGCCCGAATAATACTGCTTCGGCCAGGGCACGTTCTTCAGCCCGATCTTGGCGGCCTCGTGCAGGGTCCAGGCCGGATCGGCGAGGTGCGGACGGGCGACCGCGCAGAGGTCGGCACGACCGGCAGCAATGATCGAGTTGGCATGATCGGCCTCGGAGATGGCGCCGACGGCGATGGTGGCGATGCCGATCTCGTTGCGGATCTTGTCGGCGAAGGGCGTCTGGAACAGGCGCCCGTAGACCGGCTGCTCGGCCTTGTCTACTTGGCCCGACGAACAGTCGACCAGATCGGCGCCGGCATCCTTGAACATCTGGGCGAAGATCGCGGCGTCCTCGGGCGTGTTGCCGCCTTCGGTCCAGTCATGACAGGACAGGCGCACTGACATCGGCCGGTCTTCCGGCCAAACGGCGCGCATGGCTGTGAAGATTTCGAGCGGATAGCGTGCGCGGTTCTCGTGGCTGCCGCCGTATTCGTCGGAGCGCTTGTTGGCGAGCGGCGACAGGAAGCTCGACAACAGATAGCCGTGCGCACAGTGCAGTTCGAGCACATCGAAGCCGATCGCTGCGCCACGCTTGGTGGCGGCGACGAAATCGGCCTTCACGCGCTCCATGTCGGCGCGGGTCATCTCGCGCGGCACGGGACCGTTCGGCAGGTATGGGAGCGCGGAGGGTGAGATCGTCGTCCAGTTGTCTTTGACGAGTGGCTGATCGATGCCTTCCCAGGCGAGCCGCGTCGAGCCCTTGCGGCCGGAATGGCCGAGCTGGAGGCCCGCTTTCGCCGGCGTCGTATGGATGAAATCGACGACACGCTGCCAGGCTTTGGCCTGCTCGTCGTTCCACAGGCCGAGACAGCCGGGCGTGATGCGGGCGTCCGGCGATACGCAGGTCATCTCGCCGAACACAAGGCCGGCGCCGCCGAGCGCACGGCTGCCGAGATGCACCAAGTGGAAGTCGTTCGGCAGGCCGTCGGTCGCCGAATACATCGCCATCGGCGACATCACGATGCGGTTGGCCAAGGTCACGCCGCGCACGCGATAAGGCGTGAACATCGGCGGGGTGGGGCGCTCGCCAGGCGCGACATTCAAGCCGCAGCGCTGCGCGTACCAGCGCTCGTAGCCTTCGAGCCAGGTCTTGTCGCGCAGGCGCAGGTTCTCGTGGCTGATGCGCTGCGAGCGCGTCAGCAGCGAATACATGAACTGCTCGGGCTCGAGCGTGTCGGCGTAGCGGGACCCGACCACTTCGAACCATTCCATGGCGTTGCGCGCGGCATTCTGGATGCGCGCGACGTCGACGCGACGGACGTCCCTGTAGGCGGCCAGCACCTGCGGGATCTTGTCGGCGGTGTGCCCGAACGTGTCGAACTGGCGCGTGAGCTCGATCGCGTCTTCCAGCGCCAGCTTGGTGCCAGAGCCGATGGCGAAATGCGCGGTGTGGGCGGCATCGCCCATCAGCACCACATGGCTCTTGCCGTTGAAGTGGCTCCAGTTGCTGCAGATCAGGCGGTTGAAGTTCAGCCAGGCCGAGCCACGCAGGTGGCGCGCGTTGGTCATCAGCGGCTCGCCTTCGAGCACTTCTTCGAACAGCTTCTCGCAGAAGGCGACCGACTCGTCCGGCGTCGCCTTGTCGAGGCCGTGCGCGAGCAGCGTCTCTTCGGTCGTCTCGACGATGAAGGTCGAGGTCTTGTCATCGAACTTGTAGACGTGGGCCTGAAACCAGCCGTGTTCGGTGCGGCGGAAATCGAAGGTGAAGGCGTCGAAGTTCTTCTCGGTGCCGAGCCAGATGTAGCGGTTCGGGCGCACCACGAGATCGGGCTCGAAAGCCGCCTCATAGCGGTTGCGCAGCTTCGAATTGATGCCGTCGCTGGCGATGATGAGATCGGCGTCGGGGAACTCGAGATCGCTGTCGACCTCGCGTTCGAACACGAGTTCGACGCCGAGCTCCTCGCAGCGCGCTTGCAGGATGTTCAGGAGCCGCTTGCGGCCGATGCCGACGAAGCCGTGGCCCGTCGTGCGCATGCGCTTGCCCTTGATCAGGACCTCGATGTCGTCCCAGTGATTGAACGCAACCTCGATTTCCTGCGCTGTCTTCGGATCCCAGACGCGCATGTTCTCCATAGTGGCGTCGGAGAAGACGACGCCCCAGCCGAACGTGTCGTAGGGCTTGTTGCGTTCGATGACCGAGACGTGATGGTCCGGATTGGCCTTCTTCATCAGGAGGCCGAAATAGAGGCCGGCGGGGCCGCCGCCGATGCAGACGATGCGCATATCTTAGTGGTCCTGCTTCACGAGCCTGCCCCGACATTACACGCAATCGCGTGCCGCCGTTGATCACGTCGCTGCCGTCGGCTGGGCAAACGTCGCCCAAGGCAGCCCGTGAAATTATTTTAAGCTTAAAATAATCAGGGCCGACGTGAGATGTCAATGGTTGCGTCGGAGACTATTTCCAGTCCGGTGCGGTGAGGCGCCGTTTCCCGTCCGGCGTCTTGACGACACCGGGGGTGTCCATATCGAGCTTGTCCCAGAGCTGGCACGTCACCGATTTGTGCTTCTGGTCGAGGCCTTCGCAGTAATTGGTGAACTCGCACAGCCGCACTTCGCTGCCGCGGCCGAGGGCGATTTTGCGGAACCAGTCGGGGTCGGCGAGCGACTGCCGTGCGGCACCGACGATGTCGCAGACGCCATCGGTCAGCATTTTCTCGGCCATCTCGAAATTGTGCACGCCGCCGGCGCAGACGACCGGCGTCTGCAAGCCGGCCGCGCGGATGTCGGCGCGGATCGCGCGCGTCGCTTCGACGTTACGGCCGAATGGACCACGCGCGTCGGAAATATATTGCGGCATGCATTCGTAACCGCTGCGCCCCGTATAGGGGTAGGCGCTGCCGCCGACGCCTGGCTGCTTGGCATCGTCGAACTTGCCGCCGCGGGAGGTCGACAGGAAATCCATGCCGGCACGGGCAAAGGCGAGGCCGAAGACGCGCGCGTCCTCGACGTCGCTGCCGCCGTCGATGCACTCATCCGCGAGGAATCGGCACCCGACGACGTAGTCGTTGCCGACCCGTGCTCGCACCGCGGTGTAGACCTCGAGCGGCAGCCGCAGGCGGTTTTCCCGCGAGCCGCCGTAGCCGTCGTCGCGCGTGTTCTTGCGCGAAAGGAAGGAGGCCATGGTGTAGGCGTGCGCATAGTGCAGCTCGACACCATCGAAGCCGGCTTCCTGTGCGCGGGCGGCGGCATCCGCGAACAACCCCGGCAAGGTCCGCGGCAGATCGCGGATATGAGCGAGTTGTGTATCGGTAACGCGCTCGCGATAGCCGAAGTCGAGTGCCTCCAGTTCGCCTGCATCGAGAACCTGCGTGAGCTCCGCGCGCGGCATAGTGGCGAGACGCGCACGCACCTCTTCTTCGGACAGGCCGGCATCGCCGAGTGCGCGGCGATGCGCATCGGTGATGGTGAGGAAGCGCTGGAAGAACTTTTGCGGATCGGGCCGGCGACGGATCGTGAGAAAGTCGATGATCTGGATGAACAGCCGTGTTTCGCCTTCGCTGGCCTCACGCACGGCATCGACCAGTTTCCGCAAGCCGGGGATATATCGCTCATGTCCGATGCGCAGCAGCGGGCCGCTCGGTACGTCGCGAATGCCGGTTGCTTCGACCACGATGGCGCCAGGTTTTCCGCGCGCAAAACGGGCGTACCAGTTGATCACGTCGTCGGTGACGAAACCGTCTTCTGTCGCGCGCCACGGCACCATCGCCGGCACCCACGTGCGCTGCGCGAGCGTGACAGCGCCGATCTTGATCGGGGAAAAGAGCCGGGAGCGCGCGGCTTCGTCGTGTGACGGAACCTGGCCATGGCCGGAGTCAAAACGGATGCGTTCGGGCGGGCGCCACATACCGCTCAAGCTTAGAGCGGGTCGAAATCATTTCAAGTATAAAATAATTTCCTTCCTGCAACCGCCGGCGTATATAGTGCAAAAGATAGATCGCCGCGCGCGCACGATTCGCGGGCGGTGCGCCTGGAGCCTGATGCATGGACGACGTAACCGCACTTCCGCTCGACGTGGAAACCAAGGTGATCGAACGGCCGAGCGATCACAAGGACGAACTGCGCCTGTGGCTGCGTCTCCTGAGCTGCAAAATGCTGATCGAAAACGAAATCCGCCGGCGCCTGCGCGACAGCTATGACATCACGCTACCGCGGTTCGATCTGATGGCGCAGCTCGACAAGGCGCCCGCCGGCATGAAGCTCGGCGAGTTGTCGCAGCGCCTGATGGTCTCGAACGGCAACATCACCGGCCTCGTCGATCGTCTGGTCACGCAAGGGTTGCTCGACCGCCAACCTGCGCCGAACGACCGCCGCACACAGATCGTGAAGCTCACCGCCGAAGGCCGCCGTACCTTCCGCGCCATGGCGGCCGCTCATGAGAGCTGGATCGCCGATCTCTTCGCGGATCTTTCCAAGAACGAGCAAGAGTCGCTGATGCGTCTGCTCGGCAAGGCCAAGGCTTCGGCGCACAAGGCGCTTGACGTAACGCGCTAGACCAGCCGTCCTTAGACGAAACTGTCGATGGTCTTGAGTGCGCCGGAGAGCGCGATACCGTCTTCGTCCTTGAGCGCGGCTTCGCGCAGGCGACGCACCCATTCAGCCGCGTCCGGGCGGCCTTCGACCTTAGCGGCCCCCAGCATCACCTTGTCGAACTTCGACTGGCCGCGCGCGTGGGTGTCGGAATAGCCCTTCACCAGGCGCCGCGCTTGCAAGAGCTCGACGGCGAGATCGTAATCCTTCGGCGCAGCCGTCTTCACGCGGGCGAGCCAGGCGTCGCGATGCGCGACCTCATTGGCGTGCCGCAGTGTGCCGCGGCGGAAGCGTCGCATGCCGCCGAGGAAATACAGCGGCAGGAACCAGCGAATGGTGCCGGTTTGCACGCGGCGGCCGCGATTGACGATTTTGTCGAGCGCCTTGAACAGGCCCGGGCGGTTCTCGATGAAGCGGCCGAGGCCGGCCGGCAGCGAGCCGCAGACCTCTTCCATGCGCGGATGCATGTACTCGGTCGTGTAAACGAGTTGGTCGGGCGCCGCCGCGACTTCGGTACGCACGCGTTCGAAGCGGCTGCCGCGCGTCTTCAGATCGGCGACACGGAAAACATCGTCATAGGCCATGGCGGTGGCGATGTATTTCGCCGCTGTGCGTGTGAGCACGAAGCCGCGCGCTTCGCCGCCATTGGCCTTGTCGAGCGCCAGCTGGCCGGCCAGCAGGTCGAGATATTCCTTGCCGTAGGCGACATCTTGATAGTCAACCACGCGCTGCAGGCCGGCGCCGATCATGTCGTGCGCCGCCTGCGGAAATTCGGCAAGGGCGCGCGTTACAAGCGCGTCGTAACCGGGGTGTCCGACCGGCGCCAGAGCCGGATAGCGCTTGGCGGCGACTGGCTTCGGTGCGGCATGTACCGCGCCTGTGCTGGCTTCGGCCACGACGCCGTCGTAGCCGAGCGCGAAGGCGCGCAGGCTCGGCTCGACGCCGACGCCGGCGGCGCGGATGGTGGCTTCGAAGGCCGCACGTTCGAACGGCAGCGTTTTGGAAGCGGCCACCGCACCGAACAGCACGGCGGACACCACGCTGCCTGCCTTCTCGGCAAGCTCCGCCATGTCGAAGGCGATGAAGCGCTTGGCCGCCGCGGCCGCCGCGGCATAGACCTTCTCGGCTTCGCCGATGCCGTCGCCGGGGATCTGCTTCTCGGCCACGGCGTAGTGGCGATGCGATGAGGCGATCAGCGTCGTGCGATCGGGCGTCACAAACCCGCGCTGGATGGCGCGGCCGGCTTCCATCAGTTCGGCACCGATGACGATGTCGACCTCGCCTGGCACCGGCATCAGAGAGAGTATCGGCCGGAGCTCTCGCGGCGTATTCGGCGGCAACGGCAGCACTTCAATGAAATAGACCGTGGCGCCGGTGCGTTGCGCCACGCCCGGCACGGAGGTCGATTGTGCGGCCCAGCCTTGGGCTTCGCACAAAGCCACGATCCAATCGACCAGCACGCCGCCGCCTTGGCCGCCCATGGCCATCACCGCAATCGACAACGGCCGCGTCGTATCGAGGGCAGGGGAGATGGAAGGTGCGACGTTCATTGGTGGTGGTCTGCTTGGATTAGGCGAACGCGATACGACGACGCGCGCGGCGGCGCTGCAGGAAGCCGATGACTGCCTTGCGCATCTTGGCCAGGAACAGATCGACGCGGCTCGGATTGTAGACGATATCGGCGCGGTAGAAGGACGGGCAGAGCACCGCCGCCTCCGATACCTCGCCGCAGTTGCCGCAGCCGACGCAGGTGTTGTCGATGGCCGCGACCGGATCGTCCTTCAAGGGATCGTCGGTGCGCTTGATCGACAGCGACGGGCAGCCCGACAGCCGGATGCAGGCATGATCGCCGGTGCAGACGTCCTCGTCGACGCCGAAGCGCTCGCGCACCATACGCTCGCCGCCCTTCACCGCCTTGTTGAACAACGGCCTCACTCGGCGTTGCTTGTTCAGCATGCACTCCGAAGAGGCCACGATCACCTTCGGCCCCGGCGTGTTGGTGGTCAGCGCTTCCTTCAGCGTGTCGCGCATCTTGCCGACGTCATAGGTGCGATCGAGTTGGCGCACCCATTTGACGCCGACGCCTTCCACCGCCTTGGTGATCTGGTTTTGCGTCGAACGCGATGGGTTGTCGACGCGCGAGGACAGGACGTCCTGGCCGCCCGTCGCCGACGAATAGAAGTTGTCGACGACGATGATGACGCTGTCGTGCTTATTGTAGACGGCATTGCCGATGCTCGTCGTCAGGCCGTTGTGCCAGAAACCGCCGTCGCCGATCATCGCGATCGACTTCTTGTCGGTCTTGACGTTGAAGGCGGCGTTCGACGCAGGCCCAAGCCCGTAGCCCATGGTCGTGGCGCCGATATTGAATGGCGGCAGCGACGCGAACAGATGGCAGCCGATGTCGCCGGCGATGTGATGCTTTCCCAGTTCCTTCTCGACCAGCTTCATAGCGGCGAAGATCGGCCGCTCCGGGCAGCCGGTGCAGAAGCCCGGCGGGCGCGGCGGCACGGCGCCGGCGAGCGCCTTCACGCGCGGGTCGTCGTTGATCGCCGGCTGGTTGGGCGCGCGCAGTTGGTCGGATAGCGCTCCGGGTGCGGCACCGGCGAGGAAATCACGCACACCCTTGTACATCACATCGGCGGTGTATTCGCCCGCCATCGGCAGCACGCCCTTGCCGTAGATTTTCGTGTTGATGTCGCGCCGGCGCAGGATGGTGGCGATCGCCTGCTCGATATGCTCGGGCTGGCCTTCCTCGACGATCAGCACGGCCTTCTTGGTCGCGCAGAATTCAGCGACCTCGTCGTCGACCACCGGATAGGTGACGTTCATGCAGTAGATCGGCACGCGCGTCTTGCCCCAGACATCGGCGAGGCCGAGGCGCTCGAGCGCGCGCACGACGCCGTTGTACATGCCGCCCTGGACGACGATGCCGAGGTCTTTCAAGTCGCCGTCGAAGAACTCGTTGAGCTTGCGCTCCTTGATGAACTTCACCGCGTTCGGCCAACGCTGCTCGATCTTCTCCTTCTCGTGCATATAGGAGGCGGGCGGCAGCACGATGCGGTTGGTGTCGCGTACCGGATTTTGCAGCGCCTGCTGCAGCGTGTAGGCCGGCGGCTTGTTGTCTTTGGCGATGAACGAGCCGTGCACGTGGCAGGCGCGGATGCGCAATTCCAGCATCACCG
>Ga0255338_1005875_pt1 | contig 10898 bp, 8 predicted proteins | sample MeOH1_35cm_T4_19_FD_203715 | JGI IMG/M metagenome (GOLD analysis project Ga0255338, IMG submission 203715) | Sandy soil microbial communities from University of British Columbia, Vancouver, Canada - MeOH1_35cm_T4_195 | ecosystem: Engineered > Artificial ecosystem > Sand microcosm > Unclassified ... | reverse complement strand
TCGTCGGCGCGTTCATCGGTGGCCTGATCTTCAGCGGCGGTTCGATCAATGACGGCCTGACGCTTTACAGCTTCCTCGTGTCGCTGGTTGGCGCTGTCATCCTGCTCGCGATCGTCAATCTGGTGCGCCGCGGTTCGGTCCGCTAAACACCCGGCAAGAACAAAGAGGCCGTGCCCGTGAGGGTGCGGCCTCTTTTGCGAGAATATGCGGATATTCAACTCCGCCCGGCGAAAAAGCGGTAGAGCGTCAGCACGCCGATCGCCCCCAGCACGGCGGCGATGAAACTCGCCTGCTCACCAGGTTCATAAACGCCCAGCAAACGGCCGACATAGCCCGCCAGCAGGGCGCCGGCGATGCCCAGCAGGATGGTGACGACGCAGCCGCCCGGATCGCGGCCGGGCATGACCAGCCGGGCGAGCGCCCCCGCGAACAGGCCGACAATGATCCATCCCAGCAATTCCATCGCCGCCTCCCGCCGCCATGCGGGCTATAGCGCCATAGTCGGACGGCTTTGGCAAGGGCTGGACGAGCGCGCGCCCCACACTCTCCAAATGGCTTTGCGATCCTTCCCACAGCCATGATAATGGGGGCTTGAGCCGGGTGATGTATTCATATAATACAGCAATCCGAACGGCGCTGATGGCCGAAAGATGGATTCAGGATGAATTACGAAACCCCGTTGGTCGGTGATGTGCCGGCAAATGTCCTTGACGATCGGGACGAGCGCTCCATCTGGCGCCGCAGACTGGTGATCGGCGCCGTCGTCGCCATCATCCTGATCGCCGTCGCCACCTGGGTCAGCATGCGCGGCAAGGGCGCGGAAACAGCTGCCAGCGCCACGCAGGCGCCGGTCGTGACGGTGATCAGTCCCGGCCAGTCGACGGTGTCGCACACCATCAGCGCCACCGGATCGCTCGCTGCGCGGGTTGAAATGCCCGTGGGCGTCGTGGGCGAAGGCGGTGCGGTGACGCGCGTGCTGGTGCAGCCGGGCGACTGGGTGCGCGCGGGCCAGATACTCGCGACCGTCGAGCGCTCCGTCCAGACCCAACAGATTCGCTCGCTCGCCGCGCAGGTGGAGGTCAGCCGCGCCGACGCCAAGCTGGCGCAGGCCCAACTCGACCGCGCCAAGGCGCTGGTGTCGCGCGGCTTCATCAGCCAGGCCGATATCGACCAGCGGACCGCGACCCGCGATGCCGCCAATGCCCGCGTCAATGTCGCCATCGCTCAACTGGCCGAGCAGCGCGCCCGCACCGGCCGCCTCGACATTCGGGCCCCCGCCGCCGGTCTGGTGCTGACCCGCGCGGTGGAACCCGGCCAGATCGTCGGATCGGGCAGCGCCACATTGTTCCGCATGGCCAAGGATGGCGAGATGGAAATGCTGGCCCAGGTCAGCGAAAGCGATCTGGCCGCGCTGCGCACCGGCAACAGCGCCACCGTCACCCCGGTCGGCGGCACGGCGCAATTTGCCGGACGCGTCTGGCAGGTGTCGCCGGTGGTCGACAATCAGAACCGCCAGGGCATCGCCCGGATCGCCATCCCCTATAATCCGGCGATCCGTCCGGGCGGTTTTGCCTCCGCCGCGATCGTCAGCGGCACCGGCTCCGCGCCGATGCTGCCGGAATCGGCGGTGCAGAGCGACGAGAAGGGCAATTATGTCTATGTCGTCAACGGCCGCGACGAAGTGCAGCGGCGCGACGTCACGATCGGCCAGGTGACGGATGCCGGCGTGTCGATCCTGAACGGTCTCAACGGCAATGAACGCATCGTGGCTTCGGCCGGCGCCTTCCTGACGCCGGGGCAGAAGGTGAAGCCACAGGTCAGCAAGTCCAAATGAAGGGGCGCGGCGCGCCCGTCCGGCGCCGCCACCGGCAGGCGAGGAAGCCATCATGAGTTTTCGCAATATTTCCGCCTGGGCCATTCGCAACCCGGTATCGCCGCTGGTGCTGTTCGTGGCGCTGCTGCTGGCGGGCATCGTCAGCTTCAGCCGGATGGACGTCAACGAGAATCCCGACATCAGCTTCCCGATGGCCAGCGTCGTCGTGCGGCAACCCGGCGCGGCGCCGACCGAACTGGAAACGCAGGTCACGCAGCGTATCGAAGCGGCGGTGCGCGGCATCAGCGGCGTGGACGAGATCACTTCCTGGGTGTCGGAGGGCCAGTCCAACACCAATGTGCAGTTCCAGATCGGCACGCCCGTCGATCGCGCCGTCAACGATGTGAAGAACGCCGTCGACCAGATCCGCAGCGACCTGCCTGAAGGCATATTGGAACCGCAGGTTAGCCGCGTCGACATTGACGGCGGGCCGATTGCCTATTTCAGCGCCGAAGCGACCGACATGACGCTGGAGGAACTGTCCTGGTATGTCGACAATACCGTCGCCAAGCGGCTGCTGGCGGTGCCCGGCATGGCGGCGGTCAAGCGCGGCGGCGGCGTGTCCCGCGAAATCCGCGTCATCCTGAACCCCGCCAAGCTGCAATCGCACGGCATCACCGCGTCCCAGGTCAACCAGCAATTGCAGCAGGTGAACCTGAACGCGGCGGGCGGCCGCACCGAAATCGCCGGCGCGGAACAGGCGATCCGCGTGCTCGGCAACGCCCGCGACGCCTATGCGCTGGGCCAGACCCAGATCGCCATTTCCGGCGGTCGCACCGTCAAGCTCGCGGACCTGGCCGACGTGCGCGACATGTATGCCGAACAGCGCTCGCTGTCGCTGATGAACGGGCGGCAGGTGACCAGCTTCAGCATGGAAAAGGCCAAAGGTTCGTCAGACGTCACTGTGTTCGACCACGCGATGAAGGTGCTGGACCAGCTCAGGAAGGAAAATCCCAAGGTCCAGTACAAGCAACTCTACACGAGCGTTGAATATACCAAGGGGCAATATCACAGCGCCATGCAGGCGATGATAGAGGGCGCGGTGCTGGCCGTGGTCATCGTCTTCCTGTTCCTGCGCGACTGGCGCGCCACCCTGATTTCGGCGCTCGCCATTCCGCTGTCCGCGATTCCGGCCTTCTGGTTCATGGACATGATGGGCTTCACCCTGAACGGCATCTCGCTGCTGGCCTTGAGTCTGGTCGCGGGCGTGCTGGTCGACGACGCCATCGTGGAGATCGAGAATATCGTGCGCCACATGCGCATGGGCAAAAGCGCCTATCAGGCCTCCATCGACGCCGCCGACGAAATCGGCCTCGCGGTGCTGGCGACGACCATGGCGATCGTCGCGGTGTTTCTGCCCGTGGCGCTGATGCCGGGCATTTCTGGCCAGTTCTTCATCCAGTTCGGCATGACCGTGGTGGTTGCCGTGCTGCTCAGCCTTGCCGTCGCGCGCCTGATCACGCCGATGATCGCCGCCTATTTTCTGAAGGCCCATGGCCAGGAAAGCCATGGCGAGGGCTGGCTGATGGACGTCTATATGGCCGTGCTGCGCTGGTCGCTGGACGAACGCCGCGCCATCGCCCATCGTGCCCGCGGCGGCGCGGCGCGCTTCACCGCCTGGATCCGCGACCATCGCATCTGGACGATGGGCTTTGGCTTTTTGGCCTTCATCGCGACCATCGCCGCCTTCGGCACGCTGCCCATGTCGTTCCAGCCGACAATCGACACGGATTTCAGCCAGGTGAAGGTCGAAACCGTGCCCGGCAGCACATTGCAGCAGACCACGGCAATCACGCGCAAGGTGGCCGACATGCTCGCGGCTGACAAGGACATGGTCGAAGCGGTCTTTGCCGATATCCAGACGACTGGCGCCGACATCTACCTGACGCTGAGGAAGGACCGGCCCATCTCCTCGGTCGAATGGGAACGGAAGATCGCGCCCAAATTCCAGCAGGTCGCGGACGCCCGCGTCAATTTCCAGTCGCAGTCGGGTGGCGGCTTCGGCCGCGACATCATCATCATGTTCGGCAGCGACGATCCAGTGAAGCTGGAGCAGACTGCCAACAAGCTGGTGTCGGAAATGGTCGGCATCCATGAAATCCGTGCGCCGCGGGTCGCAGGCGACATGAACCGCCCCGAAATCGTCATCAAGCCGCGCTTCGACCTGGCCGCCAGCCTGGGCGTGACCACTGCCGCCCTCAGCCAGACGATCCGCGTCGCGACGATCGGCGATATCGACCAGAACAGCGCCAAATTCTCCCTGTCCGACCGGCAGATCCCGATCCGCGTGGCAATCGCGGAAGACAGCCGCCGCGACCTCGCGACGATCGAGAATATGCCGGTGCCCACGGTCAGCGGCGGATCCGTCCCGCTGAAGGTCGTGGCTAACATCGAATTCGGCGCGGGGCCGACGCAGATTCGCCGCTATAACCAGATCCGCCGCATCGTCGTGGGCGCGGACCTGGCGCCGGGCATCGTCACCAGCCAGGCGATGGTCGAGATCAACGCCCTGCCGACCATGAAGGCCATCACCGCCGGCCAGATTCCGGGCGTGCAGAAGCTGAACACCGGCGAGAGCAAGTGGCAGGCGGAGATGCTCCAGAATTTCGTCATCGCGGTCATTTCCGGCATCCTGCTGGTGCTGGCGGTGCTGACCCTGCTCTACAAGCGGCTGATGCCGCCCTTCGTCAATCTGGGGTCGCTGCTGTTGGCGCCGCTGGGCGGGGCGATCGCGCTGCACCTGACCGGCAATCCGGTGTCCATGCCGGTGCTGATCGGCCTGCTGATGCTGCTCGGCATCGTCGCCAAGAACTCGATCCTCGTCATCGACTTCGCGCTGGAGGAGATGGGCAAGGGCGTGCCCAAGCTGGAGGCGATCATCGACGCCGGGCACAAGCGCGCCCAGCCGATCGTCATGACCACCGTGGCGATGGTGGCGGGCATGGCGCCGACCGCCGTCTCGTTGAGCGGCGACGGCGCATGGCGCGCGCCGATGGGCATCACCGTGATCGGCGGCCTGATCCTGTCGACCGTGCTGACGCTGGTGATCGTGCCCGCGACCTTCAGCCTGGCGCTGGAGATCGAAGAATGGGTCGGCCCGCGTCTGGGCCGCCGTCTGCTGACCTACAGGCCCGGCGATAACCGGGCGGGGTCGGCGCAACCGGCGGAATAGAGTGAAGGCGGACTGCCAACTTGCGTCGCTTATGGCCTGGTCGATCGCAGCCATCACACCAGCCCCCTAAAAGAAGCCCTTGCCTGAACGAAACGGCGGCGTAACCGTTAGCCGATCATGAAGATGCTTGCCCCACCTCGCCCCGTCGCTGCCAGCCCTGTCCATCCGGCGCGGCGCATGCAGCTGGTGGCGACGGGCATGTTGTTGGTCATGGCGGCGCTGTTCCTGGCGGCGCGTGCCACCGTCCACCTCCACCCCGCCATCGGTTTCATCCAGGCTTTTGCCGAGGCGGCGATGGTCGGCGGGCTGGCCGACTGGTTCGCCGTCACCGCGCTGTTCCGCCATCCGCTGGGCCTGCCGATCCCGCACACCGCGATCATCCCGCGCAACAAGGACCGGATCGGGGACACGCTCGCCCTGTTCCTGCGCGACAATTTCCTGACCCCCGCCGTGGTCGCGCGGCGGATGCAGCGGCTGGACATGGCAGGCGTGGCGGGGCGCTTCCTCGCCAGCCCCTCCAGCGGCGACGGGCGGCTGCGCGAAGGCGCGTCCCGTCTCGCCGCCGACATATTGGAGGCGCTGGATCAGGAACGGCTGGGCGGCATGGTGAAGGGCGCCATGGCCCAGCGGCTGCGCGCGATGAATCTTGCCCCGTTGATCGGTCAGGCGTTGGAGGCGGCGATGCGTGACGGTCGCCACGCCCCAGTGATGGACGGCATCATCCTGTGGGCGGACCGCACGCTGGAAGCCAATGACCATCTGATCCGCCAGATGGTGCATGACCGGTCGGGCAAGATATTGCGCTGGACCGGCCTGGATGAAAATCTTTCCAACGCGATCATAGACGGCCTGCGCAGACTGCTAGCCGACATGGCGCAGGACCCCGGCCACAGCCTGCGGCTGAAGGCGGAGGAAGGCCTGACAAAGCTGGCCGCCGACCTGCAGTTCGACCTGGAGATGCAGGCACGCGTCGCGCGCATCCGCGATGAGATCGTCGACAATCCGGCGATGCAGCGCTGGATCGACGGTCTTTGGGAGCAGGCGCGCAGCGGCCTGCTGCGCGCGGTGCGCGATCCTGGCAAGGCCATGGCGGGGCGTCTGGGCGAAGCGCTCCACCAACTGGGCGCCACCTTGCAGGAGGATGCCCGGCTGCGTCTGCTGATCAACCGCTTCATGCGGCGCGCCGCCGTTGGGGCGACGGCCACTTATGGCGACTCCATCGTCAAGCTGGTGAGCGAAACCGTGCGCGGCTGGGATGCGGGCACGGTCACCAGCCGGCTCGAACATGCGGTCGGGCGCGACCTGCAATATATCCGGGTCAACGGCACGCTGGTGGGCGGGCTGGTGGGACTTGCCATCCACGCCGTCGACACCCTGCTGTAGAACTGCCCCGCTAACTCCAGTTGCGACCCTGCGCAGGCAGTAACCCAATTCCGACGTTTGGATGGAGGTTGGCGCGTTCGACGGTCTTAAAATTAATGTTGCAACATATCATGAAATAATGTTGTAACATGTCATGTCGATCCGCGAGGGATCGCATGATAGGAGGGTGCGACATGCGACTGATGACGTTGCGGACAGCAGGTGGCGAGGCTCAGCTTTCCGGTTATAGCGGCGGCAACCGATCCCCCTTCGGCATAGGCGGGGCGATCGCCGTTCATGCGCTGGTGGTCGGAGCCTATCTGCTGATGCCCAAGGAGATGATCGACGTCTTTCGCGATCCTCCGCCGCTGACCACCTATCCGGTCGATGACACGCCGCCTCCGCCGGAACAGCCCCAGCCGGAAAGCGATGCCAAGCCCCTGCCCAATACCCATCCGACCGTGGTGGAAAAACCGGTCGTCCCCACACCGCCGACCGGCTTCACGACGAAGGCCGACGATCATAGTGCCACTGGCGATCCCGGTGCTGGCACGATCATGCCACCCATAATTCCGCCGGCTCCCGAACCTGTGCTGGCCGAGGCCACCATCGATCCCCGCGCACTGGCCGCCTTCCAGCCCGACTATCCTGGCGCGATGATCCGGCAGGGGATGGAGGGCAAGGTTGTGGTTCGCGTCACCATCGGCCCCGATGGGCGCGTCACCGACATAGAGCCGCTGTCCGCCACCGACGAAGCCTTCTGGCTCGCCACCCAGCGCCACGCCCTGCGCAAATGGCGCTTCCGCCCGGCGACTCGGGATGGGGTGGCGATCAGTTCGGCCAAGGTGCTGACCGTTCATTTCCGCCTCGCAGACGTTTGAAATCCAAGGACAGGGGGCCGGAAATCATGGCATCGGGCAACAGCGCTTTTGCATCCGGCCCCGCCTTCCCCTATATCGGCGCGATGGCGATCTTCCCCCGTCCGGTGTCTCCCAAGAGCGCGATGAGCGACCTGTGGAGCTATTTTCGTGAGAACCGGCCTCATAAATGGCCGTTGCTCGGCCTGTCCGTCGCGTTTACCTGGGTTATCATCTGGGCCTTCATCGTCGACGCCAACACCAACACCATGCCGACGCGCAACCAGATTTTCTATGTACAGAGTTGGGACGCCAGCCGGTCCGACGCGGCGATCATCCTCCAGCAGAAGATCGACCTCGCCAAGCGCGAGGCGGCGATCGAGAAGAAGCAGAAGGAAATGCAGGGCGTCGCTGATATTTTCGGTATCGACTGGAAGGCGGAGGAAGTCCGCAACACCGCTCGCCGCAAGGAAGCGCTGAAGCAGATCAACGCGCAACTCGACGCTCGGCTGGCCAAGGCCGAGGCGACGGAAAAATCCGTTCCCGGATCGGCCCAAAGCGGAGCTGCCCAGCCCTGAGCGCCCGACCCAAAACCGCCCTATCCCCCGTCGATCCCGCGCAGGACCGGCGTTTCATGGCTGCCGCCATCGCCCTGTCGGAACGCGGGCGCGGACTTTCCACGCCCAATCCCAATGTCGGCTGCCTGATCGTGCGCGATGGCCATGTCGTCGGTCGGGGATGGACGCAGAGGGGGGGGCGCCCCCATGCCGAAGCGCAGGCGCTGGAGCAGGCGATGGACCGCGCACACGGCGCCACCGCCTATGTGACGCTGGAGCCGTGCTTCCACTTGTCCCCTCGCGGCCCGCGCTGCGCCGACCTGATGCTGCGGGGAGGAGTGCGCCGCGTCGTCATCGCATTGCGAGATCCCGACCCGCGCACCGACGGACAGGGCGCCGCCTGGCTGCGCAAGCGCGGCATCGCCGTCGAAATGGGGCTGATGGCGCAGGAAGCCGCCGCCGCGATGCGCGGTTTCGTGCTGCGCCAGACGCTGGGCCGCCCCGCCGTGACGCTCAAGCTTGGCCTGTCGCTCGACGGCCGGATCGCGATGGCCGACGGGTCCAGCCGCTGGATCACCGGCGATGCGGCCCGCGCCCATGCTCATATGGAACGGGCGCGGCATGACGCCATATTGGTCGGGGGCGGCACGTTGCGCGCCGATGCGCCGCGCCTGGACGTGCGACTGGCCGGGCTGGAGGACCGCTCGCCGCGACGCGTGCTGCTCAGCCATGGCGATGTGCCCAAAGGCTGGGAAAGCATCGCCGCGCCGGAGGACATCGCCACTCTGCCCCAGGTCGATCATCTGCTGGTCGAGGGCGGCGCGCAGACCGCGGCCGCCTTTCTGCGCGCCGATCTGGTCGACCGTCTGCTGCTCTATCGCGCGCCGATCGTCATCGGGGCGGGGCTGGCGGGTATAGGCGATATCGGGCTGACCGATCTTGCCTATGCCCATGGCCGCTGGCGGCTCGGCGACGAACGGCGGCTGGGCGAGGACCGGCTGGAGGTTTACGTTCGCGTGCGCAGCGCCTAGATCACGGCCAAACTCAAACATAAGTTCGTCCGGCTTGGTCCGAACGGGAAAAATGGATCAGCGATCATGTTCACCGGCATCATCACCGACATCGGCACCATCCGCACCCATGAGCAGCGCGGCGACCTGCGTCTGGCGATCGGTTGCTCCTATGACATGGAAACGGTCGCCATCGGCGCATCCATCGCCTGTTCAGGCGCCTGCCTGACGGTGGTCGAAAAGGGCGCGGACTGGTTCGCGGTCGACCTGTCGGCCGAAACCGCCGCCCGCACCGCGCCCGGCCTGTGGGAACAAGGCGGCCGCCTCAATCTCGAACGCGCGCTCAAGGTCGGGGACGAACTGGGCGGCCATATCGTCACCGGCCATGTCGACGGCGTAGGCACGCTGGTGTCCGCCACCAGCGAAGGCGATTCGACCCGCCTGCTGATCGCCGCGCCCGCGGAACTGGCGCCAGCGCTGGCCGCCAAGGGATCGATCACGGTCGACGGCATCTCGCTGACCGTCAACACGGTCGAGGACCAGCCCGACGGTTCTGTCCATTTCGGCCTGAACATCATCCCCCACACCGCCGCCGCGACGACGCTGGACAGCCTGACGGTGGGCCGCACCTTCAATCTGGAAATCGACGTGCTGGCGCGCTATCTCGACCGCATGCAGAGCCTTCGCAGCGGTGCGATGTGATTGCCCCTTGCTATAATCACACCAGAATGTGATATGCGGCGCCATTCCGTTTCGGACCCCGCTTCGGGGAAGGAGTCGTCAGCATGTCGTCAGCTCTTATCGATACCGTCCGCTCGCTCGTCACCGATGGGGGCATGTCGCGATCCGGCCTCGCCCGTGCGGCGGGCCTTCACGCCAATTCCCTGCGCAAGCTGGGTGAGGCGGACTGGAATCCGACCGCCGAAACGCTGGGCAAGCTGGAAAGCTATCTCATCAAGCGCGAGGGTGGCACCGCGCTCGCTTCCCCCGAAGAGATCATCAATGAGGCCCGCAATGGCCGCATGTTCATCCTGGTCGATGACGAGGACCGGGAAAATGAGGGCGACCTGGTCATTCCCGCGCAGATGGCGACGCCCGATGCGATCAACTTCATGGCCACCCATGGCCGCGGCCTCATCTGCCTGGCGCTGACCAAGGACCGGGTCGATCATCTGGGCCTGGGTCTGATGAGCCGCAACAACGGCACCCGGCATGAAACCGCCTTCACCGTGTCGATCGAGGCGCGCGAGGGCGTCACCACCGGCATCAGCGCCGCCGATCGCGCCCGCACCATTTCCGTCGCGATCGACGGGTCCAAGGGCCGCGACGACATCGTGACGCCGGGCCATGTCTTCCCGCTGGTGGCCAAGGATGGCGGCGTGCTGGTCCGCACCGGCCATACCGAGGCGGCGGTGGACGTCGCCCGGCTCGCGGGTCTCAATCCATCTGGCGTCATCTGCGAGGTGATGAAGGACGATGGCACCATGGCGCGGCTGGACGACCTGATCCCCTTCGCCCAGAAGCACAAGATGAAGATCGGCACGATCCGCGACCTCATCGCCTATCGCCGCCGCCACGACCATATGGTCGAACGGCGCGCCGAAACCACCTTCAACAGCCAGTGGGGCGGCGACTGGAAGGCGATCAGCTTCTACAACAAGGCGACCCAGACCGAACAGCTCGTGCTGCAAAAGGGTAATGTCTCCCCCGATGAACCGACGCTGGTCCGCATGCACCAGATCTCGCTGCTCGACGACATCTACGGATCGACCGGACCGCGCAACGGCCTGCTCGCCAAGTCGATGGAGATCATCGCGGAGGAAGGGGCGGGCATCATCGTCGCGCTTTCCCCCCAATCGCCGGGCGATATCGTCACCCGCATCCTGCGCCATCATGCCGGTCAGCCGGGCACGGGCATGGACGAATTGCGCGACTATGGGGTGGGCGCGCAGATTCTGGCCGAACTCGGCGTGCATGACATGATCCTGATCAGCAACACCCATCACAGCCTGATCGCGCTTGACGGCTATGACCTGGCCGTGGTTGGGCAGCGGTCGATCGAGCTTT
>Ga0255338_1005874_pt1 | contig 10898 bp, 7 predicted proteins | sample MeOH1_35cm_T4_19_FD_203715 | JGI IMG/M metagenome (GOLD analysis project Ga0255338, IMG submission 203715) | Sandy soil microbial communities from University of British Columbia, Vancouver, Canada - MeOH1_35cm_T4_195 | ecosystem: Engineered > Artificial ecosystem > Sand microcosm > Unclassified ... | reverse complement strand
CGGACGACATGGTAGCGAAATTCGAGGTAGCATTCCCCGGAAACGTGGTGATGGCGGTGCGTGCCGGGGAGGTCCGAATGATCCGCCTCCGGCCGGAGCAAGATCACCACACTTTGAACGGACAGCATGTGCCGAGCGCGGAGCAGCACGTTGCACTGCAGCAGCCGGCCCGCAAGTACGGAGCACGGCTGCTTTGCAGCTCCACATGCCCGATCCACGGCTCCGAGCCCTCGGCGCGAGTGACCTTATCCGCTTCGGATGTAACCGTCGCCAGGTCCGCGTCGATGATGGTCGCACTGGGGGGACGCCCCAGGCCGGCGAATTGCAGCCATCCGGCGGGGTCGGCTTCCAGCAGTTACTTGGTAGTGGCGTCGTATGGTTTTGTATCCCGGCGCATCAGGATGAATTGTGCGACGTAACCAAGGCCGAGCCCGAGGTGTCCTACCCACTCAGACCCGCACCACGTCATTGATGCTGCACCTCTTACGCGAAACCCTACAACTCTGCGATGCTCCAACCCGGCGCGAAGTCCTGCGCGTGGGAGGGCTCGCGCTCGGCGGATTGACCCTCGACTCGCTGCTAAACGCACCGGCCTCCGCTAGCAGTGGGGGAGGGCGCTCATTCGGCCGGGCGCGCTCGTGCATCCTGCTGTATATGGGCGGGGGACCGCCCCAGCACGAAACGTGGGACCCGAAACCGGAGGCCTCAGCCGAGATCCGAGGTCCATACCAGGCGATCCCCACTTCACTGGACGGGCTGCAAGTGGGCGAGTTGATGCCTCGTCTGGCCAAGCTGGCGCACCGTTGCGCGGTAGTGCGCTCCGTGGCGACGGACGTGAACGCCCACACGGGCAGCGGCTACTGGATGCTCACGGGCCACCCGCACCGCAACCAGCACGGCGAATCGCTCACGCCCGACCCCTCCGACTGGCCGACGTTGGGCGCCGTGCTGCGGCGACTGCTCCCCTCCGGCCGCGATCTACCGAGCGTGGTGTGGCTGCCCGAGCCGATCAAGAACAATCCCGGCATCTACGTGGCGGGACAGAACGCCGGTTTCATGCCACCGTCATACGAGCCACTCTTGCTGGAGTGCGATCCCAGCACTCCGGGCTTCCAGGTGCCCTCCCTCTCGCCGCTGCCGGAGTTGAGCGGTACGCGGCTCGATCGGCGGCGCGGGCTGCTGGCGCAGGTAAACGGAGCGCTCGACCACGCGCTGGCGGGCTCTTTCGTCCGGGAGAATCTCATTTCGGACCAGGCCTTCGACCTGCTTACCTCTGCCAGCACGCGGAAGGCCTTCGATCTCTCCCGCGAAACGCCACAGACGCTAGCGCGCTATGGGCAGCACAAGTTCGGGCAGAGCTGCCTCCTTGCCCGCCGGCTGGTGGAGGCGGGGGTCCGGCTGGTGACCGTCAACTGGCCGCGGGAACCCGGCGATTTCGACCGCGGTAATCCGGTTTGGGACACGCACTCGGACAATGCGGGTCGGCTGAAGAACGCGCTCATGCCGCCGATGGACGAAGGCGTCTCCGCGCTGCTGGAGGACCTGGCCGCACGTGGCTTGCTGGACGAAACGCTGATCGTATGGATGGGCGAGTTTGGCCGCTCACCCAAGCACAATCCCAGCGCGGGACGAGACCACTGGGGGCACGTCTTCTCCATCATGCTGGCCGGCGGAGGCATCCGTCCGGGAGTGGTGCATGGGGAGTCGGACAAGCTCGGAGCCTACCCGCAGACGGACCGCGTGGGACCCGAGGAGATCCACGCCACCATCTATCACTGCCTCGGCCTTCCGTCGAGCGCCGAGATCACGGACCGTCTCGGCCGGCCCCTACGCGCCTGCGAAGGAGAGCCGATCCGTCCCATCTTGCTGTAGCGGCGCCTACTCCCTGCCCCTCCGGGTTGTGGGAGGGATACAACGGACGTGGCTGCTTCCTCGCACCCCGCTTTGCCCCTCCGTCCCGTCTATGATCCGTATCGACCACATCAACATCGTCGTAACCGACATGGAGCGCTCCGTCCGCTTCTACTCGGAACTACTGGGTTTGCGCCGCGGCTTCGAGACGACGCTGGAAGGTGACTGGGTGGAGCGGGTGACGGGCCTACCGGGCGCCCAGGCGCGCTGCGTGTTCATGGAGACGGATGACCCCGCAGTCCGGCTCGAGCTGCTGCAGTATCTCTCCCCCCTCGGAGAGCGAATCGACGCCAATCGACTCCCGAACACGCGGGGGCTGCGACATCTCGCCTTCACCCTTGACGACCTGCCTGCATTGAATGGCGTGGTGGAGCGACTGCGAGCCGCGGGCGTTGAGGTGGTGAGTGACCCGGTGGTGGTCCCGTTTCGCGTGGCGAACCTCGGCCGCAAACGCCTCTGTTACTTCTATGATCCGGATGGTACGGTGCTTGAGCTGGCTGCCTACGCCGCCGACTAGTTCCGGTTTAGCTCCAGTCGCACTTTGCAGCGACCTCACGCAGCGACACCGCGCCCCTCTCCCGCGTATGATGTAACAGGCAACCGCGCCACTTTACCTGCCGCCTTTGTTAGAGCCGCGCTGTATCTATGTCGATCGTTAATTTCGGAAGATATGAGATCCGGCGGGAGTTGGGCCGGGGAGCCATGGGCCTGGTCTACGAGGCGTTCGATCCCGTGGAAGACACGGAAGTGGCGCTCAAGGTCATGGCGGTGAACCCAGGCGCCTCCCCGGATTCGAAGAAGCGGCAACTGGAGCGGTTCCAGCGTGAAGCGCGCGCATTGAAATCCCTCTCCCATCCCAACGTGGTGCACGTGCTGGATGCCGGCGAGGTGGAAGGCCGCCACTTCTTTTCGATGGAGTTGATCCGCGGCACCAACCTGCGAGACCGGCTGCAGTTCCAGGGGCCTCTCTCCGTGCCGGAGATTATTCGGTTAGCGCTGGATCTTTGCGGCGCACTGGAACACATCCATGCGGCGGGCGTCGTCCACCGGGACGTAAAGCCGGACAACATCATGCTGATGCCGGATGGCAGCGCCAAGCTGATGGATTTCGGCATCGCGCAGATTATAACGGAGGCGTCCTCAGCACCTCCCGGCGGGTTTCAGGGCTCCCCCGCGTACATGTCGCCGGAACAGGTCGCCGGTTTGGGGGTCGACTACCGCACCGACATCTACTCCCTCGCGATTACCATTTACGAAGCGGCCACGGGCCGCAGAGCGGTGGAAGGCGACAGTATTCCGGTCATCACTCACCGCGTCGTCCACGAGTATCCGCCGGCGCCGGTGGGGCTGCCCCCCTTTCTCCAGGGGATCCTCATGCGAGCGCTCCAGAAGGATCCCGGACACCGGTACCAGTCCGCCGCGATCATGGCGGAGGACGTGCGGAACGGCCGCATGCCGTCCGCCCCGGCCCCGCGTCCGTCGTATTCCCCTCCGGAGCGCACCTACCTGGGCGTCGAACCGGAGCCGCAGATGCCGGATTATCCGGCGGGGCCTACGCTGGCCTCGTCCGGTCAGTTTTCACCCTTTACCGCCACTTCGGCCGCCGGTGTTCCCACCGTCAGTGAGTTCGTTCTTCCCAGCACGCAGCAGGCCGAGCAACGGAAAGAAGGATGTCGAATGCATCCGGCAGTGGCGAGCGCCACCCGGTGCGCCCAGTGCGGCCATCCAATGTGCTACACCTGCACGCTGGAAGTACCGGGCCGCGGCGTCATCTGCCGCACCTGCGCGTTTGGTCCGCGCTGAAGGGCGCACGTTCCGCGTGGTTACGGAAGCCCGAGTGTTTTCCGAAAACTCTTGATGCCAGCGGTCGCGCGATTCGAGGAGACGCCGTGCAACTCCATCTCGAACCGAAACTCTAGCATCAGCATCTCCAGAGCCTTCACGTCTGCCCGGGCCTGCTGGGCTGAAGGAAGCGGTGTGGGCGTCTTCAGAGTGCCGATCTGTTCGAGCATGTTCCGAATGCTGCCGCCAAACTGAAGCCGTGTGAATGCACGCTTTCCGGCAAATGTACCGTCGGCATAGCCCGTGTAAATCCCTCGTTGGGCGAGTTGCTGCGTTGCATCGTAGGCCCAGTGGATCTGCGGAACATCCGTACCTAGACCTGGCCTCGTGCTGCCGGGGTAGGCACGGCGTAACTCGGCCACTTCCAGCTCCCAATAGGTAGGGAGGCGGTCCCAGGGGTTGCTGCCGCCATTATCCGTGACGTACACGAAGCCCACGCCTTTACTCGCTGCGAGCCGCAAGTTCTCGCGCATCCTGGCGAGGGAGGCCTCGCCGTAGACAAGCCCCGCCACCTGCGCGGACGGGACGCTTACCGTCCAGCCGGGGCGCTGGTAACGGTCGAGACCGCCGTGGTCCTCATAAAGGCAACTTACGTGGATGCCTTTCCACGGAGTGAGGTACTCCTGCGAAGTCACGGTGCCGGGATTGGTTACCACCAGCGCTCCAACATCTGTCCGTCGCGATTGCACATACTTTGCAATCGCCCCGTAGTACGGCACCTGCTCCTTTCCGCTGGTCTGTTCATCGAAGAAGAAGCCGTCGATCTTCGGGTAGAACTGCAGCCAGCGGTCGATATCGGCACGGACCTCCGTCTCCGGGCGCTTGGCGTAGCGGGTGCTTACGTAGCCGATCACGGCAACTCCCGCGCTCCGGGCGAGGTCAATTGCCGCCGTGTAGCTGGCGTCCGGGCGGGAGCCGGGTCCGCTGGCCGGGTTCGCGATGGCGACGATGGGAACATCCTTCGCCGCGCGGGCCATTCGCTTCCACTCATCCAGTCCTTTACCCTCGGGGTAAAAGTAGGCGGGCACCAATAGGCGCAATGGAGTGGAAGCGGGCGGCTCGGCCGCGTGGGCCGGCACTCCATACAACAGGGCGAAAAGGAATAGGAGCCGGCGAATTGGCATCGATGATCTCCGCGTGTTGGGAGCGTTCAGGTTGCATTAAGATTGCCCGGGAGGGGTTGGGGCACAAGGGAGGGAACGAGAGCGGTGGCAATGCTATGCCCGAACTGAGCCCTAATGAGTATCCGTCCTACCCTCCTCCTCGTCACCGGCGCTGCCGGGATCGGTCTTTACCTCCTCGCTGCGAATAGCGCCCACCGGACGGACGCCGCGTTTGCACCGCCCGCGGAGCCGCAGCCGCCGCTGGTCACCGGCAAGGCGATCACGCCGCAGGGGAGCCAGACCGGCGTCGGCAGCTTCCCGGTGAATGCCGTGCTAAGCCCGGACGGCCAGTACGTAGTCGTTACCAACGCGGGCTCCAAGCAGTTCATTTCCGTGCTTCGCGTGCGAGACGGCGGCATTGCTTCCCAGATCGGGGTGAACGGGACGCGTAGGGACGGCTCCGGACTGAAGGAAGGTCTTTACTACGGCCTCGCGTTCGGACCCGCGCGCGCCGGCGAGGCGGCCCCGCTGTACGTATCCCGCGGCGCCGAGGATCGCGTCTCCGTCTTCGCCTTGGCGGCGGATGGAAAGCTGACCGACACCGGGCGGTTCCTGAACAATCCTTCGCCGGGCAAGACGGCCAAGCCCTATCACGTGGCGGGACTTGCCGTCAGTCGCGATGGCAGCCGGCTCTATGCCGCGAACAACAACACCTACCCCGACGCGGACAACCAGGGCTCCGTTACGGTTCTGGACACCGTCAACAATCGGGTCGTCTCGAAGATCGCGACCGGGGGTTTTCCGTTCGCGGTTGCGGCGATCACTGCGGGGCCGGATGCAGACCGCAAGGTGTACGTGAGCAGCGAACGGGACAGTGTAGTCTCGGTGCTCGATCCGCAGGCTGGCAAAGTGGTCAAGAGCATCAACGTCGGCTTTCAGGCGATTTCGCTGCTGCTGGACGCCAAACAGCAGCGGCTCTTCGTAGCGAACGCCGGCAGCGACACCGTGAGCGTTATCGACACACGGACCGATCAGGTGGTGCGCACGGTGCTGGTGCGCCCGGACGACGCCCGCGGGCTTCCCGGCGCTACACCCACGGGGCTGGCGCTTTCGCCGGATGAGAAGCGGCTTTACGTGACCCTCGCGGATATGAGTGCCGTCGCGGTGGTGGAGCTGCCGTCCGGCAAGCTGACGGGATACGTTCCGGTGGGTTGGTATCCCACGTCAGTCGTGATCTCTCCGGATGGCCAGAAGCTGTTCGTCTCCAACGCCAAGGGCGTAAACCGCCGTAACCCGAACGCCCCAGCCTCGGTTAAACCTGGCACCATCTCGCCGGGGGGAGGCGCGCAGTACATCTTGAACGTGCTGGAGGGCACCGTGTCCTCCATCAACGTGCCGGACGCGAAGGAGCTGAAGCGCCTCACCGAGTTGACCATCGCCAACAACCGGATCGCGCCGAACCTGCAACGCCCGCTCGGGTTCAAGAACCCGGGCATCGAGCACGTGATCTACATCATCCGCGAAAACCGCACCTACGATCAGGTTCAGGGCGACAACCCGCGCGGCAATGGCGACCCGAAGCTTTGCTTCTTCCCCAAAGAGGTGACGCCGAACCAGCACGCGCTGGCGGACCGTTTCGTGCTGCTGGACAATTTCTACTGTTGCGCCGAAGTCTCCGCGGACGGCTGGAACTGGTCCACCGGCGGAATGGCCTCCGAATACACGGTGCGCAACTCCGAGTACGGCTACACAGGCCGCGGTCACAGTTACGACTACGAAGGACGCAACCAGGGGTCCGCGGTGGACCTCAAGGACATCCCGGACGTGGCGCGGCCGGCGGGCGGCTACATTTGGGACCGGGTGGCGGCCAAGAAGCTCTCGATGCGTAATTTCGGGTTCTTCGTCGACGTGGACCTCACCGACAACGGCATCCCGGTGGACGAGGGCAAGGGCATCACGAACCAGGCCACCAAGAAGGCGCTGGTGCCGTATACCGACGAGAACTACCGCCAGTTCGATATGGCCTACGCGGACAGCGATGCCTGGGTGATCCACAACACGCCCGCGCCGAAGCAGATGCGCACCTACGGCAAGTTCAAGGCCAAGAGCCGCTATGAGGAGTGGAAGCGGGAGTTCGATCAGATGGTGGCCACGCGGAAGATGCCGCGCTTCATGATGCTCCGCCTACCGCACGATCACACCCAGGGGACCTCTCCCGGTTTCCACTCCCCGCGGGCGATGAACGCGGACACGGACTACGGCCTGGGGCAGATCGTGGAGGCGGTGAGCAAGAGCCCGTTCTGGAAGAAGACCGCGATCTTCGTGTTGGAAGACGACGCGCAGAACGGCTTCGATCACGTGGACGCGCACCGCTCCATCTGTTATGTGATCAGCCCGTTCGTGAAGCGGGCCAGCGTGGATCACCGGTTCTACAACACCGACAGCGTGCTCCGCACGATGGAGTTAGTACTCGGCCTCGCGCCGATGAACCAGTATGACGCGGTGGCCCCCGTCATGGACGTGTTCGGAGCGCAGCCCGACAACGTCGAGCCGTTTGCGGCGATCCTGCCGCCGAAGCACATCATCGGCGAAGTGAACGGTCTGATGGCCTATCGGGCTAAGGACAGCGAGCGGTTGAACTTCGTGAAAGAAGACTCGGTGCCGGATGACGTGCTGAACGACATTCTCTGGCACGGCATTATGGGACGCAACACGCCCAAACCGGCGGTCCGGTACGGTTTACAGCTCCACCCGGAAGACGAAGCCGAGGAGCGTGAAGAAGGTCGCCGGTCGCGAAGCGGCACGGAGCGCGACGAACGCGACGAAAAACGTCGCCGGTAAGCGCACCCTCAAGAGGGCTTCGCTGTCTCTTTTACGCCAGCACTTACTTCCTTCGCAGCAGGTCACAGCGATGCTCACTCGAGAACAGATCCAGTCCTACCACGAAAACGGCTTCATCCGCCTGGAGCAGGTCTATGATCCCTTAGAGTTGCGCCAGATGAGCGAAGAGTTGGACTACGTGATCCAGAATTTCGCCAACTGGGGAGCGGCGTGGCGCGGGCCCTGGCGCGAGAAGTACGTGAGTGCGGACGAGGATCAGAAGGCGACGCTGGTCGCCATCCACGAGATGCACCACTACTCCGCGGCGTGGGCTCGGGCGATCCTGCAGCCGCGCCTGGTGGAGCCGCTCTCCCAACTGCTGAAGAGTGAGTGCGTGGAACTACACCACACCACGCTGCACGCCAAGCCACCTGCAGCGGGAGCACCTTTCCCCATGCACCAGGACATGCCGTTCTTCCCGCACGTGGATGGACTGCGCTACCTGGACACACTGGTCCACCTCGATGGCGCCGATGAGCTGAGCGGCTGCATCAAATTCCTACCCGGGAGCCACCGGCGCGGAGCACTACCGCACATCGTAGGACCGGAAACGGCGCCGCACCTCCCGACGGACGAGTTCCGGCTGGAAGATGCGGTCTCCGTACCGGCCAAGGCAGGCGACGTGGTGGTGTTCTCGCTCTGGACGATCCACGGCTCCGCGGTGAACCACAGCGGCCGGTGGCGGCGCCTGGTGCGAATGGGTTACCGCGACCCTGCAAACCCGCAACTCGGCGGCCAGGCCATGGGACGACCCGGCATGATCGTCGGCGGAGTCCGGCCGAAGATCGAGGGGCAGGAAATCAACGTGTACGGCAACTGGACGCCACCCCGATCAGATTGATCAGGAAGTCCGTGGACTTTATGGAAGTAGGATGACCCCCAACGCGTCTCCCGGCGCCTGGATGAGGGTCTCGCAGATCTCCGGCGCTTCGGTGAGCGGCACGCGGTGGGTGATGAGCGCTTCAGGATGGAGGCGGCCGAGCGCCATGAAGCGGAGGCACTCTTCCAGGTTGCGGCGAGTCGTCCACTCCACGAACACCGGCGGATAGTCCTTACCGTGCTCCCATTCTTTGTCGTGGTACCCGGGGCCGGGGCGGGCACTGGAGCGGACGTCCACGTTGCCGAGGGCGGCGGCGAAGACCTGATCGACGCGAGCGGCACCGACCACCACCACGCGGCCCATGGTGTGGGTGTCCGGTGCGCGCTTCAGGATCTGGGTTAGCGTGTGGAGCGCTGGCGTGGCGTCACCGCCGAAGGCGATGACCCCGCCGTCGAACCCGTGGCCGCGGCTGAACTCGCGCGCCAAGGCGATCACGTCTTCGGCCGCGCCGTTTACCGCGCGCTCGACGTAGGGCAATACCGCCCGAAGCCGCAGGGGCAAACGGTCGACGGCGAGCACGTGAGCGCCGGAGATCGTGCCTAACTGCGCGCAGAACTGCCCGACGATGCCCAGGCCCAAGATCGCGACATGTTCTCCGAGTTGAAACTCGCCGCGACGGAGGGCGTGGAATGCCGTGGCGGCGAGATGCGTAGTGGCCGCTGCTTCGAAGTTTACACCGTCCGGAATGGGCACGGCCAGGTTGCGCGGTACGGCGGCATGCGTGCTGTGCTGCGCATAACCCGCGCCCATGCAAGCCACTGCGGTACCCAGCGGGATGTCCTCGCAGCCAGCACCCTGCGCGACCACCACTCCCGCGTTGCTATAACCGAAGGCGCGGCGGGGAAGGTCCGGGTTGGGATCGCGGCGGCGGGTAGGAACCCCACCCAACTCCGTGCCGGGACTGACACAGCAGGCCCGCACCTCCACGAGCACCTGGCCCGGCTTCGGCTCGGGGCAGGTCTCCTCTTCCACGCTGATCCGTCCGGAGCCGTCCAGCATCACCACGCGGCGATTCATCCTCAGGGCTCCAGGATCGCGGTCAGGGGAAGTTTGAATACCGGGAGGCGACTCTCCTTACCGGCAGCCAGGGTGATCTCCAGGGGCCGGCCAGACGCTTCGATACGCCGTGCGGTCGGCTCGGCGCGAAACGAGCGGGAGACCCGGTAGGTGCCGGGCTGTACGTGGTCCACGCGCACTTTACCGTCCGCCTCCGTGATCACCTCGATCCAGCGTACGGGCCCCCAGCCCCTATCGGTCTTGCGCGATAGCCCCAGGGACACGGCACCCTCCATCGGACGGTCGTTGCGGTCGGTGACGCTCAGCGATACAGTCCCGCCCGCTTGATCGTAGAACGGCCGCTGCTCTGGCTTGAACCGCGTCTCCTGCGCGGTGGGCAGCGGGATGGAGGCAACGCGGAAGGGCAAGGTGCGGCTCGGGTCTTCTTTCACCAGCACGTCATACACCAACTTGACCGGCTTCCCTTCCACTTCCTCGAAGCGGACCCGCTGCTCCCACTCGCTGCTATCCGCCTCTTTGCGGGGCTGGGCGCCGCTGCTGTCGCGGTAAACGTGCCCGGTGCTATCCACCAGGTAGGGCAGCGGAGTGCGGCTGATGCCGCGACCGACCACCCGAACCGGCTCGGGCCAGCTGATGCGCGTGGTGAAGTTGTGCTCTTTGCCTCCGCTCATCGCGGTCTCCAGGCGAAAGGTGATCCCCTGCTGCTTCACCTCTTGCGGCAGCTTCTCCGGATCGATAGGGATCTCGACCCGGACAGGCGTCACCTTGCGGTACAGCACGAGGCTGCCGCTGAGAGATCGAATCCGGACGGCGTTACCATCTGTTTGCGCAAGCTGCAGGCGGTGCCAGTACTCGGCCAGGCGCACGCGGATCGCGGCGGTCCCCTGGATGCCCCTGGGGGCCGGCTCCGTGAGTGAGCGCCCGAAGTTGTCCAGAACCCGGAAATCCGGGCCCAGGCCCGCAATCGCCTCCATCTGCTCTTCGTCCGGGGCAGTGAACATCAGCGTCATCTGGAGCGCCGTCGGCTCGCCTTCCACCCGGCTCGGCTCCGCCAGGCGAAGTTGGTAGTTGCCCACGGGCGTCTCGCGCAGCGGCTTCTTCTCCTTCTGCACCGGAATGACGTAGAAGCCTTCCGAGTCGATGCTGAACACCTCGCAGGTAAAGAGGCGCATCAGGTCCGCGACCGCCGCCGCGAGTGGAGTGTCCTTCCAGTGCACCTCGTGCCGGACGTTCTCCGCGTCGCGGCCGACGCTTACCCGGAACTC
>Ga0255338_1005873_pt1 | contig 10899 bp, 8 predicted proteins | sample MeOH1_35cm_T4_19_FD_203715 | JGI IMG/M metagenome (GOLD analysis project Ga0255338, IMG submission 203715) | Sandy soil microbial communities from University of British Columbia, Vancouver, Canada - MeOH1_35cm_T4_195 | ecosystem: Engineered > Artificial ecosystem > Sand microcosm > Unclassified ... | reverse complement strand
ACAGTATGCCGGCGGCCTGCAAACCGGGATGCACTTCCCGCTCATCGAGGGCACCGAAGTCGCCATTGCCTTTCGCGACGGCAACCCGAACTAGCCCTATATCGCGCACGCGCTGCATAACAGCCGGCAAGAGGACCTGATCACCACGCGGGACCGGTGGCTGTCGCGCAACCTGATCAGGACGCAGAGCAACAACAAACTGCGCATGGAGGACTGGAAGGGGGAGGAAAGCATCAAGCTTTCCACCGAATATGGTGGCAAGACGCAGCTCAACCTTGGCTACCTCGTCGATCGCAATAAGAAAAAGCGGGGGGAAGGCTTTGAGTTGCGCACCGACGCCTGGGGGGCGATCCGCGGTGGCAAGGGGCTGTTCCTTTCGGCGGATGGCCAGCCGAAAGCGGGTGGTCAGCAGCTCGATATGCAGCAGGCCATGGTTGCGCTCGATCACGCCATGGCGAGGATGCAGGCACTGTCCAATGCGGTGCAGCGGGCGCAGGCCAGCCTGTCGGATCTGCAGCGCCAGGCCGCGTTGAAGGACGAGAAGATCAAGGACTTGCAGCAGGCGGTCCTGCTGCTCTCCGCGCCCGGTGGCATTGCCGCGGTGACGCCCGGCTCGATCCAGCATAGTGCGGGCGAGACGCTCACGCTTTGCGCCGGAAAGAACGTGGACATCGGCGCCTCCGAGAATCTCACGGTAGCAGTCAGCCAGGCCATATCCCTGTTCGCGCACCACGACGGCATGAAGCTGTTCGCCGCGGAGGGCGCCCTGCAGGCCCAGGCGCAGACCGGAAAGATGGAACTGGCCGCGAATCAGGATCTTACCCTGACCAGCACGGACGGCCAGGTACAGATTGCGGCCGCGAAATCGCTGATGCTGGTGTGTCAGGGCGCCTACATCAAGCTTGAAGGCGGCGCGGTAGAAATCGGTTGCCCAGGCAACCTGAAGATCCGGGCAGCGGACTTTGATCTTCAGCCGCCCGCCTCCAAAGCGCTGGCCAGCAGTTTGCCCCCCGCATGCGCGTCGCGCGCGGGGGCTGCCGCAGCAGGCGGTGCGGGCATGGTGCCAAGGTAATCTCATGGACACTGTACACAACATACTGGAGCGATTGCGCACGCTGCGCGACATGCATGGCTTTCGCCACGTGTTCGTCGTGGTTGACCCGCTGTGCGCAAGCGTGCCGCTGGAAAGCTGGTCGGAGCGCGTTCCATCGGGCCGGCAGTGGGCACTGCGCGATCCGCAGATGCGGGATGCGGCCTTTCCCTGCCCGAAAATGCTGGCGCTCGGCGAGGATAGCGATGCCTTGCTGGAAGAGACCATTCGCGCAGCCGGCGCGGCGGATGACGCCGGTGCCAAGGCGATGCCGAACCCGGCGGTGTGCGGCTGGCTGTTTGCCCGGGGCATCGCCGCGGATGTGCCGCGGCATCTCGTCGCCGCGATGCAGCAGCGCAATGCGAGGTTTGAACCTGTCCTGCTGCGCTACATCGATCCGCGCGTCTTGCCGCGCCTGAACCGCTTCCTGGAGCCTGAGCAGCGGCAGCAATTGCTTGGCCCGATCGAACACTGGTTTGCCCTGGACAGATTCGGCCACCTGGCCGACCTGCAGACCCAGCCGCCGGCACCCTACGTGCCACCCGGCCTGACGCTGACAGAACAGCAGTGGGCACGCATCGCAAGCCTGGAGAGTTTCAACAGGTCGCTTGCCGCCTACGGGAAGACCATGGGCGCGCCCTTGCCCGCCGCTCGGGAAGACGAGATGGACGCTGCCATCGCGCGTGCGGCGCAAAGCGGGATCACGCTGGTTCCCGACGTGATGACGTTCGCGCTCTATTCGCTCATCGTTCACCCGGAGTTCGACCGGCATCCTGCCGTCGCGCAAGCGATGGCGGGAGCGGGAACACAGGGAACGGCACTGGCGGATTTACTGGACCAGCTCCCCGAGCAAGTGTGGAGCGAATTGAAGCATGTTGGATCGGAGGGCGTTGGCGCATGACAAACCGGCAGGCAATCAGCAATACGATCAGGTCGAGCGTTCCGCCAAAGACATCGACGGGGAAAAAAGACTGCACCTTCTGCAAGCCCGAAGGCTTCAAGTTTCTGCCGCTGCGCTACGCCGTCGTATGCGGGGTGGACGACGCGCACGTGCCGATGTGGCCAGTGATGTCGCATCCGCTCGGTGAAGGGGTGGTCGACAAGGCGTTCGTGACGTCGCGTTATACGGTTCGCATGTTGCGCCAGGGATTCGTGTACGTGCTGGTTGGCCGCAAGGCAGGCCAGCCTCAGTGGCAGGCCTACTCTGCGTCCGCCGGTGGGATGCTGGCCAGCTTTCCGGTGGGCAACCCGCCGGCCGTGCCTCCGGTGTTTACCTGCGATCTGGCAACGGACGGTGTCGGCGCATCCCTCGTCTCGATCGAAAAGATCGATCAGGTGAAGTCGATCCACGTGCTGTTCTCTCCGGACGTGCTGCCGATGGAAATGTTGGACAAGCGCGCGAAGGACAAGCTCGGCATGCAGCAACTGCCCCCGCAAAGCTGGCAGGGGCATGCGCATGTCCTTGCCGCGCAGGATCTGCATCGATGGGTCGCCGAGTTCAAGCTCAATACCGATGGCATGGACACGGTCTCGCCCAGCGACCCGAAGAAGGCAGGCCGGGCGCCGTTTGCACGGCAGTTGTTCCCGTTGATGGGCGGGCCGGGCGAAAGAGCGGCCGACTTTGACCGCCACCGGCAACGGCTGACGGCGCTGGCCAGGCAGCTCGGGCAGATGAAGAGCCCGGCATTGGTCCTGTGGGATCCGATCGGCATCACGCAGGAGCTGAACTTCCGGCATCGCTCGCTGGACGTGCAACTGCAGCAGGCCATGAAGCCTCACGAGTGGGAGATGGAGACGTCATACCGGATCATGGGGCTGAAGCAGCGGGTGTTGAGCCAGGCGGCCGAGCCACCTGAAAAATTTCCGTCGAATCCGCTGATGGCGGCCAAGATCGGCATCAATCCGGCGTATCTGGAGTGGCAGCGCGATCCGCAGGGCTGGGTAAAGCGCAGGCAGGACGCAGCATGGGGGCGCTATGCATCGTGCTATGACGAGCCCAGGCGGGCAAGGACGCTCAAAGCGGTGGAAGAGAAGCTCGCGCCGTGGTTCGCGGATGTGGAAAGGCGCTTCACCGATCTCAAGGCGTGGCTGACAAGCCGCGCGCTGATGAACGCATTCGAGCACTATCACCCGGACAATATCGAATGCGGCCTGCTTTTCGAGTACCAGGCTTCGCTATGCACCTATGCGCTGGCGACGTCGAAAGGCGGCGAAGCCCTGCTGCGCGAATGGGCGCGGGACGCGAGCGTGGCGAACACGAACCTGTTGAACCGGCAGATGCTGTTCAACCAGAAGGCGGCAATCGACGAGTTCAGGAAGGCCGTGGGTGCCTTGCAGGGCAAGGCCACCATCGATGCCGCATCGCTGCAGCAAATGGTGTCCAACGTTGCCGGCGTGATAGACAAGGCCAACGCAATCGCGCAGATGGCCGAGCAAGGCCTGCTTCCGGCGATCACCGCAGGGGTTCCGGCCAAGTTGCTCAGCGGCGCCTTGCTCTTCTCCACGGTGGGCCAGACGGCGCTCACGAGGACGAGCGGCGCGGTGGACAAGCTGTACGCGTTCGTCCTGTATCTGCGCGGCGGTGCCCTGGCATTCATGCAGGGCTCCGCCGATGCCGTGATTGGCGTCTTCAACGCGAGCTACGCGTCCAAGGCGCACATACCGGTGGCGGAGGCGCAGGCCCATCGCGCCACGCTGAAGCATGCAATGGCGGCAAACAAGAGTGAATTTGCCGCCCTGCGCTTCGGTACTGGGCTCGCCCTGATCGAAAGCTGGAATCTCGCGCTCAAGTACGCCGCGGCCCGGGGGAAGTCGCCCGGCAGCCGGGAGCAGTGGGATCTGTACGCCGCATGTGCCGCGACGGCAGCCGCGATTGCTGTGTCCGTGGCGAGCCTGAGCAAGATCGTCAAGCCCGCATCGGCATGGTTCGAGCATCTGACGCTCACTAGCGGCACGCTGGGGGGGTTCGCGGCGGGGGTCGTGGCGGTTGAGAGTGCAGTGGATGCAGTTGACGCATTGAAGAATAGACGATTCCTCGCATTTGTCGCCCTAGCTAGCAAGTCAGCCATGAACGGTGTTGCCGCCGCGGGTTCGGTCTATGTGGGTGTCCTGTATAGCGGGCCGTTGCTTCAGCGGATCGGGACCATCCTGGGCGAGAAATGGCTTGGGAAAACAGTAACTCGCGCCGGCACAAGAATAGCGGAGTACGCGATCTCGGAGGCGGTCATCTTTGGACTAAAGACAACTGTACGCGTTGGCGCAGAGGTCGTGGTGGGATTCATTGGCTGGGCACTGATCATCGAACAGGTGGGAGAGCTGGCAATCCTTGCTGTCTCGGACAACAAGATGCAGGTGTGGCTGACGCGCTGCAAGTTCAGCAAGCCAAAGGACGGGTACCGCGGACTGTGGGGAACCATCATTCACGACAAGGACGCGGGTAAGCCATACAGTAGCCTCGACGAGGAAATGAAGTCATTCGATGCCGCTTTGAAGGAGGGCCTGTAATGTGGATCGAAGAGGCGACCAATGAGGTGATCAAGGAAGGGGTTTACCTCGATGACGGCGAATCGGTGACGGGGGGCATGCCGCTTGACCAGCGCGCCTCCGAGAAGGTGACGAGCAACTGCTCGGTGTACCAGAAGAACGAGACGTTCCTTGAAGTGTGCGGGCATTTTGAGGCTCAACGTGGGCTGCCGGGTTTTGCTTTAGGGTTCATACCTGCAGCTCTGCTGCTCTCCAACGGCTTCTTTTCTTTGTACTTTATTGGTGACTGGGTTCGCGGTACGACGCCCGATGGCTACCGCTATGGTTGGGATCACGATTTTGCCGGAGTTTTCAGCATCTCACTGTTTCTCTTCCTACTCTGGCTAGCCAAAAAGCTCGTCCTGCCCCTCCTGCGAAAAGACTACTTCACGAGCCGCCGGATCCTGATCCGCTTCAACCGGGTGACGCGCAAGGTCTATGTCCACAACCCTTTGTTTGCAGGCGGCATCAAGACCTACGACTGGGATGCCACGCAGGCCACGCTGGACAACAAGGCGGCGATGTCGCCGGTGCCGGTGAGCGAAGAGGAGGCCAACAGCGGCAGCGGGCGGCTGATCCTGGGCTGGCTCGATGTGGAGGCGCGCAAGGCGCTGGGGATGGTGTTCATCGGGCGTGCCGCAGGCAATGCGGCCCGGGGGCGTGCATGGTGGGAATATCTCCGCCGCTATATGGAAGAGGGGGCGGACAGCGTGCCCAAGCCATTTCCGCGCTTGTGGAAAGGGGTGTGGCCGCAGTACTCGCTGCTGAACATGTTCTACCTGTACCCCGAGCGCCTGATCCACGGCGGCCCGCTCTGGTGGCTGATACTGCCTCTGCTCGCGCCGGTCGATCTTGTGCGCGCGGCTTTGCATTGGCTGGCGATGCTGTTATGCGTGGAGCCGCGATTTCCGCCGGAGATTGAGCAGGCGGGGCGCGTGCAAGGCGCATTCGGTATCGCATCGAAAGAGAAGCTGTGATGTGGATCGAAGAAGCGATCAATCTTGGTCTGAAGGATGGGCTACCAATCGACGAGGGCATTTCGCTTGCCGGTGGCATGCCGCACGGCCAACGCGCTTCGGAGCGGGCGACGAGCAACTGCTCGGTGTACCAGAAGAACGAGACGTTTCTTGAGGTGTGCGGGCAGTTTGAAGGGCAGCGAGGCCTTGCCGGTTTCGCGGTTGCACTCATACCGGCAGCATTGCTACTCTTCGTCAGCTACTTTTCTTTGCACTTTATTGTTGATTGGATTCTCGGAACAAGTCCAAACGGGGATCCATATGGCAGTGAGCACAACGTAGTCGGCGTACTCTTCATTTCGTTAACTCTCTTTCTGTTCTGGCTAGCCAAAAAGCTCGTCCTGCCTATTCTGCGAAAAGACTACTTCACGAGCCGCCGTATCCTGATCCGCTTCAACCGGGTGACCCGCGAGGTCTATGTCCACACGCCATTGTTTGCAGGCGGCATCAAGACCTATGACTGGGATGCCGCACAGGCCACGCTGGACAACAAGGCGGCGATGTCGCCGGTGCCGGTGAGTGAGGCGGAGGCCAACAGCGGCAGCGGACGGTTGATCCTGGGCTGGGTCGACGTGGAAGCGCGCAAGGCGCTGGGGATGGTGTTTATCGGACGTCCCGCAGGCAATGCGGCTAGAGGGCGCGCGTGGTGGGAATATATCCGCCGCTATATGGAAGAGGGGGCGGACAGCGTGCCCAAGCCGTTTCCGCGTTTGTGGAAAGGGGTGTGGCCGCAGTATTCGCTGCTGAACATGTTCTACCTGTACCCCGAGCGCCTGATCCACGGCGGCCCGTTATGGTGGCTGATATTGCCGCTGCTCGCGCCGGTCGATCTTGTGCGCGCGGCCTTGCACTGGCTGGCGATGCTGCTGTGCGTGGAGCCGCGGTTCCCGCCGGAGATCGAGCAGGCGGGGCGCGTGCAAGGCGCATTCGATGTCGCATCGAAAGAGAGCCTGTAATGTGGATCGAAGAAGCGATCAATCACGGTCTGAAGGACGGGCTACCAATCGACGAGGGCGTTTCGCTTGCCGGTGGCATGCCGCACGGCCAACGCGCTTCGGAGCGGGTGACGAGCAACTGCTCGGTGTACCAGAAGAACGAGACGTTTCTTGAGGTGTGTGGACAGTTCGAAGGCCAGCGCGGGCTCCCCGGCTTTGCAGTTGCGTTTATCCCGGCAGGCATGCTCATAGGTTTTGGGTACTTGTGTTCCCTTCCCCTCGGTGATTGGATTCGCGGCACCATGCCTGATGGGCAACCCTACGGCTGGGATCACGATCTGGCCGGAGTTTTCCTCATCTCACTGTTTCTCCTCCTGCTCTGGCTAGCCAAAAAGCTCGTCCTTCCCCTCCTGCGAAAAGACTACTTCACGAGCCGCAGGATCCTGATCCGCTTCAACCGGGTGACGCGCAAGGTCTATGTCCACACGCCTTTGTTTGCAGGCGGCATCAAGACCTACGACTGGGATGCCGCGCAGGCCACGCTGGACAACAAGGCGGCGATGTCGCCGGTGCCGGTGAGTGAAGAGGAGGCCAACAGCGGCAGCGGGCGGCTGATCATGGGCTGGCTCGATGTGGAAGCGCGCAAGGCGCTGGGGATGGTGTTCATCGGGCGTGCGGCAGGCAATGCGGCCCGGGGGCGCGCGTGGTGGGAATATATCCGCCGCTATATGGAAGAAGGGGCGGACAGCGTGCCCAAGCCGTTTCCGCGTTTGTGGAAGGGGGTGTGGCCGCAGTACTCCCTGCTGAACATGTTCTACCTGTACCCCGAGCGCCTGATCCACGGTGGCCCGCTGTGGTGGCTGATACTGCCGCTGCTCGCGCCGGTCGATCTTGTGCGCGCGGCCTTGCACTGGCTGGCGATGCTGCTGTGCGTGGAGCCGCGATTTCCCCCGGAGATTGAGTACGCGGGGCGCGTGCAAAGCTGGCGGGATACACAGAAACTGAACGGGACATGCCAGCAGGATGGCCAATAACACGCTAAGTTGGAGCAGATACGCATGGCTCAGATAGCACGCATAGGCGATGACAACGATCATGGCGGTAAGGTACTGACCGGGTCGACGACGATGAGGTTTGGCAAGCGGGGCGTGGCCCGGAAAGGAGACCGGGTGTCGTGTCCGCTGCATGGAGAAAACGAGATCATCGAAGGCTCCGAAACCTTTCGCGACGGTGGGATCCCCGTTGCCCTGCATGGGCACCGGTGTGCATGCGGATGCCGTCTGATCGCGTCGTTCGCCAACGCGCATATCGGGTGAGCCATGCCAGTGCATTTGGATGCTGTGCCCGCGGCTGCTCCCATGCCGCCGCCCATACGCCGGGTCGTGTGGCTGTTGTTGTTGGGATGCATGATCGGCGCCGGCGCGGTGGCGACGCTGCTGACGTGGCCGAAAGACACGCCGGCGTCCGGGAACTGGTTCTGGAGTTGTCTGCTGGTGTTTCCTTCGCTTGCGTGGGCATTCTTGCTCGGGCTGCGCCTGTACGTTCATGATGGAAAGTCCAACTACGCGCGGGATCGCAATCGCCGCCGCGAGGACCGCCTGAGGACGGAGACACTGCGCGGACAGCGCCCGATTGCGGTTCTGGATGCCGTGTACGAAACGGCGATGGGCGATGCTGACCTGGGTGACAAGCTGGCAAACGGCGGCGAAGGCATGCTGGCGGTCTATCCACCGGACGATGGCGATCCGGTTCGATGCTCGATGCTGCCTGAAGCTGTGCGCGGACGGTGTGGCGACGCGGCTTCGCTGACAGCGCTGTTCAGGCGCACGCTGAAACGCATGGCGCCACGGTTACAGGCCATGCCACGCAATGTGCCGATCCATGCCTGCCTGCAAGTGAGTGCGGGGGGTGATGCCGCGTTCGTCGAGCACGCATGGCGGGAGGCGGCAGACGACGATCTGCCGATCATCGCGAGCCTTCGGATGGTCGAAGCCGAGGCTGGCCTGCTGATACTCGATCAATGGCTCGACACGCAGGAAACCGGGCGTAGCGGCAGCGTGTTTCTTGTCGTCGCGCTCCAACTCCACGAGACGCCGCTGGACCAGACCGGGGAGGCAGTGGCCGCAGTGCTGCTCGCAAAAGGCATGCGGCCACACGACGCAACGCCGGTGGCGAATCTGCATCGTCCTGTGGCGTTCGCCCAGGCCGATGTGGACGCGCGGTGCGCCGACGCATTGCTGTGGGGTAAGCATGCCGCGGGCCAGATCGGCGGATTGTGGACCGGCGGCCTGGATGCCTCCGGCCTGAATGCCGTGACAGCCGCAGCCGACCGGGCGGGTGCCGGCTCCGCGAACGCCGAGGGGCTGGTGCATTTTGACCTGGATATGGCGTTAGGCCAAACCGGCATGGCTGCCGGGTGGCTGGCCGCTGCGGCAGCCACCGAGCGATGCCGGAAGGAGCAGCAGCCGCAGCTGGTTGCCATTTCTGAGAACGGCCATCACCGCGCGCTGGTGGTCGCTCCAGCCAACACCTGATTCTTCACCGGGACGGAAACATGATTCAAGGCCTGCGTCGAGGTTCGACGCTCATGATACTGGTGGTGCTGGTTGTCGCTACGCTGATGATCTGGCTGGATGTTCAGATGCTGGGTCTCGCGCAACCGGAAGCAAAATGGCGTGCGCAGGTCATCGTGCTGGTTGCTGTGATCGCGCTGTTTTTCGTGTGCGGTGCAATCAATGCTGTTTTGTCGAAATTATGGGGAAAGCAATTCGATGAGGAGCATCGCCAGGCTTCCCCCGATGCGAATACGGCAGCGTCGTCGCCGGCGCCCGCTGGTCACGATGTCGATCTTGGGGGATTGAGCGCTTGCCTGCATGTCGAACACGGCCTGCGCTGGCGCTACCGCCAGCCCTGGCTGCTGCTCACCGGCGACGACGCCGCCATTGCCCGACTCCTGCCCGAACTGGCAGAACAAGGCTGGCTGATCACCCCCGACGCGGTGTTGCTATGGAGCAAGACCAACAAGGAGGGCTGGCCGGACGCCGACTGGCTCAAGGCACTCTACCGGCTACGCCGCCGCCGTCCGGTGGACGCGGTGATTCTCACAACGGACAGTGCTGCGGATCTGCAGGCGCAACGCCGCGGCACCCATCCCGATGGCATGCGCCTGGCGCGCATCGCCGAATTGCTGCGCTGGTCCGCCCCCGTCTACCTGCTGGACGTGGCGGAGGCGAGAACGGTGGCCCACGGCCTCATGCCGGTCATCAGTTGCGAACTGCCGCGCCAGGCCGATGCGGACGCCATCGATGGCGCGCTGCGGACGCTGCGCGACCAGCTGGCGCAGCGCGTCGTCGCGCAACTGATGGAGGGCAACCGCGACCGCTATATGGGAGAGCTTTCCCAGCGGCTCGACACCCGCGGCAAAGCGCTCGCCGACTGGATCGCCGGACTGGGGGGCCGGCAGCGCCGGCGCATCCCCGTGGACGGCATCGTCTTTGCGCCGTATCCACGGCCTGTCGCTGGCGAGGCGAACGTGCAGAGCAGCGCCGACCTGCCGCTCTGGCATTACCTGGGCGAAGCAGCCCGCCGTCAGCCGGGACAGCGCGTTGGCTGGCACCCGGTCACGGTGTCTGCCATCGTGGGCCTGACGGCCATCGGCCTGTGGAGCGCCGGCATGCTGGTGTCCGGCGCGCGCAACGCGCAAGACGTAAGCGCTGCACAACAAGTGATTCAGGATGTCCAGGCGGCCCCCAATTCTGCCGCCCGCCTGCGCGCGCTCCTTGCCTTGCAGCATCAGATCGAGCGCTACGCGTACCGCACCCGGCATCACGCGCCGCTGCTGTCCCGCTTTGGCCTGAATCGCGATCCGGCGGTCCTCGCCGCGCTGTGGAAGCCTTATGCGCAGGCCAGCCGCGAACTGCTCGTCACGCCCGTGCAGCGGGATCTGGAGGCGTCGCTGGTGGATCTCGCGCAACTGCGGACCACGGTGCCGGATGCGGCAACCAACCGGGTGGCGCTGAGCGGCCACCAGGCGCTCAAGACCTATTTGATGCTGGCTAATCCCGAACGCGCCGAGCCGGCCTTCCTGGCCCCGCAACTGGTGCAGCATTGGTCCACCGATGCCCGGATGACCCCGGGCGAGCGGCAGGACCTTGCCGAGCGCCTGCTCACCTTCTATGCGGCGCATGTGCAGTCGAACCCGGCCGGGCCCATCGCGCCACGGCCCGAACTGGTCGCCGGCGCCCGCCAGACGCTGCTGGCCGTGATCGGGGAGCGCAACGCCGAGGACACCGTCTATCGGGGTGTGATCGAGGCCTTTGGTGAGAACGCTGGCAGC
>Ga0255338_1005872_pt1 | contig 10900 bp, 9 predicted proteins | sample MeOH1_35cm_T4_19_FD_203715 | JGI IMG/M metagenome (GOLD analysis project Ga0255338, IMG submission 203715) | Sandy soil microbial communities from University of British Columbia, Vancouver, Canada - MeOH1_35cm_T4_195 | ecosystem: Engineered > Artificial ecosystem > Sand microcosm > Unclassified ... | reverse complement strand
GCGGCTGGCAGAACCGATGAAAAACTTTCCCGCGGCGCGGAGCGGCGGTACATTCGGGTATCTTCCGTAGCCGTCACGGCTTAACTCGTACAAGGACGTTGGCATGACCGCGGATCGTGCGGCTGGGAGTGGACCGGGTGGTCTGCCTCTGCCCCCCGCTTCAACAACCCGGAGCGTATCGATGCGCGGCACCCCTGAAATGGTGCCGCTGCCGCCGTTTTACGGGATGACGCCACCGGGCCTGAACGGGCAGCATCCGGCGGCCGAGGAAGTCTTCTCCACGCCTGCGGTCGAAGCGGCCATCGAGCCCACGATCGAGGCGGCTGTCGAATCCGGGCAGCCGGATTCGGGCATCGAACCGCTCGCGGGCTTCGCGGAGGATCTGGAGCCGGCTGGCGATTTTACCCAGGACATCGCCGCGGCTGAAGCGTTCGCGTCTGATTTCGATGCGGTTTCGGACTTCGCGCAGAACCTGGAGCAGCTCGAGCCGGCCGCGGAGTTCGTTGCGCTTCCGATCGACCTGCCGGCCGAAGAGCCGGTGGCCGAGTTCGCCCCGCAGTCGAACCAAATGCCGACCGAAGAGCCGGCTTCCGAACTCGCGTGGGACACGACCGACGGCGAAGGCGTCGTCGAGCCGGCGTTCGAGGAAGACGTGCACGCTACGGAAGAAATGCTGGCCGACAGTGCGCGGAGCGCGCAGGAGTTTCCGATGGACGCGTTCATCATCCCGGAACACACGAGTCGCCTGCCGACCGGTGTTGCGGATGAGGAAGGCGCCGAAGCCGACGAGGATGGTGCAACAGCCGAGATCGCCGCGCGCTTCGAGGAAATCTCAAAGCTGCTGCGCGAAGAGGACGTGAACGAACTGCTGGTCAGGCTGGCGCGCGGCGACCGGCTGGACGCGCTGCTGGCGGGCTTCCTGGCGGGATACCTGTCCACACATGACGCCTGAGATCGGGCGAGAGACAGCGGAACTGATCGACCGGGCCCGCGAGGCCATCCGGGACGTTCCCGACTTTCCCAGGCCAGGCATCACCTTCAAGGACATCACGCCGGTCCTCGCCGATGCGCAGCTCTTCCGCGAGCTGATCGCACACTTCGCGAAAGTCTACGCCAACGAACGCATCACCGCCGTGGTCGGCATCGAGTCGCGCGGCTTCATCCTCGGCGCGCCGCTCGCGCTCGCGCTCCGCACCGGGTTCATTCCCATCCGCAAACCGGGCAAGCTGCCTCACACGACCGTTCGGGAAGATTACGCACTCGAGTACGGCTTCGACGCGCTGGAAGCGCACGCCGATGCGTTGCATCCAGGCGATCGCGTTTTGATCGTCGACGATGTTCTCGCGACAGGCGGCACCGCCTCCGCCGCCGTCCGCCTGGTCGAGCGTCTGGGCGCGACGGTGATCGCGACCTGCTTCCTGCTCGAACTCCGACACCTCAACGGACGCCAGCAACTCGGCGCTGTGCCGATTCACGCACTCCTCCGCGTGTAACTCCGCCATAATCTGCTGCTGTTACGTCGCGACGCGGACCACAGTTTTGAGGTCACCGCGTTCGCGCGGCGCGAGCGCATCGCGGAACTGCTCGAGCGGGAACGTTCGCGTGATGTACTTCGCGGTCAAGCCGGGCCAGCGCTGCTCCGCGGCCGTCAAATCCACGAGCGCTTGCTCGAAGTCGATGCGGTGCTGGTTCACCGAGCCAAAGATGAGGCGATTGCCGAGGACGAGGTTCGCGTTCAATCGATCGGATGGTATCACCGCCTCGCGATCGCCACCCGTCACACTCAGCAGGCACGCGATGCCGTTCGTGCGCAAAATGCCTGCGCCCTGCCACGCAAACGGGCTGTGCCCCGTCGCTTCGAACAGGATGTCCGGCGCGCCCAGCTCCTTCGCCATGTCCTCCATGGTTTGTTTGTCCGAGTTCACGTACGTGGCGCCGGTATTCCTCAGGATCTCCGCCCGCGTGCCCTGGGGGTCATGCCTCGAGTAAACAACGACCTCCAGCCCGCGCAGAAGTCCGATCATCATCGCAAGCATGCCGATGCTGCCCGCGCCGACCACCACCACGCGCGCAGGCTGCCACCGCATCCGCCGCTGGATTTCGGACACCTGACGGTACGCTTTCTCGACTACCGCGAGCGGTTCCAGCAGCACCGCGATCCTGCGCGACTCGGCAGGGATGCGGATGAGGTATTCGGCCCGTTCGGCGTAATAGTCCGAGAGGTAGCCGTGCAGCTGCTTGATGCCGCGTTCGCGGTACTTCCCGTTCAGGCAGAAGTCGAACTCACCGACGCGACAGTTCAGGCAGCGCTCGGGATCGGGGCGACGCACCGTCGGCACGACGAGGTCGCCGACACAGAAGATTTCATCGCTCGAACATCCCTCGACTACTTCGCCCAGTGATTCGTGGCAGAGGATCAGGACATCCTCGCCGTGCGGTGCCTCACCGTAGAGCCCGGCAACGATTTCCTGATCGGTGCCATCGATGCCGACTTCGAGACAGCGTATGAAATACTCGTCGGGCCCACGCTCCGGAATCGGCCGTTCGATGAGACGCGTGGAATGCGGCTGCTTCGGCGTGACGACGACGGCACGCATGGTTGGGCGGTTCACGGTTCTTGCCCTCCTGATTCGGAACGCCCGCGAAGACGACGGGAGGTACCGTGCTTCACGCCCGAGACACGGGCACGAGCCCAGACTGGCCTGACCGACATGACTCGCCACCGGCCAGCGGGTCGAAAGATCGGCCGCCCGGTCGATCGGGTTGCGGCCCCTGCGGGGCTTTTCGGATCGATTCACGCTGCCGCTCCTCCACGACCTGAGGGCGGCTCGCCGCTGCATCCTCCATTCCGATCGCTGCAGGCGGGGTCACCGTTCGCGGCAAGGCAGGCGGGCAGACGCGCAAGCCGGCAGACAAACGGGCCGCCATACGACCTAAATCCGATGGGCCGGCCGCCGGCACCGGATCCATTTCGATCGCCCCGCCGAAGCCGGGTCAGTCGGCACCGCAAACAACGCATGCGTTCACTTTTTCGCGGGAGATAACGGTGGCCGAGGCATAGGAACCAGACATGAACGCCGTAATCACGCGCGATCAACTTGCGGATTTACTGAACGACACGGTTCGGTTTTATACGGAACGAATTCGGCAGTGTGAAGCACTTGGCGAGTTCGCGATGGCCGAACAGGTCCGTCAAATCATCGAGCAGGAGCAGGATCATCAGCTCGATCTGGCGACCGCGCTCGGCGAGGACGTCCCGTCGGTCAGTACATTGAGCAAGAGAAGCAGGCCGCCCCGCATCGCCTGATTGATTCATCGGCCTCACGCCTTGGATCTCTACATGTTGAGCAGGGTTTCGCGATCCTGATCTTCCGGCGGGATGCGAAGGTAACACGCAGCAACGGGCAAAATCGACCGGTCCCTCGCTGAATTCCTCGCCGACCTCGAAGACAACCGCGTAAACACGCTGGCGCCGCACTCACGATGGGATCACATCACGCGCCCCTCCGGGCGCACTTTGTGCAATTCGGCCACGTGTCTGACCGCAGCGAGGAACTGGATGAACACGACGCTGTTTGTTTCGTCGCCCGGCAACGGCGCGCTGCCGTCAACTGCCGCGGGACCTGCCGCCGATCCGGCAGAACGTTACGAAGAGGTACGTGCGTTCACGATGTCGCTGTGTGAGGGCCTTCATCCGGAGGACATGGTCGTCCAGTCCATGCCCGACGTGAGCCCCACCAAATGGCACCTGGCCCACACCAGCTGGTTCTTCGAGACGTTTCTGCTGACCCCGCACCTGCGTGGGTATCGCGCCTTCGATCCGGCGTACGCGTACCTGTTCAACTCATACTACGTGCAGGCGGGCGAACGGCATTGTCGCGCGCAGCGCGGTTACATCTCGCGACCGACCGTAGCTGAAGTGATTCGATACCGCGCACACGTCGACGAATACATGGCGCGGCTGCTCGCCGATCCGGCGGCAGAGCGACCTGCCGTGCGGAGTCTGATCGAGCTGGGACTGAATCACGAGCAGCAGCATCAGGAGTTGATGTTGACCGACATCAAGCACGTGTTCTCGGTCAATCCGCTACGGCCTGCGTACCGCGCGCGACCGCTCCGGCCGACAGCAACGTCTGCGGCGGCCGGGTGGATTGCGTTTGCGGAAGGCGTGCACTGGATCGGGTGGGGAGACGCGGCGTTTGCCTACGACAACGAAGGTCCACGCCACCGCGAATACGTCAATGCGTTCGAGCTTAGCTCACGGCTGGTAACCAACGGCGAATATCTCGAGTTCATGAACGATGGTGGGTACCGTCGGCCGGAACTGTGGCTGTCCCTGGGCTGGGAGGCCGTGAAGACCAACGAGTGGAGCGAGCCCTTCTATTGGGAGCGGCGTGATGATGGGTTCCACTGCTTCACGCTGGCCGGCATGCAACCCATCGATCCACACGAGCCGGTCACCCATCTGAGTTATTTCGAGGCCGACGCGTACGCGCGCTGGGCCGGCGCACGTCTGCCCTCGGAAGCCGAGTGGGAGATCGCGGCGCAGCAGGTGCCGTTGCGCGGCAACTTCGTGGAGAGCGGCGTGTTGCAGCCGCGTGCGGCATCACGCGCGACCGGCCTGCAGCAACTGTTCGGTGATGTGTGGGAATGGACACGCAGCCAGTACGTTGCATACCCGGGCTTTCAGCCTGCCGCCGGCGCGGTCGGTGAGTACAACGGAAAGTTCATGTGTAACCAGTTCGTGCTGCGCGGTGGCTCCTGCGTGACTTCTGCAACGCATATGCGAGCGACCTACCGCAACTTCTTCCCACCGGACGCAACCTGGCAGTTCAGCGGGCTGCGGCTGGCGCGCGACGCAACATGAGCGGAACGCGAACGGTGCGCGCCGGTCCGCGCCCGCTCGGCACGCGGGAAGCAGAGCGGGTCGAACTCTTGGCAGCACTGTCCGCTACGCCGCGCCGCCTGCCGGCTCGCCTGCTTTACGACCGGCGTGGATCCGCGCTGTTCGAGGCGATCACGCGGACGTCCGCGTACTACCCGACGCGCACCGAGACCGGCATCCTGCGCGCAAACGCTGCGCTGCTCTCGACGCGGCTGGGCGCCCACGCACGCATCGTCGAATTCGGCACCGGCAGCGGCAGCAAAACCCGGATTCTGCTCGAGGCAGCGCAGCAGCCCTCCGCATACATTCCGGTCGATGTGGCGTGCGCGCAGTTACAGGAAGTCGCCACTCAATTACGCCAGCGCTACCCCACGTTGCGCGTGCTGCCCGTGTGTGCCGATTACAACGGCCACCTGAACCTGCCGGTACCGGACAGTGGAGGCCGCACCGTCGTGTTTTTCCCGGGCTCGACCATCGGCAACATGGAGCCCCGCGAAGCCGAGCAGTTCCTGCGGCGCCTGAGCGCTTTGGTGGTACCGGATGGGCTGCTCATCATCGGCGTCGATCGCAAGAAGGACCGCGCCACCCTCGAGCTGGCCTACAACGATCCTCAGGGCATCACCGCGGCATTCAACCTGAATATCCTGAATCACGTGAATCGCATCCTGGGCAGCGACTTTCACGCACACGCCTTCCGGCATCACGCCTTCTACAACGACGCTGCCGGCCGCATTGAAATGCACCTGGTGAGTACGACCGATCAGGTCGTGCACATCCCCGACGGTTCGCCGCACGGCATCGAACTCACATTCCGCGCGGACGAGTCGATCATCACCGAACACAGCTACAAGTACACGCCCGACGAATTCCGGACGCTGGCTCAAACGGCCGGCTTCGCGACCACGGACGTGCTCAGCGATGCTCGCGAACGGTTTTCCGTTTTCCTGCTCGAGCCGTTTGAACGCCTACGAGAACACCTGTGACAGGATCAGGTGGTCCACAGACGAGCGAACGGGATGTGCGCAGGAACTGCAGCGGCAACTCACTCGATGGAGAGCTACGGCTCGACGACCGCCTGATCCGCCACAGTGGGCGCGTGCGGCTCCTTCCGACGCGCCGCGCGAATCGCGACACCAACACCCGCAAAGATCAGGAGCGCACCGGGGATCATGCGCGGGGACGGATGTTCACCGAGGACGGGGAGCGCGACAAGCGCCGTAATGATCGGCTGAACGTACACGAACGTCGAAACCAGGCTCGCTTCCACACGCGACAACGCCCAGCTGTTCAGGTAGTACGCACCGACACTCGGGAAAACGATGATGTACAGCACGAGCAGCCACGTCGTGGTGCTCAGGTGCGGGGCTTCGTGGATGACCGCACTGAGTCCGACCGGCGCGATGCCCAGCGCGCCGAACAGGAATATCCAGGTCGTGACCGTCAGCGCGTTGTAGCGGTGCAGGATCCCGCGCGAAAGCACGAGGTACGTCGAAAACGACGTCACGTTCATGAGGGCCATGAGGTTGCCTAAAGCCCGCCCTTCGCCCAGACCCGCGCCGACCAGGACCAGCGCGCCGCTGCCGGCCAGCGCAACGGCCAGCCACTTCGAGGGCGTCGCCTGCTCCCGCCCCAGCAGGATGGCCATGAGCAGCGTGATCGCCGGCCCGGCCGTCACCAGCGTCTGCGCCGCCGTCGCGGTCGTCATCGTGAGCGAGACGATGTAGAACAGCTGGTTCAGCGCGACGCCTAACGCGCCCAGCAGCGCAAACCACAGGTAGTCACGCTTCGACTTTACGGGCTCGTGAATGAACAGCCGCTGCAGGAGGAGGAAGAGCACGGCCGCGCCCGAAACCCGGATCAGCGCCAGCGCCGGCGCACTCAAATCGCGAAGCACCAGCTTCACGATGATCGGCAGAGTGCCGAAAAGCAGTTGGACTGTCAGCAGCGCAAGTACGACGGAGCGGGACTTCAACTCGGTTCGCCATCACAAAAGCTGTCGCCGCGGCGGCAGCGGGATTATCAGCAAGGAACGCGGGAATCTAGTAGCTTCCCGCACGCCCAGCATGTGCTGTCACCGTGGTTGAGACAGCGCCCGAAATCCGTTACATTACAAGGGTTTTCGCCCCCGTAGCTCAGGTGGATAGAGCGACGGTTTCCTAAACCGCAGGCCGGGTGTTCGAGTCACCCCGGGGGCACTGCAACAGATCGAACGGACGTGCACGGGGACGCTTACGTGGACGTGGACGGAAAAGACAAAACGCGGCGGCCTTTGGGCCGCCGCGTTTTTTGTTTTCACCGCCGAGCGCGCTGAGAACGCCGAGCGTTCTTTATTATTTGCGTTTCCCGACGGGCTACTTTCAAAAATCAGATCCGCAGAGCCTGGCAGAGGTGCGAAGCAGCAATGTCTCTGCCAAAGCTCTGCGGATCTTTACCAAGAGGGTCTCTGCCCTGGTGGCTGATCAGACCGGGACCGCTCAGCGTTCCCAGCGAGCTCCGCGGTGAACTGCTTTTTCGCTTACCCGGCCACGTTGTCAGTGAAGCTGGGCGTGATCTCGCTTGATCCTGGCCGAGGGCGGCTCAATAATACTCCTCCAGGCCTGCCGCTGAATCTTTCTGCGCCGTTCCAAACCTTCCCGTGAACCGGAGAACTTCATGCGCATGACGTGGATGCTATCGGCTGCGGTTGCGATAATCGCCGTGGCGTTCGGATGCAGCAGTGCGCCGCGCGAGCCGGCAACTCGATGCGCACTGGCCGCCGCGGATTCGGTGTATCTCGACGGGGGTCCGGTCTTCCGCGACTGCGCCGTCGATCGCAAGGCGAAAATGATGGGCACTCCACGATTCGACTTCACACCACAGGTGTCCGCGAATTCGCGAACCAATTGTTATGCGGTCGAAGTCCAGTTCGTCGTAGCGCCCGACGGAATGCCCGAGTGGCGAACCGCCCGGTTCATCTCGAGCAACGATGCTGGGCTGGAACGTGCTATCCTGGCAGCACTTCCGTCATGGCGCTTCGAGCCGGCGCAACGCGACGGCGTGCCGGTTCGCCAGATCGTGAGCCAAAGGCTGTCTGCGGCCCTGGTGGTCGTGCGTGCGACTGGACCCGGTGCGGTGAGGCCGCCCTCGCGGCCGCCCAACTGTTCGTAACCTTGCCGCCGATTGCCGCCGGCCCCATCTTCGGGTTGTATTCGGTTCACGACCTGACAGCGGGGAAACGTGGAGCTTCGGTCATTTCTGGAGACAGGACTACGCCTCGTCTACGACGAACCCGCGAAGCTTGCGGAGTTCGTCGCAACACATGACGCGGCGCCGTCTCTCATCCTGCTTTTCCAGCAAGTAAAGGCGGCGTTTTGCTCCTCCGGCGAGGCCATCGCGTGGCTGTATCGACGTGTTCCGGCCTTCGACGGCGCTCCTTATGATTTGATCGCCGAGGGCGATGCGAAGCGGGTCGTACGTGCGCTCGCTGCCCTGACCACGGAGGCAACGTGAAAGTAAACGCCGAATTGGAAACGCATCAGGCAGGTTTGAGCACGCCGGAGCCAGTCGCGGACCTGGACTGGTCCCCGGATCGCGCGCACGAACTCGGGACACACGTCGTCGATCTGTGGACGGAGTTCCTTGCGCGCCTGCGCGAATTGCCGCCTGGCCGGCGCCAGACGAGCGAAGATGTACGCGCGGCGGTGACGCGGCCGGTGCCGGATGCGCCGGTTCCCGTCGATGAACTCGTAGCGTACCTGCGCGAGATCGTATTCGAGAACTCGACGTACACGGGGCATCCGGGATTCATGGCGTACATCAGTGGCGCGGGCACCGTGCCGGGTACGGCAGCCGACCTGGTGGCCGCGGCGCTGAATCAGAACGTCGGTGGCTGGCGACTGTCGCCCGCGGCGACCGAGATCGAGTTGCACCTTACACGCTGGTTCGGTGAACGACTGGGGCTGCCGTCGACGGCGGCGGGCGTGATCACATCCGGCGGCGCGATGGCCGGCTTCATGGCATTGAAAGCGGCGTTGTGTGATCGCGCGGGTTGGGATGTACGTCGTGACGGCGTGGCGGCCGGACCGCGACTTACGCTGTACGCCTCGAGCGAAGTGCACGACGTGAACATGCGCGGCGCCGACATGCTCGGCCTCGGCAGCGCAGCGGTGCGCATGGTCCCGACGGACCACGCTCAGCGCATGCGTGTCGATGCATTGCGTGAGGTGATCGACGCGGATGTCCGCTCGGGCCATCGTCCGTTCTGCGTGGTTGCGACTGCGGGTACGGTCGGCACCGGCGCAATCGATCCGCTGGATGCGATCGCGGATGTGTGTACCGAGTACGGGCTGTGGCTGCACGTGGATGGCGCATACGGCGGCGTTGCCGCGTTGACGGACACGCTGCGTCCGCGCTTCCGCGGCATCGAACGCGCGGACAGCATCGCGCTCGATCCCCACAAGTGGCTGTACACGCCGCACTCCGGCGGCGCCGTAATCCTTCGCGATTTCGAAAAACTGCGGGACGCCTTCACGCTATCGCCTACGTATACGCACGAGGACAAGGAGCTCACTGGTCGCGGCACCGATCTCCTCGCCTATGGTCCACAGTTCTCTCGTGGCTTCCACGCCCTGAAAGTCTGGATCTCACTCCTTGCGCACGGCTGGGATGCATACCAGCGACGCATCACGCACGACTGCGAACTTGCCGCGTACCTCTACCGCCGCGCGCAGGAACACCCCGAACTCGAACCGGTGGGGCAGCAGAGCCTCTCGATCGCGTGTTTCCGCTACGTGCCACCAACCTGGCGTACCCTGTACAGCAGCGCCGACCTCGAGGAGCGGCTGAACCGGCTCAACGAGCGACTCATGGCCGAACTGCAGTGGAGCGGCCGCGTGTTTCCCTCGAACGCCATCCTGGACGGCCGCTTCGCGATCCGCGCCTGCATCGTGAACTTCCGCACTGAAGCAACCGATGTTGACGCCCTCGTCGCGCTGACCGTGGAAGTTGGGCGTCGGCTGGCCGCCGGCTAGCCATCCGAAGCCGAGGTGGGAGCGTAGTGTCAGCTTCCGGGTTGTTTTTGCGGTTCGGCCCCGGAGACCGATGTGGGATGTGGGAAACGGACGAACGGACGTTGACGGGGACGTTGGCGTTTACGGGGACGGGAAGGTCCGGAAGCAGCCGCGATGATGGATGATGCTTTTATCCGTTTCCCATATCAATTGAGAGGGCAAAGGCGCAGACCGACCTGGGCAGTGGAAGCGCATGCTCCCACATCAATCAAGGGCGCCCAAATGCGGAACCTGTCCTCACGACGGCGGCCGCTCCCCGTATCAATCGAGTGCGCCCAAATGCGGAACGTGCCCGCACGACGGCGCAAGCTCCCACAAAAAGGGGCGCCCAACGCAGACCCCACACGCAACACCGGCCAACCACCACGGCGCAACCCCCAACCCTTGCGCTTCGTCTAATGCCAGTGTAGTTACACCTTAATCCGTACAACAGCCGTCCATACGAAGCTGTGCCGAGCGGTCGCGGGTCGCCGCACGGCAGCTTGTCGTGCTCCTTTTTTTTCACGCCGTACGCAGCACGGGTTGTTCGCATCACCAGCAGTATGCTGTTGTTGTTCGTTGTCCATCCACCATGAGGTCGACATGAAACGAACCACGGTCCTGACGATTGCCGTCCTTGCGGCCGTCACGAGTGCTCCGTTGGGAGCAGTGCAATCGAATCCACCTTCATCACAGGCTGAGGAAACGGGTCGTCGCGGGTCAACGGATGCGGCCGCAAACGCGGTCGCCAATCTTATCGCGGGCACAGTCACAGGCAGGGTAACCGACTCGCGCAGCGGACAGCCGCTCGCATCGGTGCAAGTCTCCATTACCGGAACCAGTGTCGGCACGCTGACAAACGCGGACGGCCGCTACACGCTGCAGAACGTGCCGGCGGGTGACATGCGGCTGTCGGTAACGTTGATCGGTTACACGCAGGTCGAGCGCACGATCACGGTGCGGGACAACGCGACGACGACCGCGGACA
>Ga0255338_1005871_pt1 | contig 10900 bp, 11 predicted proteins | sample MeOH1_35cm_T4_19_FD_203715 | JGI IMG/M metagenome (GOLD analysis project Ga0255338, IMG submission 203715) | Sandy soil microbial communities from University of British Columbia, Vancouver, Canada - MeOH1_35cm_T4_195 | ecosystem: Engineered > Artificial ecosystem > Sand microcosm > Unclassified ... | reverse complement strand
CGGGCAACTACAACGAGCGCACCAGCCGCCTCTACTCGGACCTGGGCCTGTTCACGGCGAGGCCCGAATTCGGCGAGGACCTGTCGAACCTGTTCAACATGCTCACGGGCTACACCCGCCCGCCCCGGTTCCACCAGATCCTGCTGGCGCCCCAGCACCTGAAGAAGGCCCTCAAGGCCCGCATCCAGCGGGAGATCAGCCATGCCCAGAAGGGCCGGCCCGCCCGCATGGTGCTCAAGATGAACGCCCTGGTGGACCCCCAGCTCATCCAGCTGCTCTACGAGGCCAGTCGCGGGGGCGTGAAAGTGGATCTCATCGTCCGGGGCACCTGCTGTCTGCGACCCGGCGTCCCGGGGCTGTCGGAGAACATCCGGGCGCTGTCCATCCTGGATCGCTTCCTGGAGCACGCCCGCATCTACCACTTCGCCAATGACGGCGAGCCCGAAACCCTGCTCTCCAGTGCCGACCTCATGCCGCGCAACCTGGACCGCCGGGTGGAGTTGGCCTTCCCCCTGGTGGATCCGCTGCTGGCGGCCCAGGTGATGGAGATGGTCGAACTCCAGCTGCACGATACGCTGAAGGGTCGCGTACTCGGGCCCGAGGGCGACGTGCTGCGCCGGGGCCTGGATCCCCAGGACCCACCCCTCCGCAGCCAGCTCCGCATCTACGAGCACACCCTGCTCGCCAGCGGCGTGGGCGCCCTCACCCAGAAGCTGGGGCCGCTGGATCCGGATATTTGAAACCGCGAAAAACGCGAACAAGGCCGAAAAAGGAACACTCCACGGGATTGATCCATTTTCATGACTTAATTCTTTTTCGCGCGCCCGCAGGGCGTTTAGCGCTTTTCGCGGTTTCAGCTCTTGGCGGTACCCATGTCAAACTGGTGGGCTGGAGACACGCATGACGAGGATCAGCCGCGCCGCCCTGTTCGAAGCCCTGAATGCCTATACGGTCCCCGGGACCAACGCCACGCTGACGACCCTGAAGGCCGTGAAGGGCATTGATGTCACCGAGGGCAAGGTGACGGTGCTGCTCCAGCTCATGGACGCCTACCGGGACCGTGTGCAGGCCATCAAGGAGGCCCTGGAGGGGCTGATCCGCCAGCAGCCCGGGGTCACGGACGTGGACATCGAGATCGGCTGGGAGAAGACCGCCCACGTGGAGTTCAAGAACCTCATTCCGGGCATCAAGCGCTGCGTGGTGGTGGGCTCCGGCAAGGGCGGCGTGGGCAAGAGCACCGTCACGGCCAACCTCGCCATCGCGATGAGCCAGCTGGGCCTCAAGGTGGGCCTGCTGGATTCGGACATCTACGGCCCCTCCATCCCCATGATGCTGGGCCTGAAGGACTCGCCCCTGGGCACGCCGGAAGGCCAGATCCTGCCCCTCGAGAAGTTCGGCATCAAGATCATGTCCATGGGCCTGCTCATCGAGGAGGACCGGCCGGTGATCTGGCGCGGGGCCATGCTCAACAAGGCCCTCCAGCAGTTCCTGAAGGACGTGGCCTGGGGCGACCTCGACGTGCTGCTCATCGACCTGCCCCCGGGCACCGGCGACGTGCAGCTCACCCTCATCCAGAATGCCCAGGTAGATGGTGCCGTCATCGTCAGCACGCCCCAGGACGTGGCCTTCCTCGACGCCAAGAAGGCCATCGGCATGTTCGGGACGGTGAAGGTCCCGGTGCTCGGCATCATCGAGAACATGAGCAGCTTCATCTGCCCCGGCTGCGGCCAGGAGACCCAGATCTTCGGCCACGGGGGCGTGAAGGCCGCCGCCATCCGCATGGAGCTGCCGTTCCTGGGCGAGGTGCCCATCGACCTGGCCATCCGTGAAGGCGGGGACAGCGGCAAGCCCTTCGTGACGGAGCACCCCCACAGCCCCCAGACCAAGGTGTTCCAGGACATGGCGGAGACCCTCAAGGGCGTGCTGAAGCTCTGAACCGCGCAGGAGGCCCGACATCGGGCTATCCTGGAACATGGCCAAGCCGCAGATCCCCGAGACCCTCGCTCCGGATCTCCTGGAGCGTCTGCGCGGGCGGTTCCATCCGTGGCCGCTCATCAGCGGCTGGGGGCTGGTCATCGAATCCGTGCGGCCCGGCGTGGCCGTGATGGTGCTCCAGCCCACCAAGGCCGTGATCAACGGCTCCCGGGGCACTGTGAACGGGGGCGTGCTGGCCACCATGGCGGACATGGCGAGCGCCCTGGCTCTCAGTACCGCCTTCGACGGGGCCATGCCCTTCGCCACCTCCGATCTGCACATCCGCTACCTCGAGCCCGCCCGGGGCGAGGTGCGCGGCGAGGCCCAGGTGGTGCGCATCTCCGGCCGGAGCGGCATCCTGGAATGCCGGCTCACCTGCGGTGACCACCTGGTGGCCCTCAGCACCGCCAATTTCGCCATCAAATCCGGAATCGGCGGCTGAAATGAAGGCCGGAACGCCCTTTCCCGAGGCGCGGAACGCGCGCCAGGACGGTCCGATCCGGCGCCTGCGCTACACCCTGGCCCTGCTGGTGGCGGTCATCCTGTGCGGGGGCCTGGGCTACCACTTGCTGTCCCACCTCGATGTCCTCGACAGCTTCTACATGGCCATTACCACCCTGTTCACCGTGGGCTTCCGCGAGCTGGGCGAGGTGAACGCCCGGACGAAGGTCTTCACCATCTTCTACCTCGTCGTCGGCCTGGGCGTGGCCACCTACGCCATCTCGAACCTGACCGCCCTGCTCCTGGAGGGTGACCTCAAGGGCTACATCATGGAGCGCCGCATGCAGAAACGCCTGGATGACCTCAAGGACCACATCATCGTCTGCGGCTTCGGGAAGATGGGTTTCCAGGCCGCCTGGGAGTTGAAGAAGGCCGGCGTCCCGTTCGTCATCATCGAGCAGGATGATTCCAAGGGCCGCAGCCCCCGCTTCGCCGGCGAGCTGATCCTCTACGGCAACGCCATGGATGAGCTGGTGCTGGACCGCGCGGGCATCCGCTCGGCCCGGGGCCTCATCACGGCGCTCACCACCGACGCCGACAACGTGCTGGTGACGCTGACGGTGAAGCAGATGCGGCCGGACCTGCCGGTGGTCGCCCGCAGCGCCAAGCTGGGCACCGAGCGCCAGCTCAAGGCCGCCGGGGCCGATCACATCGTGAGCCCCTACGAGATCGGTGGCCGCCGCATGGCGGGCCTGCTGCTCAAGCCCGAGATGATGAACTTCTTCGACATCGTGCTCCAGCAGGAGCAGTTCGAGCTGGGCCTGGAGCGCATCGCCATCGCCCCGGGGTCGCCCCTGGTGGGCCAGACCATGCGGGAGGCCCGCCTGCGCCATGCCACGGGCTCCCTGCTGGTGGGCCTGGTCCACCCCGGCTCGAGGCTGCACTTCAATCCCTCCGGCGAGGAGCGCTTCCAGACCGGCGACGAGCTGCTGGTGATGGGGCCTTCCGAGGCCCTGGAAACCCTCACGCGGCTGGCCAAGGGCTGAGGCCGTGGAAGGCCACGCCCGGCTCCTGCTGGACCTGGCCACGGTGCTGGGCGTGGCCGCACTGACGTCGGTGCTGTTCCAGCGGCTGAAGCAACCTGCCGTCCTGGGCTACCTCCTGGCGGGCATGATCGTGGGGCCCCATGTGCCCGTGCCGCTGGTGGCGGACCTGGGCAACGTGCGGCTCATGGGCGAACTGGGCGTCATCCTGCTGATGTTCACCATCGGCCTGGAGTTCAGCCTGCCCAGGCTGTTCCATGCGGGACCGCCGGCCCTGCTCACGGGCACCCTCCAGGTGGGCACCCAGCTGGTGGTGGGCTTCCTGGTGGCGCGGCTGCTGGGGTGGCCCCCGCTGGAGAGCGCCTTCTTCGGGGCCAGCCTGGCCATCGCCTCCACCATGATCCTGGCCAAGCTCTTCGACGAGCGGGGCGTCCGCGGCCCGCTGAAGGAGACGGTGCTGGGCATCCTGCTGGTGGAGGATCTCCACGCCGTGCTGCTGCTGGCGGCCCTCACGGCCGCGGCCTCCCTGGGTGGGCCCAGCGCTTGGGCCATCGCAGGCACCCTGCTGAAACTGGTGGTGTTCCTGGCGGTGTTGGTGGGCGCGGGACGGCTGGTGGTGCCCCGCGGCGTGCGCTGGGTGGCGGATCATGCCCGCGACGAGGTGCTGCTGGTGGTGGCGGCGGGGCTCTGCTTCGGGCTGGCCCAGCTGGCGGCCTGGGCGGGCTTTTCCGTGGCCATGGGGGCCTTCGTGGCGGGCATGCTGGTCTGCGAATCCGGTCGGGGACGCAAAGTCGAGCACCTGGTCCACCCCCTGCGGGACCTCTTCGCAGCCATGTTCTTCGTGGCCGTGGGCATGCTGATGGAACCCGGGGTCGTGGTGCGCGACTGGCCCCTGGTGCTGCTCTTCTCGGCCCTGGTCATCACCGTGAACGCCATGTCCGTCACCGTGGGAGCCACGCTGGCGGGCCTGCCCCTGGCCCTGGGCGTGCGGGCCGGGCTCGCCCTCGGCCAGGTGGGGGAGTTCGGCTTCATCCTCCTCAGTGCCGGCATCGGCCTCGGTGTGGTGGATCCCTCCCGCTACGCCCTGCTGGCGGCCATCTGCGTGGCCACGGCCCTGGCCACACCGGCCCTGCTGGCCGCCGGGGACCCCGCCGCCCGATTTGTGGAGCGGCGCCTGCCCGGGGCTCTGAAGACCTACCTCGGCCTCTACCAGTCCTGGGCCGCGACCCTGCGCGCCCCGGCCCTCCGCAAAGCGCCCGGGGCCGCCGTGCGGCGGACCTTCCTGCGCCTGCTCCTGGACGCCGCCCTCATCGGCCTGGTGGGGGCCCTCGCGCCGCGGGTGATGCGGCTGGGCGCCGCCTGGCTCGAGGGCCACGGCGCCCTCGGACACACCCTGGCCCAGGGGGCGGTGCTGCTGGCGGCAGCGGCCCTGGTGGCCCTGCTGGTGAGCCGTATGCTGCGCCGCAGCCGGGTCCTGGCGGAGCGCCTGCTGGACCTGCCGGGCCCCGGCGGCCTGGGTACCCGGCCCGACACCCGCCGCGCCTTCCGCACGGGCCTGCGCCTCGGTGTGCTGCTGCTCACGGGCCTGCCCGTGCTGGCGGCCGTGCTGGCCCTCATTCCCCTGGCCTCCCTGGGGGCCCTGGGTGCCGCTTCCGCCCTGGCTGTCCCCCTGCTGGTCTGGCGCCGGGCCCGGGGCCTCCAGAAGGATCTCGACGCAGGCGCCGAGTGGATGGGCGAGGACGCCCGGGACCCCTGGGGCGCCCCCGAAGCCGCCCCCGCCACCCCGTCCGGAGGCTGGCGCACCCTGCGCATCGGCCCCCGCTGCCCCTCCCTGGGTCGCAGCCTCGGGGACCTGGACCTGCCCGGCGGTTCCGGCGTGGCCCTGGTGGCCCTGCTGCGGGAGGGGCATCTGCTGGAACCGCGACCTGAAGTCCTGCTCCAGCCCGGAGACCTGTTGGCCCTCAGCGGTTCTGGCTCGGCCCTGGATGCAGCGCAGGCGGCGCTGGGGCGGGAGCCGGAAGCCGGGTCCTCCCCGGGTTGAGGGCTGTTTCCCTTGGCGCGCTCAGATCAGGGACGCCCCTGGGGATTGATGGCTCCCGCCGCGGGCCGGGCCGGAAGGCGTCCGTGGGGCAGGCGGGCATCCATCTCCGCCAGTTCCCAGGCGGTGACGGCCATGGCCTGGGCCCCCTGCACCAGCTGGTCCGGCACCAGGTGATCCGGGTAGTCCATCTGACTGTGGTGCGTGCCCAGGAAGTAGTCCACGGGCTCCTGGATGGCGGCGAAGGCGGGCACCCCGGCCCGGTCGAAGGGCGCATGGTCCGTGCTGTTCATGGTGCGGAGGGAGAGTTCCTTCACGCCCAGGTCGTTGAGGGGTGCGATGGCCTGGGCCATGAGTCCCCGGCAGTTCTCGCGACCCTGCAGGGTGAAGCCCTTCACCATGCCCGTGCCCATGTCATCGACCAGCACGGCCTGGATGGCGTCCATGGCGCCCTTGTGGGCCTCCACATAGGCGCGGGAGCCCAGCAGACCCTGCTCCTCGCCGCTCCAGAGGATCACCCTCAGGGTGCGCCGGGGCTTCAGGCCTGTGGCCTGGAAGGCGCGCAGCACCTCCAGGGCGACGGCGCTGCCGGTGGCGTTGTCCGTGGCCCCCGTGCCCAGGTCCCAGCTGTCCAGATGGCCGCCCACGATGACGACCTCCTCTGGTTTCTCGCGGCCCCGGAGTTCGCCCACCACGTTGTAGGCCTGCACCGGCGTGGCCGAGAAAGTGCCGCCCAGGGACAGTTCGAGCGTCACGGGCTCCTTCCGCGTCAGCAGGCGCACCAGCATCTTGTAGGGTTCCTGGGGCGCGTAGGCCGCGGGGAGCGCGGGCTTTTTCGGATCGCGCCCGGCGCCCCCGCTGGTGAAGCTGAGCCCGTTCTTGCGGCCCGACATGGACAGGGTGGCCAGGGCGCCCTCATCGAGGAGGAACTGCGTCATGGCCGCCTGCTCGGCTTGGTAGGCCGCCATGTCGCCGCCCCGGCGGTCCAGCGGGGGGCGCTTGTCGTCGGGGTTGGTGCGCAGCAGGATCCGGCCCTTCAGTTGCCCCTTGAAGGCCTTCAGCTCTTCCAGATTCCTGGCGTCCACCAGGATCAATCCGCCCTGCACGGTGCCCCGGGTGCCCGGAGTCCAGGCCGCCTGATCCACCCGGAAGCGGATGCCGTTGTGGGTGAGCAGGCGCGCACTGTCGACCCCGCGCGTCCAGGCCAGGCCGAAATCGTAGGCTTCCTCGTGGACGTTGACCGCGCCAAGCCGCGTCATCTCAGCCTTGGCCCAGCCCTGGGCCTGCCTCAGCTTTTCGGAACCCGTGAGGCGGGGGCCGATCATGTCGGCCAGGTACTCCACCCGCGCCACCACCTCCGCGTGCTCCTTGATCTCCCGGAGCAGCTTGCCGGCGGGGGTATCCGGATACTCCTTCAAGACCGGCACCGGCGAAGGTGCGGGTGGGGCGGCTGGGAAGGGTGCCTGGGCCTGGAGAAGGGTGGTCAGGGCCAACGGCAGCAGGGCGGAGGGGGTCCGCGGCATGGGAACTCCTGATGGGGAAGCTGGTTTCAGCAAATATCAAAAGGCGAGGTATGGCAAGGCCCGAGTGGCACGGTATGATGACGATGTTTCGGGAAATAACGAAATGATCTCAGACCCCCTCCGTCCCCTCGTGGACACCCTCAAGACCCTGGCCCACCCCGTGCGCCTGCGCATCCTGGCGCTGCTGCACGCGGGCGAGCTGTGCGTCTGCGAGGTGGCCGAGGTGCTGGGCCTGGCGCCTTCCACCGTGTCCGAGCACCTGACCGGCCTGCGCCGCTCGGGCCTGGTGCGCGAATGGAAGGTGGGCCGCTGGGTGCATGTGGCCCTGGCTGACGAGGCCGCCACCCAGCCCCTGCTGGAGGCCCTCTGGCCGCTCATGGCCGGCGCCGAGGCCGAGCTGGCCCGGGACCGGGCCCAGGCCCGCGCCCTCCGTTGCGAGACCTGCGATCCCATCGCCTGTCCCCCCTTACGAACTCCCAAGGAGCCTGCATGACCACCCAGAACGACACGCCGACCGAGCCGCAGACCGAAACCGGCCTCAGCGAGACCACCCTCAACCTCATCGCCCTGGGGGCGGCCATCGGTGCCAATGCCGAGCGGGCCTTCCGTGCACACCAGAGCCGCCTCGCCGAGCTGGGTGTGTCCAACGACGACATGATCGAGGCCGTGAACATGGCCCTGCGCGTGAAGGGCGATCCCCACTCGATCATCATGTCGCTGGCCCAGTCGGCCCTGGTGGGCGAGGGTGGCGGCTGCTGCGGCGGCGCCTGCGCCTGCGAGGAGGCGGGCGGCCAGAAGGGCGACTGCGGCGACGACTGCGACTGCAAGTAGGAGCCCACCATGGCCAGCGGCCGGTTGTCCTTCCTCGATCGCTTCCTGACCCTGTGGATCTTCCTGGCCATGGGGCTCGGCGTGCTGCTGGGCTTCGCCGTGCCCGGTTTCAACCGCGCCATCAACGCCTGGAACGTGGGCACCACCAGCGTTCCGCTGGCGGCGGGCCTGATCCTGATGATGTATCCGCCCCTGGCCAAGGTGAAGTACGAGGAGCTGCACCTGGTCTTCCGGAACAAGAAGGTGCTGGGGCTCTCGCTGCTGCAGAACTGGATCATCGGCCCCCTGCTCATGTTCGGGCTGGCGGTGCTGTTCCTGCGGGACCGGCCCGAGTACATGCTGGGCCTCATCCTCATCGGCCTGGCCCGCTGCATCGCCATGGTCATCGTGTGGAACGATCTGGCCAAGGGTGATACCGAGTACTGCGCGGGGCTGGTGGCCTTCAACTCCATCTTCCAGGTGCTGTTCTTCAGCGTCTACGCCTGGTTCTTCGCCACGGTGCTGCCCGCCAAGCTGGGCCTCCAGGGCGCGGTGGTCAACATCACCATCGGGCAGATCGCCGAGAGTGTCTTCATCTACCTGGGCATTCCCTTCATCGCGGGCTTCCTCACGCGGTTCATCCTCGGGAAGCTCAAGGGCCTTGACTGGTACCACCGGGTCTTCGTGCCGAAGATCAGCCCGCTGACGCTCATCGCGCTGCTGTTCACCATCGTGGTGATGTTCAGCCTCAAGGGCGACACCATCGTGAGGCTGCCGCTGGACGTGCTCCGCATCGCCCTCCCGCTGCTCATCTACTTCGTGGTGATGTTCCTGGTGAGCTTCTGGCTGTCGAAGCAGGCCGGGGCCACCTATCCGCAGAGCGCCACGCTGAGCTTCACCGCCGCCAGCAACAACTTCGAGCTGGCCATCGCCGTGGCCGTGGCCACCTTCGGCATCGCCCACGGCGCCGCCTTCGCCGCCGTCATCGGGCCGCTGGTGGAAGTGCCCGTGCTCATCAGCCTCGTCGGCGTGGCCTTCTGGCTGAAGCGGAAGTGGTACCCCGAGGCCCCAGAGGAAGTCGCCAGCGCCGGCTGCTGCCCAGCTGTGGACCCCGCCAAGAGGTGAGCCGATGATCCGCCCCGTGCTGCCCACGGATGCTCCGGCCCTGGCCGCCATCTACAACCCCTACGTCCGGGACACCATCATCACCTTCGAGGAGGAACCCGTCTCGGTGGCGGAGATGGGGGCGCGCATCGCCAAGGTGACGGCCGCGTTCCCCTGGCTCGTCTGGGAAGAGGACGGCGTGGTGCTGGGCTACGCCTACGGCTCCACCTGGCGGACCCGCCACGCCTACCGCTTCGCCGTGGAAACCACCATCTACCTGGCCCAGGGCCATCACGGCAAGGGCCGGGGTGCCGCGCTCTACCAGGCGCTGCTGGACGAACTCCGGAAGCGCGGCTTCCATTCGGCCCTGGGTTGCCTCGGCCTGCCCAACGCGCCCAGCGTGCGACTGCACGAAAAGCTCGGTTTCAGGAAGGTGGGCCACATGACGGAGGCCGGCTGGAAGTTCGGCGCCTGGGTGGATGTGGGGTTCTGGGAACGGATGCTGTGAAGGAGCCCCGGTGACCTCGATCCTCTTCCTTTGTGTGGCCAACAGCGCCCGGTCCCAGCTGGGCGAGGGTCTGGCACGTCAGATGTTCTCGGGCTTCCGCATCCAGAGCGCCGGGAGCCGTCCCAGCCGCGTGAACCCCTACGCCATCGAGGCCCTGGCGGAGCGGGGCATCGAGGCCTCGACGCAGACCTCGAAGCCCGTGTCGGACATCGATCCCGCGTCCGTGGACCTGGTGATCACCCTCTGCGCCGAGGAGGTGTGCCCCGCCTTCCTGGGCCAGGCCGAGCGCCTGCATTGGCCGATCCCAGACCCGGCGAGCGACGATCCTTCGCTCACGCCCGACCACCTGCGCGCCCGGTTCCGTGGCGCACGGGACGAGATCGCCCGCCGCCTGGAGGTCCTGGGGCGTGAGCGGGGCTGGTTGTCATGAATTTCGAAAAAAATCGAAATTAGGCCTTGCATACTATTTCGACAATTCTAGAATTAGATCAGGAGGAGACCATGACCGGGCGTGTGGAACAGGCAGCAGAGCGACTGAAGGCCCTTGGGCATCCGGTCCGCCTGTCCATCCTGCGCCGCCTGGTGCAGGGCCCCGAGGCGGGGACGCCCGCCGGAGAGCTGCAGTCGCGCCTGGACATCCCGGCCTCCACCCTCAGCCATCACCTGGCCACCCTAGCCGACGCCGGCCTGGTGCTGGTGGCCCGGGAAGGCACCACGCTCCGCTACCGCGCCGACTACGTCGTGTTGCGGGCGCTGACCGAGTACCTCTGGCAGGACTGCTGCGCCGGCGGCGCGGCGGACGACCCCCAACCTTCGCCCTGCTGCCGCAGGGACTGACCTTCCACTTCCCTGGGATGTGGATGCCACTGGCGTCCCGGGGGACCTCTATCCGAAAGGTTCGACCATGGAACCCGAAACCCTGAAATCCGCCGTGCGCGACCGCTACGCCGGCTTCGTGAAGAACAATCAAAGCTGCTGTGGTCCGTCCACCTCCTGCGGTTGCGCGCCCGGCGACGCGAGCCTGGACGTGTGCTATGACCCGAAGGACCTCGCCGCCGTGCCCGAGGGCGCCAACCTGGGCCTGGGCTGCGGCAACCCCGTAGCCCTGGCGGCCCTGAAGCCCGGCGAGACCGCGCTGGACCTGGGCTCCGGCGCCGGCTTCGACGCGTTCCTCGCCGCTAAGCGCGTGGGCCCCGAGGGCCACGTCATCGGCGTGGACATGACGCCGGAGATGATCGCCCGGGCTACCTCCCTGGCCCGGAAGCACGGCTACGGAAACGTCGAGTTCCGTCAGGGCGACATCGAGGCCCTGCCGGTGGGTGACGCCAGCATCGACGTGATCCTCTCCAACTGCGTGGTGAACCTCGCCCCGGACAAGGCCAAGGTCTTCCGCGAGGCCTTCCGCGTGCTGAGGCCCGGCGGCCGCGTCCATATCTCTGACCTCGTGCTGGCCCGGCCC
>Ga0255338_1005870_pt1 | contig 10902 bp, 10 predicted proteins | sample MeOH1_35cm_T4_19_FD_203715 | JGI IMG/M metagenome (GOLD analysis project Ga0255338, IMG submission 203715) | Sandy soil microbial communities from University of British Columbia, Vancouver, Canada - MeOH1_35cm_T4_195 | ecosystem: Engineered > Artificial ecosystem > Sand microcosm > Unclassified ... | reverse complement strand
CTCTCCAAATTAAGTAGATTATTTTAGCAACATGTTTCGCCAACTATTACTGTCTCCCACTTCAGGTTGAACGACTTTTTTCAAGAAAACAAACAGAGCAATATTTCCAAATCTCGTCACAAATACTCTAAACACGACAGATCTTCTCCTCCATGTTCTCATAAAATCTAACCTTCACATGGGTGTTTAGTATTAGGAATATCTCCAGGATAGCGCGCATACACACGAGGAAAGGGCCAGCACGCACGACAAAGTTTTTTCGACAACCACTCCTCCTGACCGCGCGACACCCACAACGAGAACACTGATCCCTAGTCACACGCTTATATATACTTGCAGACGGAGTAAACAAAATCATGGACTGTCGGGTGTAAACTGGCCAGGTGAAGCCGAAATTCCCTCGACTTTCTGTTTCAAATGGCTAATCTTAAACGAGTTTGGAAACAGTCTCCCTGACAGAAAGCGTTTGTTCGTCGTAAGCGTTTCCTGTAACTCATGCACACGTATAATTTGGGAAACATTACACCAACTTTCTCCGCTTGCCTACCTAGTAGGACAGGCAATGTCAGCCAACCGCCAGCCTGGTCAAAAAGATCAGCATAAACGGCCAATCCTCCACATTCAACACTCGCCGGCAGTACGGACCTCCAGTACAGTTTAAACAGAACTGGCAGAAGGCATTCACTTCCCCGTGGAACCTCTCACTTTTACAATGGACAATCTTTACCAAAAAGCATGCAGACACTCTAGGCGAAATCAGGGACTGTCCAGGCTTACCGTGTTTAGTATAAGCAAAGCACGCCTCTGCAAATATTTGTACCCGATCTCCCAAGCAGACAGCCCGCTCACAATAGTGAACTGTCATCTTCTGTTGATTGTGGATCCTGGGATATTTGGAGCGAAAGGCTACGCGCAGATATCGCCCGCAGTATGACGTGTTTCCAGTAAACTCATTCTCTTCACCTTACTGAGGAAAGAGGATATGTGGTCAATGGTCATACATACTACTCCTGTGCATGCAGACGGTCAACCCAAAATCATGAACTGTCCACGCCGTTGAAGAGCAGTCTTCCAGATGTAGACAGCAAGACCATGCGCGGGCACTGTCTATTACGAGAGGAACTGTTAGCAAATGCACTTCTGTTTATTACGGTGAAAACGAAAGAGGAGTGATTGACGGTCACATCCAATCCTTCCGCAGCCGCAGACAGCATACTCAAAATCATGTACTGTTCTTCTGCAATCTGCCGGAACAAGAATACTCAGTCCTCCATGTTCAAACAACCCAAAAGAGGACAGACCTGCTTGCTCTCTTACATCCCCTCATTCCGTACGCAAACAACATCCACCAAATGATGGACTGTTTGTTATGTATCCACACAATTCCAACTCACCATTCCCATCACCTGAGAGCAATGCGCTGTCATGTTATTCTCCGATAATAGACGAAAAAATGCAAATGAATACCGACTCAATCGAAACGAAATAACCGGAGTCTGCCCGTATCAAAAATACACGGGAACACGCAGACGCTCCACCCAAAATTATGGACTGTCCTGTAAGAACTCATTTAAACATATCTAATACAACACACCGTCTCATTGGCCAATAATAAAGGACCTCACCATTTGTCTTCCAGCTCATCATAATACAGCCAAGACAAGCCAAATGACGGACTGTCCACAAGTAAGCATGTGAGCGATTTTTAACAGAGTGCTGGCACCTAACCAATATTCACTGACAAGAGGATTATCATCGTAGAGTAGTCGATTGAAATGGTTTAATCAGTTCATTGTCAATTGAAGGCTGCCCGCAATTTTTTTTCTACGCAAGGAGAATCATTACATTATCACGTTTTGCGCTATCGTCACTCTGAATTTGGATGTTGAAAACATTTGCATTTTTTTTTCACACTCGTCGTCCGACGACAAAAAGATTTTTGGTAGATTAGCCACGCGCCCGCCTGCAAGTACGATTGTTCGTTGGCGATCTGTGTGAATATTTTCGTTTGAGAACATGCAAATATTGGAACCACTGCAGTTCGAATTATGGCCGGGTCTCAAATCACGTCCGCCCACACCAGTAAATTCCACATTCATTTTGTGTTGGGTACAAAAGAATCACAAGTGCGTCAAAAACAAAAAGTTCATTCCCAGAACGAGTCACCGTGGATGACGGTCTAAGTGTGCTCGTAGAAATTCATGTGATGAAGAAATGTACTGTGTTGGGGATTTTTCTTACCTTAACACCCTGAAAATATCGAGGGAAGTTGTACTTGCCTTTATTACGACGATATGGATGAGCGCGCAAACAGTTCGCCAAAAATTATGGATTGTCCTGTTTGAACTCGTTCAAACACGTTAAATCGGACACCCCGTTTTAATTCACGATAATACAGTACATCACAGTTTGTATACTCTCTCGCTATACTGGACTATGTGTAGACAGTCCTGAGTGATTTTCAACATAGTACTGGACGCTATCCAATGTTCATGGCAACCCGATTATCGTAGGGTGTTCAATAGCGATGGTCCCTTCAGGTTCAGTTCATTATCACTGGGTGCTTGTGTGATTTTTTTTATTTTTTTTGAGATGAACGATACTTACGACACAATCACCGCGCGTGCCACTCTAACTCTGAATTTGAATGCTGAAAATATTTGCAAAAAAATTTCGCGCTCATTGCCTGACGACGAAAAGATTTTTGGTAGCTTAGCCACGCGTGCCTTCTGCGAGTACGATTGTACACTGGTGATCCGTGTGAATATTTTCTTCTGAAAGCACGAAAATATTGGAATCACTGCCGTTCGAAATATGGCCGGCTTTCAAATCACACTTATCCGACGAGTAAAATCCACCATTCATTTTGCCTCGAGTGACAAAAAATCACAGGTGCGTCTAAAAAAAAGTTCATTTCTAAGACTAGTCTACTGTGATGCAGAGTTGTTAAGTCGTGGATCGCGGATGAGAAGGATGAACGACTAGGTCATACGGATGAGAGAGTGGATAGATATGGATGGTCATCCATGACTTAACACCCCTGCTGTGATGGACGAAGGGCACTGGAGACATTACCAGCAGGCATAACACACCTTATTCAAGAAAGAAGGCGAGCAATACAAAACACACACACGCACTTAAAACAAATGCGCCTGTTTTGGACTGCCACGCCCAAAAAAAATCCGCACGTTCTGCCATACACGAACAAATTCAGTACACAGTTTTTAAGACACGTTAGTTTTGTGAATACACAAGCATTTTTTTGTGTGAGCATATCAGCAGAGCACCATTTTTTTCACATGTTTGCCACGCGCACACAAAAAGCGTTTGCAGTGCGCAGATTCTTTTTTCTGTTGGATCTTCTGCTCCCAGGCATACTGCATTCAGTCATAACCTTACCCTCGTTCGTACACCACACGCCACTGACTAGTAGAAAATATACTAAGCTGTTTCGTCAACTTAATCATGGCGAGTGTTATAACAGCGGATCGTCTTATGAATGCTGATGTCATCCGATCAACATGCGCGGGTAGAAAGAATGGCGATATAAAGGTCGCTGTTTATGATCGACTCATCAAGTTCATGAGCCCTGACCCGAAGAATAAGCGTCTGTGCGATTATTTTGAAGATAATTTCCATGCAGGCCAATTCGTCTCCAAGGACGTGTTCTACATTACCCATGCAGAGTACGAGAATGACAAGTTTTGGATGACGCCCATTGCAGCTGCATCCAGTGTGGCCACGTCATCTTCTTCCAATGACGGCACTGTCATTTTCCCCGGCTCTACAACTCGTGAACAGGCATTGTTGAATTTGTGGGATAGTACACGCGCTCTTGGCATGGGCGCCTTACACTCCCATCACCAACCGACATTGGATGAAGCAGAGCAACACTTGGCGCAATCGACCTACGTGGATTACTTTTTCGGGAAGCCGATCAAGACAGAGTTCAGCACATATCCATCGCTCAAGAACCGTTTGTACGACCGTGACGCCGGTGCAGGTGTCATGCAAAAGGTTGCTGAGAAGACAGCGATCGTACATGGCCCAACGAAGAAATTGACTTCTGATGAAGCTGAAGCGATTGTAGATAAGTATAACTCACAGATTAAAGTGCAGTTTCATTCTTCAGAACAGTCCTAGGCGTTTGGAAATTTGAGGTGACCATACTCTTCTTCAATAAAAAAAAATTGCCCGATCGCAAATGCTGGGAGCGAAGGAACACGGTGTTTATCGAGCGTATACAGAAAGTGTCGAACATTTCCCACGAATATCGAGTGATGACAGAAAGGACTTTTTCACTACGTCCATAGAGTGCCATAAGTTCCAAATACCCCCAATTGGCACCACACCGGAGTTTATGAAGCGTAGTATCGTATACTCGACACGCATTTTGGAAACATTGAAAAGCTCTTGTCGTTTGTGTTCGGCACACACAAACATATTTATTGCACAATTTCCGCGGTCTTGTGTATTCTCTCTACTCGCCTACTAATGCGCAGCGAAGCTCACTCTCCTCTGTCATGGCCGATACGATAGATCAGCATCTAGAAAAATACCGAGTCCACTCCCCAACAATATGTGGTATTTGTTTGGAAGCATACGACAAGGATGCGACCGTCTGTAAACTGCCTCAGTGCACTCATCAGTTCCATATGGATTGCATCAAACCCTGGCTGATCAGGGATAATTCTCGTCCCACTTGTCGCCATGTCGTGTATTTTGATCCGAACGGTGTTCGTGTGATGAATGTGTTGGACGACGAGAACGAAAAGTATTGGAAGGTTTCCAAAATCGCGCCGTGTCCGATAGAGGAATTAAGGACACGCAAGTGCGCGGTCTGTATGGTTGACCTGTCCCAACCGTGTTTTGAATGTGCTGTACTTGATAACGTGACGGAATGTTTTCTCACGTGGGGACAATGCGGTCATACTTATCACCTGCACTGTAGAATGCGATTGCGCTCATCGCCCAAATTGGCAAGAATTTGTCCACTCGATCAGTTGGACTGGAAGTCAGAAGCCATCACGGTTGTTGGTGCGCTATCGGATAGCGTAAATTCTACGTCAGTAGCGCAGTCGTCCATAGCACTACACTAAACGGACGTTCAAGACCTGGCTCGCACACAGCCCGCTGATGATGACAACACACCTCCTTGTAAAACAAAACGAATAAATTCTTCACAATCTCGCTTTGATGATGGCCAAATTCAACGAGTCAATTTTCGTGCTAGTATCGTTATTATTTTTTTTTTCTTTTGTGTACCGGTCTAGTTGACGTGTATTCTCGTCAGTCGTTTGCAAACTCATCTTGCGCATACCCTACACCCTGTTCGTACCGATATTTCAACGGCAGTCCGCAAGCCTAAGCGTCAACTCGCTCCCAATGACCAATTTCCCGCATACCGCTTATCTGAAAAGCAGCGCCTGCAACTCCAGCAAGACTATGCATCATTCAAATCAGGTATTTCTGATACAAAATAATACTAAACCGTCACCGCGGTAAGGCGTTGCGCGCATTGTTGATATAAAGGAAAAAAGGCCTTGATTCCAAGGCACCAACGACTATGATGAGTGTAAAAGGCTAATACACTGGATCTTACCATCTAAGATTGTTATATTTCGGTGAGTGAAACAACGGCCACGTTCGGGTACCGCAAGATAAAGTACCGATTCGTAATTTATGTTTAACTTCCACACACGCCACAATCTTTTTCCATTCGGCACACTTCCCCGTCAGTCGTCTCAAGCGGAGCCGTAGCAGCTTCGGTAGACGTAGACTTGCTGGAAGAAGCCTCGGCCTCCGTCTGTTGGTCAGCAACAGTCATGGCAGTCGACTCAGTTCTGGCCTTGAGCTTCTGTTGATCTACAGTGAACTTGATGGCGTCGGCGGCGGGGCGAGTACGCAAGTAATACATGCCGGTCTTGAGCCCACTCTTCCATGCGTAGAAGTGCATGGATGTGAGTTTGGCGGCAGTCGGTTGAGCCATGAAGACGTTGAAGGATTGCGATTGATCGATAAAGGCGCCGCGATCAGCGGCCATGTCCACGAGTGTACGTTGCTTAATCTCCCAAACAGTCTTGTATAGCTCCTTCAAATCGCCTGGAATCTCAGGAACGCCCTGAACGGAGCCTCCTTGCGCAATGATCTGATTCCTAATCTCATCGGTCCATAGCCCAAGCGCCATCAAATCACGCAAAAGGTGTTGGTTGAGTACGGTGAATTCTCCGGCGAGCACGCGGCGAGTGTAAATGTTGGTAGTGTAGGGCTCGAAGCATTCGTTGTTGCCGAGAATTTGCGAGGTGGAGGCAGTAGGCATGGGCGCGACGAGGAGAGAGTTGCGCAGGCCGTACTGCACAATTTCCGCCTTGAGGGCGTCCCAGTCCCAGCGGTTGCTGGGCTTCACGTTCCACATGTCGAATTGAAGGATGCCTTTGGAGGCAGGAGAGCCAGGGAAGCTCTCGTATGCGCCTTCAGCCTTGGCCAAGTCCTTCGATCTTGTCAGCGCGGCAAAGTAGATGGTCTCGAATATGGCCTTGTTGGTATCCGCGGCGCCCTTAGATTCAAAGGGAAGGCGCATCTTTAAAAATACGTCAGCGAGACCCTGCACTCCCAACCCGATGGGACGGTGGCGCATGTTGGAGCGGCGCGCCTCTGGGATGGGATAGTAGTTGCGGTCAATCACGCGATTCAAGTTGCCAGTCACGTGGTACACGACGTCGTAGAGCTTCTGATGATCGAACGAGCCGTCGGCGCGCACATACTTTGGCAATGCGAGCGACGCCAAGTTGCACACTGCAACCTCATCTGCCGACGTGTATTCCATAATCTCAGTACACAGGTTGCTAGACCTGATGGTGCCGAGGTTCTTTTGGTTCGACTTGTTGTTGCAAGCATCCTTGTACAACATGTATGGTGTGCCAGTCTCGATTTGCGAATCGATGATCATGAACCACAAATCTTGCGCCTTCATCGTCTCGCGCGCCAAACCTTCGCGCTCGTAACGCTCGTACAACTCCTCAAACTCTTCGCCATAGCAGTCAAATAATCCAGGCGCTTCGGCAGGGCAGAAGAGAGACCAATTACCACCCTCTGCCACGCGCTTCATGAACAAATCCGGGATCCAAAGCGCGTAAAAGAGATCGCGAGCACGCTGCTCTTCCTTGCCGTGATTCTTCTTCAACTGCAGAAAGTCCTTCACGTCCGCATGCCAAGGCTCCAAATACATTGCAAATGCGCCCTTCCTCTTACCGCCTGTATTACAAATATTCATTGTATGAAGAGAGACCAATGTATCGTTAGCGGATTATCGCAGAAATGATGCAACAAAATGGAGAAATGGAGGAGGAGGAGAGCGGAACACATTTAGTTCAGCCCTCTTTCGCTGATTTCGGACGTGCCTCCCTGATCTACATAGCGCGCCGTATCGTTGTACACCCTCAACATCGGAATCAGACCATTTGACGAGCCATTGGTGCCCTTGATGTACGAACGCGACGCTCGAATGTTGTGAATCGAGACGCCGATGCCTCCTGCAGACTTGCTGATCAACGCGGTTTGCTTGAGCGTCTCGTAAATACCTTCAATCGAATCATCCTTCATCGCCACCAAGAAGCACGAAGACATTTGCGGTTTCATCGTGCCGGCATTGAATAGAGTTGGCGTGGCATGAATGAACCACCCATTTGACAGCAAATCATAAGTATTTTGCACATTCTCAATGTCGTCTCCGTGAACACCCAACGAAACTCTCATCAGCATGTGCTGTGGGCGCTCCACGATCCGGTTGCCGAGCTTCACCAAGTAAGAACGCTCCAACGTCTTGAAGCCGAAGAAGTCATAATTATAGTCACGGCGATAATCCACGTAGGCGTTCAGACGGTCCTTGTACTTGCGTACCAACTCGATGAGCTCATCAGACACGAGAGGCGCGGGCAGACCATTCTTTTCCGAAACATGACTATCGTTACACACCGCCATCATTGATAACAAACGAGAGGACGTATACGTTAGGAGGATATGTATGAGACGCAGCAAAAATTACCAAGTTCAGAAAGAGGACAATCAAGATTAATTAAAGATGAGAAGTCACTTGCAGAATGAAAGAATGAGGGATCATGCTCCAACACGTACGCATATTCAGCTTCCATAGCATCTGAAAAAATGTCTGTCGTCTCTTTGTGAAGATTAGAGACGGCCAATCGTGCTGCCAAGTCACCGTAGCCTGTAAATGCAATGGGCGAGAAAAAAAAAAGATCAGTAGCAGATCAAAGATACAGAGTTTCAAGGATATAACGAACATACCAGGATGCGTCGTGCTCATATACGCAGCAGTCTCGGCGGCGAGACTGTCCAACTCGGTTGTTTTGACACCAGAGTACACGCCTTGGACGACCTTTTGGCAAACAAGCGTAGGGTCGACTTCGGCAGAGAGCGGAGGCTCCTGTTCGCACAGCCGGCGTATTCTCAGTGTAATCTTATCGAAGGCCACCTGTATAAATTGTAATGCACACATTCGTCAGCATCGTAAGTGTATCGATCGGTGATGTGAAGCATAGAAAATCACGTCCATACGTACAGGCTCCCTTTCACCACTTCGCTTCACCACATACATAGTGCAAGGTTGTTGTTACAAGATCGAAGGCCGTCGATATAGCAAGCGGGTGGTGAACGCAGCAAGATGTTGACGGAGGATTCGTCAAAGTGCGAATGTAAAGAGCGAGTATTCTAACGGAGCGCAGCATCTTTTTTTTTTTTGCGAGAGGAGCTCGTGGTTGCGTGTGTCTGCGTGTGCGTGTATGTGTGGCATTCCATGATTGTGCGTGGTATTTTCTCGTAGCGCGCGTTGCACAAAAGTCCGCGCGTTTGCCACACGCTTGTGTCATTGCGTTTGTGTGCAATGCGCCACGCACACAATTCGCCTGGGCGCAGACAGCACGATACTCTGAGCATTTGAATCAGTCACCAGTGCGTTTCGCTCGCACTCATATCCACATCTACTTCAACAATATGGATGTGCAAGACTCGTATCAAGCTCAAGTCAATACGACAACGATTATCGCGCCATCTCAAACAATGGACGACCGCCCAATTATACTCAACGTAGGCGGTACGCCCTTCACCACGTCTAGGCGCACACTGTTGCAATTGCCAGACACGTACTTTACAGGCTTACTCAGCGAGCGATGGTATGCAGCTGGCACTTCAGCTGGTGAGCCCATCTTCATTGATCGCGATCCATCACTTTTTCATCATCTTCTCAACTACTTACGTGATTATCCTGGACTGTGCCGCGGAATCATGTCATTGTCGGCCAACGAAATGACACGGCTCAAAGATGAGTGCGATTTCTATGGCATGTCTCACCTTGTCGTTGATGTGCAAAAGTACAAGAGTGAACGCTTATGGGCATTGCTCTCAAATACGCCTGGCATCAGGGACACGTCCCGTAAGTTACTGTTCGATGCAAACAGTGATGGCAAATCACTGGAAATATTTCACGAAAAATGTGACGGAGAAGGTAATATTGTCGTACTTGCCCATCTTACCAACGGCTCTGTTATTGGAGCTTACACATCGGTTTCAATTACGAGCGATATCGATGAAACGCGTGAACGCGACAAGACCGCATTCCTCTTTGCTTATTCCGATGACCGCGTCGTTTTTGCTTCGCCCTTCACGTCATCGGATCGTATGGTACGCGTGGGAAGCAACCACTATTTTCAAATTGGTACGAATGACTTTGTGCTAGTCGTCGATCGCATGCTACTGTGCACAACAATCAAAACACCCGAGGTCTTTTCTGATGATAAGGGCGTTGCCATCCTCAATTTGTCACTCGACAATGTCGAAGTGTGGAAAATGGAACACGACGACGATGACGAGGAGTAAGGTCACTTCCTCTTTTATTGGATATGAAAGCGCCCGTAAGCAAAGTGCAAGATTTTGTACGAAGCTGTGATGTTTTTACGTTACTCCACTTCCGTCGAAGCACTACGTGCATATGCAATATTGGCTGGAAATGTCCGACACTTCCCGCAATGCACATTGTGCATTGGCGGAAGTCGAGTCCAATATGATTGTGTTTCTGTCAAATCTGAATATACATTCGTAAAAGAAAATTGTGTACCTTGATAAAGTTGTCCAGTAGTCCGCGGAACACAAACGTAATAACGCGTAGCGTTTGCCAGCTCGATTTTAGTACGCGCCAGACTGACTCGCGAGACAATTGATTCATCAACATGTCAGCCGTCCAAGAAGAGGCGTTGCGCGCCATCTACCTGCACTGGCATGCCGATCTGGTGAAACGCTTTCCTATGTTTGACGATTTTAACAACCAATCCTTTTTTTTGTTATCGGCGGACAGACCAATTCAGTACTTTTTTGTTTACCCATTTTCTCGAGCTACAGGTGCTCTTTACAACAGAGTTGTTAAGTCGTGGATCGCGGATGAGAAGGATAAACGACTAAGTCATACGGATGAGAGAGTGGATAGATATGGATGGTCATCCATGACTTAACACCCCTGCTTTACAAGACCATAATTGCTAGAAAATTCTCTTCTGGTTGCACACGCTTTGCAGAGGACAGAGAAGAACAGCCGTGCGCACTGCGCTCAAACCACACAATACACGTATCAAATGTGCTTCTTCATTGCAGAGTTGTTAAGTCGTGGATCGCGGATGAGAAGGATAAACGACTAAGTCATACGGATGAGAGAGTGGATAGCAGAGTTGTTAAGTCGTGGATCGCGGATGAGAAGGATAAACGACTAAGTCATACGGATGAGAGAGTGGATAGCAGAGTTGTTAAGTCGTGGATCGCGGATGAGAAGGATAAACGACTAAGTCATACGGATGAGAGAGTGGATAGCAGAGTTGTTAAGTCGTGGATCGCGGATGA
>Ga0255338_1005868_pt1 | contig 10904 bp, 5 predicted proteins | sample MeOH1_35cm_T4_19_FD_203715 | JGI IMG/M metagenome (GOLD analysis project Ga0255338, IMG submission 203715) | Sandy soil microbial communities from University of British Columbia, Vancouver, Canada - MeOH1_35cm_T4_195 | ecosystem: Engineered > Artificial ecosystem > Sand microcosm > Unclassified ... | reverse complement strand
GCGGAGCCGCTGCGCTTCCTCGGCATCGAGTACGCCGCCGCGCGCCGGTCCTTTGCGTCCCTTCGCCAGCATGGCAACGACGCCATGCAGCGTCTGGATGTCCTGCTCGGTCGGCGCGATGCGCAGAAAGATGTTGTGCAGGTTATTGAGCATCACTGCACGTTTGGCCGCCGGGCGAAAGAACTCGACTTTGTCGAGCTCGCTCTCCAGCGTGCGGAAGAAAGCGGCGAGCTGCTGCTGCGGCGCCGGCGGCGACTTTTCGGGCATGGTGAACGGCAGCTCCCCGCCCGACGCTTTGAACCACTCGTAGCCGAGGATCACCACCGCCTGTGCAAGGTTGAGCGAGGCAAAGGCCGGATTGACCGGCAGCGTGATGATACGGTGCGCGAGGCCGACTTCCTGCATCTCCAGCCCATACCGCTCGCGGCCGAACACAAGCGCCACTGTCTCGCCCGCGGCGACGCGCGGCGCCATCTCGGCGGCCGCCGCGTCGGCACCGATCACCGGTTTGGCCTGGTCATGCTGACGCGCCGTGCAGGCCAAGACGAAGTTACAGTCGGCGACTGCCTCCTCCAGCGTCTCGTGGATGGAGGCATTTTCGAGCACCCGGTCGGCCCCGGCCGCCATCACGCGCGCGCGTTCGTTCGGCCAGCCCTGGACCGGTTTCACCAGCCGCAAACGCGACAGCCCGAAATTGGCCATCGCCCGCGCCGCTGCACCGATGTTCTCCCCCATCTGGGTGCCCACCAGCACGACGATCGGCGCCGGCGTCTCCAGCCACCGTCTTGTCTTGTCAGTTCCTGCCCCGGGCATGCCGCTGCTCCTCAAACGGGCAAATGCCCCTGAAGGCGCAAGCCCCTGCCCAAGCCGGCCGCTGGCGTCAAGCGCCGGCGCCTATCTGGTACCAGCCGACAAGGCTTTTACGAGCCGGGTGCGGATGCTATAGGGCGCGCGCCGAACCCCCGTCAGTCGGATTCCCGGTTGGCGGTCTCCGCCGAGAACAATTCATTTGAGGGCCGAGGAAACCATTCCGCCGCGCCTATCGATGGTCAGTTTCCGGTCGGCCCAATCAAGCACGGCGACCAGAGGTGTGAAGCATGTCGAATCTCGAAATTATGTGGACGAAGGTTGACGAAGCGCCCGGCCTTGCGACGTTCTCCCTGCTGCCGATCGTCGAGGCCTTCGTGCGCGCGGCCGGCGTGAAGGTGACGCTGAAGGACATTTCGCTGACCGGCCGCATCATCGCCAACTTCCCCGAGAAGCTGAAGCCGGAACAGAGGATCAACGACGAGCTCGCCGAGCTCGGCAAGCTGGCGATGAAGCCGGAAGCCAACATCATCAAGCTACCCAATATTTCGGCCTCGATCCCGCAACTCAAAGCCGCGATCAAGGAACTGCAGAGCAAGGGCTACGACGTCCCCAACTATCCCGACAGCGACGCGACCCCGGCGGACAAGGAAATTCGGGCCCGCTACGGCAAAGTGCTGGGCAGCGCCGTCAATCCGGTGCTGCGCGAGGGCAACTCCGACCGCCGCGCCGCCGGCGCCGTAAAGGCGTATGCGCGCAGCCATCCGCACAAGATGGGCGTGTGGAGCAAGGACTCGAAAACCCGCGTAATGCATATGACGGGCAACGATTTCTATGGTTCGGAAGTCGCGACCACCGTTGCGGCGCCGACCAATGCCAAGATCGAATTTGTCGGCAACGACGGCGCGGTGACGGTGCTGAAGGCAAAGACGCCGCTTCAGGCCGGCGAGGTTATCGATTGCTCGGTGATGAACGCGAAGGCGCTGCGCGCGTTTTACGCTGACGCGATCGAGGCGGCGAAGAAGGACGGCATCCTGTTCTCGCTGCATCTCAAGACGACCATGATGAAGATCTCGGATCCCATCCTGTTCGGTTATTGCATATCGGTGTTCTTCGCCGACGTGTTCGAGAAGCATGGCGCCACCCTGACCAAGCTCGGCGTCAATCCCGACACTGGCGTCGGCGAGATGATGGCCAAGATCGAAACCCTGCCCGAGGCCGAGAAGGCGGCGATCAAGGCCGACATCCAGGCCGAATACGCCAAGCGCCCGGCCCTCGCCATGGTCAATTCCGACAAGGGCATCACCAATCTGCACGTGCCGAGCGATGTGATCATCGATGCGTCGATGCCGGCGATGATCCGCGAGTCCGGCAAGATGTGGGGTCCCGACGGCAAGCTGCACGACTGCATCGCCGCGATCCCCGACCGCTGCTACTCGACGCTCTTCCAGGCCGTCATCGACGATTGCAAGGCCAACGGCGCGTTCGATCCCAAGACCATGGGCTCGGTGCCGAACGTCGGCTTGATGGCGCAGGCGGCTGAGGAATACGGCTCGCACGACAAGACCTTCCGCATCCCTGCGGACGGCACGGTCAACGTGGTGGCCCAAGAGGGCGAACTTGCCGGCAAAGTCCTGATGACGCAGAAGGTCGAGGCCGGCGACGTCTTCCGCATGTGCCAGGTCAAGGACGCGCCGATCCAGGACTGGGTCAAGCTCGCGGTGCGCCGCGCGCGCCTGACCAACACCCCGGCCGTGTTCTGGCTCGACGCCAAACGCGCGCACGACGCGCAGCTCATCGCCAAGGTCGAGAAGTACCTGAAGAACGAAGACACCAAGGGGCTGGACATCCGCATCCTGCCGCCGGTCGAAGCGACGAAATTCTCGCTCGAGCGCATCCGTAAGGGCCTGGACACCATCTCCGTCACCGGCAACGTGCTGCGCGATTACCTGACCGACCTGTTCCCAATCATGGAGCTCGGCACCTCGGCCAAGATGCTGTCGATCGTTCCGCTGCTGCAGGGCGGTGGGCTGTTCGAAACCGGCGCCGGCGGTTCGGCGCCCAAGCATGTCGAGCAGTTCAAGCAGGAAGGCTATCTGCGCTGGGATTCGCTGGGCGAATTCCTGGCGCTGGGCGCCTCGCTGGAGCATCTGGCGCAGGTCAGCGGCAATGAGGACGTGAAGGTCCTGGCCGAGACGCTCGATGAGGCCAACAGCGAGATCCTCGAGCACAACCGCTCTCCGGCGCGCAAAGTGGGTGAGTTGGATAATCGCGGCAGCCATTTTTACCTGGCGCTCTATTGGGCCAAGGCGCTCGCCCGGCGCGACAACAGCTCCGGTCTCGCGGCGCGCTTCAAGCCGCTGGCAGAAACGCTGACGGCTGAAGAGGCGAAGATCAACGCCGAGCTGCTCGCCGCCCAGGGCAAGCCGGTGGATACTGGCGGCTACTACCTGCCCGACCAGAAGAAGACCTCGGCCGCGATGCGCCCGAGCGCCACGCTCAACGCCGCGCTCGAGTCGCTCTGACGCGCAGCCGGCCGGCAAGGCCTCCAAGCCGCGACCCGCTCGATGATAAACTCATCGGGCGGGTCGCTTTCGTTTTGCACCCGGCCGAGCGCTTAGAATGTAAGTTAAACCCAAGCCGCGGCGCGGCTTTTACGGTATGAAAGCCGATGCTATAGAGCCGCCGTGGCTGTGGCGGCGATGTCTTTCGTGAACGCGCCGAATTTTCCATCGGCCCGACCGTTCCGATGCCGGCTCTCAAAAGGTGGCTTCTTAAAATGGCGAAGATCAAGGTAAAGAATCCCGTCGTCGAAATGGACGGCGATGAAATGACCCGCATCATCTGGCAGCTCATCAAAGACAAGCTGATCCATCCCTACCTCGATATCGACCTTCTCTATTACGACCTCAGCGTCCAGAAACGCGACGAGACCAACGATCAGATCACCATCGACGCCGCCAACAAGACCAAGGAAGTCGGCGTCGCCGTCAAATGCGCCACCATCACGCCGGACGAAGGCCGCGTGAAGGAATTCAACCTCAAGGAGATGTGGCGCTCGCCGAACGGCACCATCCGCAACATCCTCGGCGGCACCATCTTCCGCGAGCCGATCATCTGCAAGAACGTGCCGCGCCTCGTGCCGGGCTGGACGCAGCCGATCGTCATCGGCCGTCACGCTTACGGCGACCAGTATCGCGCCACCGACTTCAAGTTTCCGACCGCGGGCACGATCTCGATCAAGTTCACCGGCGCCGACGGCCAGGTGATCGAGAAGGAAGTGTTCAAGGCGCCGGGTTCAGGCGTCACCATGGCGATGTACAATCTCGATGAATCGATCATCGACTTCGCGCGCGCGTCGATGAACTACGCCCTGAACCGCAGCTACCCGCTGTATCTGTCGACCAAGAACACCATCCTGAAGCAGTATGACGGCCGCTTCATGGAGCTGTTCCAGCAGATCTTCGACGCGGAATTCAAGGACAAGTTCGCCGAGAAGAAGATCACCTATCAGCACCGCCTGATCGACGACATGGTGGCCTCAGCGCTGAAGTGGTCCGGCGGCTACGTCTGGGCGTGCAAGAACTACGACGGCGACGTGCAATCCGACACTGTGGCGCAAGGCTTCGGCTCGCTGGGCCTCATGACCTCGGTGCTGATGACGCCGGACGGCAAGGTGGTGGAAGCCGAAGCCGCGCACGGCACCGTGACGCGTCATTACCGCGAGCACCAGAAGGGCCATGAGACTTCGACCAACTCGATAGCGTCGATCTTCGCCTGGAGCCGCGGCCTCGCCCACCGCGCCAAGCTCGACAACAACGCGGAGCTGACCAAGTTCGCGACCACGCTCGAGCAGGTCTGCATCGCGACGGTCGAGTCAGGCTCCATGACCAAGGACCTCGCGCTCCTGGTCGGCCCCGAGCAGAAGTGGCTCTCGACCACAGGCTTCCTCGACAAGATCGACGAGAACCTGAAGAAGGCGATGGCCGCTTAAATCTGCTTGCAGGCAGAAAACGAATGGGCGCGGCCAATGCCGCGCCCTCTTTGCAGGCACTTTTTGCTTAACTCTCAGTCGAGCACGACACCGGCGCGCTTGCCGCTTCACTTCTTAGCCGGCTCGCTATGGCCGTCGTGGCGCTGGATCTCTTCGGTGACGAGATCGCCTTTGGCGCCGACGATCTCGTGACCGACGCGCTTCTCGACCACGTCCTTGATACGCGCGGCAACGCGCGGGTCGCGTTGCATGAGCGCATGCAGGTCCTGCGCATCGAGCACCAGGAGATTGGTGCGCGTCAGCGCCGTCGCGGTCGCCGAACGGCGCGAGCGGCGGAGCACCGCGACCTCGCCGAAGAACTGCCCGACGCCGAGGCGCAGACGCTCCTTGCGGACCACCACCTCCACCTCGCCGGCGGCGATGAAATACATCGAATGCGCCACATCGCCGGCACGGACGATGATGTCGCCGGTCTCGACGACTTCCGCCCGCAGCAGCTCCATGATGTCGGCGATGTCCGAGGCGTCGAGCTCCGCGAACAAAGGCACACGGGCGATCATGCCCCAGGTGACGATGAAGTTGCGGCGATGGATCTCGTCGGCGAACGCCGTGGCGATGATGCCGACCGGCAGCGCCATCATGATGAGCCCGAGGAAGATGGTGATGGTGGCGATGAACTTACCGAGCACCGTGATCGGCACCACGTCGCCATAACCGATCGTGCCGAGGGTAACGATCGCCCACCACAAGGCTTGCGGTATGGTGCCGAGCTTGTCCGGCTGAGCATGGGCTTCGGCCAGATGCATCGCCGCCGCCGCCACCACCGCCGTGCCGAGCGTGATGACGAGGCAGCCGACGAGCGCACGCCGCTCGCGGTAGAGCACGTCGAGCAGCGAGCGCATCGCCGGCGAATAGCGCGCGATCTTGAAGAAGCGCACCATACGGAACACCTGCAGCACCCGCAGTTCGTTCGGCACGAGGAAGGCGAACCAGAACGGCAGCACGGCAACGAGATCGACGAGACCGGCAGCGCTCAAGGCGTATCGCAGACGCGCCCGCGTTGCGCCGAGGCGGTGATAGGGGAGATGCTCGGGCGCCGCCCACAGCCGCAGCGCATATTCGACGGTGAATACGACGAGCGAGACATCTTCGACGAGCGCGAAGACGAGACCGTAGGCCTCGCTGTATTCCGGCACGGATTCGAGCGCGACCGCCACGAGATTGATGACGATCACGGCCATCAACAGCCGATCGATCGCCCGGCTGACGCGGTCGCCGACACCGCCTTGCTCCAGGATCAGATAGATGCGCCGGCGGAGGTCCTTCACCCGTTCGCGCGTCATCGTCTTCGCCGCTCTGTGGTTCGCTCAAACGAGAACCCTATACGCGAAGCGCGGCGGGCGGTCCTTGCGTTTGATCAAGCGCCCTCTCAGACCTCGCCGGCCTCGGCGCGATCGAGCTTGGCGACTTCGGCCGCCCGCATGTCCGCAAGGCGACGCGCCACCGCTTCCTCCGAGAGATCCAGCGTCTCCATCAGGCGTCCGGTGAGCTGCAGACTCGCCTCCACGGTCTCGGGGATGACCCCGAATGCACCGAGCTTAATCAGCCTGGCTGCATGCAGCGGGTCGGCTGCGCGCGCAAAAATGAAAGCGCTGCGGTTGACCTTTCGCGCGGCAATGACCATCCGCTCGGCGCTGCGCACATTGTTGAGCGTGACGACAAAAGCGCGCGCACGCTCGGCGCCGACCCTCTCCAAAAGCTCGGTCCGGGACGCATCGCCGAAATAGGCAGACCGCCCCTGCTTGCGCATGGACGCCACCGCCTCGCCATTGAGGTCGAGGCACACATAGGGAATGTTCTCGGCCTCGAGCGCCTCCACGATCAATTGACCGACACGCCCGCAGCCGCCGATCACGACGTGGTTCTCCATCTCGCTCTGATCCGGCTGCGGCGCATGTTCGGCGTGATCGGCGGGCATCAGGCGGGCGGCAAGCCGGCGTCCGAGCGCGGCACACAGCGGCGTCAACATCATGCTCAGGCCGACCACCGCGATGGTGCCGACGGCAAGTCGCGGCGGCAGGAGCGAGCGCTGCTGCGCCACGCCGAGCACGACGAAGGCGAACTCGCCCGTCTGCGCGAGCAGTAGCGCCACCTCGGCGGCGACCGCGCGCGTCACGCCGAAGGCGCGGGCGATGAGGTAGAGGATGAGCGTCTTGCCGGCCATGAGCACGACGACGGCCAGGAGGATCCAACCGATATCGCGGATGATGACGAACAGATCGAGATTCGTGCCGACAGTGATGAAGAACAGCCCGAGCAGGAGCCCCTTGAACGGCTCGAGGTCGACCTCGATGTGGTGACGCGCTTCGTTTTCGCTGAGCAGCAGGCCCGCCAGGAAGGCGCCGAGCGCGACCGACAGTCCGGCGAGACCCGTCGCCACCGATGCGCCGACCAGGATCAGCAAAGCCAGCGCCATGATCAGATCGCGGCTGCCGGTTTTCACCACAGAGCGCAACAGCGGCCCGAGCAGGAAGCGGCCGGCCAGCATGATGGCGATGACGGAAGCGAGTGCGCCGGCGAAGGGCGTGATCAGATCGGCGATGTTGCTCGCCGGCGCTTCCCCGCCGCGGCCGATCATGCCGACGATGAACAGGATCGGCACCACCATCAGGTCCTGGAACAGCAGCACCGACAGCGCGATGCGCCCGACCGGATGGGCGACACGATGCTGCTCGGCCAGGATCTGCATCACGATCGCGGTCGACGACAGCGCGAGGCAGAGACCGAGCACGATGCCCGCCGGCGGCACGCCGCCGGCAAAGCGCACGGCGAAGCCGATCGCCACCGTCGTGATCACGACCTGCGCCAAACCGATGCCGAGCACGTAGCGGCGCAACTGCCAGAACCGCTGCAACGACAGCTCGAGCCCGAGAAGGAACAGCAGAATGATGATGCCGAACTCGGCCAGCGCCTCGCCACGCTGGGGTTCGTCGAACGTGATGTAGCGGATCCAGGGATGGCTCTCCTCGAGCCGGCCGAGCCCATGCGGCCCGAGGACGACGCCGGCGATGAGAAAGCCGAGCACGGTGCCGATGCGAGCGCGGTGGAATAGCGGAACGATCACGCCCGCCACCACAAGGAAGACGATCAGGCCTTTGAGATTTTCGGCGTGCAGCACGGGTCAGGTCCCGGTGATCATATTGCGGACAAAGTCGCCGGTTTAATTTCCGCCTGTCCCCGTGGACGGGACCCCCCGCGAAAAATCCCCCGTTTCTTGTTGGTTTTGGACCCCGGCTGACCGGGGCCGAACGGCATACCGTTCTCTGCCAGAACGGTCCGGCCGCCGCAATTTGTCGTGCGACTTTTTCCCCGAAACAGCTCCGAAATCGCAATGTCCTCCCCGAAACTTTTTGTCCTGACCGGCGGCCCAGGTGCGGGCAAGACCACCTTGATCGGCGCGCTGGCCTATGCCGGCTTTGCCGTCGCGCCGGAAGCCGGGCGGCACATCATCCAGGCCGAGCAGGCCAAGGGCGGCAGCGCCCTGCCCTGGGTCGACCCGCTTGCGTTTGCGGAGGCCATGCTCGCGCATGATGTCGACAGCTACGCGCGGCTGAGCGCGGCGCCGGGCCCGGTGTTCTGCGACCGCGGCATCCCGGACGTCATCGGCTATCTACGGCTGGTCGGTGTCGCCGTACCGGAGGCGATGTGGCGCGTGGCGCGGGCGCGTCCGTATCAGCGGCAGGTGTTCATCTGCCCGCCCTGGCGGGCGATCTACACGAGGGACAGCGAGCGCCGGCAGACATGGGATATCGCCGAACGCACCTACGAGGCGATGGTCGCGGTCTACACCGAGCTCGGCTACACGCTGGTCGAAGTGCCCTGCGCACCGGTGGATACGCGGGTGACGTTTGTGACGGGGATGGTGCACATTTAGCGGCGCTCTTCCATCCTCATCCTGAGGAGCGCTCGAAGAGCGCGTCTCGAAGGATGAGGATGCCAACGCGCCTGGGCCTCATCCTTCGAGACGGCCGCTACGCGGCCTCCTCAGGATGAGGGACTAAGGCCACCGAGACTTAACCGCCCAGCGCGCTTTCGACCGCCTTCAGCGCCGCGTCGGCCTTCGAGCCGTCGGGACCGCCGGCCTGAGCCATGTCGGGACGGCCGCCGCCGCCTTTGCCGCCCAGCGCCTCGGCGCCCTTCTTCACCAGATCGACCGCGTTGAAGCGCGAGGTCAGATCGTTGGTGACTCCGACGACGATGCCGGCCTTGCCGTCATCCGACAGGCCGACGATGGCGACGACGCCCGAGCCGACCTGCTTCTTGCCTTCGTCGGCCAAGCTGCGCAGGTCCTTCAGCTCGATACCAGTCACGGCCCGCGCGAGCAGCTTCACATCGCCGACACTGCGCACGTCATCGGCCGCGGCCGACGCCTTGCCGCCACCACCCATGGCCAGCTTCTTCTTCGCGTCGGACAGATCACGCTCGAGCTTCTTGCGCTCGTCGAGAAGAGACGCGACACGCGCCGGCATCTCTTCCACCGAGGTTTTCATTTCGGCCGCGGCGTGTTTCAGCAACTGACCCTGGTGATTGGCCGCCTTACGCGCCGCCTTACCCGTCAGCGCCTCGATGCGGCGCACGCCAGCGGCAACGCCGCTATCGCCGAGGATGCTAATGAGGCCGATGTCGCCGGTGCGCTTCACATGCGTGCCGCCGCACAGCTCCACCGACCAACCCATCGCATTGCCATTGGGCTCGCCCATCGCGACAACGCGCACCTCGTCGCCGTATTTCTCACCGAACAGCGCGCGGGCGCCGGAGGCGATCGCGTCGTCCTGCGCCATCAGCCGCGTCGTCACGGCTGAGTTCTGCAACACGATGTCGTTGGCGATGTCCTCGACCTTCTCCAACTCTTCGACCGTGATCGGCTTGGGATGCGAGATGTCGAAGCGCAGACGGTCCGGCGAGACCAGCGACCCCTTTTGCGCCACGTGATCGCCGAGCACGAGACGCAGCGCCTCGTGCAGCAGATGCGTCGCCGAATGGTTCTGGCGGATGGCGGTGCGGCGCGCGTGATCAACCTCAAGGAGCAGCGGGTCACCGGCCTTCACCGCACCCTCTTCCACTTTGACGACATGCGCGAACAGATCGCCGGCCTTCTTTTGCGTGTCGGTGACGACGAGGCGCACGCCGTCGCGGCGCATCTCGCCGGTGTCGCCGACCTGGCCGCCGGACTCGCCGTAGAACGGCGTCTGGTTCATGACGACGACGCCGGTGTCACCCTTCTTCAGTTCGGTGACTTCCTTGCCGTCCTTCACCAAGGCCGAGACCACGCCCTCGGCGCTCTCGGTCTCGTAGCCGAGGAACTCGGTGGCGCCGAGCTTCTCGCGCAGCGAGAACCACACCGCCTCTTGCGCCGCTTCGCCCGAACCGGCCCACGAGGCGCGCGCCTTGGCGCGCTGGCGATCCATCGCATCGGTGAAGGACGCGATGTCGACGCCGATGCCGCGCGACTTCAGCGCGTCCTGCGTCAGATCGAGCGGGAAGCCGTAAGTATCGTACAGCGTGAAGGCCGTCTCGCCGTCGAACATGTCGCCCTTCTTGAGCGACTTCGACGCCTCGTCGAGAATCGACAGGCCTTTCACCAGCGTGGCGCGGAAACGCGTTTCCTCTAACTTGAGCGTTTCGGTGATCAGCGCTTCGGCGCGCAGAAGCTCGGGATAGGCCTGGCCCATCTCACGCGTCAGCGCCGGCACCAGCTTGAACATCACCGGCTCTTTGGCGCCGAGGAGTTCGGCGTGACGCATCGCGCGGCGCATGATGCGGCGGAGCACGTAGCCGCGGCCTTCGTTCGACGGCAGCACGCCGTCGGCGACAAGGAACGAGGATGCGCGCAAGTGATCGGCGATGACGCGATACGACGCGCGGTTCGCATGGGTCGGCCCGCGGCCGATCGCGTGCGACACCGCTTCGATCAGCGCACGGAACAGGTCAGTGTCGTAGTTCGAGTGCACGCCCTGCAGGATCCCCGCGATGCGCTCGAGACCCATGCCGGTGTCGATCGACGGGCGCGGCAACGGCTGGCGGTTGCCCGGCGCGATCTGGT
>Ga0255338_1005867_pt1 | contig 10907 bp, 12 predicted proteins | sample MeOH1_35cm_T4_19_FD_203715 | JGI IMG/M metagenome (GOLD analysis project Ga0255338, IMG submission 203715) | Sandy soil microbial communities from University of British Columbia, Vancouver, Canada - MeOH1_35cm_T4_195 | ecosystem: Engineered > Artificial ecosystem > Sand microcosm > Unclassified ... | reverse complement strand
TGTCTAGTCCTGAAATAGGTTTACACCTGTTTCACCCTAACGCCCGATGCACCGCATCGGGCGTTTTGTATTTCAAGGACAAGTGCGGACGCTCCTGGTTGTAGATCAAGATTGCATCCCGCACCATCTGCTCCGCTTGTGCCAGGTCTGTCGGCCGGTGGAGCAAGAGTTCGGTTTTCAAGATGCCGTTAACCCGCTCTGCCTTGGCGTTTTGATAGCAATCGTAACCATCGGTCATCGAGCACGTAATGCCATGTTTGGCATGGAGCTTTTGATAAAGCGCTGAGCAGTACTGCACACCTCGATCCGAGTGATGAACCAGTTGCTGGCGTGTTCGACGTGTCTTCAGCGCCATACGCAAGGCTTGGGCCACCGAGTCGGCATGCAGGCTGCCATGCACGTGATAACCGACAATTTTCCTCGAGAAGTCATCCGTCACCAAGCTCAGGTAGACCGGATCATCCCGTTTGGTGGATAGGTAAGTAATATCCGCCACCCAGACCTGTTCCGGACCGGAAGCGGCGACTTGCTGCGGGCCAGGCTTGAGTAGATTGGGATGGCAGTGAAAGTGATGATGGCTGTCGGTCGTCTTGTGATAGGCCCGTTTCCTGCGAACCAACTGCCGATGCTCGCGCAAAACCTCAAACAAACGATCCCGACCAACATGCAGCTCTGGCTTATCGTGCTTCTCATGCATCATCGCGTGCAGTTTGCGGGTGCCCAGGCAGGGTTGGCGTACGCGGATCTCCTGCACAAACTGCACGAGTTTCTGATCCTGCTCGATCCGGGCTCGATAGACCCGATCGCGTTTGTAAAAGGCTTGGCGACTGATCCCCATAAACTGGCAAGCCCTGCTGACACTCAGGGTTTTGGTTTGCGCAACGACTTGCCGGGCCGCTTTTTTACGACGGATACGCCGTAGTCGTTCTTCAGAACATCGACCACGTCTTCGAAGAATTTGGCTTTCTGATTCGCCAGCGCCAACTGCTCCTCAAGCTCTTTGATTCTCTGCTCGGGCGTTAATGGCAAAGTAGGTTCGTCCACCGGTCGGACCCTCTGGGAACGAATGGAAGCGCCTTGGCTCCAGTCCTGCCGACCATGCTTGCGTAACCAAACCAACACCGTCGACCGGCCCTGAATCCCATAGCGCCGTTGAGCCTCTTTATAACTCAACTCGCCTTTTTCGACTTGGTCGACAACCGACAATTTAAAAGTCAGTGTGTAATCGCGCTGACTGCGTTTTGCGCTCGTATCCATTGCACCTTCCTGATGAGAAGTCAGAAGGTGTAAACCTTATTCAGGACGGAACAGCCGCAAGTAAAAAGCCCCGACTGGTTCGGGGCTTTTTGTTGTCCCTGTAGGAGCCGGCTTGCTAGCGATCCAGACCCCGCGGTTAACCAGACAAACCGCGTGATCGTTCATCGCCAGCAAGCCGGCTCCTACAGGGGGGGGGGACCTCAGGTTTGTAGTTTCGCGTTGTAAGTCTTTGCTTACTCTTTCGTAAGTGTTCGTTATTTTTACACCTTGGCAGACGACTATTGTTTGTCTGATCTTGCTTTATCTTACTGATATTTATAGATATTTATAAAAGTTAAGCGCATATGACAGCCGGTTTTTGCCTGGGAAGGCGATTGCGCTTGCCCGGGAACTCTCTAGTATTCAGGTTGTGTCGACGGACAGACACGCCCTTCAAGGATGAGGGGAAAGGACATTGCAGGACGCGATTCATCAGGACGATGAAAAGGAACACAGGGAATAGGGAAAAAATGTGGGCGGGTCAAACCGCCCCTTTTTTTTGCCTTTTTTTTGGTTGGGATGCCGCTTCATTTTCAGCGTGGGTACGGTCTCTTGTAGGAGCCGGCTTGCTGGCGAAGATCGTTAACGATAACACGTGATGTCTGAATCAACGCGGCGTATTTGAGTCCATCGCCAGCAAGCCGGCTCCTACGGGTTTTGCGTTATCCGTGTTTCCAGGGGGCTATGAAGAACCTTTTCCGCCTGTAGAAAAGCAAAAAGGCCCGCAAGGGGCCTTTTCGGGAACGCGGGGCAAATCAGCGTTCGAGGTCTTTGATCTTGCCTTTGACGCCATCCCACTCTTCGGCATCGGGCAGCGATTCTTTCTTCTCGGTGATGTTTGGCCAGATTTCGGCCAACTCAACGTTCAGCTGAATGAATTCCTGCATCTCTTCCGGGACCTCATCTTCAGAGAAGATGGCCACGGCAGGGCATTCTGGTTCACACAGTGCGCAGTCGATGCACTCATCCGGGTGAATCACCAGGAAGTTCGGGCCTTCGTAAAAGCAGTCCACCGGACAGACTTCTACGCAGTCGGTGTACTTGCACTTGATGCAGTTGTCGGTGACGACGAAGGTCATTTCTAATTTTCTCCTCAGGCGGCGGCAGCGGAGCCCCTTCACGTTGGGGTCGCCAGGTTTGGGAGCGATAGTCTGCAGACCAGGCTATTAGCCTGCAGCATCCCAAACCGCGCGAGATTCTAACAGCTTGCAGGCAAGTGCGTTAGATCCGTGTCTTTAGTGTATAGAGCATTTCTAGCGCGCGACGCGGCGTCAAGTCATCCAGATCCAGTTTGGCCAGTTCATCGAGCACCGGATGCGGCAGGCTGGCGAACATGTCGCTCTGCTGTGGCGCGGCCGGTTTGCCTTTGGCTGCCTTGGGCACTTCATGGGGCAGCGCGGTGGCTTCCAGTCGACCCAGGTGCTCGCGAGCACGCACGATCACTTCGCTCGGTACGCCGGCCAGTTGCGCCACGGCCAGGCCGTAGCTCTGGCTGGCAGGCCCGGGCAGCACGTGGTGCAGGAACACGATGCGTTCGTTGTGTTCGGTGGCGTTGAGGTGCACGTTGGCCACCAGCGGTTGCGCTTCCGGCAACACCGTCAACTCGAAGTAGTGGGTGGCGAACAGCGTGTAGGCTCGCAGGTGCGCCAGGCGTTCGGCTGCGGCCCACGCCAGGGACAAGCCGTCGAAGGTGCTGGTGCCGCGACCGACTTCGTCCATCAGCACCAGGCTGCGCTCGGTGGCGTTGTGCAAAATGTTGGCGGTTTCGCTCATTTCGACCATGAAGGTCGAACGCCCACCGGCCAGGTCATCGCTGGAACCGATCCGGGTGAAGATCCGGTCCACCAGCGACAATTCGCAACTGGCCGCCGGTACGAAACTGCCGATGTGCGCCAGCAACACGATCAATGCGGTCTGACGCATGTAGGTGGATTTACCGCCCATGTTCGGACCGGTGATCACCAGCATGCGAGTACTGTCGTCGAGGCTCAGGTCATTGGCCACGAACGGCGTGGTCAGCACTTGCTCGACCACCGGGTGACGACCCTGGCTGATACGCATGCACGGCTCATCGACGAAGCGCGGGCAGTTCAGGTCGAGGTTCAGCGCGCGTTCGGCAAGGTTGCTCAGCACATCCAGTTCGGCCAGTGCCGCGGCGGTGTCCTGCAGCGGTGGCAACTGGGCGATCAGGTCTTCGAGCAGCGCTTCGTAAAGCATCTTTTCGCGAGCCAGGGCGCGGCTCTTGGCCGACAGTGCCTTGTCTTCGAATGCTTTGAGTTCCGGCGTGATAAAACGCTCGGCGCCTTTCAGGGTCTGGCGGCGGATGTAGTCGGCCGGCGCTGATTCGGCCTGCTTGCTCGGCAGCTCGATAAAGTAACCGTGAATGCGGTTGTACCCGACTTTCAGGTGCGACAGACCGGTGCGGGCCTTTTCGCGTGCTTCCAGATCGATCAGGAACTGCCCGGCGTTTTCGCTCAGCGATTGCAACTCGTCGAGTTCGCTGTCGTAACCGGTTTTCAACACGCCGCCATCGCGGATCACCGCAGGCGGGTTGTCGATGATGGCTTTTTCCAGCAGTGCCGCCAGTTCCGGGTAGGTGCTGGTGGTCTTGGCCAGTTGAATGATGTGCGGCGCTTCGAGCTCGGTCATCGCCACTTGCAGCTCAGGCAGAGCACCAAGCGCATCGCGCAGACGAGCGAGGTCGCGAGGACGGGCATTACGCAAACCGATTCGCGCGAGAATCCGCTCGATGTCACCGATTTCCTTGAGCTGCGGTTGCAGCTTTTCGAAGCGGTAGCCGTCGAGCAGGCACGTGATCGAGGTCTGACGCGCGAGCAAAACCTTCAGGTCGCGCAACGGCCGGTTCAGCCAGCGGGTCAGCAGACGACTGCCCATCGCGGTCTGGCAACGATCGACCACCGATTGCAGCGTGTTGTCGCGACCGCCGGCCAGGTTGGTGTCCAGTTCCAGGTTGCGACGGCTCGCGCCATCCAGCACCACGGTGTCGTCCAGACGCTCATGGCGCAGGCTGCGCAAATGGGGCAGGGCGGTGCGTTGGGTTTCCTTGGCGTAGCTGAGCAGGCAACCGGCGGCGCCGATGGCGAGGGTCAGGTTCTCGCATCCGAAACCTTTCAGGTCCTGGGTCGAGAATTGCTGGCAGAGACTTTTCAGCGCCGAGTCGCGCTCGAAATCCCACGGCGCACGACGACGAACCCCGCGGCGTTTCTCCGCCGGCAAATCTTTCGGCCAGTCATCCGGGATCATCAGCTCCACCGGATTGACCCGCTCCAGTTCCGCCAGCAGGTTTTCCCAGCCCTTGATCTCCAGCACGGTGAAGTTGCCGCTGGTGATGTCCAGCACCGCCAGCCCGAACAGACGCTCGTCACCCAGCACCGCCGCGATCAGGTTATCCCGACGCTCATCCAGCAGCGCTTCATCGCTGACCGTGCCCGGCGTGATGATCCGCACCACCTGACGATCCACCGGCCCCTTGCTGGTCGCCGGATCGCCGACCTGCTCACAGATCACCACGGACTCGCCGAGCTTGACCAGTTTCGCCAGGTAACCTTCCGCGGCGTGGTAAGGAATCCCGCACATCGGAATTGCCTGACCGGCCGACTGCCCACGGGCGGTCAGGGTGATGTCCAGCAACTTGGCGGCCTTCTTCGCGTCTTCATAGAAGATCTCGTAGAAGTCACCCATGCGATAGAACATCAGCTGGTCGGGGTGCTGGTTCTTCAGGCGCCAGTACTGCTGCATCATTGGCGTGTGAGAGGACAGATCGGTGAGTGCTTTATTCATCGGATATCAGGCAAATTCGTTGAAAGGTGTAGGGCAAAGGAGGGACATCGGCCCGGCTTTTCCGCGATGGGCGCAAGGTTAACATGGGCGGTCCACCCGACGCAGGCATGAAAGCCGCGGGATACATTTCTGCAGCTTATGCACGAATTATGCAAAACAGCATTTGTCATCGGAAAAAAGATCAAGCACTATGCGCGTTATGCAAAAACGCAATGTTTCTACCGTATTAAGAGCGCTGCTCGATCAGCACGGGATCTCCCCCACGGAGCTTCACCGTCGCACCGGCGTGCCTCAATCCACTCTCTCGCGAATCCTCAGCGGGAAGATCGTCGATCCTTCGGACAAACACATCTCGAAGATCGCCGAGTACTTTGCCGTGAGCACTGACCAGTTGCGCGGCCGTGCGGATGTCGCGCCCGCCGTCAATTCCGGTCGCGATGAATTGCATTCCGAACTCAAGGACATAAGCCTGTGGGATGACGATACGCCCGTCGATGACGACGAGGTGTCGGTCCCCTTTCTTCGCGAGGTTGAATTGGCTGCTGGATCAGGAAGATTCGTCATCGAAGAAAGCGAGCGCTCTAGCCTGCGCTTCGGCAAACGCAGCTTGCGCCACAACGGTGTGCAGTTCGACCAGGCCAAATGCGTGACAGTGCGTGGCAACAGCATGTTGCCGGTACTGCGCGACGGCGCCACGGTGGGCGTCAATGCCGGCAAATGCGGGATCGGCGATATCGTCGACGGCGACCTGTATGCGATCAACCACAATGGTCAACTGCGGGTTAAACAGCTTTATCGTTTGCCGACGGGGATTCGCCTGCGCAGCTTCAATCGCGATGAGCATCCGGACGAGGACTACACCTTCCAGGAAATCCAGGAAGAACAAATCGTCATCCTCGGTCACGTCTTCTGGTGGGGCATGTACGCCCGTTAACCTCACCGCTGTCAGATAAAACCCGCCACTGCGCGGGTTTTTTTTCGCCTGCTGAAAACCGCCAACGCCTTTGTCTGTGGGGCTTTCATGCGTCAGTGCATTTTCAATGCATAAATAAATGCATTTATGCATTGACTGTATATGCATCCATGCATATTCTTTGTCTCAAGCCGCTCAACAAAGCAGCTCGAAACGAAGCTCTTTAGTTCCACCACAAAGGCAGCGATGAACCGGCCTCAACGGTTCAGAGGGTTGGCAACTGACCCGGGTGTGCAGCGTAAAGCACCAGAAGCAGTTATCCGGCGGGCAGGGACCGCGGTCGGAAAAACAATCTGAATGGACCCGTACCGCGCCAGTAGCGCCGAAAGGTCAACGCGAAGGATCGCATTACTGAAAAGCCTGGGTGACCGGGCTTTTTGGAATGCCTGCCTGGAGTCAGGCATATCAACCCCGCATTTGGGGTTTGCCTGTGCAGCAACTGCTGCGCAATCAATACATCTCACTCAATAGGTACAACCATGAACGGAATCAAAAAAATCATTGCCCCGCTGATGCTGGCTCTCGTCGGTGCTGCCGGCAGCGCTACTGCGGCGAACCTTCTGGTCAACGGCAGCTTTGAACAACCCGGCTGCAGCGACAGCTGCGTGCTGGACACGACCGCGAAAACCAATTTCATCACGGGCTGGACGACCTTTCTGTCGGGTGCCGAGTATTTCAACATGCGCGCTTCGATCCCTGGCTCTGCTGCAGCGGAAGGCGCAGTGATCGTCGATCTGGCTAACAACGTTTACAGCAATGGCGGTGGGATTCAGCAGAACTTTGCCACCGTGCCAGGGGCCAAGTACCGATTGACTTTCAGCATGGGCAATTCGCTGTACGCCAACCGATCCGGTGATGGTGTCGTGCAAGTGAAAGTGGCCGGTCAGACCGCGCTCTTCAACACGCCGACGGCCAAGGGTGGCGTCGTCGAGTGGAATACCGTGACTTACGACTTCACGGCTATCACGTCTCAAACGACCCTGGCCTTTTCCAACGAGCAGAACCCATACGTCAACTTCGCTTTCATCGACAACGTGATCGTTGAAAAGCTGTAGTTCTTCGTCGATCAAAACCAGCCGGCTCATTTCCGAGAGGCCCATCTCATCGATCCCCAGGAGGCGTGACATGACAAACGAGCAACAAGCGTTGCTGGACATGCCGATCTGGCTGGTCATCGTGCTCGCCTTGATGGGCGGGGTGTCTGGCGAAATGTGGCGCGCCGATAAGGAAGGCGCCCGTGGCTGGTCATTGCTGCGGCGTCTGGCCTTGCGTTCCGGGGCCTGCATGATCTGTGGGGTCTCGGCCATCATGCTGCTGTACGCCGCCGGCATGTCAATCTGGGCGGCCGGCGCGTTCGGTTGCCTCACGGCGATGGCCGGCGCCGATGTCGCCATCGGCCTTTACGAACGCTGGGCGGCCAAGCGGATCGGCGTGTGCGAAGTGCCGCCGCGTGATTCTCGTCCGGATCAATAACACCAACCCCTTTGCCGTTCTGGCAACGCCGACACGCTGCATCCCTCGCGCAGCGGAACGCTTCAATATTTCAACTGGAAGCCCCTTATGTCCCCCGACATCGATAAGCCGTCGCGGCTGTTGTTTGCCATTGCCGAAGCGCTGCGTTCGGCTGGCCTGGGTTTGAAGGTCGGAGGTCGTCAGGACTTCGACGGCACGTTCGATCAGGCGTGGGTCCTGATCGCCATCGAACGCAATGCACCCGGCGAGCGCGCCCATGACGGGCGGATCGCCCATGTTTTGACGGTCTCGCTGCAAGTCATTGTGTCGCCAACGCTGAGTAACCCGGGATTGGCCGCTGGCGATCTGGCGAGCGTACTCAAGGGATTGGCCACGGATAACCGCTGGGGCCTGCCGGGGAACCAATGCGACCTGCCCATGAACATCGATGCCTTGCCGTCGACGCTCATCAGCGGTTCGCAGGAGTACCTCGCCTGGACCCTCTCCTTTACCCAGACGATTTACCTCGGCGCATTGCTGCTGGAGGACACGCTGGGCATCCCGAAATTCGCCAAAACCTGGGAGGTCTCGAACATCGACGACCCGGACCAATACACCGCACTCGAGGGCTGAGCCATGTTCGATGCGCTTTTACGTCAGCAACTCGGCCCGATCATTGAGCGCCTGGCCGAGATGGAGGCTGAACTTGAAGACTTGCACCGGCGAACCGACAGCCTGTGTCGTATCGGCGTGTGCCAGGAAGTCGATGCGGCCACTAACACGTGCCGGGTCAGACACGGTGAATTGCTGTCCCCGGCGATCCGCTTTTTCAACCCCAGCGCCGGGGCGCAACGCGAGTCGCGGATCCCCTCGGTCGGCGAGCAATGCCTGTTGCTCAACCATGGCGGCGGCGAGGGCAGCGCTCAATCCGTGGCGTTGTTCGGGCTTAACGGCAATCAGTTTCCCCCCGCCTCGACACAGGCCTCGCTGACGCGTCGCCTCTATCTGGACGGTACTGAAAGCGGTTACGACGACGCCCGTCACGCCTTGCACTGGAAGAACGGCCCGGCTGCGTTCACTGGCTCTCGCGAAGCGCTCGAGTTGAATCTCGGCCCGGCGAGCCTTGCGATCACGCCTGAGGCCATCGAACTGCAACTGGGCGCGGTCGGCTTGCGACTCGACGCTTCCGGTGTGCACCTGAGCGGCCCGGTGGTGGACCACCAGGGACGCGTCATCAGTACCGCATAAAGAGTTTCCCATGATCGGAATCGATAGAAACACCGGGGCGGCGGTCGACGACTGGCCGCAGTTTGTGCAGCGCGCGACCCGGGCGCTGACCACGCCGTTGGGCACACGTCAGAAGCGTCCTTTGTATGGCTCGATGATCCCGGACCTGCTGGGTCGCAACCTCGGCGACGACCTGCTGATCCTTGCCCAGAGCCATGCGGCGCAGGCGTTTTACAACGAGCAGAACGGCATCAGTGATTTCCAGCCGCAGGCCATTGTCGCCGGCCGGCGAGGCGCCGGGCTGGTGTTGCGATTCGCCGGCACCTGGAAAAACCGCAGCCAGACCTTCGAGGTGGTGACATGAGCATGTTGATCCCTGGCCAGAACCAGTTGGCCGAACCGTCGATCGTCACCGTCGAAGCGTTCGAGGATTTGCTCGCCGAGTTCAAGACATTTGTCGTCGAGTACGTCGGCGCCCGGTCTCCCGAGACGGCGGTGAAGCTCAAGGCCAGTCTTGAAAACGAAAGCGAGTTGCTGACCCTGGCCCTTGAGGCGTTTTGTGTGCGCCTGCAAATCCACGAACGAAAATACAACGCCCGCATCATGCAGATGCTGGCCTGGTGGGCGACCGGCAGCAATCTGGATGCTCGCCTCGCCGACATGGGGCTTGAGCGTCAACTGCTCGACCCGGGCGATCCGGCGGCATTCCCGCCGATTGCCCCCGTGTACGAGAGCGACGATGACGCCCGGTTGCGTTACTACCTGGCGCCGCATGCACCGGCCGCCGGTTCGCGCATGCAGTATCGCCGCGAGGTGTTCACCCTGGGCGAGCGTCCTGTGGTGAAGGTGGAAACGGCGGCGCCGGGGGAGGTGACGGTCACGTACACCTTCGATCCGGACGGCCATGCCGCACAGGTCAAGGACGGCAACGGGCGTCGCACGGCGCCCGGTGAGGTGATGGTCACGGTGCTTGCAAGGGAAGGCGATGGCACCGCGTCCGAAGAGCTGCTCGACGGTGTGCGCCAGCACTTCGCCCGGCCTGACGTCCGACCGGAAACGGATCGGGTCACGGTGCAGGGCGCTCACATCAAGAACTACAAAATCCGCGTCGTCGCGAGGATCAACGCCGGTCCGGATTCGGGGCTGACCAAAGTGGCCGCGCAACAGCAACTGCAAGCCTATGCCCAGAGTTGTCATCGCCTGGAAGGGCGGGTCGACCCGAGCTGGATCGACTACACGCTGCACAGCGCCGGCGCGGTTCAACTCGAGATTCTCGAACCGGTCGCGCCGATTGTGACGACCGCCTTCGAAGCGCCGTACTGCACGGGTGTCGAGGTCGAGGTGCTCACGCTATGAGTGACCAGACACCTCGTTCGAGCCTGTTGCCGTCCAACAGCTCGCCGCTGGAAAAAGCGCTGGATCTCGGTTTCGGCGCATTGCTTGATCGCATCACGCCGCCATTTCCCGAGCTGATGAACCCGAAGGCGACGCCGTTGGCGTTTCTGCCGTATCTCGCCGCGGATCGCGGTGTCAGCGAATGGAGCTCCGAGGCGGCCGAGGCGGAAAAGCGCCTGACGGTTGAATTCGCCTGGCCCACGGCGCGGCAGGCCGGGACGCGACAGGCGCTGGAAAACGCCGCGAAAGGATTGCGGTTGATGCCCGAAATCCGGGCCTGGTACGAGCAGACACCACCGGGTCAGCCTTACAGCTTTTCCGTCAGGGCGTTTACCGAGCAGCCCTACAGCGAAGAAATCGACGCACGTCTCGACCGGCGCCTGGCGGACGCCAAAAGCGAACGCGACATTCTGTCGGTGTCCGTGGGTTTGAGCGCATTTGGCAGTCATGTCATCGGCGCGGCGACGCTGTGCGGCGAACTCACCACGGTGTATCCGATTGTCATCGAAGGGCTCGAAGCCTCGGGTCAGGCCTTTATGGCTGCCGGGCTCTACACCGTTGAAACATCCACTATTTATCCTCAGGGGGCCTGAATGGCTGACTATTACACCCTGCTCACGAATGCAGGGATTGCCTACGAAACCGCCTGCAAGGCGGCGGGCGTGCCGATCAAGTTGTCGCAGATTTCGGTCGGTGACGGCGGCGGCGCGGTTTATAACCCGGCGGCGACCGCCACCGCGCTCAAACGGGAAGTGTGGCGCGG
>Ga0255338_1005866_pt1 | contig 10907 bp, 5 predicted proteins | sample MeOH1_35cm_T4_19_FD_203715 | JGI IMG/M metagenome (GOLD analysis project Ga0255338, IMG submission 203715) | Sandy soil microbial communities from University of British Columbia, Vancouver, Canada - MeOH1_35cm_T4_195 | ecosystem: Engineered > Artificial ecosystem > Sand microcosm > Unclassified ... | reverse complement strand
CACCACGATCGCGCCGGTAATCTGGCCGTCGGGAGTTCGCAGCGGCATCGCGGAGTTAAGGATCACTTTGTGCGTCCCATCGAACGCCTCGATCTCCAGCACCTCGTTCAATGAGATTTCCCCGCGCCTGATGGCACGCGCGAGGGCCCACTCCTCCGTGGTGATGCGCTCGCCAGTATCGAGCCGCCATGCCTTGTACTCGCCGTACTCCTCCGGATTCGTATAGCGCGCTCCCGCCCAGATTCGATGGCCGGCGGGGTTGCCTTGGATGATCCGGCCGTGGGAGTCGGCGATCCAGACACCCACAGGGAGCGTGTCTAGCACCCTCCGGAAGAGCTGCTCGCTCTCTCGCAGGGCGTTTTCCATCGCCTTCCGCTCGCTGATGACTGTAAACATCCCCAGTGCACCCAGGTAGTCGCCCTGCTGGTCGAAGATCGCACTGGCCGCAATGATCGTCCAGAGCACGCTGCCATCCTTGCGGCGCAGACGGAACTCGAACTGCTCCGGCGGCCGGGTCCGGCGCAGCCCCAGCAGTTGAGCGGCGCGCGAGTGATCTTCCTCGAACACAAAGTCCTGAACACTCCGCCCCACGAGGTCGGTGAGCGGATAGCCGAGCATCTCGGCCAACCGCTGGTTGCCGTAGGTGACCACGCCGCGAGCGTCGACCATGGCGACCCCTTCATAGGCGGTATCGATGATCTGACGGTAGAGGGTCTCGCTGCACCGGAGCTCATCTTCCGCCCGCTTTCGAAGGATCTGGTTACCTAACTGCGCGGCGGCGATCGAGAGTATCCGGACGAGCGACTCGTCCTCGGATCGCGCGGCTTGTTGAAAGAACTCCAACACCGCTACCACCCGGCCGTCTCCCAGCGCCGGGATTGCCACCCCCGCGCGAAGGCCGCACGCCTTGGCCTGAAGAGTACGGGGCGCCCAACCTGCCTCCCCCAGGTCCCGGACCCACACGGGCGCGCCCGCCGCCCATGCCCGGCCCGGCAGCCCCTCCCCAGGCAAGAGAGTGAGCGTCTCGCTCGCATTTCGGAACGCATCCAACCCAGCTTCCCGTGCGCACCAGGCGGGGTTGCACTCCAGGCACTCTCCTCCAGGGGAAGGGAGCCATACCTGTCCCATACTCCAGTGGGTGAAGCCGCAGAGTTTCTCCAGGATCAGCTTCAACGCGTCCGCCAGATCCTTTGCCGCGTCAACCGCAAGCGACAGGTCCAACAGGAGACCGACCCCGGCTTCGTAGCGCTTCCGGTGCAAAACGTTCCGGACTTCGGCGAGGATGAGGCGTCCGGTGGCGGTGGCAAGCACGCTGCAACTCACCTCCACAGCGAACTCACTGCCATCGCAGCGCCGGCCGGTGCTTTCCCGGCTCGCGTCTTCGCCCGCTTCCGGCTCGGTCTCGTCCCGGTGATCCACCTCCGGCAATCCCCCCGGTAGGAGTAAGTGGATCAGCCGCCCGCGCAGCTTTGCGCTCGAATACCCGAAGAGGGCCTCCGCTCGCTGGTTGACAAATCGGATGCGCGCCAGATCGTCGACGATCAGCAGCGCTTCCGGCGCTGCCTCAAGGAGTTGCCGGAAAAACGCATCGGGGGTGCCCGGTTCCTCTTCCAGTTGGTCCATCGCGCCAACGGCATTGGAGTCCCGCCCTTCTTGGAGCTGCTTTCGTCTCTGCATTCCTTGCCTGTATTCGTGATTGGCTTCGGAGTTTTGTTGGCGGCTGCCGGCAGACCGACTGCTGTCCGTTCGTTCTCAGAAGCGAGCGAGGATGTCCTCGATTGACGATTGGGGATGTTCTTCCGGGCGGATCCAGTGCTCCAATTGCACCACCGTACCCCCACTCCCGGTGGCCAACCAGATGGAGTCGGCCAGGTCAAGCATGAGCGTGTAACCCATTCCTAACGAGAGCTTGGTGGAGAAGCCAGGAATCAACAGCGAGGAGGGAAGGGCTTCCGGCGAGATCCCAGGACCTTCGTCACTGACCCGCACGATGATCTGGTCCTCGGTACGCCGGACCTGGCAGCGGCCCTGAATCCCGTGCTTGATGGCGTTCGTTATCGCCTCTCCGGCCGCGAGTACGACCCGATCACCAACTTCCGGGTCCATGCCGGAACCGCGGGTGACCTCCAGCAGGCGAGCGCGGAGCGGCGCGTAGTTGCCGGATGGATCGAGGGGACTCTGGAATAGCTCCGCTCCCGTGGCAGGGATCTCCAAGGGCGAGTCCCCGAGGTGGAGCTTACCTCCGGTAACGGCTCCGAGCAGCGAACTGTAGAACCGCTTCTTCTCCACCTCCACGCGCAGCAGGTGCTCGTTGGCCGCTGCCAGCGCCAATTCGGTGAATTTGCGCTCGGTGAAGTCTTGAACGGTCCCCAGCATCCTCACCGGCTGCCCCGCGTCATCATAGGCAACCTCGGCCTGTTCGTGAACAAACCGCTCGCTGCCATCCGGGCGGATGACCCGGTGTTCGATATCGTAGGGTGCCCGCCCTGCCAGCGCTGCCTCGGCGGCACTCATTACCGATTCCCGATCCGCCGGGTGAACTGCTTCCAGGAAAGTCCGGTAGGTCGCGCCGTCCGAATGCAATCCGAAGATCCGGTAGATCTCCTCCGACCACCGCAGTTCGTTGGTGCGGAGATCCCATTCCCAGTTTCCCAGGTGGGCGATCCGCTGCGCTTCTGCGAGACTCGCCTCGCTCCGCCGCAGCGCTTCCTCCGCACGCTTGCTCTCGGTGATGTCCCTATCCGTGGAGACGAAGCGAAGCACCTCACCTCGCTCGTCACGCAGCGGCGTGATGGTCTTCTGGGTATAGAAGCACTCGCCGTTCTTCTTCCGGTTAATGAGCACCCCGCGGAAGACGTTGCCGCCGAGGATCGTCTTCCATAAATCCGCGTAAACGTCAGCGCTCTGTTTTTCGGATCGGAGGAGGCGCGGCGTCTGGCCGAGGACTTCGCCCCGGGAATAACCAGTCAATTGTAGAAATGCCGGGTTGGCGTATTCGATGCGTCCCGTGCGATCCGTAATCAAAACGCTGTCCGCGGTTTGCTCAACCACCTGCGAGAGGTTTCGGAGTTCCTCTTCGGCGCGGCGCCGCTTCGTGATTTCCTGGAAGTACGCGGTGACGCCATCTGAAGAGGGATAGGCCCGCACGGAAAACCAGCAGCTTAACGGTGGATAGTATTCCTCAAATTCGACCGGCACTTGCTCCTTGAGCAACCGCATTCCTTCCCGATGAAAGGCCAGTCCAACCGCTTCCGGAAAGACATCCCACGCATTTTTTCCAATCAACTGCTCACGCGGCGCATCGAGAAACCGTTCAGCCTGGCGATTCAAATAGGTGAACCGCCATTCCCGATCAAGCGTAACAAAGACATCGGTAATGCTGTCCAGGACACTTTCCAACTGCTGCCGAGCAGCCTGTGCTTCCGACACTGCGGCCAGAGATTCGCGCTCCAACTTCTTGACGCGATGGCGCGCAGAGCGAAGCTTCACTTGGAGCCGGATGGCCCACAGCGAAGCGAGCGCCGTTAGGATCATTAAGAGCATGTAGAGTATCGGTTAGAACGGCAAGTGCCGAGATTGCTCTGGGTGAATGAGCGAAAAGTTGAACAATTACCAGTCTACCCCAGACGGATGATCCCGAAAATGGAAAGTCTCAATTCTGATACGCCTTCCAGAAGAAATCTGGAAGTAGTACGCGTACTACTTCTACCACGGATTTAAGGTTCGGAAATAATCAACAGATTGATGGTAGACCGGCAAGCTCACGGGGTATTGTTGAAATAGAGTTCGTCGAATCTTGTCGGCGGCCGCGCGTTATTCTGTTGCCTTCCGCAGCGGTCTATTAGCGTTGTGATTAGCAGGCAAGTTATTCCGCGTCAGCGGGGAACCGCCGCTCATCCAGATTCGCTCCCGATCCTGGCGCCGCCTAAGGGGTGCGCGGTAGTAATTGGCCGATTTCTCGCTGGGGCATCACGTAGCGCCGCCATCCCTGGCGGCGAGGTATCCGGCTGGAAGCCGGAGCTACGAACTGGCATAGACTCTACCTCGCACCCCTTAATGTTCATGCTTTGGATCCATGTTGCGGCCAGTTGTGCTGGTGCGCGCATCGGAATGTCCAGGATGACTCTTGAACGGGAATTGATACTGACTCATTACCGTGCAGCGGGCGGCGGTGACCGAGGACATCCGGCACTCGCGCCAACCCGGCGACCAGGAAGAGTGCTCGGAATATGCGGAGGCCAAGATGGCGCAGGCCATCATCGAGCAGCGGATTTCCACCCTCCAGCACGTGCTCCGAAGCGCGCGATTGCTGCAGCGGCTGGATTTGCCGTCGGATCGCACCGGCCTCGGATCGATGGTGCGGGTGCGGGATCTCGATACCGGAGACCAATGTGAGCTCACGCTGGTGGGCGCTCCGGAGACCAACCCCAGCCGGGACCTGATCTCGGTAGACTGCCCCCTCTGTGCGGCGCTTTCCGGGCGTAGTGAGGGGGAGCGGGTCGTGGTCCGGGTAGCTGCGGGAGTGGCTACTTACGAGATTCTCTCCTTCCGTCCGGTCGAGCTGGATGATTAGGGATTGCTGCGGCAGAGGGCGTCCGTTGTGCCGTCGGACGGAGCGGACTTCCCCAGAAATCGGAACGAGGGCTGACTCGCCATTCGCGGTGCGTTTCCCTCGGAGGAGACTACAATGAGACGAACTGTTGGAGCAGTACTCTTGATGGGCCTGATGGTTCTGGCGATGGTTCTTCTCGGCCCAGCGCCATCACTTCACGCGGCGAACAAGACGGAAGTCTTCTTTGGCCCGAAGCAACAGAATAATACCCGCATCGAGATCCCTAAGGGCGGATCGAGAAGAGTGGTGATCTCTATCGACTTAACAGTTACGGAGGACGACCTGGCGCCAGTGGAGCCAGAGGTGTCAGTGAGTATCCTGGGTGACGGCAAGGTCGTGGACCAATTCGACATCCCACTCCCCAAGAAAAACCGGTACGACACAAAGCTGAAGGCCGGGGATGAAATCACGCTGAACCGGATCTTTGTACTCTCTTGCCGGGTAGACACGGACGACCAGAAGACCAAAGTCAAGGGTCGAATCGCCTTCGCGCCGGACGACGACGTGAATCTGGAAGCACAGTTCAAGGTTACCGGGCCGACATATGGTAAGACCCGGGCCCTCTGTGTGGACGCGGGTGCAGTAAAAGGAGGGAATGCAGGGAAGGCGGTGCTTGAGCCTCGTTCCCTCGCCAAAGAGGTGCTGGGTAATGAGACCAATGTGCTCGAAGAACTGTACGAATGCCCTGGCAATGCCGATTCAACCATGCGGCAGGCGGCGTATGAGATCCGATCCTTAGTGAGCACCAGCTCTATCAGTGGCGAATTGGATGAGTTTCCGAGCTCCTATTATCTGAATGGAGAGTTCCAGGCGCGGCTGCTGGTGCGGCAACGGCTGCCGCCTCTGCCGCCGCGGGGACACTTCGAAGGACCGTGGGCGATCATATCGCGCGATGAGCACGGGCGGGTCCTCCGCATCGCCGAAGGTCGAATGCTCGGCACGGTGGTGGCGGGGACGCACGCCGGCGAGGAAGCTGCGCCCAAGGGCCACTTTGAGGGAGTGATGACGGGGACGATGGTATTCGGACCCGGCAATCCCAAGCAACTTCGGGCCACCGTTCAGGGAACGGGACTTGCCACTCCGCTGGGAGTGGCCCTGGGCGACTTCTCGATGCGGATGGAAGGGGTGGTGGAGATCAACTGCCAGCCCACCGGGATTGCGCTGCTTCAATTACCGAAGACGGGAGCCTCGAGAGGGTAGGTCGCGCTGCGCCTCCCGGGCGCTCCAGGTGCCGGCGCGTTTCGGTTCGCGTCATGGCCCGGTGGGCTGTCGTTGCGAGTATCCAGCGACAGCCCACCGGGCCTTTCGGGTTTATCGGCCGATTCCGGAGTATTCGAACCCATGCCAGAGGAGCGCGGCCCGGTCCAGGGAATTGCGTCCGTCAACGATCAGCGGTCGTCGCATGATCGCTCGCAGCCGGTCCCAGTCGGTCCGGGCAAACTCCGGCCATTCCGTAATCAGAGCCACCGCATCGGCATCCTGCGCCGCGATGTACGGACACGGACAGAGTTGGGCACGTACGCCCAGTTTCCGTGCGGCCTCCAGGGCCTGCGGATCATACGCGCGGACTTCCGCGCCCAGCTCCGTCAGGTGAGCGGCAATCTCCAACGCGGGGGCATCGCGGAGGTCGTCCGTGTCCGGTTTGAACGAGAGGCCCCAGAGGGCGATGGTTTTGCCTTTGATCAGCTTGAGTCGCTCCTGCAGCTTCCGGATGAGTACACCCCGCTGAGCTTCGTTGACATCCTGCACGCAGTCGAGCAGGCGCGCCTCGTAGCCGTATTCCCGCCCGGTATGTACGAGCGAGGCGAGGTCCTTCGGAAAGCAAGAGCCGCCCCAGCCGATACCGGCGTTGAGGAAGGCGCTGCCGATCCGCTGGTCCAGGCCGATGCCCCGGGCTACCTCCCGCACATCCGCGCCCACCCGGTCACAGATGTTCCCGATCTCATTAATGAACGAGATCTTGGTGGCCAGGAAGGCGTTCGCCGCGTACTTGATCAACTCGGCGCTCGTGCGGTCCGTAACGATGAAGGGGATCTCGTGTCCCCTCCCGGCAGCTCGGGTCAGCAGCGGCGCATAGAGCCGCCGCATCAGGTCGACCGCCTGGACGCTTTCTGCCCCGATCACCACTCGGTCCGGATCGAGCGCGTTCGGGATGGCGGTTCCCTCGCGCAGGAACTCCGGGTTCGAGACAACGTCAAACGGCGCCGCATCTCTTGAGCCGGACTCCCGCAGCATGCTCTCCCCGCCGGAGCCCACTGCCGCCGCAGCGGTGACCCGGCGCGCCGCACCCTGGCGCACGAGCATCCCCACCCAATCCCCGCTGCCGATGGGCACCGTGCTCTTGTTGACCACCACGCAGTACCGGTCGTCCAGGTGTTCTCCAATTGAACGGGCGGCACTTTCCACGTACGACATATCGGCCCGGCCGCTGGGCAGCGCGGGCGTGCCCACGCAGATGAACACGACCTCCACACCCGGAATTGCCTGATCGTAGCGGTCCGCGAAGCTCAGCCGACCGGCAGCAGCTTCTGCTGCGACCAGTTCGTCTAATCCCGGCTCGTAGATTGGCATCTGGCCCGCGCGTAAGAGATTGATCTTCGCCGAGTCCACGTCCAAACAGACGACCCGGTGCCCCAGGTGCGCCAGGCAGGCGCCCGTTACCAGTCCGACATAACCGGTTCCAATAATTGCGATTCGCATCTCGTATCTCCCCATTGGTAAGGAACGGCTCCATGAGGACGACCAGGGTCGGGAAGCCAGAGGTGGTCGGGGACAGTTCGTGCTACGTGTTGTAGTACGCGTACTACAACACGTAGCACGGGGGTTAACGCGCTGCAGGCTTTGCGGGGGGAGGCAGGCTCGTCCGGGCCTGCCTGCCGCCCGGCGTGCGATAGAGCACCGCGCCACGGCTCTTGCTCACGACGCTCCACCCAGCCGGTGTCTCACTGCAGAAGGAAGGGATCGTGTAGTCGTAGTTGTTCGACAGGAAGCGCAGCTTGTCACGATTGATCAGCACGTACGATCCGTCCGGGATGTCCTGTGCAGTCAGGCCCTGGAAGTCGTGACCATACGCCTGCTTCGGGAAGCTCCAGAAGAACTCCAGCACCCGGAGGGTACGCCGGTCCGTGTAGAGGCGGTCACTCGGGGACAGGCGCGCGGCGGCCAGCCGTTCGGGCTCGCTCTTCCTTCCCGAGAGGATGTTCTCCCCGGTGCTGATGCAGCATGCACCGCAAAGCCCGGTGGCGATCATGAGGGTCCAGAACCTTCGCTCTGCGGCTGCATATCCGAAATCCTGTCGGACGCCCGCGAGGAGCGTGGAGAGGAGGCCGGCCGACAGGAGGCAAGAGGGGAACAGCAGCGGGTACGCATACTTGTCGAACAGCACCAGCGGTTGGTAGTGGGTGAGGTTCGCAGAGCCGAAGTTGAACGTCAGCAGCAGGCTTGCAAACCAGAGCCCGGCGAACAGGAACGCCCGCCGCCGGTGGAAAAGCGCGTGTAGTACGGCGAGCAGTCCCGCCGCCGTCACCCCTCCGAAGCTCGGGCTCGCGAGCAGCGTGATCGGTCCATCCCGGAACAGGCGCTTGCACAAGGCGAGGTGGTACTGTCCCGGCTTCCAGCCGAAACGGGATCCTTCGGTGAAGAACCAACTGCTGTTGTAGTCATAGTTCCGGTGCGTCTCGTGGAAGCGGAAGAGGGCGTCGCCGGTGAGTGCGCGATACACCAGCGCCTCGCCCAGGAGGAACGCGCCAGAGGCGGCCGCTAGCCCGGCAATCAAGGCCCAGTTGTCCCGGGAGCGGTGGACCAGGTAGAGCCCCGCGATGACGAAGAGCGGCGCCAGATAGGCGGCGCTCTCCTTGCAGAGCCACGAGAAACCGAGCATCACCCCTCCCAGCGCGCCATAGAGGAGCTTGGTGCCAGGTCGCTGCTGGCGCGATCCCACATAGAACAGCAGGATGCCGGCGTTCGCCCAGAATGCGGCGGGGAGGTCCGGCATCAGGATCGTCGCAGAGCGGCTCGCCAGCGGAACCATCGCCTGCAGGCCGGCTGCGATCAATCCAACGGTCGTGTTGAAGAATATTCGCCCCGCAAAGTACGCCAGCACCACCCCGGCCAGCGAGAGGCTGAACGGGTAAGCGATAACGGCAATCTCGCTGGGGCCGAACAGCCGAAAGAGCAGGGCAACGGGCGCGAAAACCCCAACGCGCAGCGGAAACACCGGAGGGCCCGTGAACTCGCCCACACGGAACTGGCCCGCAGCCAGCGCATGGGCGAGCTCCACATAGGAGCCGTCGTCCGATCCCGCGTAGCCGTGAAAGGAGAGTACCCGTACCACCGCCGCCAGGCATAGGATGAGCGCGAGGATCACGGCTGCCCGGGGCTGGCGCCACGGCTTGATCACCCCCGGAGGCTGAGCTCGGCCAGGATCGGGGTGCGGGAGAACGAGGACCTCCTGGACGGCCTGAAGGCGGAGAGCGCTTCGATTGGTCATGGCTGGAACCGCGGTGATCTGGAGCAAGGGGTGTGCCGCTTACTACGGCGGGGCTCTCGCAGGAGAATGCCGGCTGCGCCTGGTTCCGTGCACCGGCAACCCGCATCAGGCCGGACGGACCGTGACTCCCTCAGTTTCGCGAGTAGGTGCCGGAGAAGAATGCTTCCAGACGACGATCATGTGCAGATGCCGCAATGTTTTCTGCAAATACGCCTCAAGGGTTCCCGGATTGCGCCAACAATGGAAGCATGCAGAGATCACCCCTTCAGGCATTCCTCGCCTGGGAACTTCCGATGCTTTGCGTGCGTCATCAAAAAACGGCCACTAAGGCCGCAAACAACTGTTCAGTAGTGTTCGAACAGCTTCTCCCGGTGTTTATTCCTTCCCCGAACCTCCCTTCTCGGGCCGCAATGCCAGCCAGGCTGGCGACACCTCGCCGAAGGTCTCACCACCTCCGGCATCCCTCGCTGTTCGGCTGCTGACAGGCTGATCAACAGGAGCCAACAAGTGAATCACAGGTCTCGAACGGCATCCCGGTTTCGGCCGGGTGCCTTCCTCGTCGTGCTTGCCGCGGTCACCTCTGCCCAACTCGTCTCCGCAGCGAACCTCGTGGACAACAGCGCCGATCTGGAGCGCTGGGGCACGTTCCGGGGAGCGCGGGTCATCGCGGATACCGGCCCGGCCCCCGACGGAAGCCAGACTGCAGATCAGGTGGTGGACAGCACCACCGATAACGGAGCCCGCATCTACTCCAACACCTCCATCGCCGATGGCGGACCGTATGTCTTCTCCTGCTACCTCAAAGCCGGTTCCCTCACACTGGCCAAGCTGACCATCGCCGACGGCACTGGCAGCTCGGTTCGGGCCTACATCCAGCCGACCCTGACCGCACAGTGGCAGCGCTACGTGGTCTCCGTCCCCAGCACCCCGGCGGGTGGCACGCTGCGGGTGGAGCTCTACCCCGGCAAGTACGACAAAGACAGTGGCTACGTCTGGGCTTGGGGCGCACAGCTCGAAAGCGGAAAGACGCCTACTGCTTACACGGGTGGCTCCGGCGGCACCAATCCGTCCGACACCACTCCGCCTGCCGTGCCGGCCGGCCTCTCCGCACAAGTGAGCAGCGGCAGCGTGCAGGTGCGCTGGACCGCCAACACGGAAGGGGATCTCGCCGGTTACCGCGTGGAGCGGAGCGTGAGCGGCGGGTCCTTCGCCCAGGTGGCCACTCCGAGCACGGCCGATTACACGGATAGCGCAGTGACCGCGGGGTCCACCTACCAGTACCGGGTAGCCGCAGTGGACCAGAGCGGCAACGTGAGCGGCTTCTCCAGCGTGGCATCCGCCACGGTGCCGCCAACCGCCGATACGACGGCTCCGGCCGCGCCTTCCGGCCTCAGCGGAAGCCTCTCCTCCGGCACGATCCCGCTGCGCTGGAACGCGAGTGCCGAGAGCGACCTGGCCGGCTACCGCATGGAGCGGGGGGTGAACTCAACCACCACCTTCTCCGCGCTCTCCGCACCGGCGACTGCCGGCTACACGGATAGCTCCGTGCAGGCAGGCAACAGCTACTCCTACCGCGTCCGCGCGGTGGACACCGCGGGCAACGTGAGCGCCGCTTCGAACGTGGTCACGGTCGTCGTGCCGCAAGTAAACCCCACCCCTACGGGCGCACTCAATGCGGTGGACTTCGGGGCGGACCCGGCCGTCAGCGGGGATGACAGCACCGCCCTCCAGGCCGCCTGCAACGCCGCCGCCTCCCAGAACAAAGACCTCTACCTCCCCGCCGGTTACTACTGGCTCTCCAAGACC
>Ga0255338_1005865_pt1 | contig 10908 bp, 10 predicted proteins | sample MeOH1_35cm_T4_19_FD_203715 | JGI IMG/M metagenome (GOLD analysis project Ga0255338, IMG submission 203715) | Sandy soil microbial communities from University of British Columbia, Vancouver, Canada - MeOH1_35cm_T4_195 | ecosystem: Engineered > Artificial ecosystem > Sand microcosm > Unclassified ... | reverse complement strand
TCCGTCCCGTCCTCGGATCCACCACGAACACCAGCGGGTCGCCGCCGGAGTCGTTGGTGGTGACCATGAGGTCGCCGAGGTCGACCAGACCGCTGGACTCGGTGATCGCCGGGTCCACGAACGAGAAGACCACCCGGCCGACGAGGGCCAGCAGCAGGCCGACGGCGCTCATCGGCCGAGCAGCTCGGCGAGCTTCGGGGTGACCTGCCAGGTGCGAGTGAGCTCGGCGTACTCCTCCTCGGCCCGGCCCGAGGCCGACCCGGCGGCGCTCCCCGTCGCGACCGCGCGGATCAGCGTGTTGCGGGGGGTGTGCTCGCTGCCGACGAACTCCACCACCTCGACGCGGTAGCCACGGGTGCGCAGCAGCGCGGCGCGCAACGCGTCGGTGAGGGTGTCGGCGAACCGCTCGCGCAGGATGCCGTCGCGGGTGAGCAGGGCGTACGGCTCCGGGGCGGGGTGCTCGCGCAGCTGCCGGGACACGTCCTTGTGGCAGCACGGCGCGGCCAGCACCAGCGGCGCGTGCCACTCGACCGCGCGCGCCAGCGCGTCGTCGGTCGCCGTGTCGCAGGCGTGCAGGGCGAGGACGACGTCCGGGGCCTGATCGAGCCGGACCTCGTCGATGCCGGCGGTGACGAAGGTGACCTCGTCCCCGACCCCGAGGCGACGGGCCACCTCGGTGTTGTGCCGGCGCGACTGCTCCTTGACGTCGACGCCCACCAGGCGCACCGGCAGACCGCGGCCGCGGCTGAGCCACGCGTGCGCGGCGAAGGTGAGGTAGGCGTTGCCGCAGCCGAGGTCGACGACCTGCAGCGGGGCGGCCGGGCTCGGGTCCAGCCGCCCGGACCCGATCGCGTCGTCCACGGCCGCCTGGAGCTCGCGCAGGAACTCCTCGACCTGGCGGTACTTCGCCCGCCGGCTGGGCTTGACGCGGCCCTGCTGGTCGCTGATGCCGAGCGCGACCAGCACCGGGTCGTCCTCGGCCAGCAGCCGCGCCTTGGCGCGGTCGTGGCCGCGCACCGGTACGGCGGACTCCTCGCGGGCCTGCGTGCTGACCATCGCCTCGCCGCTCTTGGTCACGCGCAGCTGCAGCGTCCGGGTCGTCGTGTCGACGTGCCAGTTGCCGAACGGCTCGGCCAGCAGCTCGTCGAGCACGGGCGCCGGGTCGCGGTGGTTGGAGACGTGCGCCTGTGTGTCGTCGTACCGGGTGACCTGGAGGTGCCGGCCGGCCTTGAGGTCGACGTAGCGCAGCTCGACCCGGCGCCAGCGCGGGTGCTGGCCCTTGCGTCGCCCGGTCGCGAGGGCGCGGACGAGCGCCTGGTCGTCGAGGACCAGCTCACGCACCCGCGCGAAGGCGTCGGGTAGGGGTTCGGGCATCGGCTCGCTTCTCGGTCGAGCGTTACTGGAGCAGCTTCGCGACCACGACGATCACGATCAGGCCGACGAGGGCACCGGTGATGACCAGACGCCGGTAGCGAGGATGCATTGAAGGAGTCTATTCAGGCGGCCAGGGCGGGGTCGTCGGCGGCATCGGGCACGGTCGCCGGGCGGTGCCACCACGGGCTGCGGACACCGTGGAAGACGACCACGGCCAGCAGCACGCCGAGCAGCGTCATGGCGCCGCCGCCGATCAGGGTCCAGCGGGCTCCGAAGGTCGCCCCGACCCAGCCGACGACCGGCGCGCCCAGCGGCGTGCCACCCATGACGACCATCATGTAGAGGGCCATCACGCGACCGCGCAGCTCTGGCGCGACGCTGATCTGCACGGTGGTGTTGGCCGCGTTGAGCATGGTGAGCAGGCTCAGCCCGAGCACCGGCGTGAGCAGGGCGAAGGTGAGGTACGACGGCATCAGGCCGAGCGCCACCTCGACGGTGCCGAAGGCGAGCGCGGCCAGCACCACGAGGCGCTGCCGCGGGCGTCCCTCGCGACGGGCGCCGAGGAGCGCGCCGGTGAGTGAGCCGACGGCGAGGGTGGTGCCGAGCACGCCGTACTCGCCGGGGCCCTTGTGGTAGACCTGCGTCGCCATCAGCGCCGAGGTCATCTGGAAGTTCATCCCGAAGGTGCCCGCGAAGAACGCCAGGACCATGATCAGCATCAGGTCGTTGCGACCGCGCACGTGGCGCACGCCGTCGCGGATCATCCCCTTGGCCCGTGGTGGCCGGTCGACGGGCGTGAGCTCGTTGGTGCTCATCGCCTGGAGGGCGGCGATCACCGCCAGGTAGCTGATCCCGTTGAGCAGGATCACGAACCCGGTGGCGCGGATGCCCGAGCCGAGTGCCGCGATCAGCACGCCGGAGAGCGCCGGGCCGATCACGCGGGCCAGGTTGAACGAGGCGGAGTTCAGCCCGACGGCGTTGGTGAGGTCGTCAGGTCCGACCATCTCGCTGACGAACGACTGTCGGGCCGGGACGTCGAACGCGGAGCCGACGCCGAACAGGAACGCGACCGCGAACACCATCGGCGTCGTGACCACGTCGGTGAGCGCGAGGACGGCGAGGGTGACCGAGGCGAGCCCCATCGCCGCCTGGGTCAGCTGGAGGAGGCGGCGCTTCGGCACCCGGTCGGCGACCAGGCCGGCGTACGGCGAGAAGAGCAGGATCGGCAGGAACTGCAGGCCGGTGGTCAGGCCGAGCGCGGTGCTGGCCTCGGCGGCGCTGCCGTGGTGGAGCTGGAGGACGAGCCAGTCCTGCGCGACCCGCTGCATCCACGTCCCGGTGTTGGAGACGACGCCGCCCAGGGCGTACAGGCGGTAGTTGCGGACGCGCAGGGCACGGAACGTCGGGCTCAAGCAGTGGCCAGCCTCTCGATGAGCGGGGCGACCTGGCGGAGCAGGTCGCGTTCGGCGGGGGTGAGGTCCTTGAGCTGCCGGGCCAGCCAGGCGTCACGGCGCCGGCGGTCGGCGAGCAGGATCTGCCGGCCCAGGTCGGAGATCGCCACCAGAGTCGACCGTCCGTCGGTCTCCGAGGGGCGGCGTACGACGTACCCGTCGTCGACCAGGCAGCTGACCGTGCGCGTCATCGACGGCGGCTGGACCCGCTCGTGGGCGGCCAGCTGGCCGATCGTCTGCTCGCCGTGCCGCAGCAGCACCCCGAGCACGCTGATCGCGCCGACGCCCAGGGCGTTCTCCGGGTCGCGCTCGTTGCGCAGCCGGCGGGCCAGCCGCATCACGCTCACGCGCAGCTGGCTGGCCAGGCCCGCATCGGTGCGGGTCACGGAATCGACGGTGGGAGTCATGGTAGTGAGCATAAGTCATTACCTAGGCTAACTATTCCGCCGAAGCCCGCAACCGGATTACCGCCGAGACGTCACTTCTTCAGGCCCAGAACGCGCCGAGGCGTCACAACGTTCACACGTTGTGACGCCTCGGGGTGCCTACGGGCTGAAGAAGTGACGCCTCGGGCTCAGCCTCGATCCGGGATCAGGTGAGCCAGTCGGTCACCGGGTGGATCGCGAAGTACAGCACGAACAGCGCCGCGACGACCCACATCAGCGCGTGGATCTCGCCGATCTTGCCGCGCGCGATCTTGATGACGACGTACGCCACGAACCCGGCGCCGATCCCCACGGTGATCGAGTAGGTGAACGGCATCAGCACGATCGTGAGGAACGCCGGGATCGCGATCTCCAGGTCGTCCCAGTCGATGCCCTTGACCTGCTGCATCATCAGGAAGCCGACGAGCACGAGGGCCGGCACCGCGGCCTCGCTGGGGATGATCTTCACCAGCGGCGCGAGCACCATCGAGAGCAGGAACAGGACGCCGGTGACCACCGACGCGAGACCGGTGCGGGCGCCCTCACCGACGCCGGACGCCGACTCGATGTAGGAGGTGTTCGACGAGACCCCGGCGACACCACCCGCGGCCGCGGCGATCGAGTCGACCACGAGGATCCGCTCGGTGTTCGGCGGGACACCCTCCTCGTCGAGCAGGCCGGCCTCGGCACCGATCGCCGTCATCGTGCCCATCGTGTCGAAGAAGTCGGCGAGCATCAGGGTGAAGACCAGCAGCAGCGCGGTCACCACGCCCGCGTTCTGGAACGAGCCGAACAGCGAGAAGTGGAAGACGGTGTCGAACTTCGGCGTGTCCACGATCTTGTCCGGCCAGTCAGGGACGTTCAGGCTCCAGCCGGTCGGGTTCTTCGCACTGCCGGCCCCGAAGTTGCCGATGGACTCGACGATGATCGCCACGACCGTGGTCACGAGGATCGAGATCAGGATCGAGCCGCGGACCTTCTTCACCCACAGCACCACGACCAGCACCAGCCCGAACGCGAACACCAGCGCCGGCCAGCCGGCCAGCGAACCCGACGGACCGAGCTGGACCGGCACGGTCGTCTGGGCGGCGTCGGGGATGCGGCGCACCCAGCCGGCGTCGACGAAGCCGATCAGCGCGATGAACAGGCCGATGCCGACCGAGATCGCGATCTTCAGCTGGGCCGGCACCGCGTGGAAGACCGCGGTCCGGAAGCCGGTCAGCACCAGTACCAGGATGACGAGGCCCTCGAGCACGATCAGGCCCATCGCGTCGGCCCAGGTCATCTGGGACGCGACCGCGAAGGCCAGGAACGCGTTCAGCCCCAGGCCCGTCGCCAGCGCCAGTGGATAGTTGGCGACGACGCCCATCAGGATGGTCATCACCCCGGCGACCAGTGCGGTCCCCGCCGCGATCGCGGTGAGGTTCGGCTCCGACCCGCCCCCGAGGAACTTCCCGTCGTGGTCCTGTGCGAAGCCGAGGATCAGCGGGTTGAGGACGATGATGTAGGCCATCGTGAAGAAGGTGACGATGCCGCCGCGGATCTCCCGCTCGACGGTCGAACCACGCTCGGCGATCTTGAAGTAGCTCTCGAGAAAGGTGCTCACGAGACACGCATAGTGGCAGAGGTACGACGGCCCGCGCACCCACGAGACGGACATTTAATCCGCCGGATACATTGGGCGCATGTCCGACGAGCACCCGGTGGTTCACGAGATCGGGAACCGCACCTACATCGTCGCCGACGTCGACCCGCTCGACGTCGACGGGGTGAGGACGCTGGCCGTCGGCACGGTGTTCTGGGCCGTCGCGTTCGTCATGCTGATCCCGTTCTCCGGGCGGCTGCGCGAGGACGGCCACCTCTGGTGGATGTGGACCTGCGTCGCCGGCTTCGGCCTCGGCCTGGTCGGCTGGGACTACTGCCGGCGGCGTCGCAACGCCCGCCAGCACGAAGAGGACTGAGCTCGCGGCGACACCGCCGACAGCAGCCCCGGGACGCTGCGCCCACTCCGGCCCGACGGCGTCGCAACGCCCGCCAGCACGAAGAGGACTGAGCTCGCGAGTTCGCAAGCTCACTCGCGGGCTCGCTCAACCTCCTCGAGCCACCACCCTGCTCGTGCCTCGCAGCGTGGTGGCTCGGACGTCAGAACGTCTCGAAGCCGTCCTCGCTGAGGGTGTCGAACACCGGGTCGGGCAGCGGCGGCGGCAACTGCTTCTTGCGCAGCTGGGCGTCGGAGTGCGCCCCGCAGCCGTGCTGGAACGCGACCACGCGGCCGTCGTCGTTGGCGTACTCGTTGGCGCACACGCCGAACGTGTCGGCGAGCGGGCCGGCGAGGCGGACCAGGAAGCCGCAGGAGAAGCACTTCGCGGGCGCCGACTGGGCCAGCGGCACGTCGGGCCCCTGGTCGCCGTCGTACCAGCGCTGCGCGGCCATGTCGCGGCCCTCGAGGGACAGCACCCGGACGCGACCGAGGCCGAGCTCCTCGCTGACCTCCTTGACCTGCTGCTGGTCGAGGGCATCGCGGGGCGCGGCGTCACCGGGATCGCCCGAGACGTACGCCGGCACCAGCCGCAGGTCGTCCTCCTCGACGGGAAGCACGTCGCCGGGCGACAGGTCACCGGGGCGGATCCGCTCCCGCCACGGCACCCACGCGGGCGCGATGATCGCGTCCTCGCCGGGCAGCAGCACGACCTCGTCGATGGTGACACCCTCGGCGCCGGCGACGTGGGCGACGGTCACCGCCCACCGCCAGCCGGGGTAACCGGCCTGGGTGCAGCCGAAGTAGTGGGTCGCGACGCCCTCGGACTCGGCCACGGCGTCGACGTGGTCGCCGACGACGTCCGCGCCCACCTGCTCCACCAGGGCAGCACGGGCAGCCTCGACCGCAGCGGCGGTCAGGGCCGCGGCGGCGACGTCCTCGGTCATCATCACCCGGTGATTCTCCCCCATCACCGGTAGGACTGTCTCCCCGACCCGGCGCAACGCCCTGACCGCCTGCGGGTGCTTGTTGGCAGGATGGGGTCATGGCGGCCGACCCGGAGAGCACCGAGCCCCGCCGCGGCGACCAGCTCGCGGACGCGGCCGGGCGCGGCATCACGGCCGGCGCCCGGGGCGCGCTCGCCGCCGGCCGGGCCACCGGGCGCGGCGTGACGTCGGTGTTCCGGTTCGCCCGCCGGGCCGCGAGCGCCGAGGGGGCCGGCGACTCCGGGCTCTCCCGCCTGATCGAGCTGCACGCGTTCAACGCGGCCGGCGACGCGGCGATCGCGATCTCGCTGGCCGGCACGCTGTTCTTCGCCAACCCGGGCGAGGCGCGCGGCCAGGTGGCCCTGTTCCTCGGCCTGACGATGCTGCCGTTCGCCGTGGTCGCGCCGCTGATCGGGCCGTTCCTGGACCGCTTCAGCCACGGCCGCCGCTGGGCGATCGGCGCGACGATGGCGATCCGGGCGTTCCTGGTCTGGCTGATGGCCGACGCGGTCGCCTCGCAGTCGGTGCTGATGTACCCCACCGCGCTCGGCTGCCTGGTCGCGTCCAAGGCGTACGGCGTCACGCGCGCCGCCACGGTGCCGCGGCTCCTTCCCGCCGAGCTGACCCTCGTGAAGGCCAACAGCCGGATCTCGCTCGCCGGGGTGGTCGGTGCCGCGGTCTCCGCGCCGATGGCCGGGCTCGCCTCGACGTTCGGCACCCAGTGGACGCTGCGCTACGCGTTCGTGGTGTTCGCGGGCGCGACCATCCTCGCGATCCTGCTGCCGGCCCGGTCCGACGCCAGCGCCGGCGAGCAGGACGTCTCCCTGCGCCACCGACGCAGCAAGCTGCAGCTGCCCGGAGCCGTGGTCTTCGCGCTGCGCTGCAACGCCGGGCTGCGGATGGTGTCCGGGTTCCTCACCATGTACCTCGCGTTCCTGCTCCGCCAGCACCCGCTCCCGGGATGGGAGCACCGGACGACCCTGCTCATGGGCCTGGTCATCGGCGCCGCCGGCCTGGGCAACACCGTCGGCATCGCGGTCGCGTCGATCCTGCGCCGGCTCAACCCGATGGTCGTGGTCGTGGTCGCGCTGCTCGCGGACTCCGTCGCCGCGGTCTTCGCCGCCCTGTTCTACGGACTTGTCGCCGCCATCGTCCTGGGCCTCACCGCCGGGGTCGCGCAGGCGATGGGCAAGCTCGCGCTCGACGCGACCATCCAGCGCGACGTCCCCGAGTCGTACCGCACCTCGGCGTTCGCCCGCTCCGAGACCCTGCTGCAGCTGTCGTGGGTGATCGGCGGGTTCACCGGCATCGCGATCCCGCTCGAGATCGGCGGGCACGTGCTGCCCAAGCTCGGCCTGGGCATCCTGGCCGGGTTGATCGTGGCCTGGACCGTGCTGGTGCTCGTACGCCGGCGCGACGCGCCCGCGGACACCGGCCAGCTGGTCGCGACCCCGGAGTAGGCGCTCAGGCCTCCAGCTCGTCGGCGAGCCCGCGGAGCAGCTTGGCCGTCGGCCGCGCCGTCTTCGGCTCCGGGTGCCGTCCGTGCCGGTAGGCCTCCTCGACGCCCTCGAGCAGCCGGATCAGGTCCTCGACGATGCCGACCATGTCCTCGGGCTTCTTGCGCTGCGCCTGCCGCTGGGCCGCGGAGACCGAGCGGGGCGCGTCGAGGACGCGCACCTGGTGTGCCTGGTCACCCTTGCGGCCGGAGAGGATGCCGAACTCCACCCGGGTGCCTGCCTTGAGCGTGGTGACGCCGTCGGGCAGCGCTGAGGCGCGGACGTAGACGTCCTCCCCGTCCTCCCTGGACAGGAACCCGAAGCCCTTCTCGGCGTCGTACCACTTGACCTTTCCGGTGGGCACAGTGCGACCTTTCTCCTGGAGTGCACGGCAAACGCGAAGGCACAGCGTACGGCCCGCCACCCTCGGCGGCGAGCGCGATTGCGTCAACGATAGAGGTCGAGGTCCCGCACCAGCCCGTTCACGGCGCCGGGGCCGAGCCCGTGCAGGTCTCCTCGGCCTCCGGCGCGGCCGGCCCGGTCCGGCGCAGGTGCTCGTCGAGCCAGGCGGGGAACGCGGTGAGGTCGTCGAGCACCACGTGGGTGCCGGCCGCGACCAGCTCCTCGCGGGTGCTGCCCCCGGTCAGCACTGACACGCTGAGGGCCCCGGCGGCGAGGGCCCCGGCGACGTCGTGGACGTGGTCGCCGACGTAGATGTCGGCACCCTCCTCGCGCAGCACCGCGGCCTTGCCCTCGCCCCACACCTGCCCCGCCACCAGGTCGACGTCGAGGCCGAGGTGGTCGACGTGGAGCTGGGCGTTGGGGGTGTACTTCCCGGTGACCAGGACCACCCGTCCGTGGTGGCGGCGGACCGCGGCCAGCGCCTCGGGGGCTCCGGCGAGGTGGGGTGTGACCGCCACGGCGTGGTCGGGGTAGAGCGCGCGGAAGCGGTCGGTGGCCGCCGCCAGGTCGGCTGCGGGGAGGTACGGCGCAAGCATGTGGTCCAGCGGCGGCCCGAGCATCGACGCCAGCTCGTGGGACGGGAAGGCCACGCCGAGCTCGGCGGCGAGGGCCTCGAGGGTCGCGACGACGCCGGCCGCCGTGTCGATCAGGGTGAGGTCGAGGTCGAACCCGACGACCAGACCGCTGCGCTCGACCACACGGCCAGCGTACGGGCGGCGGTCACGGCAGCCGCGCGCGGACCACCTCGTCGAGGACGCCGAGCGGCAGCGAGCCGTTGTCGAGCACGGCCGTGTGGAACCGGCGGATGTCGAAGCCGTCGCCCTGCCGCTGCTGCGCCTCGGCCCGCATCCGCAGGATCTCCAGCCGGCCGATCATGTACGACGTCGCCTGGCCCGGGTAGAGGATGTAGCGGTCCACCTCGGGGCGGCACACCCCCTCGGTGAGCGGGGAGTTCGCGACCAGGTAGTCGACCGCCTGCTGCCGGCTCCACCCGAGCGCGTGCAGCCCGGTGTCCACGACCAGCCGGCAGGCGCGCATCGAGTCGGCCGAGAAGATGCCCATCCGGTCGAGGGCGCCGCCGTACAGCCCCATCTCGTCCGCGAGCCGCTCGGTGTAGAGGCCCCAGCCCTCGGCGTACGCCGAGTTGTGGATGTGCTTGCGGAACTCGGGGACGTCCTGCAGCTCGCTGGCGATCGCGAGCTGCAGGTGGTGGCCCGGGATGCCCTCGTGGAAGGCCATCGACTCGAGCTCGAAGGTCCCCCAGGACTCGGGGTCGGCGACGTTGATGTAGAACGAGCCCCCGCGCGAGCCGTCCGCCGCAGGCGGGAAGTAGTACGCCTTCGGGCCGGTCGTCGTCGCCTGGACGGAGCACGGCGCCTGCGGCACCAGCTCGAACCAGGCCGGCAGCGCGTCCCAGGCCCGCCGCATCGCGACCTCGGCGGCCTCGACGAGCTGGTCGCCGTTCTCGAAGTGCAGCTTCGGGTCCGACCGCATCGCCTCGAAGATCCGCTGCAGGTCGTCGGTGCCGACCACCTCGGGACCGAGCTGGCGGTACTCCTCGGCGAGCTGGGCGACCTGCTGGAGCCCGATCTCGTGGATCTCCTCGGCGGACTTCGTCGTGGTGGTGAAGTAGCGCAGGGTGCGGGCGTAGGTCTCGGCGCCGTCCTCCAGCCAGCACAGCCCGGCCCGGTCGTCGGGCCGCGCCCGGGGCAGCACCTCGTCGCGGAGCACGTCACGGTAGACCGCCATGCCGGGCCGGATCGAGCGCTCGATCACGTCGATCATCCGGGCGCGCCAGGCCTCCGCGTCGACGCCGTCGGGCAGCGGGGTCGTGCCGAGGAGCGGGTCCTGGTCGGCCGGGACCGCGAGCGCCTCGTCGATCTGGGCGATGGTCCCGGCGACCGCGAACGCCGGCGACACCCGGCCGGCGGCGAGGCCCTCGCGCTGCCGGTCGGCGAGCTCGAGGTAGGACCGGCCGATGCCGTCGTACTTGGCGACCATCGCGTCGGCGACCTCGGGGGTCGGCATCATCAGCATGCCGACGATCACCGGCAGCTGCACCTGCGGGCCGAAGACCGGGTCGGCTGAGAACGTGCGCAGCCGCGCCTCGAGCACGTCGGCGCGGGTGGTCGCGTCGTTGACGAGCACGTCGCGGGTGATCCGCTGCTGGTCGTCGAGGTCAGACTCGATGATCGCCTCGGCCGCCGCGACGAACCCGCGGAGCTCGGCGATCTGGCGGTCCTCCTCCTCACGGGTGAGCACCTCGAACCGGCCGGCCCAGTCGTACTGGCCGAGCACGTGCGCCTCGGTCGGCGAGGCGTCGAGGTAGGCGGTGAAGTACTCCGCCGAGAGGTCGTCGATGTAGCCGGTCACGTCAGGTCCCCTTCCGGTCCGCTCCGAGCAGAGGACTGTCGATCTCCCCGAGAGCATGCATGTTCCATGCCCGACGATAGAGAGCCGGACCCGATCAGGACAGCCCCGGGTACGACGGGCGTCAGGCGTCGCGCTTCTCGAAGAGGGCGTACGACGCGGCCATCAGGACCAGCGCCAGGGTGCCGAACACGAGGGTGCCGCCGAGCGGCGACAGCGGGTCACCGAAGGTGCTGGTCGCGTCGCTGAGCACGTCGACCATCCGGTTGGCCGCCCCGAACGGCAGGAACCGCAGGATCTCGGTGTGGTCGCGCAGCCCGGGGACCAGCAGGAAGAACACGTGGATCAGCGACTCGATCAGCAGCG